>Ga0179593_1499682_pt1 | contig 23202 bp, 21 predicted proteins | sample CZODoug2_1_08_16_FD_185931 | JGI IMG/M metagenome (GOLD analysis project Ga0179593, IMG submission 185931) | Vadose zone soil fungal communities from Angelo Coast Range Reserve, California, USA - CZODoug2_1_08_16fungal (PacBio error correction) | ecosystem: Environmental > Terrestrial > Soil >...
GAGTTGATGCGGTGGCTGGCGTCGTGAGATGAAGAGAGGCGGCGGGGGGGGAGGGTACCGAACCAACCGGAAAGAGGGATTAGGCAATCCATAAAGAGATCCATCGAAATCCAAGGGTCACCGAAGCAAACGAAGAAAACTTATCCAATTGTGTTTCAACGTACAATAGGGAAGAGAGGACAAGGGACCCAGGGATTCCTTGAGAAGTTAATTGGAAGGTAGGGACATCTACGCGGCGGTCCTCGGGAAAACGTGGGAAGACAGCGTTTTCTAATAACTCAATGGGCCTCATAGGAAAATAGTCCTGCATGACATTCTTTCCGGCTGGGGCCGCGACCCTATTCCTGTGAAGGGGAAGAATGGGGTTCCAGGCGCTGAACGTCTTCTCATCCTTAGGAAAAACAACAACAAATGTTCGGGGGCAACGTTCGGGGTTCAATTATTCATCGGTAAACTTGGAGTGGACGGAAAACGGACCTCTGGGGGTGGATGGGTGGGCTGGGTGGGGGGGGGTCTGTCTCTAAAGAGGCTGGATCGTTATTAACACGAATAAGCCAACTTGAAGCAAATCAGGCAAGGAATGTTATCTGCATCAACGCTGTTTCAAGTTAGCTCTTACGGAAGTCCATGCCCGGTCCCTAAAAAATTTATCGGGCGAAATTAGCGTTTGATCTAATCTACCCAAATTAAATAACTCATCAAAACCAAAAGTAGCAGGCGCAGGGGGACTGGAGAAAGAGCCCAAGCAAGTGAGAACTGTTGGCTGGAGCAGCACAGCCGGAGAAGCGCACGTCTGCTTTCAGCGCTTCAACAAGGGATATGGAAGAACGGAATAGCAGGGATTTGTCTGCTTCATGGTTGACGGCAGTGGAAGTAAAAATGTAATTCTCGCCCGCTTCCTGGCCGGGCTGGTCGGGCGTGGGAGAAGGGCAGGCAAAAAAAACGGGTGGGCTGGAAGATTTGACCAGTGCGAAACCCCATGCTTATAGCGGTCATGTTTCCCGAAAGGCGCTCCTGTCGCAACATGGCGCCTACGCTAAGGCAACATGGGAGCGCCCAGAGAAAAACACTGAAGGGGAGGGAATGTCGCTCGCCGAAGGATGTCTCTCAAGAAAATAGTCTAAGCAAAAATTCCTTTTTCGTCAATATCAATTAATGTACCTGGGGAGTTGCCTACCGGAAGACAGGCAAGTCCTGCGCTCGAGAATGTCAAGCACAATAGGTCGTCAAACTCAGTACTTAGGGACATTAAGTGGCCTTCAGATCGTGACCGCCCTGAAGTCGACTCCGGTCGTAATCGGCATTCAAGAAGGAGGTCACCATATTCATGTAGGCAAGGCAGAAAGCGGCGAGTCGGGACTACTTCTTCCCATATGCACAGAAAAAAGGGTCAAAAAGTGATCTAAATGCAGGAAAACATAGGAAACGTCAAACCAGAGTCAACTCCTGGCGGCGGCAAGTCAATCCTAAAGGTGCGGTCAAAGCTGATAGATAAAAAGGGCCGGAACCTGAGTGGTAGAAGGAGGTATTCAAACAGAGCGCAAGGGACGCGCTCGGCGCGTCCTAACGTCAATCGAGTACAAGCATCAGCTGCTCTTAAGCAGGCCGATCGCAGGGGGGAAGGGAGGGTGGTGGGGGAGGTAAAGAGGGGGGGGGGGTGGGGGGAAAATAGGGGGTGAGTTCCGAAAGGGGGAGGGGGTGGTGGGAGGGGGGAATAAGAGGGGTGGGGGAGGGTGGCGGGGGGGGGGATGAAGTGGGCAGGGTGGGCGAGGGGTGAAGGAAGGAGAATGGGGTAGAAACGAAGGGGGGGAAGGGGAACAAATGTACCCAGGGAAGGTTAAACGGGCCTAGGTGAACATACCACAGGAGTCATTGTTCGGCAGACAAGTATGTGTTGACTATCGTCTAAACAGTTGAGAGAGGACGCAAGATTAGACCGGATTCACTTAAACTCCTCATACAAAGAGATTGAGCATGTATCGTGTAGACGGTCCTGACCGAGGGATTAGAACACGGGAGCGATCGAACCTTATTGACAGATCAGAAGGAACGCGAAGGACTGGCACTGCTACTAAAAAGGGGGGAACTTACGCCAGAGAAGCGTCGGAAACAGAAGGCTCTACGGGTGAGAGCGGGGCAACATCCTGCCTTATCTCGGCCTGCCTAAGGAAAAAAATGTAAGAACGGGAGCCGCTCGAAAGGGCCTAACGTCAGTCTTGACGGGTCCGTAGAATTCATCGTCTGGTTCACTCTTCCTCGCAAGAAAACGATAAAAAACGATCTTCCTGGCTAGGGCGAGCTCGGCAAAAATAAGACTCAAGAAGGTGATCGTCTCAGGTAACTCGAGGTAAGGAAAGATTCGGGAGGGACACTCAGTATCTTAAAGGGAAGAAGTACAGGAGGGGACCAATAAGTTTTCCGGCCGATTATGATATGGGGGTGGCTCTCGGCCTTACATACTTTGGGGGGAATTTTTCAGTGCTGGGTGACCTAAACTGGTTCTCCGGAAGAACTCAGCATTTATGGGATAAACCTCATCAGTTACGGAAGATCGCCTCTAAAATTCCTCTCCTTGCTGTGCGTGACAGTATGTTCTCAAGGGGGGTGAGCGATCAAGAGTCGAAGTGCATCGTGCGAAGATCAATGGAGTCCGGACGCCAAAATACAGAAGCACTCATTAGGAGGTGGGCGGAGGTTTGGCACCCTACGGAACTTATCTGGTGAGCATTTCTGGCATTTCACACGACCCGATAAAAGGAAAGACAAAGGTTTCCCTCAATGAGAGGTTTGAGCTAGCTAGGATGCCTAGCAGACAGGTGTGACTGCTAAATCATGCAAATTATGGAGAACAATATGGACCCAGGAGCGTGAACACGCGGCCTCCAGCGAATCAACCGCCAGCACCGCGGCCTAGAATGGCGAGAGAAAAGGAGGGGCCTGAGACGCGGAACGAGATCAGAGCGCGTGGGCGAAATAAAAGGTATATCTAAGAAGACTTACAGAAAGAATAGGGGAATAGGAAGCCTCCAGAAAGGCAAAAACGGGGGCGGAATGCAAAGATTCCGCCAATCCTGTTCTTGTCCGACGTCTAAAGACAGCAAAAACAGATATGACAACAGCAAAATCTCATCAAACACAACTGGAGAGGAAAATAATGTTTGGGTGCTCTCGCTCTTGTTTAGGGGGGACGATTCTGGGCACCACACAAACACAAACGCCAGCACCGGGAGATAGTATAACAACCGGGGGGGACTCATCGGGGAGGCGGTGCCCTATACTCCAGTACTGGCGGTACTATCTAGGGAGATGAAAGAAGCTTTCAATGATTTCACTCATCTATGCGGCAGACGTACGTAAAAGAAATGGAAAACGCGACTACGACAGAGCTGACGGCCGTGCTTGGCGGGGGAGGGCTCGCTGCGGAAAAGCTTCTAGATCTGGGAATACGTGAATGCGCCGAGACTAGGAAACAACATTGGGAACCGCAAACAGAAAACATCCCGAGCTCGCCACTTCGAAGTGGGAGGTGGGCACGGTTAATCCTGTCGGTGAGGGAAAGCACAGCGAACACAGTGACCGCAAAAACCTATCGCCCTCATGTCTATGCAAGGGGGATCGCGCCGGAGAGCCTTGAGAAGTAATAAACAATAAAAGCATTCAAAAGTGAAAGAAACACGACAACAGCCAGAAAAACATAATTGCCGCTTAAAAGTCACGAAAGGCGCAGAGGGTCGCGCACGGCGGAAAGGGGGCGGTCACAGAGGCACAACGACGCAGGAGGGAGACGACGGCATCATAAAAAGAGAAGAAAACAGACGCCGGGTACGTCCCGAAGAGGATGGGGACTCTATCATGTGAGAGCTTCGAGAAAAGAGAACGTCGGAAAGGATGGGGTAACAGAGATATCGAAAGTATTGGCCGCTTTAGGTGGTGGAATTCGAAAGCAGGTAAAGCGTATAGCCGGGAATAGGAGAAAAAGTCACTCGGATCACGGGGTATCAGAGAGTCCAGGGCAAATTGCTTAACGGGAACAGAAGAGAGAAACAGAAATGGGAAAAAAAGGCGAACACTAGAGGACTGTTATAGATTAAAACTGCGGGGTCCATTCGTAGACGGTTCCAGGCTGCAGCAGTGAGGGGACCGAGATGTGGTCTAGGGAGTCGTCCTCTCGGAGCATGAAGCAAGGGCTCCAAAACAGTCAGGAAGAACAGGGATAGTGTTTTGAAAGACTGACAGGGGCGTACCGGCTGGCTGAAAAGCGGAAAAAAAAAGTGCGCAGATAGGCCCATAGGTCGCGGGGTCTTCTCAAATGACATCCCAGGATGTCCTCTTGGGGAATGACATGCGAATAGACAACTTGCATGAAGACATGAAATAGTGAGGAAAAATGGTGGAAGCTTGTGACGGGGAACTATCCGAGGTCAAGTCTTTTAAGACAATCCGATCGACACAACGGCGACTTTCGAGGCCTTTTGAAGCGGAGGCTGTTAAAGCCATTGCGGAAAAACTACGGCGCAGAATAAAGAACGGTTGCTCAAGCAACTGAGGGCAGCCTCTGAGCTTTGGTTTTGCACTGGTGTGCAGTATTCGAAGATGGTTGCTCTTCCAAACTCAATAGACAGAAGTTGAACGATGCCTGGATCGGGAAGTCGCGCAACTAAAAGAAGTCCCGTCCGTCCATGCAGACTATGTAAACGTACGAAATGTTCTAACCTATAGATAGCATGCCCCGAGGGCCCGCGAAAGCCCAGCTACTGAGAAGGAAAGGTTCACAAACATGACTATGGTAAATTGATGTCGATCGATACCGGACGTACGAACAGGTGAAAAGCATGGACTTGTGCTATGGGTTCGCATAGGAAAGCTCAGCGTTACCTGGGCGTGGAAAAGGAGCCGTCGTGCATTCAAAGGAATCATTCAGGGAGCCCCTGTTCAACTTTAATCGGCACAGTCTTCGATCGACAAAAAGTCACAAGCAAGCCGTACGAAAGGGAGAGCGCACCGAAGGCGTTAGCCTCGCAAAATTCTCAGCGGAGCCAATAAGAAGGGCATAGCCGTGCGTCACAAAGAGCTGGACCTTGAATACGGAAAGAAGATTGTCAAGAAGGATCCGACGTGGAGGGGCCGCACAACGTGGTCATATTCGTCAGGTCGCAACGTTGGCCTATGAAGTCGGGAGAGGCGATCCAGAGAAATTAGTCGAACAGAGTGGCAGAGGCCTGGCACAATGATGCCAAAGTCGACAGACCTCATCATCCTCTTGATAATAGGCCACCCTAGAGAGCATCTATGATGGCGGCGCTGTGGGGAGCATGCATGACGATGGGGCGCTCCAAGCGACCTCACTGTAACGAGAGAGTAGCTACTACGAGGAAATGGCAGAAGATAAAGAGACAGAACAGGCGGGTGTGTTGTATGGAAGCCGATAACTGAAGGGAGGCGGAATAGGCCTAATGCGGGTAAATCTTGGGTCCCTGCAAAAGAAAGGGGCCCCGCAGTACCTTGGAAGGGACATATAAACGATTTTCAAGGTCCGCAAGGCAAAAAAAGGTCGTACACCTCTTTGGATAGGTATAAGCTAAAAACGTTGTGTCGCTTCAAAGAATGAGATTAACTCGGGGACACGGGTGGAGAAAGATCTAAAAGATTGGTCAACTGTGACGGTGGGGAGGTTAGCTCTGGGTGCGGGGGCTTATAGGGTTGCGTAGAGTTTCGATGGAAGGTTAATCATGGGGGGGATAAGAGAGTGTAGGTCGCGAACGAACCCTACGGTCTTGGTAAACCGCGAAGGGGGGCTGTATCCGTTTGAAGGGGAATCTTTCAATGATTGTGGCAGGAAGAAGCGGGTGAGGGGGAAAATGGTGTCCAGATTGAATTTATCATGCATCGGAGGACCGGCGAGTCAGGGTAAGTGAGGTCAAAGGGCGTCGAGCGATGGATGAAACGCTTACCTCGAATTGCACTTAAAGGGGGGGAGGTATATCTCTTAGAAGCGAGCCATATCTAATAGGATAGACAGAACACGACATCACACTGGGACCGACGAAGCTAACCAGAAAAGAGGGGTTGACATTGGTAACGAGTGGGTGGCTGAGATACAATACTTGTAAGCCCAGTAAGCGAGGTCAGGGACACGATGCATATCGTCAGACTTACGTGAGCGACTTTATTCACATGCCGCAAGAAGATGGCATTCCACAGAAAGAGCCGTGCTTCCCTGTGATGAAACCAAGCACCTGACGTCGATCGTGGGAAAGGCGAACGTCAGGGTAATGTTTAGTTGCAAAGGCGACGATTAGAAGCATTCGACTCAAACCCTTTATACGATCTCACACAAAAAGGAGGAGTAGATAGAGTTCCAGGTAACGGAGGCTGGAATATATCTACATCAGTGAGGTAAGAAACAGGTATCGGTCACAATAACGCTCTTAGAACAATCGGAACCGGACCGTTGGGATAACGGCAAACGTCTTGAAATGAGCTGCCGAAGGAATATTGAAGTCTGGTCCTCACTAAGAATAGTGGGTCGAAATCAATCCTGCAGAGAGGCCCTGAAATCGCCGGAGGGCGCGTCAGACTGGTCTAGAGAAAGAACTTGAAGATAAAAACAGGGAAACAAGCTGAGAGTGCAGGGGGCCTGCTGTGCGGGGGGGGGGCAAGTCAACGTGATGGGCCATCTGTGTCTAAGCCTGGGAGCTACGAAATAAAAAAACCTCAAAGCAGCATACCCGCTGTAATGAGACCGTCGATCAGCCGGTTCCAAGGAGAATCACTTGACTCAAAATACATGAGTGGGGAAAGCCGCGAGCACCTAAGTAACAAGGGTGACATGTACAAATCTAATGATCAACGCCATTAATTCTCAACAGAATTGGGAAACCAGGTTCAGACTTCGGGTAAGTTGGGTACGGATGAAGACAATTGAGGTAGAAGAAGGCACTCAAAATACTCGAAGAACCAACGGAAACAGTCAAAGACGAGATCCGGATATAGATTTACCGGGAAACGCGCAAAGGGAAAATTGTTTTCAAACTGCCAAAGATCTGAATAAACAAAAAGGCTTGAAAAAAAAACTGTAAAATAAAAGATTAGGTTCACTGAACGACGAAAGTCTGACGGGAAATAATCAAAAGTGCATGAACACTTGAGAGAAAAAGGAACTGGTCCGAAAAAGGGATGCTGGACTTGCAAGCATGACCTAGGGGAAGTTAAAAGAAGCGAGTAACGGGACAAGGTAGGGCTAAGCAATGGCGTCCGCTCTGAGGCCATGAGCACAAAAGGCCTGAATATTGCTGGTTAGTGGATCCCAATAGTCTTCATACACGAGATCTGGTATAAACGTATTGGCGTGGATCCAAGAAATCTTGAAGACGCAACCCTAAAAGAATCCATACCACGCGATGTAAGCATGGGGCTTTGGGGCAAGGTTAGAGTAATAACCTGGTTGGATTATTTTGACTCGGCACTTATGGCCAAACAACGGGCTCACATTAAAGGGGGTCTCGCTATTCTGGGAGGTAAGCACATCCCTCTAAAAAAAAAGCTGAAGTAGCGCTCCATAAGCCCTCTCAGCTCGGCACCTAGGTGCCTGTGTGAACGGGATCGACCAGCGAGAATGGAAGTATAATCCGACTGTTTACTCTGCTTCAAAACTGAGTCCAACAGAGTGGGAGAACGGCGGACGGGTTAGGCATTGGTTCTTGAGCATAAATCGTCATTTGGGTTCGAGTCGTCTCGGGCTGAAGCATTTGCGTGAGCCTAAACTGGAACCTTCATTGTCCAAAAAGGACACGAACTGGATGATCGGTGCAGGAAAGGGGAAATTAAAGGGGAGCGCAAAGGGGAGCCAGCTAAAGCGAAGGTATCTCGTAAAAGGACAAAAAAAGGCCACGACGCGGGGAGAAATGGAGAGGCTCGGAACTGTGAGAGCTACAAAGAGAGGGCCGTTCCAGATGCCCGGGGGGTATTCAAAGGAAAATTTGAGAGAAGGTACAGGTGAGTTCGTCGGAAGGAACATGGGAACCTTTCGCATAAGCAGGGCAAAGTACCCATCGATCCTCGACACAAATTTATGGGGGGGGGGGAGGGGGGGGGGGGGGGTTTTGTGGGGGGGGGGGGGGTGGGTTTTTGGTGGTTTTTGTAGGGTAACGATGTTGGCCGCTTCGTCCCTGTAGATAGAATTCAATGGCGCTCCATGAAGGTAGAGTATCGAGGCAATGCACTTCAGACACTTAAAGAGGGTCAAACAAAAAGACAATGATATGAGCTGACGCCTGTGATCGAAAGAAACGCTACCGGGAAAGTGGACCCCGGGAGCATCACGGGGTTTAAAGTGATAGGGGATCACAATTCCTAAAAAAAATGACTTGGTGTCGTCGATCACCCCTGACTATAAAAGCGTAGGTCTTTCGGGCACTTCAATCGAGTCCAAGGGGGGGGGGAACCGCACTCTAAGTTTTACGGGAAGTGGGGTATCGCCGGTAAACGAAGAGTTCCTGGCTGCTTTCAGGTGCGCAACGACTAGTGGATTTGCCGCGCTCTGACTACGCGAATATATTGCAGCATTCTCCAATCATACGATCTCCTAGTGTGCGGGGGGAAAATCGGTTTGGGGTGGGGTCAGCCGTACCGCTTTCAGGTGACCTCATCAGTGCGAAGGCGCCCTTCTTTGAAACCATGAGAATTCACCGAGCAATCCGCCTGTGGCGATTTCCAGCTAGAAATAATAAAAGGAGCCAGGTAGAACAGATGTCGAACAAGCAAGGCGCTAGGTATATCGGGAAAAATCCAGGATGGGAAGAAAAACTATCGTGGAAAATTACAAACATAGAGGGAGCCAGAAGGTATAGCCCGTACGCTGGATTATAAAAAAGCAGCATTAAAGGACTGGGGGACGTCGATCGGCCAACCTCTGACACTGTGCCATGGTGCTTATCGCAAGAAAGGTCCAAACACTGAAGTTATCTGAGAGCGAGACTGACAGATGAGCAAGTATCTTCAAGGAAGCAGGTCAAGGGAGGTCAAGACTCGCTTCGGTCCTATGAGTAAATGAAGTCTTCGCCGTACGTTACATGGGCCTGACCACAACGGAACGTATTAAAAAAGGGGACCACTCAAAGTTCGACTCCGCTCACCGGCCATCGACCGGGGGAAGGATTCGATACGACATGCAGGGGGGGGGGGATAAATTTCGTGGGGAGTCTACGATTGAAAACTGGAGGGGGCGTCTATTCGTAAGAGAGCCGAATTAGCCCAAGAGGACAGCCTCACGAAAAGGAAGGCTTTCTATAGGGGGGTGACCTACAGGACTTATTGGAGATGATCTTAGGAAAAACACAACAGAGAGGACACCGGGGGTTCCCAGGAAGGTTAGAGGGCGACTTTATGCAAATTGCCTTCATGCGTCTTCAGAAAAGGAAAGGCTCCCAGCAATATGCCCAAGGTAATAGAAGGAGAAGAGCTATAAGAACCACAAATCGGCGGAGGTGGTCTTAGAAGTAGTCAATGGCGGTTTCGAATAGTTCTAGGGGAGGCTCGGTGTTACGAAGAAAAGGGGTACTAAAGGGGACGGAAATTCCTGCTCCGGAGGATTATATATGACGATAAAACAAGTATGAGGATTCCCTTATTATCGCTGCCGGGAAGAATCGGTTGACGAAGCGAACAGAGAGACGGATAACACGGAGAGAATGAACACCACAATGTCAAACAAACAACACTGGTAAAAAGGAAATAGGGGGGGGGGTTGCTTGCATAGATAAGTTAGGGGAAGCTATATGTGAGGGCAGTGGCAGAAACTTTCTTCTGACAGATAAAGGGCTCAAACGGAATATATGCGGGAATTTAAATAAAGCCGGACGTAGGGCTTTCTGCTTTAGAAAAGGAGAATTAAAACGCGCTATTACGACGGCGCAATCAACATCATCTAACGACTACCTCATCAGGCTAAAAAAAGAAGGGCGGCTGGAGACTCGGGGAAGAGGGAGAGAAGAAGTTCAAGTGGGAGAAATCCCCTTCAGAAAATCCGGCAGAAAGGGGAAAAAAATATGCGGGCCCTGAAGCGCTCAACTTCATTTGGGAACGGGGATCCAGAGGGAGGGAGTGGGGGGTCGAAAATATCTCCACACATAGGAAAGGTCGAAAATAGGCTGAGAAAGAAAAATTAATAAAGGCGGTCGGGATCTATGCTCAATTGACTATTCGGGAAGGAGATCCTAGGAACGCTGAGGCCTGGTGAGACGACATCAAGAAAAAAAAGAAGCAAAGGATTCTGGCTATCAGCGAACCGGAGAGGGAAGGTCTAAAGGGACGAGGTATGAGGCGCCTGTAAAAGCGCGGCAACACCCATTTGTGAAAAAATCCGAGAAAACTGGAAGAGAGTGGAGTCTCTTGGAGCTCGAACTAGCTGATGGAAGGACGAGGAAAAAAACATATATGGAGGAGCTTATTAGAAGAAAAATCATTAAATGGGCGTTCGGTGTAGCCTAAGTCAATCTGGGGGTAAGAGGTGTGTCGAACGACCTTCCGCATCCCGAGATAGAAGGCCGATATCGAAATCAGAACGGCGAGGGATAAAGGATATCCCTTTTAGTAAGTCCGGAAGAAGAAGAAATATAAGCATCAGGGGGGCCAGCACAGTAGAGAATCGGGGGGGCGAGTGACGATTCTCATAGGAATCAGGGTTCATGGAGGAGCCGGGGCCATTGAAGAGTCTGGGCAGGGAGATTCTGACCAAAGGGAGGCTCTGAAGGGGGGTAGAGTGAAAATACTACTGAACCCCAAAGAAACGGGGGAAGAAGATTTTAGTTAATTATAAAGTGGGGGGGAACGAAATAAACAATCCTGCTCATATATCCAAAGGGCTAGGGGCGGTCACATCTTGCAGTAGGCTTGGCGCCCTTTTCATGAAATTGCAAGAAATGTAGGTGTCGGTACTTAGAGGAATTATGAGAAGAAAGCATCTAAGTCACAAATTTTTTGACTGTGGGAATATTACGCCGAGGTACTATAGAGCGTGGGGAAGATCGGGACCTGGCGAAAACTAATTTGGACTATGCTGGGACACGAGCGTACTCCAGAATTTCTGCGCAAATAAAACAGAGTGATTCAGTAGACGCTTGTGTTACATAAGTGCCCTCCTGCAGGCCGTGCACTGTCGATAACCGTGGTTGCTTTTCTTTGCTGACCTTTATCTCCCATACTTACGTGCGCCGATTCAGCTCCATGAAATTATATAGCCTTGCCGTCATTGCTCGCGAGTGCACAGTCACTTATTTCTTCGAACAGTCGGGGAATGGCAACCTAAGTAGGCAGAACTTTGCTGAGAGGATTTGACATACAGGGAGGGAATCTGTAAAACCTACCGCGGGATGGACAGGAGAAAAGCCCAGTCTTACTTAAATAACCAGGCTTTGAAGGTAAGTGGTGCCCTGGAGGTCAAGGAAAGGCTGCTGAAATCACACGATCTCAAAAGGGCAACGCGTTAAAACTGGGGAGATGAGATCACTTCGCAGGACCATTTTTCTCTCAAGGGTAGTACATTCGGTCAAATGGCAGAGAAGAAAGGGAGAAACTGTTAAATAGTTTGTGAATTCAAGGGGGTAGTCTAGACAAAGGCAGCCGGCCTGAAAAACCTGCCAGGGACAGGGTCGAGCAAACATAGGCCGGATCCGAAACACCAGGAACAGAAAGCATGGATAGCTTTCTCCAGGAGCTTGGGAAAGCACTGGGGAAGAAGGGCGAAAGAAGATTTGCGCTGGAAAAAGGTAGGCATCTTGGGGAGGTCAAGCAAAAACAGGGCTCACTGGGCGTGGGCGGGTGTCAGGAGGTGGTGTTCTATTAGTAGAAGGGATTGTGCGGGGCGGTGAAAAAACAGAATGTCTCTAAAATCTTTCGTTTGTCCGGGCAGAGATGCGGAAGGAAAAACGTACATAACACCAAAGGGTTGTGGAACCTATTACACGAACGAACATCCATAGAAGGAGATGAGCTTGGTTAGTCAATTCCTGTTCGGTGGGGGCGCGCCAACCCCTCGAAGAAGAAAAAATATATCAGTCGTGCTAAGACGGAAGGGAAAAAAGATGCCTGAAATTTTAAAGGAGGGTGGAGAAGATACATCCGTACAAAGAGGCTAAAAAAGGAGGTCTATTTACTGGAAAACCGATCTTTCTCAAAAGTCACAAGAATTCCGCTCACAGAAGGGGGGAATTATAGAAACCGATCAAGTAAGATGGACAAGGAGAATTCAGAGACCAGGTCATAAAGAAAACAGTGATTTCATTACTAAACTTATTTAGGGAATCCGGGGAGGTCAGGTCCTCTGGAACGCATTTTTCCGCTTCCATCTTGGGAAATGAAAATTCGGACTTTGGAGCGTTGGGAGGTCGGAGCATAGAATGGGAGGGAAAAAAGTTGGAAGGGGGGAGTGCAAGATGGATGTCTGAGTAAAGGGGATGTCAAAGACAAAGGCGAAAGGACATGTCGTTCAATAGTTGCGGAGAAGGGGTGGCAGTCGGGACAAGGGGGGGAACTGAAACGTCGTGCTGAGAGAAACTGGAGAAGGGGAAAAGAAAAGGCAGGCACTTCAACGGGGGGGGCGGGGCCTTTCGACGGTCACGGCCGGGAAAGGCAGGATAAACGGAGGCAAAGGGATGAAAGAAGTGTCGGACCGTATAAAAGTTCAAGGAAGAGACAGAAGCGCGAGAAGAGAACAACGAAGAAAACAAGCACGTTGAAAGGTCCCTGGAAGGAAATCGACAGAATAGGGCAGTGATGGTCGGAAAAAAGTTGCGAGATAAAGGCGTCAAACGCTCCCGGAAAGAAGTTCAGGGGGACAAGATCTGCGGAGGGGGGCACGTGACTTTAAAGGAGTTAGAACCTTCTCCAGAGGAAGAGCAGAGGAGATAAGGGCGGACCCTGGGTCCAGACTTCTCAGAAAAAGTAGGTATTGTAGTTTAAAGGTGAGGAACTGGGGGGGACGTGATGTGCATAAGAGGGCTTCTACTAAGGGAGGTAAATTCAGGATAACTCGTTGTCAACTTCAGATAATAAAAAACAAAACTTATTAATTAGAAAATATGGAGAAGGTGAATAGCGTTAAGAAAGGAGAGACCGGGAGTAAAAACGAGGAACTAAACTCAAAAACTGAAGTTCTCCAGTAGGGGAAAAGTACCTAAAGATGAGCAAAGGCGGGGACATCACAGCAAGGACGAGGCTCAGGGGGATGCCGTCATAGTTCAGGGAAAGGCGACGGTCCTGAGAGGCTCAGAGGGGGGTCATGCATATAGTGGCCCTGTCACGGGGGAAGGGGGAGATTTCGAGGCAATGTAACGATCATAAGACATCACCATGGAAAAGGTAGCTTAAGCAGAGTTCAACGGGCTAAAACGTCAATGAGGGCGCCTAGAGAGCTCGTCTTGCTCTCAAATAAGAAGATAAAGATAAGAATGACTTAAACCTGAGGAACCGGGCATACATGCTGACAGCCTTTAGTCCAGGGAAAAGGGTAGCAGCAGGATCAAAAGGAAATGGTGCGCCATTCTACAACGACGGGGAGGGAAGCACACTTCTAAGAGTTCGGACTCATTGTAAAGAAACGCAACAGGGGAAAAAGGGACAGAAGGGGAGGCGAAGAACAAAGTGGGAGGGTCGAGCTCGTCGCACTTCGAAAACGACGTCAAGCAACAGCTCAGCGGGGACAATAATCAGTGAGACCAGAGTCAAAGCGAAGAGAAAACTTCTGAAAAAAGGGGGGTTCCGGGCAATTCCTAAAGATCCCTCGCCAATACTGACATATGAGTAACGCAATGTCGGGAAGGGGGACGGGGGCACTAGGGAAATACCAAATTTGCGAGGAATAACACTGTGAGAATCGGAGATGAAGGGAAAATAAGGGGGGTCCATTCTTGGCCGGCTAAAAAGGAGGACAGGGGAAAGGGGAAAAGCATCCTCCACTGGAGTGGACTACTCAACCAGGAAACACGAAAATGTGAGTTGTGAACTAATAAGTCGAGAGTGTCTGGCGTCAGACTACTATAGTTTCGTAGGTCTTGAAAAAAAAACTCTGCGAGTCATTAAGACAATGCGACGAAAGAACATGAGAGGAGAATAGAGGTCCTTTCAGGAGAATAAAAAGAATATTGTATGATTGCCAAGCAAGCATCGTGAACGGAACTACAACTTATTCTCGAGGTCCAGTGAATAGAGTACAACACAATGAAATCAACATCCAAAGACACTCCGAGACGCATACAAAACACTTTATAGGAACCACAGGAAGTTGAGAAAGACTCAACTTCTTCTAGGGATGAACGTGTCTAACATCTGGAGGGAGACTAATGCCCATGGGATTTGCGGTAAGAAATTGGGGAGATTAAGGATCAGGGTTCTTCGCTCAGTAGGACTTTCCTGGCTGGTTGGATTGATGTGGTAAACTATCTGCTCGACTTCCCTTGGAAGAGTTGTGAAACCAATATAACCTCCCGCTGGAGGATGACCTTTAGTCCCTCCGTGAGGGCAGTCCAAATTAGCATAAACTGTAAAGACGCTAACAGGGGGTTCAGGGCCAAGGAATTAAAGCCTTCGGTTATAAGGTGCGGGTCAGAAGGCCTTTCTGTTAAGAAGAAGCATTCACGACGTCAGTTCCTGCGGGGACTTGAGAAGTTATAAGGGAGATTGGTCTGGGGAACGGCCTTCCAACAGGTTGGAAGTGAAAACCGGAACTTCACGATCGGCAAGAGGAGTCGACAAAAGAGTCTCAGAAGGAATTGACGTCAAGCTGGCCGACTGCGATCCGATTTCATAGGAGTCAGGATATCAATTGACAGGAAGAAGGAAAGGAGGAACGTGAGCTTCCTAACTAAATCTATCTTTCAGAGAGAGCTGCCACGCAAAAACTGATAGATGGCCGCACGAGTGAGCTCTGTCTAAAAATCGTCTTAAAAGTCCTCCTATCCTCAGTTGCTTCTCCTCCTTGTATTTCAGGATAGTATCGGGAATCAAAGGGGAGTCCTATACCCAGCTTAGTGGGTCGGTTGGGGGTGTGTGAGCCTACATGTCTGTAAGGAACCTGCGAAGAGGGGAGGTCCTGATGTAGGACAAGTCGGGAGGTATGTACGATGGGGACTCGAGATGTTCCAGATCTTGGGGCAGCATCTGGGACACAAGGGGGACTCATCTTCAGGTGAGGCTTCGCCTGTAAGGGGGAATGAAGTAAAAGTCACATATGCTCCTTCTCTTTCTTGGGCTGAAAGGGAGGAAAAGTCCAGATGTTGCAGCTTGAGAAGTGGCGGGCCGATTTAGAGACGATTCAAAGAGGGTCTTGAGAAAAATTAGGTCCCCAGATGATAGCATCGGGAGGCGAATAGGGGGGGTACGCCTCAGGTATTTGCATATCCGGCGAGGAGAATGACGGGAATGATGGGATCAATCAATCGGGAAAAGAACTTTGAACAACCGGAAGAGTTCTAATTTAAATAGGGTTTCCTGAGGGAAGAAAGGTACCCCAGTGCAGGAGACGTGTGGGGGCGCTGGCCAGAAAGGGGACTGTCCTATATGGGGGAAGTCACTACTACAGGATCTCGCAAAGGCTCAAAGAAGAACTATCAGGGGACACGGGGGACCGAAGGCCCCGCTATAGAGAACGGTGCTCAAGCAGGTCGAGAAAACAAAAACTCGAAAAAGATCGGGCCAGGGTCGAAATCGGAAGAGGACGACTCTGAGAAAAATAATCATCCATGGAGGAGAGGAAAATTTCACTAGCAGAGAGGGATCTAATTCAAAACTATCGGGAAGAGATCTTTAAGCCAGTAGGCAATACTAGTAATTCACCTTTCTTACGTAAAAGAGTCGCCTGATATAAGTTCTTGGTGGACTCTGTTGGGTCCGTTAAACTGGGTGGATTATCGCTCTAACTAAGGGTCATTTCGCGGTATCAAGCTCGTGTTGTCAAGCCGCAGATCCGAAGCAATTCCGGCATCTGGGTGGTCGGTTAGGGTCCGTGGGTGGGGATAGGGAATCAAATTTCTAGAGCGTCGGAGAGAGGGAAAAAAAGAGCAAGGTCGCCTGGCCTCAAGATCCCCCGGAAGACCTTGACTGCTATAAAAAGAGTGTTGCCATAAACTGAGAGACTCTTCTATCTGGTGTGAATCTGTCCGGAGGGGCTTTATGAAAACTACGCACGAGACATTATCACTACGGGGGTCAGAAAAAAGTAAGTTTGAGAATTGAGGCCAGATGCAAAGGAGTGGGCTGCCAAGGGGAGAGGAAAATGACACAAGCAGATCAATGCAGAGATGCCCCTCATATACGGAGAGAGAACTGCCTCCGAGGAAGCACCAGCAACGGGGAAAGATTGGGGAGAGCGTAGAAGGGGAAGGGTCTACTCCGTGAGGTAAGGTGAAAAGTCGCCATTTATGATAGAGATGCCGGCAAGTCATCCCTGAAAGTAATATGGAAGCGCCAAAGGTACGGGAAGGTTAAACATGGAGCGATCAAAGAAGAGTCTTGATGGCATACTGCAAGATGAGGGGGGCCTAAAAAAAAGACGAGTTACATCACAGAAAGAGAGCTAGAAAACAAGGAGATTGGGAAGTAAGAGATGGGAGTAGAGCGTGGAAGGACGGGCAGAGGTTAAGAACGTCTAAAAAAGAATCTGGAGAAAATAACGGAAGCAACGCAAAGGAAGAATATGGGGCGGACGCTATGTCTCGAGGCAGTACGGTCTCTTCTGTAGCTAACTTCTATGGGGGACAAGCTAGAGATTCGAGGAGGTCGTCACTTCAGAGATCCTAGCTGAGAAACGCTTCCTAATTCGGGAAACTGAAGGCAGCAGTTAAAAGATCAATTCTTTATGGATAGCTATCGCTTTGTAGAGTTGAGGTCTCCTACCTAGGGAACTTCGAAACAGGGGAGAAAAAAGCTCATTCAACTCTCGAAGCTACTTCTACATGGGATGTCCGGTTAAGGAAAAAAGGGAAAAGAAAAAAACTCGAGTACTTGGCCGACAAAAAACCAGAAATACATACTCAAATTGCCACTCTGAGCTGCAAGGCAGTAGGCTCGTGCGTGGGTCTCTTCGGCAAAATGGAGTCATGTTTCGTTAGTGCCCGCTCCTAGAAAAACAGAAAGGAATCAAACTACAAAACTGGTGTCCGTGGTCAAACGAGAGTAGTATGCCGATGAACAAGCTATGAACTCTAAGAAGAAAGGGTTAACGGAATTGAACAGTTGGGAGTCAACGGAACAACGGATTATTATGCTAAAAGAGGGTCAAAGAAAAAAGAGGGACGTAATCGCGTGGGAAATCGGGGAGGAAGCAGACGAGAGGATTTGGGGCGAGCTTCCGCGCAGAAATTCGACTAGAAAGGAAGGATAAAAATTGCGGGAAAAGGGGAATCGATTCAGGCAAGCATCAGAAGTCGGTTAGAGGGGGGGGGTGGGGGCAAAGACTAACAAGGGAAAAGGAGGATCTCCGGGACCTAAATGATAGAACGTCTATAAAGAATACGGTGCCTAATCCCGACGGGAAGAAAGGCCTTGGGCAATTCAAATTCCTCGAGGAGTATATGGGAAACAAAACTTAGAAAATCTGGGAAGACAGTTGATGTTAGGTACCATGTCTGGGGGGGAAAAAAAGGGGGGAGTGTTGGTTGTGCCGGGGGCGAGAAGGGTATGGCCGCGAGTTTGTAAGCGAAGGATATCATGGAGAGAAGAGCTTGAGCCCTACGGGAAGGGAGGGTCCAAGAAAATCTCATCAGTAACGAGACTATTGGAATATCGGGTAAGGGGGGATTGAAACTAATACTGCGTAAAATAAAAATGGCCAAAGTATTAACTAGCGGGTCCGGGAAATCTGGGGGAAAGCACCTTACAGCGCATTAGTACAGTACGTTCTGTTAGTAAATCCACTGAAAATTAAGACCTGCAAGGGTGAAAAGGAACATGGGTAAAACTTGGGGGAGGGGATTAAGGAAAAGAGTTACGGAATCGTGTGAGGACCTCCCGTGAGGGGGTACACCTTCGGGTGCTCGCTGTGAGGGGGAGTAAAAAGCGGACTGGGAAAGCTGACGGAGCGGTCCTTAGCGAATTACTTGGCAAAAGGGTGGGGGAAAGAACGGCAGTACTGCTGGGTCCTGGGCTGGGGGGGTTAACTTCAAGGTTTTCGTTTGATGTCTCTTCAGAGTTGAAGTAAGTCAACTGCCCGTCGGAGGGATAACTGTGCATGATTCAATAGCGAGGGCGTTTCCGATGAATGGATCACCAAACAAGAGGGGCCAAGACCACGAAACCTGAAAAGGGCTCTCGGATTATGAAAGTAAGATGCAGGTAACTTCACCGGCTTAAGGAGAAAAAAAACCCCAACATTCATTAGATATGGACTAATAAGGTTGTTTCCCGTAACCTGGGTAAACAGGGTAAATGCCTTCAATCAAAAAGGAAAAACAGACAGAGGTTGCCTTTGAGGATGCTCTCGACCTTTGAAAAAGGACTCCGGAGCAGAATAAGAAAAAGGGGGAAAAAAAAAAAAAAAAAAAAAAAAGACAACATGGGGTCTACAATAGGAACCTAACTCCGAATAAGCCTGTATAAACCGGGTTGAATAGTGTTTATATGCCATACTTCGGGAGAGGAAGGCCCCAACGCCAAAAAGTCATGTCATCCATAACCACCGGATTTCAGGGAAAAGGCCCACGCAAAAGACGAGTCCGTGTCTCAACACAGGAAGGGGGAGGTACAGGTGGGAAAATAAAGAGGGAGAAAGAAGTCTCAGGAAACGCACGCTGAGGGGGAGGGAAGCACACATGGATCAAACTCTTTTGATTTAAGGGTCTCGAAAGTTGTTCTACGGAGGAAACTGCTTGAGATTACCATCGCGATTCCACATGTGTCCTGGTGAACTATTCAGGAACCGGAATAACAGACACCACTTGTGACTTGAAGATAAAACAATCGAGTAACCATCGACCGGGGATTGAGGCTGACTTGCAAGGCCTCTTAGGATTGGGGGGGCTAAGCAAACTCATCAGACTCGCTATATCTGGACGTCGACTAAATAAGAGGAAAATCTGACCGAACATTTGGACGTTAATGGGGTTGGAAGGGGGGAATGAAACCAACAGGGAGGATTCGAACTATTGATACTAAGGAATCGGTGAATCAACCAGAGATTGCAGGCAAGGAAGGAGGTAAAAACTAAAAGGGGAGGCCAGCAGAAATCTCCCAGTTTCATTAAAAAAAGTTATCGGGGGAAGAAACCGAAAAGAAAAATTGTCTTTGGGGACAAACACAGATTTGAGAAGGGGGGCAATTGGCGAAGAGGCCATCATGGGGGGGCAGACCCCAGGGGGGACGACGTTAGGTTGGGGGGGGGAGGGGGAGCATAGATGGAAGATGGAGGGAGGGGTTGGATTACAATGGTGGGGGAGGGTGGAAAAGGAGGGGGAGTGGGAAGCCAGTGTCTCGACCAAACAACTTAATTTAAGAAAAGAGGATCGACAACGTTGAAAGGGTTCCTTTTACAATGAGGTTGGCACGTGACAATAGGGAGGTGGGCTGAGGACAAAGCCAAAAAGGATGGTCGAGGGGGTAAAAGGGTGACCCGGGGGTAACGGCCGCAGGCGGTGGCCTGGCATTGGGACTACGATGATAAAAGATCCTGGGAAACAGGCTTAAAAGAGAAGGTGTACAGAAGTATAGATCTGACTGGCTGAACGAAACCAATGAATACACCGTCGAACAGCGGGGTGAAGGGTCCCGTCAAAGCGGAGAAGATTGTAAAACAGGGGGATTGTACAGAATGGATCAGGAAGGGCAGCCCTAAGCTGGGCAGGGGGAACGTAGTTCAGGTGGAGGGGGGTCTCTGGCTCTAACCTGAGGACCCTTATCACTAGGCAAAAGAGAGGAAAGACAGCCGTTCGACCCGTGTCGGAAAAAAAAGAAAATTCTAGAGAGGGTGTTCGGCCGGATGGATAACTTTCACGTGCGGGGGGGGGGGGGGGGCATCTTCTGTCAGAAAGGGAAAAATCACCTTCGAAGCCGTTCACAGGAAGGAAAAAGTGCACACTCGAAAAAAAAAACTTAGGGAGTAGGGGGGGAAGAGAGAGATAAATGCAGGGGTAACGCGTCAACGGGCTTACAAGAAAAGGGGGAAAGGCAACTACAACGAAACGGGGTACGTTCTATAGAACAGGGGGGGGGGAAGCGAGGTCGACTGTGCATGGGGTTTTGGGGGGAAACAAGCAAGGCGAGGCCTCGAGGCCGCCGGGTGTGAGAACGGGGAAAACGAGAGGGAAGGAGACCTAGCAGGGGGATCGTGTCAGGGCGGGCCGAGGGGGGGAGATTACAAGACTGTAATTCAGAAACTACAAAGAGAACGGTAACGAAACTGTCACTGTCCTGAAGGCGGGGCAACGTAAGTGTGGAACGTAGGTGTACTGATGGGAAAGTAAAGGAGGGGCGAAAAAAGCTACTAGTACCGAGTCCGTACACCTTAGGCAGGGAAAGGCCGGGAAGCCAGTACAAGAGCAGTAAGCGGAACTTGACAAAGGGAAAGGGACCGATACAGAGTATTGGAAGTTAAAATCACACCAAAAAAAACGTTCAAAGTTCGACTAAAGGGGATACGAAAATGAAAAGACAACTATGATGTCGGCAACATACCTGTGAAAAAAAGAAAAAGGGGAAACGGAGGGATGGTGCGGCTGAAAGACAAAGGCTTTCTAACTCGTACAACCACCGTACTAGAAAACCGAAAAAATCTTAAAACTGACAGCAGAAAAATAAAGATCTATAAGCGGAAATAAGCGCAAAAGGAACTCAGAGGGTGTCACTGGGTACAATGTGCATAAGATTGATCTCAGAGTCCCTCTTAAAAGAGGGCCAGAGTAGGGAAGGTCTAGAAACCAATGTCTTAAAGTTTCGGGAACTGGGGGCATACCAGGGGGATCCGGCCTCCTGGGAAATCAAAGGCCAAAAATTTTAGAGTTGGTATGAAAGGCAGACTTGCATTACGTGGGGGATTCTGGTTGCCTTCTAAAAAGAGAAAGGCCCGATCATAGGCGACTGTACTCAAGACAGCTCATTCAATCACACACGACCATGGAAAGAATAGGGAGGAGAGAGTTCGTAGGCAAAGCGGTATCGGTGGAGCGGACTGGTTTAAAGACTCACTCGGTAGAGATGCAGGAAAAGAAACAAAAAGAAAGAAATCAAAGGCGATTTACTAAGCTTTGCGTTCCACTGAAAGAACGCTGGGGCGGAGGTCTTTTCCTCCGGAGACAACTCTGGACGACACATTACCGGGACCAAGGGGGAAGAAGGCCAATTAGAATGACGGGGGGAATCGAAGTCTAGATCATCAGCCTTCAATACAAAAGTCGAAAAAGCCGAGGAAACTGTCAGAGCCCACCGTTGAAGGGGGGGGCAAATTCCCATCCAGATAGAAGGGGAACTAAAAAAATTCTTAAGGAAAACTGAAACTTCTTCAAAGAAACCTGTATACAAATACGAAGGGGGAGAGAAGGCTATCCTGTCTTGGTCGTAAGAGAGGGGGGGGAAATGTCAAAAACTCCTCGTCTAAAAAAAAGAAATCCTGGAAGGGACTGTCCGATGCTCGCGCGCACAATGAAATTCAGTTAAGACAGGGGACCGGGGACGCTGGGAGAGGGAGTGGCTGGGAACTACGCCGAACTGGGGAAGGAAACGTCCGCCCTCTCTACATGTGAAATAGACTCAGCAAAAGAAGTCGGGGGATAAGCGGTTAGGCGCGAATGCATGTCGGTGTCGACAGCAAATACAGTAAAGTGTCAAATACTTGGAAAGTAGCGTGATAAGGACTGGCGGACTGGTTCTTTATAGCCCTGGTCGAAAATTTTAAGGGAACTGCTCTAATATTACCTCTCTCATCGGCAAACAGGGGGGCACGACGGCAAGAAGAGTAACCTCCAAGACAGCTCTTTCAAGGTCCGGAGAATCGCATAGGGGAAATGAATGAAGTCTTGATCAGGCACATTTAGGAAGAAAGAAGAGGTCGCGGAAAAGGCAGGCGTAAAGAAAAACAAACGAAAGAGTAGGAGGGGCTCTGCTGGAAACACAGGGAAACCTCTTGCACCTCTTTCAGTAAAGAGGGGGTAGAGGGGAACTCACGGGGCTGGGAAATGACTGATAGCTCAAGAGCCGGGGGGATAAACTGATTTTCGATAGGCTATTGGGTACAACAAGACTCTCAACCCTATCGCTCTGGGCCAGCAAATCGAGGTCAAAGGGGGTAAACACGCTTAAAGGGGATGCCGCATGACCTAGTATAAGCCCGTTACCAAAATAGAACATGCGTTATTCCAGGGTTGGAAGGCCTCAGACAGGAGGTGTGGACAGGGTATTTCTCAATTGCGACTCTGAACTAAGGAATTCGGGCCTCGAAAAATTGGCAAGGAGCTCTACAATAGATTCAGGAGACGTCTTCGGGGTTAAGAAGAGGATACAAAAACGGAGATCTATACGACGAGAAAGAGACCGGCTACGCTGGAAAGGGACGGGGAACACGGCAGGAAGACGATGAACGCAAGTAAAATTGCGACCATAGCTCGCAAAGTGATCTCAGGGGACCAGCACGGAATGGCGATCGTGGTGCCGGGCGTAAAAGGGAGCAGCATTCAGGAGGGAACATAGCTGACGTTACATCTTAATACGCCAGGCGGTCTCGGCGGAGAAAAAAATCAGGGACGACAAGAACAAGACTACCACACCAAACCCGATCGGCCTGGGGGCAAAGATCGGCGGAGATAGGGAATAGAGGATAATCCGAAACCTTAATCTAATGGTCCGGAGGAGAAGAGAGGACTATCGTCAGCCGATATAAAAGCGAGTACATTCGTCATATCAGTAAATAGGAGATTATTACTGGGGGGGAGGCCAAGGGCATCATGGTCGTGGGTTAACGGTGGGGTCCTCAACTTTGCACATGAGGAGTCGTGAAAAGTCGTTCAATCAGGCCTCGATTGGGAGAATTAAAGGACCATCGAAACGTAATCTCCGGGGAAGGGGAGTTCTGCAATAGGGCTCAAAGGGAGAAAGTTCTAGGAAAGGCGGTCAAGAAGAGCAAAGGCGCAGGGAAAGCTGGGGCCCGAATAAGAACGGAACCTTAGACGTTGGGGGCAAACAGATGTGGTTGGGTAAAGGTAAAGGATCGTTATCCTGGAGGTAGGG
>Ga0179593_1302567_pt1 | contig 23200 bp, 30 predicted proteins | sample CZODoug2_1_08_16_FD_185931 | JGI IMG/M metagenome (GOLD analysis project Ga0179593, IMG submission 185931) | Vadose zone soil fungal communities from Angelo Coast Range Reserve, California, USA - CZODoug2_1_08_16fungal (PacBio error correction) | ecosystem: Environmental > Terrestrial > Soil >...
GGGTTGAAAATGAAGAAGCTGTCCTCGGCATAGGACCGTTGTACAGACCAGGGACTAACTGAGCGGTATAAACGGAAGGATCCACCACAATGAGTCTGTCGCACTGGCAAAAAAGTGACAAAACGCACACCGGAAGGGGGGGGGGGGACACGGCTGCATGGGGGAAAGAACACCAACCAACGTCGGTCAGGGGAACTCATTGGGGCGGTGAGGCGAAAAAGTCGGGGAGAAGGAGGAGAGGTGTTTGTCAACAATCCATGGGGGGGTTCAAGTTGGAAGGACGGGAGAACATACCATCCAGCTCAGCAAAAAATAAAAGAAGAACGGGGGGTGAACTTGGTGAAGAAAGACCAATGTAAAACCGGGCACAAATGAGCTGAGCAAAACGTTTCAGGCACAACTCTTGTGGTGGGGGGGAACAACAAACAGCAAAGGAACATTGCGGACCTGAAACACGAAAGAAGGCCCGGCCGGATTACGACCGCGCAATCCAATCATAAGCTGCATAAAAAAATTTCAAAGGGGAGGGGGCCGGGACTACTGCACAAGAATAAGAAAGGGGGCAAGAGACACACCACGAAAAAGCCACTCGGACGAAAAACGTCCAGACTGTCGAAAACGGGGTGGCCAATGCAATTATGAAAAAAAAAAAACGGGGCTGGAACGTCAACCTTCAAAGAACCTGGAAGTCTAGGTGAAAAGGGGGGGGGCCGTTGGGTGAAGAAGATCAGCGCTTACAACACTCAAAGTGAGTTCCAAATGGTAAGGATTCAAAAGGGCCAAGCAAAAGATGATGGGTACTGATCTCGGGGGGGGAACGACGAAACCATAAACCCCCCGACGACGGAAGGAAACGGGGTGGAACCACAAAAATGAACCACACACCGGCCCTCAACAATTTGCCGGACTTTAGGGGGGTGGGGGGTCCAAACCTCAAAAAAAAACTGGGGTAAATCAAAAACGTCAAGGTCAAGAGAAGAGAAAAAAGAGCGCAACTCGCTGGTTCCAGAAATCAGAGACCAAAAGGGGGAGCAGTTTTCCCCCAACCCAAAAAAAAAGCATGGAGGCCAGGGAGAGAGAAGAAGGCTGGGGGGGACATATCTCCAAGGGGGGAGGCCATGGGGGCCGGGGCAACTGGGGGTTGGGGACTGGTGGAAAGACCGGAAAGGATTCGACCATGGCCTCGGGGGAAAAAACAATGGGAAAAGGAGGGATAACTGCCAAAACAAACACCTTTAAAAAACAAATGCAGGTCGAGCGCCGTTTCGATTGGGACCAGGGACACGGCAACGGATTCGGGTGAACTGGCTGGATTGTCAAGGTGGGATGGGGTAACTCGGCCCTTAGGGGAAGGAAGATGGACACCTCTAAACACCTTGCTCAAGGGGATACTGAAAATGGGTGGCACAAGACATCTTTGTGCCAGGCAGGGACTTAAAGGGTGGGATGAGGCGATGGGGAGCTACAATAAAAAAAAAGGAGACGAACCCGATTGGGCCGGGAAAAGGTCAAAGGGAAAGGGAGGATCAAAGGCGGGGAAGGAGGCATACGCAAACATCAAGGACTGACACAGTCGGAAAAAAAACCTGAAACGGGGATTACGAGGGGGGACTGAGGGTGGGCCAATGGGGAAACTAAACACCAGAAAACCACAAGGGGAACGGACCCAAGGGTCGCATCAAAAAGAAGGAAGGCAACATTCACAAGAACTCCAAAGGTGCAAGAAAACCGGGGCCAAAAAATCGGGGTCCCACAGGAGGACAGGGAACCAGGGGGTTCGCAGGCTCGGAAAAGGACTGGCGGGGTTAAAAAACCCAAAAACTGTGCTGCACGCCGAAGGCCGCACCAAAAACTTCAGCAGCTGCTAAATCTTAATGGCCAGGATTGTAAGAAAAACTGGGTTATGTTCACAGAGTAAAGACACTAACCTACGCTAAATGCCCAAACAACCTTGAACAAAAAGTCATAATCGAAAAACTAAAAAAAAAAACATTGGACTCCCGAGAAAGACGCACCTCTTGTGTGAAAGGCACCTCATGAGAAAGTATAGGCAACGAAAATGGCACAACATGTATGTGAACCGGCTGGTCACCATCAAGAAGGAGGTTTAAATCCAGAAAAAATTGTGTTAAAAACCTCATCCGGAAGAAGCGACCGTGCAAAAGGTGAAAGACCGGGGGTGGGAATCTTGAGGCGCACAGAGGAGAAGCACGACGGTGTTGGGAACAAGAAACGCGGTCAATTTCGTACATCAACAGGGGACCCGGCTACTAAAAAAGGGCGGCCAAAAAAACAAATCAAAAAACATCAGCCACACAAGGACATTCGGACAAGAGGAAAGGGCAACGGTTGGGGGAGGCCGGTTGCAAGAAAGGGCCTAAAAAAAAACAAGGGGGGTGGGTTGTCGCCGTAGCGGACCCGGGTTGCCGTTCAACTCGAAGGTAAAAACGGGGGCCCAACCCGAAAAGTAGTGGGAAGGGAAAGCGCCAAAAGGGCACCCTAGGGGGGGCCAAGAACATCCACACATACTCACCCGAACACAGTTGGCCGCCAAAAAAGCAAAAAACGCCGTCACAGAGGTGTGACGGGCACAGAAATCTTGTAACAGCGTCAAACGTGCTGGCAAAAGGGAAAGCCTGGAAAAGGCACAAAAGGGAAACAAACTGTAGAATACGGGCTGTTGTACAAATCACTCAGCTCGAAACAAAAATTACACGTTGAAAACGGTACAAAACTGATATCATGGGTGTTCGGGAAAACAGGGCCGTACCTCAAGAAGGGGGGAACAACAAAATGTAGGAGACTCTACCTTATGTGGCGAACGGAAAAGGGGGACGGCCACACACAGTGCCGGGGGAGGCGGAAGTGGTCAAAAAAAAAAGAACATATCATCGACAAAAACAATAGGTTCAACCAAAACAAACCGGGAAGAAACCATCCGGCAACACAGATTTATCATGTGGCAAGGGATTTTCGGAACAAGAAAACCAACATGCGCCGGTGAAAAAACGGGGCCACCACTGGTCAAGACCCCTAAGATCACAGTCTTGACCCACGCACCAGCGCTGGGGGGAGGCTCCACCCACCCGTTCGGGAAAGGGACAAACACAATAAAAAACGGCTTCATGGGAAACCGTCAAGTGTTGATGCTTTCACGGGGTGGGGCGTTAGACGGGGATATGCACGTGGGCGACGTTGTCCAGGGGGGACATGGGGGGGAAAACAATCCCTTAAGTGGGAGGACGGAACCGAAGCCCCATGAACAGAGGGAGAAAGGGTGGGTCCAGGAAAGAAAGGGTTGTTCCGCGGCGGGTGAAAGAAGGCCGCACAGCAAAAAATGGGGAAGAAGGAGGTTGAAGAGGGTGGACTCGAAAAGTGGGGTGGGAGGGAGGAGCAGGGGGGGGGGGGGGACGAGGGCGGTGTTATGGGTGAGGAAGGGGGAGGGGGAAGAGGAGTAGGGGAAAAGGTGGGGTGAAGAGAAGGAACTAGGTGGGGGGGAAGGAGGGAGGGGAGAGGTGTGGGACAATGGCAGGGGCAGGAGGTAGTATAAGAGGAGGGTAGAGACGAAGGAGAGGTGGGGGGGAGTTTTGTGGGGGGGAGGGAGGGTGAGGGTGAGGGTGGGGGGGAATTAGGGAAGGGGTGATGGGTAGGAGGAAGGAAAGGAGGGAGGGAAGGGATAAAGGAGTGGATGGAGTAAATATGGGGGGGAGGGGGATGAATGGGATGGGGGAGAAGCGAGTGGGGTGGGTAGGGGGGGGGGGGGGGGGGAGTGGAAGGGGAGGGAGAGGAATGAGCACTGTATGTTTTATGGAATTGGGAGTTTGAGGATGGTATAAAGCAGAGGGAACGGAGGGGGTTGGGAGAGGGAGTGGGGTGGAGAGGGACAGGGGGGATGAGGGGGTCGGGGGAGGAAGAAGGGTAACATAGGTGGGTATAGGGAGGAGGGTGAGGAAAGGGGGAGGAGATGGGGAAGGGAAAGTATGGGCGGGGGATGGTGAGTTAGTGGGTAGATATCGGGAGAAGGAAATGCAAGGGGGGGCAGATTGAGAGTAGAGACAGTGATGGGGGGGGAAGGGGGATGGGAAAAGGAGGGGGGGGGGGGGTTGGATGAAGCGAGGAGTGGGGATTGAGTGGGTGGGGGGGAGGGATTGGAAGAGAAGAGTGGGCGAGTGTTAGTTCGGTGGAGTAGTTGGGGTGGTTGGGTGGGGAGTTAGGGAAGGGGGAGGAGGAGAGGGGGGGGGAGGTATGGGGGTACGTAGGAGGGAGAGGAGGGAGGGGGGTAGGGGGAGTAAAGGTGGGAGAAGGGGAACGGAGGAGAGGAATGGGGGGGGAGCGAGGAGGAAGGATGGGAAAATAGGGGGGAGGCGAGGGATGTGTGGAAGCGGGGAAGGGTAAAGAAAAGAGGGGAGGGGGAAGGAGAGGTATGTGGAGGTATGGGAAGGGGGATGTGGCAGAGGGGGGAGTTTAGTGTGGGGGGAGGGTAAGAGGAAATATGTGCAAGAGGGAGTAGGGGGTGGGGTGCAGAGCTGGACGATGGCTTAAAGAGGGGGGGGAAGAGGGTGCGTGGGTGGGGAGAATGTGAAGGGACAGCAGATGCGGAAAAGGGTTGGCATGTAGCAGAGAAGATTCTATGCGTTTGAAAAGGACACCTTGGGGGGAAAGTCAATTTTGTCCGAGATAAACGGACATAAAAAAACCTGTATCAGAGGGGAACTGCGGCGTCGGCAATCGATTGGGGGTCACTGGCAGGAGAGCTAAAAAGTTCCTGGAAGAATGTCACCAAAGTTGGAGATCGTACAAAGGTGGATAGGGGGAGACGGCATCATCGTAAGACAACGAGTCTTCGCGGTTCGAAAGAGAAAAGAGACTTACATCCTGCCGTCGAGAACAGCAGCCCGAATCTAACATACAAAGAATTAGTAGATTACTAACATTACAACTTGAGAGGGAATCTAGCGGAAATAATAGAAACAAAAACAATCTTGACGGGGGACTCTGGGGTCCTGCAAGAATGACTTGATGAAAATAAGGAGCATCGGAAGAATGAAAGAAAACTGTCATAGAAGGGAAGGAGCGAGAGCCCGGAAGCAGGTACAGCCACAGAGTCACGAGGGAAGGCCACATTGTAATAGGAAACAAAAAATGGAGAAAAAACGAGGGGTAAAACTCCGGGCTCAAAGAGGGGAAGGTGGGGAGTAGGCAAGAAGAGAGGGGGGGAGGAGGTGAACGAGGCCGGGAAAGTACCTTCTTTTAAAAAACTTCGGTTGGCAGCAAGTCAGCTCTGGCGCGGAACGTTGGTACGCAGACAGCAGGTGAAAAAGTAGCAGCTGGGTCCCCAAGCTAACCGAGACACGGATAAGCAGGACTCCGGTCAGCGATTGTCTGAACAGATCTGGAAGGGGGGAGGGGGATTCGATAAACACGTTTTCAAGGGGAGGAGACTATACTCAACTTATGCCAGGAGACGGGACGAAACGCCGACAATCCAGAACTAAGGGCGGTGCCGAGTCACGGAGAACATCGGCTCCGAAGCGACACGGTGGTGGGGGGAAGACGCGCTCGACGCGGAGAAAGACTTTGTGGCCACAAGTATGGGCATTCTTGCTCTGGAGCCGGGACTACCGTCACAGACGGCGAAAGTTCTTCACCGTTCCTGAGGGGTTCGCAATGGTGAGGGAACATAGAAAAAAGGCCAAACGGAATACGACACGGCCCGGGGCCTGGGGTGGGGGCGAAGCAGTAACTGGGGGCGAGTCAATTTGTTGGCTTTTCCGAACGACCAGCAAAAAACAAGTGGGAGAGGAACATACCCAGAAAAAGATCTCAGGTTTAAGCAGGCGACGAGGAGGGGCCATAGAAACTAGGAAAAAGTCGTGACATTAGATTAATAGCGCGGATCTCCACACTCGATATGAAGGGCTAGGAGAAGTGTGACAGCTCTGAGAAGTCGAACACCTCAGTAGGGGGCAGGGGACAGGATCTCAGAAGGGGGGAGGACATCTAAAAACAACAGCGTAATACGGGGAAACTTGAGCTAAAAAGGGACTTAAAAAAGGCATCTCGAAGGAAACGCAAAGCAGCAAGAAGCGAGAAAGTGACAATTCGGGGTCGGGGCATGGGAGGAAAGGGAAGTTTGTTCTGAGGAAGAAAAGAGAGGAGACAGCCGAGCAGGACATCAAAATAGTTGTGGAGGGTGGAGGAGAGATTGGGCAGATCTCAAAAAAGGAACCCAGATATTTGAGGATGAGAGAAGACCCTGCTAACGTTGCGCGAACTATGAGGAGGAGGCAAACAGGGGGGGGGGGGAGGGGGTAAAAGCTCCCTAAGCTGAGATTTCCAAAGTTAGAGCTCAAATTCCGTTCGAGCTCGCTCATGAGGTACGAAGTTAAAGCTCTCGGGGAGGAGGATTGGTAGGGCGGGGGAAGGCGACATCTCCCTTCCATTGGGGAGTCGGATCAACAATTTGGGATAAGTTCTACAGACCGTATCGCGCTTCGAGCAGTTACTATACTCAGGAGGATCAATTCAAGAGCCTCGTACCAGGTAGAGTGGAGGAACCGCGCAACTTGCAATCAGGAAGGGGAAAGGTCAAAAAATTTAAATTAGTTGGATAAGCGCAAAATACTGCAACTTTTGGGTTCTGCATGGTTCTGGTGGTGCTGAATTGAAAGAAGAAGTCACAATAAGGAGAAGAAAAATGAAAGAGGCAGAAGGGGAACCAGTAAAGCGGAGGAAGTGAGCAAGAGCATGGAGAATTGAAGTTAAACAGAGGGGGTAAACTAACGTCTCTACGAAAAGTGAATAAATTCTGAAACTCATAAAGAGGTAGCGATTAGAGGAAAGGATAATATGTGAGAGGGGGAGGTCGTGACTAACAGACATGAGACTTGTCGCGGCCGACGGAAGGAAGTTAATACGAGGAAGCGTTGCCCAGACGAGTGGAAAAAACATACTCTTCCTAAGAATAAAAGACGCGGGGAAATGCCTGTCTAGAACCCATATAAACTAGATATGGCCCCATCCAAAAGAGGAGTTTTCCAAAACTGAAAGAGCAGAGAGGGGTCGGGAGCAAAGAAAAAAACTGTATGGAGGGAGGGAAGGCGATCAAGGAGAACTAGAGGGGTCAAAGTCAAGGGATGGAAAGGAGGGGGATTATAAAAAAACGCCGCGTAGGCGACAGACGGGATTCAGAGATAAAATGAAAGTCAGATGAGGGGAATCAGGGAAAGGGAACCCCTTGGCAGGAAAGCAGTCATCAAACCCAGAGGGGAAGGGGAGGAAAAGAGGAGGGCATGAAAGGGGATGTCTACATTGACGAGCCGAAAACAGCGGGAAAGCAGAAAGAACTCTTCGGCCGAGCAAGAAAAGAAGGAAGGACGGGTCTGCAGGAACAAAGAGATACCTTCTAGAATGGACATGAAACGAAACAAAAGAAAAGTTCATTTTTGGTCAGAACTCTAACACCGGTAGTCGGTTCAGGGAGGCGAGAGCGGAAACTCAAGTGTCTGAGTTACTATTTTAGCAAAATGCTCAACGGGAAGATCGGGTTCCTGGGGCTGAGAATGGAGCGGAGTGTGCACCGCGGATGCACGGCAACGCTGAAACTTCGTCAATGTAAGGAGCGTAACTTACTAAAAAAAATCTTGACATGTGTGACGGCGAAGGGTTGAAGAGTAACAAGACACGACCCTAAAATAGCTACCTGGAGAAGGAGTGGAATGGCGGAAAAGGGGGCGGGGAAAATACCAAAGGTTGAGGGATACTAAGAAACCAAGGCCGGAGTTTCCATATCATACTAAAGCGACTCAATAGACGCAAAATGGAAAAAAAAAGAAAAATAAAAAAAAGTCTACTGGAGGCATAAATAGCCAGATATATGGGGGAATGTAGGGGGCATTCCCAGAACAAACGAAAAACAAAAGACACGGGAAGCTTGGGACCCGTGCGGGGAAATCAAGTAACCATCGGACAAATACGAAGACCCTGAAAGGAATGAAAAAAAGGAACAGGGACACCGCTCAGCTGACAAAGGGGGAGGGATTTGGTCCGAAGGAGGCGATTGGATCACGATATGATGATGTCCGGTCATAAAGAGGATCAGACTGCTGTAAGGGGGGGAATTAACCATTGAGAGGAGCTAAGAAAGGAAACGGCTGGCAGAAGAAAAAAATAGAAATAATGCGAAAAATGAGCTACAACAATCTAATAAATAGAGAAAGAGTAATGCGTCAGAAGGGCACAATGCGGGAGCGAGAGAGAGGATGACGAAAGAAGATCGAGAAAAGTTGGGTAACCAAAGAAGGGGAACCAAAAGAAAAGGAGTTGAGGGGAATCAGAAAAAACTTCCCACAGCGAAACGAAAAACAGGGACGTATAAAGATCAGAGGTTCAGCTCGGGTCGAGAATGGGAGAGGAAAAAACAGACAAAATGTCTGAATAAAAGAAAAGTCCCAATTTTCAAAGAGAGGAAGAGGAACGCAGAAGGTCTGAAGTCCTGTGTTGAAGAGCGGAAAAGGGAAAGAAACTAGATGTGGGAGGAAGTCCTACAAGGACAAAAGCAGCTGGGACTAGGGAAAGATAGAATCAGAGAGGGAAACCAGCGAGGGAAAGGCGCGAGTGGGGGAAGGATCATTGAACCTCAATTCGGGAGAAAGAAGGGGAAGGCTTTGAAACATAAGGGGCTAGCTATCTTCAATAAAGGGGGTGGGGTATTGGTTGACTAAGGTGTGTGGGGGGGGGGGACCTCGGGGAAAAACACAAGAAAAAAGAAAACGTGATTAGAAAAACAATATTCATTGGGGAGAGAGGGGTGTATTTACGATGGGGCATTCAACGGAAAATGCGCTTAATGAGACGGGATGGGAATGTAACTAGAGAAGAAAGACGGGGGAAAAAGAAACAGGGGGGTGGCGGTCAAGCCACGGGCGGCAGAGAGAGTCGGGGCTTTCTTCACCAACTTTTCGAGAGGAAGCGAGGTCAAGGGGGGACTAGAAGAAATGATAAAGCGGTGTGAAGGGAGGAGGAGAAGCCTAAGGAAGTGAAAAGTGAAGAGCTCATTGTGGTCGAGAAAGCGACCAAGGAGGGGGTAAAGAAGGACTAAGAGGAATAGGCGTTACGTGTGAAAACAAGAGAGAGATAACAAGAAGCTGTACAGATCAAGAGGAGACTCTGTGGAAGAAGAAGTATAAGGGGGGGGTTGAGGACAAAAGAAAGATAAGGTGGCAAATAGGGACTCTGTAACAAAATAAGAAAGGATGCTACCATCCTGAACGAGACATAGGTTCAAAAAGGTCGAAAGGTCATCAGGGAAGAAAAATAAAGATGAGAGCGGAGATCCTCAGGGACTACAACATGGAGTCGTGCCGGAGGGGGTAATAGACAATGTGTAAATGAGAGAAGGGGTGAAGGATAGAGTGAGGGTCGGCTCGAAATCCTTCACGAGAGAGATCACAGCGGTCGGAAGGAATCTAAGAGGGAGGACATGAGGAAAACCATATAAGGGGAAAGAGAAAGTAAAAGAACACAAAAGCGCAAAAAGGATCAACGCGAGCAGCCCAGAGGAGGAGGGTCCTCAAGCATTGGCAGAGAAGAAGGCGGGGTCTCTTACTTCGGCTAAGAGCTGACGAATCCGCTTACGGAGAGGGTAACTTCGTACATAACAGAAAGACAGGCTCACTCACCGAGAGGTCAGAGAACGTCGTTGAAAAATACCCCCGGAAGGCAAGTGAATTTTTCTCGTGCCAAGGAAGAAGCGAGCGCTAATGTAGGGAAGGGACCTAGGAGAAGGCAGCTAGACGGAAGAAGTTGGTGGACCAAAAACTTCACGTAACAAAAAGCGCATCATCAATCGAACCTTGAAAGGAGAAATGGAAAACCTACAATTCGCGTGCGACTCCGAGAAAAGTAGGCAAAATGGAGATGATAGAGGAGGAAGTCCGGGCACGTCACTTCTCCGGGGGAAAAGGTTAACGAACTCTGGGAACCCATCGCCACAAGAAGTGCTTGGAAGATTGTACGAGAGAAAAAAGCACTTCAGAAGGTTCGACTTGAAGTCGTTTTTGAGAGAAAATCTCGAGAGAAGGGGGGAGGGAAAAGACCGAAAGGGCTCATTAGTAAGTTAAAGGAAACATCGTGGAGGCCGTTTAAAGCCAGGAAAGAACCATTTCATATCCAGGGGAGGTAATCTCCCTGAAGTGGTTATAAAGGGAAAGTAAGGACCCAAATGTCAAGCCAAGTCAAAAAAGAAGATGAAGAGGCACAAAATCGGGAGTTTAAGAAGGGCGTTCTTTCTGTCGCGAAAGATGAGTGTATAACAACCGCCGCTATTGGCCTCATTGAGCAAGAAGAAACGAGGGTTGGGAAGAGGGAAGGGAAGGTGGGGGTACGTGGGGGCCCATAGCCTGGAGCGAAAAAATAGAGCCAGTTTTATGAACAGGGCCGGGTGGGAAAATGGGAAAGGCTTTGTGCGTGGCAGGTGGAGAAGTCAATGTTTCGGATAGAGCAACGGACCGTTCATCGGGGGGGAAAGCATGCCCGGAATGAATCACCGGTCAGGGTTGGTGAGCCAGAGAGGGGAGGAACGAGGTGGACTATGCTTGAGGGGACGAGGCAAAAGCGGACAATTAGGAGAAGGGAAGGTTTAAATAACCACGGGCAGGGGCGACTTACGTGTGGGATTCCGGGAGTTGGAGAGATGTTCTCCGTAGTGGATATTGAAAGCCGTGGGAAAGGCAATAACTGGGGGATCTGACGGGGAGTATAAGGATCCACATGAATAAGAAGGGGAGCAGACAACGGGGAATCACACCAATTAGAACATTCTCCTGAAAAAAATCAATCAAAAAATAGGAGAGAAAAAGTATAAGGAAGAAATCCATAGAACGAAGTGGGGTACTGAGAGAGAGTGGGCCGCGGGTTGAAGAGGGTGCGTTACTTTAGTTCTTAAGAAAGACACAAAGAAAGAAAAAGAAGGAGGGAGGAAACATAAAACGAGATGAGTTCAGCGAGGGCATCAGGGGTGGGTCTATTAAAGAGTGAAACAACGAGAAAGAAACTATTAAATTGAAAAGGGTAAGGACGGGCAAGAAGGGGATAGGGTGTAGGGATGAGTAAGTATTCGGGAGAAAATCCTACTGCTTCACATTGAAGGAGAGACAAAGACGGGTCTACTTAAAAGTAGTTAACACGGGAAATAAATGGGAAAATTGGTGCCGAGGGGAGTTTTGGGGGGTTGAAACCCCTAGTGCGATAAGTCTAGGGACCGGACAAAGAAGCGAGGGATGGAACAAAGGGGGAAAAAAGAAAAATGTTCCAAATTAAATGAGGCAAAAACCGCGTCAAGTATTGAACCAGAAGCTTCAAAAGTGGCCGCCTAGGAGAGGGGGTGGAGCTACAGAATTAAGTCTAGAAACAACGAATGGTAAACTGATCTGAAAGCACACTCGGGTGGAGGGGAACATGACTCGATAACTCGCAGACGTGAGAGACAGAGGTTAATTAAGAAGGGAAAAAAATGCGAACGGCGTAGAAAAGAGAAATGTCAAGTTCTAACATGGGCTAAGGAAGCCTATTAAACACCAAAGAGGCAAAGAGGAGACGAATGAAAAAAGGACTCAAGGTTCTAGACAAAAGAAGGGATGGGGAAGGGGTGGACGATAAACTAAGACATAACAGAAAAAAAGAAGACGGGAGTGAAGTTGAACGAGAAGATCAAAAAAACAAAAGGAGGAGGTGGTTAATTCTAACCAGTGAATGAAGAGAGCGGGGAGTGTTGATTCCAACGCAACTCAAAGGGGGGGGAGAAATTGGAAGTAAGTTGTGTATCGAGGGACAACTAGGTTAAAGCTGTGGAAGGCGCCGAAAGTCATGAATCTGTTAGAGAGCGTGATGACGAGAAGGAGGGGGTAAAAAAACGGGTGGACGACAAAAACCGACCCAGGGGAAAGCGTTGAGTCTATCTTTGGGAGGAACCGCCGTGCGGGGAGCAAAGGCAAGAATTGGTCAAAAAATAGAGCAACAAAAGACGAGGTCAAAACATGATCGCGTAGGGGAGAAGGGAAGGGTTTTTGGGGGCCAGGCAGAGGGGAAAGGGGGGAAAATTGGGAGAAATTTTGAGGGAGGGGAACATCTCAGAAAAAAACCAAAGGGGACAAAAAGAAGAAAAAAAAACGAAAAGAGACAGTGAAGGCCCTACAACGAAACGGAAGGGGGGAAAAAAAACTCTACGTCTGTACGATCTCGGCAATGAGGGAGAGAAGGGCGGCGTGAGGGAACTAAACAGACAATAAGTAAAGAAGCAATTCCACAAAAGAAGAAGTGATTATCTTCTCCTTGGGAGAAACAGTAGATCCCACCAGCGAGTTCAGCGCGGGAATCTTCTGTGCAGGAGGCGCACCTCAAATCGAGCCTGTTTGAGGGAGGCGACAAGGGCCCCTGTCAAGAACAAAGAATCAAAGATCTCGCCAAAAGAGATATCCGAGAAATTCTGACATCGAGGAAACTTGAAAGCCCTGTAGAGAAGGAAAGGGAAAGAGACCTGAAGTAAGTGCAAAAAAAAAAAGCTCTGCCAGGAGAATAAATGTTTTATAGAAATTTGGAGGGAGCCCGACATGTAGTTATTTCCAGACCTGAGAAGAAAAAGAAGATAACTTGAAAAAAAAACTTCTCGTGGAAATAAAAAGAAAGAGATAGTAACATCGGGACCTCCACGGAAAAAAATCGCCAGGCCATTCTCTCAATGTTCAAGAAAGGAAATTAAAGATAACGACGGGCACGTGAGCTGGCCCAAAGAATCTAAAAACGACGAAACGGAGGAAGCAATACATGTGAAATAAAGAATCATCGAGGAGAAGAAAGGGAGATGCCGATTAGCTCAGTACTATAAAAAAACCAAAGAGAGTGAAGACAACCAAAATTAGGACCACAAGTAACGCTCGACAACTTCCCTCCAATTTGCCAGGCAAATAAGAAGAAAAAAGAACATCCGCCAAGACCTAAAAAAGGGGAGTATGGGTAAAACATCAGTAGGCAAAATCACATCAAGAGGACGCCAGAAAAGAACGGAAAAATGATTTTGCGGCGGGAGAGGGCGCGTTCTTCATTTGAAAACGGAAACAAATGATAAAAAAGATGAGGTATGACTCAAAAAAGAAGCGACCAAAGGGGGAGGAATGCTCAAAAAACCGAAAAACTGGGTGGGGGAGTCTTAAAGACTAACGTCAAACCTGTCTGGGGGGGGGGGGAACGTGGGATCATTGAGAAAACGAAGGGAAAAATACACCTCTTGACTTGGCCATGGAGTGATTGGAAATGATCGGGCGAAGCGCCCTGGAACAGGGTGTTGGAGGTTTTTGAAGGAAGAACAAACTCCAAGAAGGGAGTCAGCAAAAGGAGAATCGCCGCGCAAAAGAAACTTGAGGGGGAGAGGAGAGAGTGCAACGTCATAGTTTTGTTCAGGGTACTGAGCTGCACGAGTCAAATATACGTTAGGAGAAAGGTGGGTTTACAGGGGGGGAAGTTGCTCTAGATAGGCTCTTTATAGAACAAGAGGCCTGTAAAGGAATAGACTACATATTTGAACCCTCCTAGGGTCCTTAAATACGGAGCCACCGTTGAGTAGGAACTCGGTTTAATAGGGGAAAAGGACGTCGCGAAACTCATCGGTGAAGCGACCGAGTTATTCAAAGGGGTCAGGAGAAAAAGAAATTGGAAAGGAATAAGCGCAAGCGAGAGAATGAATCAAAAAGAGAGACAACCCTCATAGTCTCTTGCATAGACCGTTCAAGGGAAACTCTAAAGAGGGGGATGCGACAGACATATACCATCGTGGAAGAGGCAACAGTGCAGCGGAATGGAGTAAGCCCGCGTAAATCACAGGAGAGTAAGAGTGAAGAGCATTGCAAACCTCTGATAGCAAGGGAGCGGAGGAAAAGTAGCTAAGGAAAAAATTAGCCGAAATCCTTGGAAATCATAACCAAGATTTTCACCAAGAAGCTGACGCAGGGAGAGTAGTTCGAGAAAGGGAAAGTAGAAGTAAGGGTAAGGGGGGAGGCATTTAGAGATTCAGAGTGAAAATAAAAAGTGGGGGGGTGAAACGAAGAAATTGATTGGGGGGAGCAGCAGGTCAGCTCTGCGCGGAGGGTCGAAAAACCTACGATTGAAAAGTAGCTCGTTTTGCGCCCAATCCCAGATCGGTGTGGAAGGCGATCGAGGTGAGATCAACCTATGGAGAGACGAGGTGAGTTAGAGGACGTGCGGGGAAAGGAGTGAAAACGCTTTGTAAAGGAAAACCATAGCCGCCAGTCAAGGAAAGTTACAGGACGCGAATACGAACCAAAAAAAACTCACAGTTGTAATGGAGTGAAAAAAAAAAATCGCCGAGGGAGAAAGCGGGGGTATCCAAAGGTTTTAAACGCTCGAGCGGGCGGGAAAGGATTGGCTAGGGAGGACGCAGAACGGAAAGGGGACAGGACATGCTCTGTGAGCTACCGACAGACGGGCGAAAGAATGAAGGGTTGAAAAAAAGAAGGTTGTATGCAAAGGGAGGTCCAGGCACCGAGAACTCCTCAAAGAACACTGGTGGTAAGGGGGGGATAAACATTAACTTTTTTTGGCTGCGTGTTGCGGGGGTCCGGGAGCAACAATGTGGGAGAAAAGGAACCATAAATATCTCGATGGGGAAAGAAAGCGACGGAACTTCGAGCATATGGCGCAGAAAGGAGGAATTTAAGGGGAAGAATGATCGGCAGTCTAGTTGAAGCGCATGTGAGAGGGTAAAGATGGGAGGATTGGAGGCACAAGGAAAACGAAAGAGTCAAAAGAGCAGTTCGCTATAACAATCGGGGAGTGAATCGGGGGAAAACGGAGAGGAGAAAATCGGACGCATCGAGAAAGGGAGCCGGAGAAGAAGAAGAGGAACGGAGTACACTTAGAAAATGGAGACATGGCCTGAGTGGGTCGAGAAATACTCTCAGACGAAACCGGCTTAAAATCAAGGGAGAGAGTGTTTTTATGAAAAGGGGAGCTCAAAAAGGGGAAACCTTTCGAGCTGGGAAGAATGGGAAAGAAAAAGTGCGAGAATAAATTGAAATTCGGGGATAAAAGATCGCAAAGAGACCCAAAGAAGAATGCCAAAAGACACATCCAGAGACGATCTCTAAAAGATAAAGGGCTGCGTTCAGGAGACGATGGGTTGGCCGAACCAAGACGCTGAAGGGGGGGGGCGGAGGTAGAGTCCGAGTTAATATTCCGATGGCCAACTGCGCGCTTGATCCTGTTGAAAAGATAGAAAGAGAAGGAAAGTGAAAAGTCGAGAAAGAGGGAACCCCAAGCGATCCTCGAATGCGGGCAATGTCCTATGTGATGCACTTCGGTTTGCAACGAGGGTGCTCCTTCTGGTTAAAAGGCACGAGGCAAAAGAAAGAGGGGCAAGGTGTTCTCACTGCGGGTTTTGGGGCCGGGGTGGGATGACTGCCTGCGCACCTGCCATCGAAGACGAGAGATAGAAGGGAAAAAATGTGCTCATCAAATGGAGTCAAGTTGGCTAAAGGGAGAAGTAGGACTCGTCGTCCGGGGGGGTAAAAATTAATGAAGAAACAGGGGAGAACCGATGGGCAAAAAACCGAAAACAGAGTAATAAAAATATGTCGCGAGAGGAAAGGTGGCGAGGAGGTTCAAGGAAGATGAGCAGTTTTTTCTTGCAGAGAGTGGAAAACGAGACCCAGGGAAAAGAATTGAGTACAGGAGGAACCGAGAAGAAAGATGATCCGGGAATCACGTTGCCATCAAGAGGGAAGCCAACTTCCATCGTCAGCACCAGACATGAGGGAAGGGAAGCTCAGATCTGAGGAAAAAATATAAAAAAAGAGAGGAAAGACATCGTAGCCTGGACCGACCCCGACAAACAAATCGATGCAGAGCAAAAAATGGGAACGTGGGTCAGCTTAATTCAGTCTCAGGCAGGAATGAGATTGTCCGAAGACTCCCTGGGAACAGTACGTTTCTCTGGGTCCTACTAAGGAGTGAGCGTGATTTAGAAGGAGGGGGGTAAAAAAGTCGGGGAAAAGTCGAAATGGAGATACTACTTCATTACATACTCTCAAAAGAACAAACAACTTATTATGAGAGGAAGAGTTGGAAAGGAAAAAAGTCGACTTTCGTAAGGTTGAAGAAGGAACTCTTGAAGGATGGATCGCGTAAAGAGAGACGACTGCGGCGTCCTGCATCATAAAGATGTGAAGGAAAGGGGGGGGAAAAATACCACGAAGCTGGGGGCTAGAGAGAGTGATGAAAGAAAATCAGACAAGGGACAAATGAAGTCTCGAAGGGACGGGGCGATTGGATGGAGGGAGACTGTTAAAATAGGGTATATTCAAGAGAGAAGGGGTGTATATCTATCTAAAAAAGAAAATGAATGAAGGCAGAAGAGAATCGTGGAAATGGAGGGGGAGCGTGAGGGGGCATCACCGTATGCCGGGCAAACCTTTCCTCAAAAGGAAGGGAGGCTAGTTCTTTGGAAGACCTCGGCAATAAAAAGGGTGGAACGATTTGAATACTCCGCAAACACCAAACTCTACTAAAGGGCACATCTGAAAAATCCCCGGGGGGGGGGGAGGAAAAAAGGGGGAAATAAGTTTGGGACTACTTGTAAGGGGAGGGAAAGACGGGAAACAGGATAAGTTGGAAAAAGGGTAAGAAAAAAGGAAGAAGAGACTCGAGCTCTCAACTAATACGATTATTTGCAGGGAAAAAGGGATTGGGAAGAAGAAAATCAGAAATATATTATGGGGGAGGTAAGCATTCCCAGAACAAAAAGACAGAAAAAAAGTCCATTGGAGTTGGTCAGCAAAAGTTTCAACAAATAATAAATTGGGAAAAAGGGAAGATCCCGTTGAACAGGAAGACAGTAATAGAGGAAGACAACAAGACGTGGGGTTCCAGGGAAAGGAGGTGACGAACTAAGATTAGTAGTGGAAAAATCAGCCAAAGAGGATACTTCTAGTGTCTTAAGAAAAATATGCGGAAGAGAAGCAACAATTGACAGGGAGGGGGCGCGCACCACCCAGAATCAAAATAAAAAAAACCTCCTAAAAGAGGGGAGCAGTCAGCTACAAACAGGATAGCTAATAAGAACTTTGCCTGAAAGAGGAGGGGCGCTTAGTCTTTCAACAAGGTTTAAGTGGGAAAAAGACACAGATCGCGCACCGGGTCATCAGCAACCAGTCGTAGAGAAGAAGAATTATTTAGTAGGGGAAACAGTTTGGAAGATCAAGGAAGAAAAGAGAAAGGAAACCACAAGGAGGGAAAAAGTCGATTACAGCTCGGTCGGCGCTGGAAGAGGGGAGGCAGACCAAACCTCTACGGAGGGGAAAGCAAGTCGAACGATCCCGAGGTCAGAAGGAAGGTCGAAGAGGCGGAAAACAGGTAGGAAAATTCTGTCCGTAATGGGGTAAGGCGAAGCTGGGAAAAAAAGATTCAAGAAACAAGGGGAGAGGGGGGGAAGAAAGGCTAAGCCTTGTTTAATATCGGACTTTAGGGACATCCGAGAGATGGGTCACAAATCATCACCGGCGCTTCAATAGAAGCGCGGGCTCAAGCGAGCCGAAAGGGAAAAAGCGAAAAAAAATGGGAGCGTTGTCAGATGGGAAAGCGCAGATTCGACAGAGAAAACGGCGGGGAGGAGTTTGTATTGTGTATGGGGCGACACAAGGGGGGGGTTGAGGAATCTTCATAACCGCAAAACACCGAAGAGAAAAAAATGGGGGAGGGGGAGCAAAAAATAAAAAATTTTTCGGGAGGAAGGCTAGGGCTGGTCTGGAAAAAAAGGAGACACCTAAGTTACAATTCAAATCAAGAGCCGGTCTGGGCGACCTATCGCCAGAGGCAATTGATAAATCAATTGTCAATGCAGGTCGGAAAAGGACGCCAAAGTTCGCGCTAGAGCGTATCACCAAAAAAGTTGGGCGAAGACGAGGGAGAAAGGGACGGCCGGAAAAAACCACGGCTCATCAAAATGAGGAGGCGGGGAGGGTGAGAGCAAGAAGGGGAACGCGGAGAGTTGTAAAAACGGAGCCAACGGAGGGGTAAGATAAGGGAAACACGGAGCAGGTATCCCAACCTCGGTGCTGCAAATAATCGCGCGTGGTCAGGAAAAGATCTCGTATTTGTTAAAAAGGGGAGACTTTTGGACATCTAGGCGCAAAAAAGTTCCGAGGGAGGAAAGATGAGGCTCACCAAATTCTTCTTTGAAACAAGGAGGGTCAAGGACGGGCAGAACCCAAACCGAATCAAGGCGACGACAACATTATCGGAAGGGGGGGGATCGGGAGGAGGATGATCTGAAAAGGGGATCAGGCGTGAGGGGAGGGAGGAAGCAACGAGAGAAGATCAGTCTTCAAAGAAACTCGTCAACAGCTTAAAGGGATGAAAGGAGGACGATCACTGAAAGGTCGGATAAGGAAGGAGTCAAGAAGAAGGCCAAGATGGGTATCAAAACGGACGAGCATTCCGCCAGGCCGAGTGGAACTAAATGAAAGGGTCTGTAGGTCGGGGAGAGTGATAAGATAGTGAGACTCGCGAGAAAGAACGGACTAAGTCAGGTCATACATAGGAAAGAAAAGGTTTAAGTACCGATTAATAATCGCCTAGTCCACGAGCCCACTGCCACGAACTGGCGAGGATGCCAGCCTATACGCTATAAAAAGAGAAAGGAGAGGCTAGAAGCGCAGAAGGATCCTTATGCGGAGAAGGACCGAACACTCAACACCAAAAAAAACAGGGAACGAAAACCGCGTACAGAACGGGGCAGCGAACGAACTAAAATTCAGATCTCATCTCAACCTGCTCAGACGGATCATCAGGAGCTACGGCGGCGTTTCGCCAGAAGGGGTGACGGGGAGTTAGGGAGCAGGGCCGGGAAACTCTCCAAAAACCGATTCCAGCTGCAGGTAGAGAAGCCGAAAGAGGTCCCTAAAGTTTGGCAAAAGCGTGGGGAGGAGGGAGAAATCTCTCCAAAGGTAGGAAGAGGAACGGTCGCGGGATAGAAAAAGGGGTAACTTTGTTGAAGCAGAGCAAAAGGGGAAAGAGTCCTCGCAACTGAGGGGGAGCACGTAAAGACATAGCCGGACCAAATTAAACGCAAAACCTCGAACGGGATCGGGCCCCGGGAAGGGTGGCGAAGCATTACTACTGGCGAGCAAGTTGACTAACGGCATCTAGGGGGAAGAGGTTGCAAAAGAAAACGAACCGGGTGTAAAACAACTCAATTTTGGGGGGCGAGGAGGGGGCCAAGGGGCAGCGGCAAAAAATTGTGATTCGCAAGCAAGTGGGGGGGGGACTAACGTGCAGAGGTGGAGTGCTCAGGGACCTTTAAGAGTCGCTCCGGAGGACGAGAGTCGCCATAGAGAGCCGATGAAAAAGAAATTCAGGGGTAAACTCTTGGGCAATGGAAAAGGGGTTAGGGCGGTTCGGGTTAGTTCAAAGCGAAGTGTCGAGTGCTGGCCGTTTAAAAGGACGTCATGGAGGGGGGGTGCTGGCATGTCCAGGGTCTGGGAAGAGATATGAGGAGGATCAAGATCTCGAGTTAGATTGGGGGCCCTGAACAGGAATCTTTATGTGTTCTCTACGGGCTTCCGGGGGAAGAAAAGCAAGGCGTCTGACCAAAAAAAGCAGTGAGATAAAAAGGAAAGGAGGGTCGCCCTAGAAGAAATAAGTAAACGAGAAATCATCAGAACCAAACGGTATTACCTATTTTCCAATCAGGGGAGAGGGAAATGAGAGGGATCCAAATTACGGGGGGAGGAGGTTTAACGTTGGAAGGGGAGAACGACTCACAGAGACCTAAAAGGCGAAAGAGGGGGGCGCGTTCACCATAAGAGTTTAGGGGCCCTCTGAATAAACGGGGACGAAGACTCGTTACTACACCTCCGAGTTCATGAAAGGGGACAGAGGGAAGAGAGATTGGGGGACGGGGGGGGTGCTTCTGAGGGGGCTGGCGGGAGGACTAGGACGCCGGAACCTTGAAGGACTAGAGCCTGAAAAAAGGGCGAAGGGTGAAGGGAAACAACTTCTGGATGATCGCGTGCAGAAGGGTCATGGGCCGGAAGGGTTCTAGAAAAGGGGAACCTTCTCCGCCGATTTGAAGGAAAAACAAGGGGAAAAAGTAAAAAATGGTTACGAAAAACAGAAGGAAAGGGGAAAACCAAGACATAAAAGACTAAACGAAAGGGACACGTTCGCGGTGAAAGAAAAAGCTACACAGAGAAAAAAATCGGACCGGGAGAAACCTTCTTTGTTGCGATCGCCGAACGAATCGGGCTAGAATAGGGGACGTCGAGACACCGTAGGGAATCAAAAGACGAGAAAGACCGTTCTTAAAAAATTACTTGAAACCAACATGACACCAGCGGGCAACGGGGCTCTATTGACAAACGGTAAGCAAGGGGAGAAAATACCGCCTGGGGGGAAAATGAAACAGAAAACCAAAAAAACTCTCGTCCGAGACCTCGGTTCTCCTCTCTATCAAAAAAAAAAAATCAGGATGAAAACTAGAAGGAGAGAAGATCGAATGCTGAAAGAACCATAGAAATGGTCGGGAGAAAGGATTTCGGGGGAGTCGCGCACGAGGTCCTATTTGTGGTCGCAAGACGGCTAAGAGACAAGAGATGTCTGGGAAGGGCGGATTCAAGAGGGTGAGCGAAGAACACAGTTTCTGGCACGGCCCACCGGGTGCGGAGGAGAAATGTGGACAAACCTCATGTCAAGTCAAGGGAAATAAGGAAATAAGAACACAAAAAGACTCGTAAAAAGCAGCTCTCGGAAAGAGAGTTTGTTGGGGGGTGAATGCATTTAGGGGGGAAGTTTTTGGACCCTGTAAATCAGAGGAGGGAAATCTAACGAGAACGGGCTACAAAAAGCACAACCGAAAAGAAGGCGCTCACAGAGAAGACTGACAAACGGGAAGAAGCAAGGTCTAATAGAACGCGAAATTACGTTCGAAGAAAAAGTGCGAGCCGCAAGCCAGCCAACTAAAGCACTAAAGAATTAAGCGGGGAAGAAAGTTAGTCGCGCTTACTTGGTCTCACGAGGGAGGAGAGTAAAGCTCGTTCAAGCGAAAAGAGTTAGCGGGAGAAGCAAACCTCTGTAGTGACTGGGATGGACAGGAACAGGACCGTCAAAAGCTCAAGGAAACACAACGCAGGGGGAAAGATCTGATAGAAGAAAGAAAGAGATAACTGTGATCCGAGGGAGTATTGTCTACTGCGCCAGGAATTTCCGGCCAAAAGGGGGGGTGGAGAATGCCATGGAGTCGGGCCATGAAAAAACTATAAAAGTTTTCAAAATTTCCTCAAATAAAAAATCGAGATCTGGGAATACGAGGAGGCCAAGCCACGGGCAGGCCCAGCAACACAAGATCCTTATTACACGGAAAAAGGAAAATAGAACCACTTCTCCTGTGGCATGGGAAAAACAAAAGTACAAACATACTCCAGTAAAAATCTCGGGGGAGACTGAAGGGGGTCAATATCATGAAAGAGAGGAGATAAGAAAGATTCCTATGCTGAAAAATAAAATAAATGTAACCAGGAAACGCCAAACGAACGACAACACCAGAGAACATTTAGAAGTCTCTCCATTCAACAAGAAAAGGCTCCTACTACCCCAAAAGGACCGGAAAAGAAAAAACCGGTATGTAAAAAAAGGTCGACCAGAAAAACAAACAGATCTGAGGTGGTATAAAAGAAGAGAGGGCCATCACAAAACGGGAAACGATTTGCAAAATGCTAGCGCTGGCGGATGGCATGAGAGGGAATGAACGAGGACAGGGAAGAACCCAAAGATAATCTTTAACTCACATGAGGCGAGCAAAAGGAAAGGTAAGTCCTGACTACATACCGTCTCAAGGGGGGCGTCGGACGAGCCGGATCCTTGTCATTAAGAAGAGGGGTTTGCCTATACCTTAAAGAGAAGATTTCACAAATCTACAACCGTCGGACAAGAGAAGCAAACGGAGTTAAGTGCTGGAGGAGGACACTCTGCCACGCCGTCAGGGGGGGGGGCGAGTTTTCGAAGAGGCAATAAAAAATTGAAAACGCGCGCACGTAAATCGCCGCGAGAAAGAAAGAAGACTGAGGAATAGAGGATTCACAACTAAATGGAACGAGGGGAAGGTCTAGCAGTTCGAGGGAGGTGCGAACGGGGGGGGGGGACAGGTGTGGCCATATTTGGCGAAATCTACTGGGAGAAAGGATCGCCTCACGACGCCGACGGAGCAACGCCGATCGTTAGAGGAAAAGATGTTGCACTGCGACAAATTGTGGCATAACTACAAGGGTGGGTATCGTGGGAAAAGGACGCGCATAAATCAGGTGACGCGTCAACCAGGTTTATGAAGGGTCAAAATAAGAAGGAAAGGTCAAACAGGGGGGTCGGCGGAATCACTAAGTGAGAAAAAATCCGGTCTAAGGGAAGAAGAGAAGGGTGGAAAATGGAGGGTCAGCGGAAGAGGGATCTCGAAGGGCACACCTCACGGAAAGTGTACTGGCAGATGACTTACGAAACCGACGAAAGGAAGAGAAAACAAAACGAGGCCGACAGGAACATCAAGAGCGAAGCAAGACAGATTAAATAAAAACATTTGGGAGATCATTCCCTCTTGCGTACCGAGAGGGGAAAAGCAAGTGTGACGCAGGGAAAGCAGAACAGTGCGGTCGGGCATACAGTTTAAAGGAACGGGGCGTGTGAAAATTCAAATTGGGCTGGGTAGGATCAGGAGGAAAAAGTTTCTCGGAGAAGAAGTGGTGGAGGTCTGTTAGTTCAGCAAGCAGCGATCGCCACGGATCGTGAGCTTAAAAAACGGGGAAGCTCGCTGAAGATTTGGAAGCGGAGTACGCCAAAGGGGGGCGCAGTCACAAAATGTCCTCAAGTCCTTAAGCAAGACGACCAAAAAAAACCTCAATTAAGGGCGGTGCCGAAGTCAGAAAAATCGACAGAGAGAGGAACCGGGGGGGCCGAATCGCTCGTTCTGCGGAAAGACTTGGGTGGACAAGAAGACGCGTTGATTTGGCAGGAATTACAAAGAAATGATACACATCAAGAGCGGATAGGAAGGCATTGTTCAGGGGGCAATTCCTTTCTTGCAAAGCCCGCGAAGCCGGAAAAGCAAACCTCCTCCCATTGTTTGCAGGGGGGGGGGTAAAAGTAT
>Ga0179593_1503035_pt1 | contig 23200 bp, 20 predicted proteins | sample CZODoug2_1_08_16_FD_185931 | JGI IMG/M metagenome (GOLD analysis project Ga0179593, IMG submission 185931) | Vadose zone soil fungal communities from Angelo Coast Range Reserve, California, USA - CZODoug2_1_08_16fungal (PacBio error correction) | ecosystem: Environmental > Terrestrial > Soil >...
GAGCTACCAGGCAGCGACAATAGCTACAATAATATTAAATTGGGGTCTGTGAAAGTACATAAAATGATTGGTCATCTACCAGTTCAGCAAGGGGAAGTGACACAACGACCCCTCAACACCAAAGGGGCAGGTCCTCCCTCATGGGGGACCGCCCTGGTATTGAGAAGGGTGTAAATAAGGGGAAGGGGACAACGGGACAGAGGGAAAAAAAAAAGGAAGGAAGTCCGCCTGCCCTGCGTCACCGCCAACCGATTCGAGAGGGGGGAATCTCCCAGAGAATCAGGTCTTGCTAAACACGAATGAATAATACTTTTGCCCAAGCAAATGACATTGACGATATCGTTGCATCAGAAATGGTTTAGAAAAGAGGAATATATTTTGACCATCCAGCTACGTAGCAACGAGTCCGTATCCTAAATATGGGCGCAACCGAAAGCGAGTTCACCGAAGAGGGGAAACCGCGGTCCTGTAACAATCCTGGGAGGTTAGTTCCAACTAAAGCCGTAACCCAGGGAAAAAAATGGCGGGACAATGTGCTTGCAAACCCAATACATGCCAGGTGGTTCCCCTCCAGAAGAAGGAATCAAGTTGGACATAGTTGTCCATACCCTCCCAGAGTAAAAGTCAAATGGTCCCATAAGAGTGGGGGTAAGGTCACGCGCAGCAGGATTACATCTAAGGATTCTTGTGGACGGAAGGTGGTTAGGGGTTAACGACGCCTCTCAGCGGGGAATTCCAGAAAAAATGGAGTAGTGCCAGAATTCAAACTGCGGCGTTAAATACAGGGGACCCCAAGGGTCCCATCGCGGGGGAGGAATCAGGGAAAATGTACGCCACGATGACCTAACAATTGAACGATCCCCCGAAAGCATCCTCAAAAATAGACTAGCAAAAAAAAAAAGTAGTTTGGATTGATTAAAATAGATAGGGCATCACTTGCGAGTGGGGGGGGGGGGGTTCGAATATACTCTTGTCAATTATTTAGGTGAGTGTACATTTCGAAGAGAAAACGAAGAGGTAAATTCCTAGGTCGCGAGGGAAAGAGGAAGGGAACGAGCTTTAAGAATTGAAAATCTCGAATACCAGACAAACAAGGATTAAGCGTCCGATGTCAATACCTCCGTACATTCACAATTAGCTACCAAGCAGGATGGGGGACTGTGACTTCACATAAAAACTATTGGGGTTAGGATCCAAGTGTGTGGTGTGTCCTAGTAACAACGTATGGTAAATGGAGTACTCTTAGGGATCCTTGGAAGGGGGTGGGTTTCAATACCTTCAAAGGTATTTGACGTCTTTCTAGCCCGGGGAGTGATTTTGAAAAAGACAGAAAGGGGAACATTGTTGGTGAAATACCGCCGTAAATTGCATCTCGTTCATTCAAAGGAGGAGCCAAAAAGGGGGCGGGGAGAAAAGGGAGAGCGGGGGGAAAATGATTCAAGGTCAATCACCAACGATAAGGGGCTGAACGAAATTTCATTGGGGAGTCCATTCTTCAAGTTCGTGTGTATGTGAAAAAAAAAGGAGAGGAATATACGCATAGGGAGATGGAGGGTTACAGAAGCCTTATTCTGGGGGTTAGAGAGAAAACGAGTTGGAAGGGGGACAATCTAGAAGCTGGGTTAACTATTCACTACCAGTGGGAATGGGAGGAACTTAGGGGTGGTATAGTGGCTCAAAGTGGAAGGGGCTTAAAAAAGGGGGGACAGGAACCAGTACAAATTTATTGGGTTAGGGAGGGGGGGGGGGGAGAGGGAAGGCGGAGGAACGGGACTGGGGAGAGAGCAGATTGGGTGCCTGGTGTCTTCGCCCGCAAAGTCAATCGGTATGGACCTGAAGGGGCAAATTACTGGGAAAAGGCTGAAAAGAAGGGGGGGGGGGGGGATTTGAGGGGAGGAAAATGCGATGAGAGACGAAGGGTCGTCTATAAAGAGGGGATGTCGAACATTTCTTGTGTAAAGGGAGGACACCCAAGTGAACCAGGCTCTCTCGTGAGTACAAAACGGAACAGATTTAAGAAGATACCAAACGCGGATGTATAGCGGAAATCGTCAAAGAACTTGGCGGACCGCCTGTTTTTCGGGCCAAGCGGACATATTCCCTCGTGGTGGCGCAAGGGTGTCAGGCGGGGGTGGAGAAGCAAGTTTAGCCAAAGAAGACTGTGGGGAGGGGAAATAATTCGTAAGACCCTGGTTTGAGAGACTTTACCGTTCAAATCACTTAATGTGCTTTTTAGAGGTTAACTGCATGAGCAAAAAACACTCATAAAGGTGGTTGGCAAGCGAGGGTGGGACGTCAAAGTCTCGCAAAAAGGTACTATAATAATGTGACAACGCTGGGAGAAGAAAAGGAGGGAAAAGCCAATAAAGGAGGCCCATTTGGATAACACAAGGGAGGGTACTTCTCTAGTATAAAAGGCTTAAGCCAAGGAGCTATGGCTCAAGAATAAAAAAAGCTGGGGAGGCTCTTGTAAAGATCAGTTAAAGGGATTCGCAAGGGGGGTATAAAGGGTCAACGCAAAGAACTCGGGAAAGTTCGTTGTCAAACAGGGAAAACTTCCGAATCAAAAGCTGTAGAAAAAAGTAGTCCGCCTCGACGGGACAAAAGTACCACATAAGGAAGCGCCCAGAGGTGACCGAAGACAAACAGGGAGGGGCTTGAGGCTAGTCCCACTGACCAAAACAGGACCACCCAAACAGGGACCCCCCCCAAGAACAAACGGCCCTCCAACCAGCCCCCATTCAGAAAGAATTCAAACCGTCTAAAAAATAGCTGAAAATACCGGAGGGCTTGGTCATCCCGTCAACAGGTCAGAAATGGAAAAGGTTTCACGACACTATAAATCACGCATTTCAAGGACCAAAATGGAAGAAAAGAGAAAAAATTGTAGTTAACTTTTTAAATCCCACTGGTCGGTCTGTTTAACAGTGAAAGCCGAAAAATCAAAAGCCGGCAGCTCTTCAACCGAAAGAGAGAGCGATAGTAGGCTCCTCCAGTTTAGGAGGAAATAACAACTGAATAAGAAGGGTCCCTCAAATTAACTCCTTATAATTCAAGTAGAACTCAGCTCAGGTGGGTATAAGACGAGAAAGTTTGGCACCCAGCCGTCGACAGATCAACACCCCGGCGAGGCCTATACATCCTTAAAACTGATCAAAATTAGGATAGCAGAAACAGGCGGTCGGGAACCAATTTCGTTAATTTATGCGGGCAAACGAAAAGAAAAACAGAATCGAACGCAGAAGAAAGGCGTTTGCAGGGGAGGGAACTTCCAAAATCCAACGTTGCCCACCTCCCTCCGCTCAGAAGGGCACATCCGTTGGTAAGATTAACCAGAAGGGACCATCATGCAGCAAACGCAGGGGAGTATCTGTGCAGTATTTGGGGCGGAATGTATGTTTCGTGGTCGCGCCCAACGTAGTGAATTGGGGGAGTAGTGCAATATTAACGCATCCCGCTCATCCTATTTCGTGCACCGAGCAGAGAATTCAATCGCGGAGGTATCGGAGAAAGGGGAAAAAAAAAAAATAACGATAGGCAGGTCCAACTCAGAAAAACCACTTCACTCAGTTCGCAACTCTACCCCAACCAACTTCGTTCCCCTCGGGAGTTGATCACGGTGAGGGGGGGTTTAAAAAAGCGTTTGGACAAGGTGAGAACCGTTAGCTGGGAAAGGTGACTACGCTCCCTCACCGGTAAATAAGATTTCCAAATTTACGGGAGAGGAAGTACCGCCTACGAACCAGGCCAAATACCGGCGGGTTCTAGATTTGAAGACATACAAACAAAGATTATACTAAACAATGCGCGCGGGGGAGGAAGAAACAAGCTGGGGGGTGTTACTGGCGGGGTCATTATCCTTAGGTGAAGGGCAAGCTCTTTGCTAAAAGCAGGTTGGGATTTTCAGACCGGGACAAGACCTTAGTGAAGGCGTTCGATCATGCTGACTTCAGTGCGAATAAAGAACCGACTGGGGGGTTACCGACCGAGGGGTCGTTCACGAATGAGCGAAAGGGGGAGCAATCGAAGGGTGAGCAGGGGAGAGGGGCGTGGCTGGATAGTTAGCTCTTGCCCTGTCGAGAACGCGGAGGAGGGGGGGCAAGGAGTTTCAGGGCGGCGACTTCAGGAGTCAGGGCAGGGGGGAATGTTACACTCGAAGGGAGATACGCGAGGGGAGGGACGAAGGATGCTGTTCAGAGAAGAAAGCCGTTGAAACATAAAATCCGAGAAAAGAGGGATTAAAGGGATTCACTACCAAGTCGGCGGGCGGACAAAGGGCGGTGTGGGAGGTATTAGGGTAGTGCAACTGCAATTTGAGAACTGGTCGTGATCAAGACAGGTTATTGGGTAGAGGTCGACGGAGTAGGCGAGAAGAAGGCTGGCTTGAGGGGCCGTTACCGGGGGGTTTGTGGAGATCGGGGACTTAGCCACGCAAAAAAAGGCGCGAGTAGCGTCATTCCCGCTGCAGCTTTAGAAGGAGGGTGCGGAGGGGGGCATCTATTTTTTCTTTTCTAGGTCTCCTGGGACGAGACGAAGGTTCTACCGCGGGTGAGCGGAATGGGAATGGGACCGGACCCGACGGGTTCCGGCGAACCTTTATTACGTGAGGGCTACGGAAAATGTTCAAGAAAGAGAACAGCGGGGATGAGAGTGGACGAAGCAACTTGGGAGGAAAAACCTGTGTTATGTCCACTCCGAAAGTTGAACGTAACATTGGTATGGAAGGGGAGTGGGACTTCGTCCGACAGAACCGTGGGGGGCGAATCATTATCGGAAAGAAAATTTGGGGCGCGATGGTACCTCGGCAAAAGAAACAAAGGTGGAGAGGGGGTTTTGATTATCACGGTAAAAAGAAAAGGAAACAAACTTGGGTGGGTTGGTTCGAGCAGACGACACCAAGGGCTTCAGAGATAAGAAGAAACAACAAGAGGACTGGCGCGAGGCTTCGCACTAAGCATGAAAAAAACCCATGTGCGTAAAAGGAAGGGTAAAAAAGAGTTACGCCAATGCTGCTGGCCAGAAATAAGGCTCAGGCCGCTGGGCGACTAGTGAAAAGAGTCCGTTCCAGAGGAGCCGCTTGTAATAAGTTCACGCGAATCACTTTGTCGGCAAGCGCCACTTCAGAAAAGGGCGGAGACGCCTACAACAAGCGGGATAGCGAAACCTGAGAGATATCTCCGGGGACTAATCAACACGGCGGCGGCAAACAGCGAATTGTGAAAGCCAGCAGAAAAATAATTGAGCTTACCCGAACGAAAAACCTGAACCGGATCGAGCAGTCCAGAATTCCCGTTGAAGCTCGCCTCGACTCAAGCTTGCCAATCCCTTCTTGTTCATCGCACCAGTAAAAGGGGAAAGGTGGCACGACACACCCGAAGTGCAGGTTTCCGACAAAGCGGAAAGAGCCACTGGGTAGGGGCGTTTAATCCCATCTGGCCGACTAGTGTCAAGGGAACGCCGCCATCTAGACACTGCACGCCGGGCCGTAAAGCTAACGATATAAGATCCTCCGGTTCGAGGTTGTTCAAATACAGAAAGGATAAGGGCAAGTCCCGCAGCAAATGAAGCCTTGAAAAACGGACAGCTCAGGCTCGTTTACGGATGAAATATGTATCGAATTATCCAAACCGAGAGATTGCAAAAAAGCAATCAACAACCTGAACCGATGAATCTCGCGCGTGAACGAACGGGAGGTAAAAAAGGGTCCGGGAATTTAAAAAGAAAAAAAAAAAAGAATGGCAGTTAGTTTGAAACTCAGGTCCCAAATCCAAATGGACAGGGTCCCCCCCGCAGCCGGAGAAGGGCACGTGGGGCATAATAAAACACGGGGCGAGGGGGGCCTTCCCCGTCCATGTAAATCCGCCCTGTGAGACCGACAAGCGCCACGCTTAGTGGACGCTGATGCACTTCCTGTTGGTACTTGTATTTTTCAGGAATCGCCTAGCTCAGGCCGAGGCCTCTGAAAGGGGAGTGTCGCCTATATTCTACTCAGAACGATTTAATTCAAAAAAAGGGGAGTTCAACGGGAGAGGAAGGAAGTTCACAAGAGTGCGGTGAGTAAAAGATACGAGACTAACATGTCACAAAGGGGTGCACCAACTTCAGCCCCATCCGAACAACAAACGGGAGAAAGAAGAGTGGGGAAAAAACTTGAGTCTGGGGGGTGGGTCGTCGGAATCTTCCATTGTGAGGTCCTCGGAGCTTACCGACGATACCGGAGAAGGTGACTCCATAGCGTCAAAGAGAGGAAATTGAAGGGGGGGTGGGGGGGGGGGGGGGGGGGGGGGGGGGGGGGGGGGGGGGGGGGGGGGGGCTGACGGGATCATTATCCGCTCTGTCCGACGAAAAATCCATTTCCTATAAAATTGAACCCAGCTTGTTTCTATCTTCTCAAGGTCACACACTTCACTTCCAACGGTTAAAGCTCCGCTTCACCTCACTTCATCGGATTTGAGTAATCCTCCTTCTGGGACTTTGGCTGGGGAATTAGAAACGGGACACGGAGCGCAAGGCCGCGAGGGGGAAAACGTTTTCAGTTGGTTGGAAATTTCAAGACAAGACTACCGGGAATGTCCGGGGTTTGGAAGTTGGGGGTGCTAATACAGACTTAGGTTTGAAAAAACCTGACTCTTTACACGAAATTCATGGGCGGTGTAAAAGTCACTCGAGAGTACGGAATTCGGCATAAAGTGCGCTGTTAAAAAAAAAACAAAAAAAACACTATTGGCAAATCGGGTAAATCAAAACGCGATGGTCGAAGACGAATATCGTCAAGCTTTCAGTGGAGGTATTAGGAATATTCCGCGTGTTATTTGCCTAAAAACCTTAGAAGGAGAGGGGGAAATCATGCAAAAGGCCCTGCTGAATATGGTCATAGAGGACCGACCGACTGGGGAAAAGCAGCTAAAGCTGGGAAGTGAAAATCCACTACAAGGGGCAAGGGAAATCGGCGACATGACAGAGTTGTGATAGTGGTCTGCATGCCATTGAAACTGGTGACGAGAACAAGAAAGAAAAGAGGAGTTTTATCGCACGATTACTGAGGGGAAGGGAAGTTAAGTTGCTGTTTGGCTTAGGGGGAAGCGCGCAAAGTCGGGAAAGCAATTTATGAACGGGCGCATCGATGGGGAAGTTACGCTGGGATTGACGCAGGATCTATTACCGGGGTTTTGGGCGTAGCGTGGGGAGGTGTATTCTATAGTTGCTTAATGTGCCATAATTGAACCCGAAAAGGGATCTTGCTCTTCTGACCTTTACCATTACTGGAAAAGAAGGGAGTTAGAATCTAAAGTGGACTGGAGAGGATAAAAAAAAGAACTTGCGGGAACCTCAGGTTAAGCCCAGAAAAAAGAAATTTACGCCTCACAGTGGAGCCAATTATGGGGGGAGGAACTGAGCGCATACATGGTGAATATTACGATAAAAAGTTGGGCGCGGCTTCCTCTTCAAAAGACGGAAAACAGGGGCGTGTTTTAATCGGAACCTGCTAAAAAAAAACAGCATTGGGGTGGTGAAGCTCTTTTGCCGATGTCAAACCCAAGGGTGCTCTAGATAAAAAAAATCGGTCACGAAGAGGCTCTACAACTATGCCCCAATTGCATTCCACATGTGAGGGGATTCTGGCGGCGTGGAAAGAACATCGGTCGAAAGGGCATCGTAATAAAGCTGGGCCTGGAGGATCTCGGTAAAAGTATTACGTATAAGGTTCGCCGCTACTCTCCACTTTTACGGGGGAAAAACGGCCCACCAATTAGAACCTACCCGCTGTCCGGGGAAAACCTCGTCTGACATCCGTAGGAAAGGGACACCAGAGTAACGGGGCCCTAATTGTAACCCATCACATAAAGGATTATGGGGAAAAGGTAGAGTCAAACCGGCGCAAAAGGAACCAGGAGGTCTAACGGCCATTCACATTGGAGCTTACTTAACGGAGCTAGGTCAACAAACTCTGTAGTTTTCCTCCTCATTCAATCCCGGGTGACCTTTGACCCTACTCGAGGGGGCCACCCCCTCCATTTTTAAATTTCCAAGGATGTAGCACACTGTAGATCGTTGGCCGCATTTTTCGCGAGTCCGGGTTCACAAGGGGGGGAACAAAGGCAGATGACCGAAAACGTCAGGGGATGGTCACTCCAGTAGTGCCCTCCGAAGAGGAGTGTGCAAATAATAGACTTGGGGTAAGTCAATCCCTCAAAATTAAAAGAGTCCATATTCTGTTCACAAACCATATTAAGAGGTGATCGTCAAATGTAAATTGTCCCATACACACTTAGAACAAAAACTTGGCCGGAATACAAGTCGATGGCTAACATTAAAACCGTGTTCCTCGGAAAGAAGGGTAAATGTCGCGGTTGTATTCGTCCAAAAGTCATCAACAAAGAGGGGGAGTCCGGAAACGAAGGTAGTTCCTTTCTTGTGTCAAAAAAAATCAAAACGTTTAAGACGCCGAAAGCAGAGACGTTCCTCTTGGCTAAGGACCCCAAGGGGTCCAGAACGTGGGGATTTAAACAAAGGGTTATAATAGGCTTTCACTTTTGACGGGAGGGGGTTTCTGTTAAATCCACCGCAACGAATTGAAAGGAAGGAGTAAAAAAAAGAGTCTACGGACCGCTCAGTCAATGATATGGGCGTAACGCTCACTAGAATCATCTCTGCGTATCGTCATTTACACAAGGGAAGAAAAGGCCAAAGCCTGCGACCAAACTAAGAAGAAAGGGGACCCTCCAACAACACAAGGGATATACAAGGTGCGGAGGGGGGGGGGCGCTCGTGGGACATGTTATGACTATTGAGCTCATACGACGATCCGCAACTAAACCGTGCGAGGGGGGGGACAAGAGGAATGAAGGGTATGAATCCTGGGTACGCCAGGCCGGGGGGGAGAAATTCAACGCAGAGTGAGTCTGATTTAAAAAAAAATTAACAGTCAAAGAAACTATGATAACCAATCGGGTGAAATCAAAAAAGAGGGTCGGGGACATGGGGAGTCCATTATGACAGGATTGGACAGGGTCGAGAGGAGTTTCGGCGGGAAGGTCATTTTAAAGGGTCAAAGACGAACGATGGAAAAATTAAGCGGTCGATTACATGATTTGGCGTTGGAATACCTTACATTGGTAAAGCCGCGGTCGTTCAAAGCGGGGAATTCAGCTCGGGCTGTGTGCAAACAATCAGAAATGATAAGGGAAGGGCGGTGCTGGAAAGGGTCGCGGGCGGAATGGAAAAGAATTTCACGTCTATAAAAATATAGGAAGCGGGGGGCAAAAGAATAACTGTCAGGCGTTATTTGCAAAAAGCTGCCAGAGGCTTCATTCGTGAATTAAATCTAAATCGTGAGAATGATATATCAGCGGGAAGGGATACGCATCGGAAGAGGCGTGCTTGTTAAACGGCCGTTGACGGAATCCGCGCCAGCTGTGAGTAAAGGGATTCATATGGAGAAGCACCTAAGGAGACTTACAAATTGTGCGTGTTGAGTATAGGGCTGGCACGGAAGGGGGAGGGGAAAAAGGGACTTATTAACAATACAGCGATTGGAATATAAGGTATGTCGATTTCGCTTACTCAGGGTAACGGGGGGAAGGCTGCGGGGATCTCGCCGTGTACACGGGTTTTGGCAAATTGTGTTCTCGTACTTTTTCAATGGAAAACTTAGCCCCTTCATGAAAGCATAACTTTCTTACCGTCTTAACCCGACACATAGGGTGCCAGAGGGTTAGAGAAAGCTTGGTCTTTAAAGGTCGAGTCTGGCTCGGCGGTAGATTCGTCTTCTCTCGAAAAGTGTTGTGAGACGTCTCGTCGAGGGAGTGGGGAGGTTTTTGGCGAGCAGAGCGACATCTGAAGTGGCAGAAGGGGCCCTAAAAAGTGGAACGGTTCCTGTCGAACCATTGGAAAAAAGGGCGAAGGGCATAAGGGGAAAGAAGAGAGCCCAGCGGCAGTGGATTATCGACATAGAAGAAACTGGGACGTAACCTATTTCACCAGTGGGGACCCGCACATTTTGAAGGGCAGGAGGGAGGGGGGGGAGAAATTTCGCCACGCGTGGGGGCAATCTAATTCCATGTGAGAGTGACCATAAACGCTGAACAAAACGGGATTGTGTGGAAATGATCGACCGAGCCATCAAACACGCGTGGGTTTTGTTCAGCGCTGTTGCCGAGTCTCGCACAAAAAGGGGTCTTACTCAGGAGCACACCAAGCTCGGCGACGAATGATCGCCAATAAGGCGAGCAAACAATTGCTCCACCAGTGCGGGGAAAGGGAGTGGAAAGATAAACGCGTCAAACGCCAGGGGATGGGAATTTCTCCACGGGAAGGAGGGAAAAATCTTCCAGGTTCCAAAAACTGGGCGCCTTGGGAATAGGTCGCCGCTAACTGGTTCCACTTGTTGACGGTTCAATCGGTACTTAGAAAGTTCAAAGCCTCACGCAGATGTGATAGCGAAAAAATGAACGCTCATCTCCTGAAATCCCACAACATCGAGTAAATGTGAACAGCCAGGGGGAAAGACAAAAGATAGGCATGGCTAATCTAGCGCAAAAAACCGCCCCAAAAGGGACCGGCTCGCCACCAGAATTAAAGGGTGCAGGCCGTACTGCTTATCTCCTACCGCATTGGTGAAGAAAGGAAAAAGCATTTGGGAACGACAGTTTTTTGGGGTGTTGGTGTTTGGGGTGGGTGGGTGGGTGGTGGGGGGGGGGGTGTGGGTGGGGGTTGTTTTGTTGTGGGGTTGTTTTTGGGTTGGGGGGGGGTTTTTTTTGTGTGGGGGGGGTTGGGTTTTTTTTTGTTTTGTGGTTGGTTTTGGGTTGGGTTGGTGGGGGGGGGGTGTTTTGTGTATTTTTTGTGGGGGGTGGGGGTGGGGGGGGGTTGGGGGGGGGGGGTGGGTTTGGGGGTTGGTTTGGGGTTGGTGATGTTTTTTTGGGGGGTTTACACACTTTGTTTTTGCAAGTTGTTTTTTGGTTGGGGGCAGTTTTGTGGGGGGTTGGGTTTTTGTGGTTTTTGTTGGGGGGGGGGGGCTCAACCAGGAACACTTTTAGCAGTGGCTGACCCCTTTATAAGCTGTAAAAATCCCAGCTTGCGGATTTGTGGGGCAAAGTTTCAAACATCTATGGGGAAAAGCGGCCGAAACAACGGCCGGGGGGGCGTCAACCTCCAGCGCGAAGTCGATATATCAAAGTAATCAAGGAGGGGTATTGGTAAGACGGAAATAAGGGGGGGGACACCGCAAGGAAACAATTGATCCTATAATTCGGTAGTCCAAATCTCGTTGGTTTGATCGACAACGAGACATATTGTTCACCGTCGCGCTCGTATAAAAGGGACGCAGGAGCAGGTAACCTAATTGAACAGGAACGCTATCCGCGCGGAACCTTAGGGAAAATTGATTTCTTATTCCGCCCAACGACTCAAACCAAATCTACTCCGGGGAAAAAAATTGGCGTGCGTTGAAAAGACAATGGGAAGTTTCCTCTACGCCGCCCTCTACCTTTTACCTAACGTTGGGGTTCATAATTACCCTCCGATAACGGAGGGGGGGGGGGACGAAACAAAAAGAAGCAGTGGATTCATATCTGAGACTTTCGTTTTGAGAGATGTGAAGGAAAAGCATCGCACTAAGGGAGGGGAGTTCTCGGCAATGTGCGTCGGCCGATCCCTAATCTAGGTGTACCTATTTAGGCCGCTAGGATTTCCCAGAGGGAGGATAGAAAAGAGTAATAAGGTCCCGTACAAGATTTACCCCTCGGACAAGTCCACTCCAGGATGCCATCGCTCTCCCCCCAACAACTTAATGGGATAAAAGATATATTGCTCTGTCTTGTGTTTTCGAGGGGTTTGACAGAGTGAGCGGAGGGGCCAACCTCGACACGGGGAAAAGGAAGGGGCTAATGTCAGCAAATGTAATGGAAAAAAGCTGAGATGTAAAAGCGGCCTCCATTGGAAGGAATGGTCACCATACGGCGGAGAGGGAAGAAATAGGCAGGAATAAAAAAAGAATCAGAGATAACAAAATGCGAGACTTTCCTTAAATAACCACGGGTTCTGTGACATTGGCTGGGAGGGACCAAGGATGTTGGGCGCGGGGGGAGGAGGCGGAAAAGGGGATGGTGGGAAAGTTTCAACAGGGGAAGACCTTTTCGTTTTTCCGCGTGGTCTACCTCATGAGGGTCAGGGGACGAATACGCTTATACATTTTCCTTAAAAACCTACTCTCGTTCACTAGAAAGGTCTTCAATCATGTTTGCAAAGAGAAGGAGGTGGGAGAGACTCTTGTAGGCAGAGGATGGGAAAATATAATCGTTTCAAGAAAAACGATCCCGTGGAGCTGAAGAGAGACGGATGCAATTCGTCATCGGCGGAAGGACCAAAGGTCTGAGGTTTACGTGTTGGTGCAAGAGAAAGCCGGATAGAATCTCGAAGGTGACGCACGGGCGATGCGGTTATAGACCGGCCGGTGAATAACCCGGTTAAACGGAAAAGAAAAAAAAAAGGGGGCGGGAGAAACTAAGCGAAAGGAAAGGTGTGAGGGATGGGGAAACTGGCAATGGTAAACGGAAGGGAGTAACAAACATTAGGAAGATATTGATGTCGAGGCGAGTACGGCGAGCAAGGGGGATGCTTTGCATCTCTATCTTAAAAGGTGGGAGGGTTGAGCTTCGGGGACTGAGCACGCAAAGTCATGAAAACCAGCACCTGGCGGTTCACATCTGGGCCGAGGTAATGGTGGGAGGTTCAGCCGGGCGATGAAGATGTTTTCGCGATAAAGGTGAGGCGGCGAGAGCATTCTGAAGGGGGCGATGCCAAGTGGAAAGAGGGCACTGAAACCTTTCAAGGGGGAGATACGGAAACAAGGTCAAAAGGGACCCGCTGGGGAGAGGAGCGGGCAAGAAGAAACGGCGGTAACCGCCGGGTGGATGTCCACCAAATTACACATTGGGAGCAAGGGGGGCATACTGGAGGAGATTCGCCAGACCTGGGCTCATAAGGAATAAATTTGGGCGCTTGACAAAAAACAAAAGCGCTGAAAAAAGTGCAGGGTGGGGATCGATGAGGGACCAAAGCAGACATCAAACACGCATATGTGTTGGGGAAAGAGTTGACAGGGTCCTTCGACCCAATGGCTCAAGCCCTGAGAGACAAAGCGTATGGCAGCGGCTGCTCCAAACACGACCCCAATGGGACTCAATGTGGCTACAGCTGGAGGGGGAGGGGGGGAAAGTACATGCGGTAATACAATTAGGGGGAACGGAGAGAAGACCAGCAGGAGGGGGGCGGGTGAAATAGTCCGCGTTCCCGTATTCGCCCCCTTGGTATAAAGTTAACGCGAAATCGCAACTTGTTAGGGGTCAAGAGGGCCACTCAAAATGACTGTAGACGCCACCCCGGAGAGCAAACCTTCGGGACGGACAGACCAAATCCATCGCGTAACGAAAGCAAAACGAAAACGCCAGGGAAGACTATCTGATGGGAGCTTGAGAAAACCGAAGCGCAAACAGCACCAAGGTGGGGGGGGTTGGGGGGGGGGGGGGGGGGGGGGGGGGGGGGGGGGGGGGGGGGGGGGGGGGGGGGGGGGGGGGGGGGGGGGGGTGGGGGGGGGGGTGGGGGGGGGGGGGGGGGGGGGGGGGGGGGGGGGGGGGGGGGGGGGGGGGGGGGGGGGGGTGGGGGGGGGGGGGGGGGGGGGGGGGGGGGGGGTGGGGGGGGGGGGGTTTGGTTGTGGGGTTGGGGGGGGGGGGGGGGGGGGGGGTTTGGGGGGGGGTGTTTGGTGGGGGGTTGGGGGGGTTAACCGATCGAGAAACAAGGAACGTTTCTCTCCTCTCTCCTCGCCTCAATCTTGGGGAACCGCTGTTACGTCACCAGGAAGCCCATTCGCAGTTGGGGGAAGACTAGAACAGCAGGGTCAGGACCGCCCGAGGTACCACAAAGGTAGGGTGATCTTTAATCCGCAGCTTTCGAGGATCCATTGTTAAAACGGCTCTATCACCAGCATTACCGGAGCGCTGCGTCAACTCAGCGGGCTGATATAACTCAGACGGCTTGGAAGCGGGGGGGGACAAAAAACGGAGAATCGGTGTACGCCGCAAAGAAAACCTTGATCGAGCGTTCAAGAGACTCGGCTCGTTGGTGATAAGAAAGAGGAAATCACCACGCGCTAAAGGAAGGAAGGACCGCCGCGATTCCGTTATACTCCTTAAACTAAAAATGAAGTCGAGGGAAATTCGCGCGTGAACCGACCGGGGGGTAAGGGAATAACAATTCCGGTGTTTTCCAACAAAAAAAAGGAATCGACGCGGCGCTTTCTTGGACCCTTATTAAAAACCAATTGAAAACGTTTTCCCCGCCCGCCCCGCGGCGAGTGTACCAGAGTACAAGGAAAAAAGCCAAGGTCCGAACAGCGTGTGAGTTCGAAATCGAGCCTCCGCATGGGATCATAGTCGTTCAGGTGTGACGGAGGTAGGTTTCTTGGTAAGAGAAGCTCAACGTCCTTCTTTACATCTGGAAGGGGATTAGGGGGCGAGAGAAAATTCTCCTCTCCCGTTCAGCTAAAGGGCTGAAGCCGCAAGGATTTCAAAGCTGTGCGGTAAAGCGAAAATGGCCAGATCACATAACCGGAAAACGATGCGAACACAAGGCAGCCATGAGCCACAGTCTCCAAAAAAACGGATGTAAAAAGAGGGAGAGGCGGAGGCCGGATAAGTGGGGAGCGGAATCGTTGAAAAGTTAGGGATCGTGAACGGTAATTGAGGCAAGGCTGGTAAAGTCCGTGCGCGGGGCAATCAGGGGGGGGGAAGGAATCTCACAAAACAAACACAAAAAAAAAAGGACGGAAGATACGCCATTAACTATAAGAAGGGACTTTAGTCGCATGTAAGAAAAGACCTTAACGGAAGAAAGCCATCGGTCCTCGATGGTTGCAAGGAAATCACACGCTTTTGCTGGACATTGCCGGTGTCATGTGACTCAAATTGGGACACGGGGGGGCGGCAAACGGCGGGAAACGGAAACTTGAATTTGGGATTGGGAAGTCAAACGCACGACCTTTCGTAAGATCCGATTCAAAACGGTCGTTGGACGACTACACCGGACATTTTTAAACCGAAGCGGGAGGTCAAGGGAAGGGGGAAAGGCAAAGAGCGTTCATGGTTCCAATCTAAGAGGCCGGCTCGCGGGCGGTGAGTACGTTAGAGCGGAAAATTTAGGGGATCAACAACGAGCCGCAGGACCTCAAGAGTGGAACAAGGGGGAGAGGGGACTTCCAAGATTCATCAGAGGGGGAGGGGGAACTACTCATTGAGAATCTAGATCTCGCTTTAGGTGCGGAAGGAGTGGGGGGAAGAGATTCACGCCGTTGAAAAAAACCTGTAAATAGCTCTTGGTTTAAAACAGTCAACTATCCAAGGGGCACTACCCTGGGCGAAACTCGGGCGGAATAATTGCGGGTTGAGTATAGTGAAAAAGGTGGGGGGATAAAGTGAGGATTAACCACAGAGGGATTGGATCTTGATTGCGGAAGTAACGGCGAAAGCAACGGGGAAAGTCGGGCTTCTATCCGGGACCGTGGGGGGAGGGGGGTGGACGCGGTCGGGGAACTTAGAATAAAGGGTCACGCGATGTTATGACCTGTGGTCAGCTGGTGCAGGGGACTTTACGCGAGTGGATTAGCACCGAAGGGAGGGAAGAAGGTTTATAGAAATACAGAGTTGGATGAGCGAATCTCAGGACTGGGAGGGGGGGCCCTATTGCGAAGAAAAATGACAGTTTGAAGGCGAACCCTTTAGTAACAAAGGGCGAATACGGACGGAAGATGTCAAAAGAAGAACCCTATAGATCGAGCGCTAAGATAAAAGAACTTAGGGGGGGGGGGGGAACATGTTTTATCAATTGGGCCGCCAGCAGTGGGACCCGCACATTTTTGGAAATGGCAATGCGGGCGAAGCCTTGAAAAGAACTCATTGTGTGCAAATTATCGAGAACCAGGGTGAACGTCTTCGGAAAAATCTCTGGAACAAAACCGTTTTATGCGTGTTGGAGGAGCGATTTCTAAAAAAGGCTGCACAAACACAGCAGAAAAAGGGGGGGGGGAAAGAGGGGGGCCGGTCTCGCGCCCAAAGGCTTCTCGATCGGATTCGCACCACAAGATTGCTACGAAGGATCGACCCGCATGCACCAGTTCCCATTTGCGGGTAAAACTCGTCGAGTGAATAATAAATGTTCCCGAGGTTTCTAGGCATCACATACAGCCGCGGGGAGCAGAGTGAAAATAACCGGAATAGAAGCCTCGGGGGAAAAGCAAAGTGCGTGCCGCTAACTCCAACGTTTTTCAGGTGGAAAGAGAAACTACAGAAAGGGAAGAGAAAAGCACCCTATGGGACGAAAACTGGAAGCGAATCTCCGTGGAGAAAAAAGAACACACGCTTAACGCTTGGGACCCGATTGTTAAACTCAAGAAAAATCTAGGGAGGACTTGTATTGTCTAATTCAAAGAGCCAAAGGGAAAACCGGAGAGAAAATCCAACCGTTTAGACTCGGAAATCAACTATCTTCAAAAACGATGGATGTGGAACCCGTAAAGGGCCCCATTGCCATTTTCACAAGACTCAACCGAATTTGCTTCGCCCGCATTGCTCCGCCCCGAGTGAATCGTTTTAATCCAAGGCGCGGGATTTTAGAAAAACGGAAGGATGGAACACAAAGGAAAAGCGCCGGGGGCGTAACACCGGCGCGAACGAGTATCATCACCCGAAATGACTTTCAATGCAAGAAAAGGAAAAACTGAAAAAATACTTGGAAACGCCAAGCCGAAAGCCGATATCGTGAAAACAGCGGCTCTTTCGACCAGGGGGAAAAAAGATGGTTCCACCGCGAGAATTAGAAAGCAAAAAGAGATTGAAAGGGGGACTAAAACTTCGATTGAAAAGCAATGAACGAATGAATCGAGCTTTAACGAAGTAAAACAATTAGGTAGTCGTCCAACGCAAGAAGCCCGGACGAACAAGGAAACGAAAGGAGGGAAGGTATTGGAACTCGTCCCCATGAAGGGGGAGGGTTACCACCTCCCGCCGGTCCTACCTTGGCCCGAAACCGGGGCATATTGACCTCCTGTCCAATAACATCTGGTGTCAAAGCACTCTCCTCGCATGGGTGTGGCTTATTCTTCTTGTGGCGAGTTTTGAGGGAAAATCGCCGAAACGTGCCTGGAATTATAGGACATGGCGTATTAAATATAGTATAATACGCAAACCTCGTTCAATTCCTATGCTGGCCCGAGAGGAAATAGGGGTAGCGCTTCGGTAGAGGAGAAAAAGGGAAAGGAAGAGGAAAAATAAAAGAAACGAGTCCGGGACCCGTCAGAAATTGCCATCTCTTCCAGAGAAAAACACAAACGTAGTATAGAGAAGAGAATGGAGAAGTGGAGGCTGGGGAAAGGGGGGGGTGAGCAAGAGGTTTCAAGGGTTGTCCTGGTAGCTGGCATTTTCTACGATACGCAAGGGAAATGAGAGGGCGAGGCAGCAATAGGATTGGGAAACCGAGATTCAAATCTCGGAAAAACCGTGGAAGAGAATGAAAAAGAGACGAAGGCCGGATTAAGAAACAAGTCAAATAACTAAGCATATGCTAAAATCCAGCTGTGGAGGCGCGTTGCCTGAAATAAAAAGAGGGGAGGGAAAGGGGAGGTATATGACCAACGTGAGGGACACTTTCGGGGGCTTCGCGACGTTCATTTGGAAGGGGGTAAGAGAAACAGGGCACGACAGGGAGTGTAGGAGGACGGTCGGGGGGGGGTGGGGTTCCGGCTTATCGTGGACGAATAAAACCGGAGGTGTTACCGCATCGTTCACGCGCGAGAAAGACTAGGGGAGCGCAATCGGGATGAGAAGAAAAGGGGGCGGGGCTGTAAGTGGATCTCGGGGGGAAAAATCTTCATCGGGTCGATCAGCTCCTCTGAGACGAAGAGTCGGATCAATCATTGCGGGAACTGGCCAAGGGACTGCATTTCGTTTTTATGCAGCTAAAGCCTGAGGATATGTAATCGCATCACGCGAGGGGGACAGAGAAGACTGAAAGGTTATAGAAACGGGGGCAGGTGAAAAGGGAGAGCGAAAGCCTGGAAGTAAGGTCACTACCAGGGGGGCGGAGCAACTGCGGAAAACAGGCGGTGTAGTGTCGTCCACTGTAAGGGGGGGTGCGGGGAGGAAAAAAGACAAGGGAGTGGAAGAATAGGATTCAGCGAGAGCGAAGGGAATCTCGGCAGATCCGGTTACCGGGGCTGTGTTGGCGCTCGGTTGACTTCCAATGCGCACGTCATTCCAAGGGGGGGAGTACCTTCGCACACGGAGCGGGGGGGAAGAGGGAAAAAGATTGGTGGGATTTGCGCAAATGGACGACGAGGTTGGGATGCATACAGCTGTCGGCGAAGAGCATTTTGGGAAAAGGGGCCCAAAAACCGAACAGTAGGGGAGAGGGAAAACTTGATGGGACCAAATAGTCTAATACTGCGAAGATTTCAAGAAGGGATAGGAAAAGGCGGCTGGATTAGACAGATCATATAATAACGGTCTTTTAAACCTCAAGTTTTATCGGGGAAGCCTCCATACTTTTTACCCGCCATTGTGGGAGAAGGGTTTAGGCTTGGAGAAGAAAAGTGGGAGGCACTCATTTGGGAGAATCCTTCTCTAAGCCTTGGTCGCGAATGGACATGGCTAAAAACGCTGAAAAAAAAGTGGGGTTATGAGGGGGGGGGGGGAAGAGATCAGGCAGTAAACTTCTTCTAACACCGCATAACACTGTTTGTGACAGGTCGCGTGCCGATGTCAAGTCGCGCAAAATTCGGACAAAATATAGAGCGCACCAGCGGCTGGCGACGAAGATTCACTCCAAACCCGCCCAATTCTCCACCAAGGGAGGTAAACTTATGGAGCGGAAAGATAAAAAAGGGTTCCCGCCAAGGGGGGAGGGACCTAAAGGGAATATCATAAAGCCGATGGGAGAGCTTAGGGGAAATCAAAGTATTACCGGGCTCCCCTCTGGTAATAAGGTCGCCGCTAAAAGCGTGACTTTTTTCGGCAAAGCGGAAAAAAAGAAAAAAAAAGATAAGGCGACGCTCACACGATGTATCGCGAAAAAACGCAGGGGGCTCGGACATCGCCTGCAATCCCAAAGCGTGTACGCGGAAAAGCGATTGGAAGCAAGGAATCATCGCTGGAAACAGGGGGTGAACTGCTAAGGACACGAAGCGACAACGGGAAAGGAGAGGATCAAAGCCAGAATTGAAGGCCTCCACGTCCCATCAATACTGAAGCCCGCTGTCGGTACCGCGACCCTTTTCTGCCAGTGGGAAGACAGGAAATCAACACCGCAATTGGTGTTGCAGAAGACAGTGGAGAAGAAGACCACCAAAAAAAAAAAAAAAAAAAAAAAAAACCAAACCCCCACACACAACCCACCAAACACACCCCAAAAAAAAAAAACAAAAAAAAAAAAAAAAACCAAAAAAAAAACAAAAACACAAAAAAAAAAAAAAAAAAACCAACCACAAAAACAAACCAACCACAGAGAAGAGAAATATAACCCCCCCCCCCCACACACGAACCCTCAAACACACCCAAAAACACAAACCCCCACCCACACTCCACCCCAACAAAAAACACCCACCACCAAAAGGGGGTAGAAAAAAAAGGTTGGAAAATACCCTCGTCAGAATTTTCCATGTTCAAAGTCGATATGTAACACAGTTCATGCCGCAGGCCGCTGCTTCACCGCGCGATTCGGATTAGAGAGCCTCCGGCTTGCCGCGTGGAAAAAACGAAAATGATTGAAGGGCAAAAGAAAAATAACTCCTTTATCCTAGTTCAAAGTTAGCTCCACCTCAGATCGACCCGATTAAGTGGGGCATCCGCGCTCGCGGCACGCAAGAAGTCCGACTGTCGATCAAACAGCCGCGATGAATTCATCTCTCGGTCACGACGTCGGAAAAAGGTCAAGGGTGTCAAAAAAAAGTATTAGGTAAAATCAGACCGGAAAACCGGAACTACAAAAAAAAGGGTTCACCCGCCTTGAACTCTTCCAAAATGAAACTGGGGAAAGCCGCCCGCCGCCGAAGAAAGTGTCCAGAAGTGGTCATAAGAAACAAACAATGTCCCACAGCTGATTTTCAGGCAAAAACGCCTCCGCATTGGGGGAGATCATCTGATGGAGGGGGGAAGGGGGGGGATTATTTTTCGTTAAATCGACAAGCAAACGAATGCGTGGAAGGGAAGGGAAGGGGGCAGTCGCAGAAGCACATCCCGCTCGTGCATGAAAGTGCTAAACGCACTAGGATGAAAAGAAGCGGAGGATCGGCGAAAAAAGGGTAGATAAACGAGGAATAAAAAGGAAAAGATTCCTGCGCCCACTTAAAAGTTAGAAAGAAAGCTAGACAACAACGTATGAAGGGGAAAAAGATGGCTCACTTGGCGGCTGAGTGGCGAAGGAATCGGGGGGGGGCCATGGTGGGTACCCTTCTGGGACAGTTGCAACGAAAAGCAGCAATTGGAAATCTAGGCTCTCGGGCAAGCACTAATTGAATCTAGCGGAAGAAGCTCGGCGCACAAAAGCAAAAAGGGCTAGAGGGAAAAAAGAAGGGGGGGGGGAGTCGGCATTTAAAGAAACAAAGGAAAGGAAAAGAAGAATCATTGGATAACGAGCTTCTCTTGCAAGACCAAGGTCTTTGATTGGGAGGGTCCAGACAAAAGATGGGAAAAAACGCGCGAGAAAACGGGCGGGAAACGTTTTCATGAGGGGAGATGGGGGGGGAAGCAGGCACTACCTTTCTTGAACGGCGTTTAGAGTCCGGGATATTGGGGGGAACCGGAAACGGAAGGGGGCGACCGAACGGTCGTTGACGGACGCATTCATTCGATTCTTTTGCGCAATCAGAATTATGATCCGGACGCGGGATGCAGGAGAAGTTGAGTCGGAAAATGTGACACGGTTCGATCAAAAAGCTGGAGCTTAACGAATAGAATCAAGGGAGGGCAGTTAAAAAAAGGGTGTCAAGGTCTCCATTCAGGGTGGTATTTCACACTCTAAATCCGAGGAGAAGATAGCGCGCTGGAGGGACGCAAAAGGAGAGTAAGGCTGGGGAAAAAAAAAGAGAAAGCAAGGGCATGGGTAAAATCCCGTCTTTTATAAACTGGAAACCATTGGACGAGCACCTGGAGGGCGAACATTTCTTTTAGGTATAGTGTGAAAGGGTCAATGGTATAACTGGTGACGGGATAACAATACGTGGATGGGACCGATATTGAGTTCGTCTTACTGTACGGACTTCTGTCGTGAGCGGCGTTACCGGGTGCTGGTTAATGTCGTGTGACTTACCAACGCAAAGGAGGAAAGCGGGTATGACTGGAGGGCACACAATGATGGGCCAGAAAGATTGTGGGAGTTCGCCGAAAAGCGATGAGCGACAAGGTTTTCGCGAGCAGGGGCGGGCGAAGATCATCGGGAGGGGCAATGGGCAGGAAAGGCAGCTAAAAATTGAGTTGTCTCGGCAACCTTTCCTAGTGGAATACGGGAACGAAGAAACAAGAAGCCTCGCATCAGGGGAAGGGGTCGAAATCTTATCAAAAAGAAGAAACGTGGCGGAAAAGCCTGGTGGAAGAGGGTCAAGAGCAGGTACACCCCGAAAAGTTTTAACCTTTGGGTGAATGCTGGATTGGGCGCTTCTCGCAATCTGGGGGTTCTAATAATTAGAAAAAAAAGAGGGGGGGCGAAATACTGTACCGCAAATAGGTCAAAACAGTTTCGTGTTTTGTAGGGAGACGGGAAAAAGCGGATCATACACGCAGAACAAGGGGGGGGGGGGGAGCCGGTGGGGGTTGTGGGCCGGGAAGGGCCATCGCCCAAATTCTAACTCGATAAGATCGCACCACGGTACGAAAGGATCGCCAATTCACTTCCAATTGCTCCACAAAGAGGGTAAAGGAGGAGCGTGGATAACATGCGGGAAAACAAGTTGAACGGCTCTGCGCATAGGAATAACAGAAATGGAGAGCGTCTAAAGGGACCGCGTTCCCGAGTCGCAACTCTTTGTTAACCGGGGCCCGGAAAAAAGTTTCCACGTTTTGCGGGTAACAGGCCCACTTCAGATATCTTCGCCCCTCACCCGCTGAGAGGAAAACCCTGAAAAAAAAGGAAGTAAAACGCCGGGCGCGAAAAGACCACAAATCGCGTGAACGCGGCCCCAGCGAAGTGTGACCCTCATATCGCTGGAGGACTTTGAAAAAAGGGTGGCTAAGTCCACCCAAGAACAGGAAACACACACGGGGGACCTCGAGAAGCCAGAAGTCCCGGGGGGGGCTCGAAGGAAGAGCCAGAGACCTCAATTCTTAAATACACGCTGGGATTATCCCGTAACCGTTCATACCACAAGGGAAAGTGAAACACATAAATAAAAAGCAATTTTGGTATCCACCGAGTTGCTCCGCCCCAAGTTCGGGTGTTACATCCGCAGCGGTAGATTTGCCAGGTTCAACGGCGGAGAGAGGAAACGAAGGAAGCCGCCGGACCGCGGCGTCACTCAAAAGCAGGGCGATTAAAGAGAAGAGTCTTTAGGGTGTGCATACGAACTGGACTATTGGAAGGACCCCGCAAATGAACCACTGAGTAAGAAGCTTCGGGGCAACATAAAGCGGCGCGGGGGGTTGATTACAACGATATAGGTACAAATCCCGCAAACTTATCCACAAAAAGACAACTGCTGACGATACTCCGCAGGTTGCGCAAACAGACAGGGAATCCCCGCGTGAACGAAACGAAGCGTGAAAAAAAGGGCAAACATCCGGTAGTAGGAACGAAGAGAAAAATCGGGAGACCGGAAAAGGAAGGTCTTGAACTCGTACCAATCCAGAAATTCCCCAAGACGCGGGAGAGGGAAACTTGTCCCATCCTTTGTAATGACCAAAGAAAGGGCAAAAGAAAACGTTACAGGCAACCAGCCGCATTGGGTGGATCTGAGAGGACGTTTTGACGGTGGTGTATGTAAATCAGCCAAGAAACGTCCTGCGGAAGGATCGGAAAAAGGGAGGGGAGGCGCAACTCTCAACCAAAGAGTTCATTCCTAGCGCGCGCACTAAGAAGGTATCGCTGCGTCTCGGACATGGGGAAACTAAAGAGACACGAGGGATACATTAAACGATTCCCGGCGAACCATCTGAAGCAAAGTGCG
>Ga0179593_1469142_pt1 | contig 23199 bp, 28 predicted proteins | sample CZODoug2_1_08_16_FD_185931 | JGI IMG/M metagenome (GOLD analysis project Ga0179593, IMG submission 185931) | Vadose zone soil fungal communities from Angelo Coast Range Reserve, California, USA - CZODoug2_1_08_16fungal (PacBio error correction) | ecosystem: Environmental > Terrestrial > Soil >...
AAAAGGGGGGGGGGGGGGGTTAGGACGGAAGTAAGGGGTTCTTTGTTTTGTCCGTAGTTGTCGCGGCGTGAGCTGCGCGGCGCGACTAACAGCCGACACACAAAAGAATAACAGCCTCTGATAAACGCACATCCAGTCACAGAGGGCAGGGGAGGATTAGCTTGAGGGGCCAGGAAAGGAAACCCAGAATTCGAAAACAGGGGGGGGGCAGACCGAGGCCATTGGCCGGCAGTTTCTTCAAAAGGCGAGTGGCCGGGAATGACAGTCACGAAAAAAAATGGACCAAAACGAAAGAGAGTTGCGAATGGGACAGGGAAGGAGAGAAGCCGCTCCAGGGGGGAAGCGCTGATCATTAGTGTCGGAGGGAGGGAAAATTGCTCAATTGAAGAGGATGAAAGAAACGCTTCCAGAATAATTCTGAAAGAGCAGGTCCCCTCGGGTAATATTGATGCCGGCGACCGCTTGAACGCATCAGGTAACGGAAAAAAAATCGGGAGTTTGAAAAACCCCCTGGCATCAAAATCGCAAGTCGGGGGGGGCCAGTTTGGAAGTTCGTTTGGGGGTGACGTAAAGCATGCGAAGGGAGAGGGGGCTGAAAGGGAGAAAGGGAGGGAAAAAAGGTTTGCCCAACAACGAAGCAATGAATGTAGGAGAAAAACATGCGAGAGGTACTGCCGGGGGTGAGCCTCTCAGGAAAAAAGCGGATAGTGCACCATCGAGACACCGATAGTCAGCAAGCAGGGTAAAGTTGGGTGTAAAAAAAGTTCAAACACCTCGCTGGGACGCAGACAAAAAGGAAGAGCAAAAATCGGAGACTAAAAACAATGATGACCGATTCGCAACCGGAAAGACCTTCTATGGGTAATCACTTAACCCTTCATACAGACGGGGGGACGGGGAGCAGGGTGGACCCCATTAGGGGCGGGGGAAAACACATCGCAGAATCTAAAAGAAGTTGGAAAATAATGGGGAAATCGGAAGGGCGGGACCTGACCGAAAGGAAGGTGCTCCAATGCCCTCGCCGGGCGAGCAGTCAACCGGAAGCTGTCCCTGCCGCGGGTCGTTAGAGCGGAGGAAAAAGGGGGGGCAAGGCGGGGTTGCCTTTGCTAAGGTCAGGGGGTAAAGCTCATGGATAGTATCGATTGGAACGCATAACAGGGGAGGATGAGGGGACAGGGAGACTTTGGACGCTCAAAGCTTGCGGTATTTAAAGGTGGATTCTGGCTCTTACACTGGAACTGGGAGGGGGGGGGGAGGACGGAGGATAAAAAAAAAACAAGGAGAAAGAATAAGGGAAAACCGCAGATACCAAAAGGCAGTAAAGAGACAGAATAAGGACATTAAGAGCCCAGTTGAGGGCGCCAAGGAGAAAATGGTAAGGGAAGATTAGAACGGGGCTATGCCAGTGAACGATCCTCAGCTTGGCTCCAAGATCGTGGACAAGTGAAGAGACGCCAATTGCTTCGGCAGGAAAAAGCGGGGGGCGGAGGGAAGCTAAACTCGATCCCGTCGAGGAAAAGCCAGGCTACCAGTAACAGAAGGGATGGCAGGAACAAAGGGGACACGAATGGGAGGGAGTCATTGGCCGCGTGAACCCTCCTGATGAAGGGTTCTCAAACCCCCAAAAAAAAAGAAGAGAAGCAACCGGCGGGACTGAAGGCTAAAAAACAGAGAAGTATTGGTGCGAAAAAATCTTAAGAACCTGCCAAGGGTTAGAAAGGAGGATAGCCGCCTTGCCGAGGGCGAAGTCCCGGTTGGACGAAAAAAACCTTGAAACCCTTTTGAAAGGTAAGATCGGGGGGGAGAAAAGGTATGAGTACAATCTCTGAGCCCCGAGCGGAAGGCAAAACAAGGCCGTCATACCTGTACAGCATGGCTGAAAATCCAGGGAAAAAAGGAGGGGGCTGGATGGGGCAACCCGAGCCCCCGCCCTCATACTCGAAAAACCTCTCCACACGGAGCCGGTAAGAGATAAACACGAAAACAGAACGTGAGGCAACTGACAGAAGAAGAGTATTATGGAGGTGGGCAGGCTGCACGGTTTCGACACCAGGAAGAGCGTGAAAGATCTTAGCCGGCAGAAAAAGGATGGAAAAGGGGGTACGTCCTAGAAGGAGCTTTCTTCCCAAGGGGGATGGGAAGAAGTTCAAAAGGGCAGGACACCATGATCAAAAAACAACGTGCCGCTGTTTACGAAGATTCGAAATGTCTCCCCTTAACTAGGGGGGATGTATGAGGGATTGGGACCGCTCTCTGAAATATGAAGACAAGGCAAATGTGCCCCGCCTGGCCGGTACCTTAAGATCTCTGGTCTGGGGGGAAGGTAAACCGACAACGACTAGATGGAAAGAGGAGGATAGTAAGATTTTCCCTCAAAAGGGGTCTGATAAGGTCAAGCTCATCTGGAACAGAGCCGCCGCGCGAGCTCCGAACCAGGAAATCACCTCGCAAAAAAAAACGAAGGACAGGAAAACTTCTATCACGGTTGAAAAACGAGTATGTCAGCGTACCATCGGAAACGTTCGTACCGCAATTTTCCAGGACAAAGGGACCCCAATTGGGGTAACTCAATGATGAGAAGTGGACTCGGTTGATGGACGAGGCGTCTCCCCTGTAGAATTCAGGCACGAGGGAAAGATCCACCGGGACAGGTCTAAGAAGAAACGATCAAAAAGGCAAAGGGAGGTTCTCTAGGGAGAAAAAAAAACGGGCACGGCGACTATAAAAAACGTGGACGAACGGGCAGCGTGCGCTCCCGAAAAGTCGCTCAAGAGGGAGAGCGCAAAAGGTTTCAATGGAAGAAGCCGTAAAAAGGGAAACCTGCAGCAGGCCTCAAGGGCAAAATGCTGGGTTCCGTAATCACAAGACACGGGTTGAAGAAGCGGAAGAATACGGGACGAATTCACGTCCTTTGAAGGCCGCCGATGGGCCAGACGAAGCAGCGGAAAAGGGGGATATACAGAGAGAATCGAAGAGGGGCCGACGGAAAAGACCAATATGCAGTAAAGCGAAAATGACCGGCCGCCCCCCCGCCGAGGCCGCGGAGGGAGAAAAATAGCTGGAAACAACAAAGGACAACAACGGGGGAGGCAAGCAATAAGTCAGGACATGGGTAGAGACCGGAACGGGAGGAATTCCGCAACGAGATAAGATGGGGCAAGCATATAAAAGGGCAGACGAAGGGGGGGAAAGGTCCGGTAAAAAGCCGAGAACCGAATATTCAGAATGGGCGTGAAAAAAAGGTGAAACTAAGTCCCTATCTCGTGAAAAGGGAGATGCGGGGGAGAAGCGTGGTCGGTTTCAAAAAAAAAAAACATGGACAACAGATATGCCATGGCGGGGAAGGGCAAAAAAAAAGTTCCAGGAAAAAAGGAGCGACGTCGCAATGGAAAAAAGATCCCGAGGAAGGAGACGCGGCAGGGGAGGGAAGAGCCGGAAACGTAAACGGAGGATAATCATCGAGGAAAAGAGACAAAAGGAACCAAGAGGGTTGATTAGCGTTTTCACATTATGCACCGAACGACACGAAAACGCGCCGGGGATAGGGAGAAAACGGGAAAAGGAAGTCACTCCATCTAAAAAGGGGGCCAGAAGGGGGGAAAAAGGGGAGACAAAGACGATGATATGCGCAAATTAGGCGGGCATCGCATGCAATCCCGTCTGGGATGAAAGGATGGGTGAAGAGGAGACTCCCCAAAAAAAGGGGAACCGAAAAAAAAAAGACGGGAAGAAGAAAAAGGAGAAGCAAGCAAAACTCGAATACGAAGGACAATCAGCGCCAAGGGGGGATTGCTCCGGGGGCTTAGAGAACAACGACTCAGAAAGGCGGAAGGGCGAGAGGTAGCAATAAAGGTCAAGGAGGGAGAAAGGAGACAAGAAGGAGAACAAAATCCTATGATGACGGCTGGGGGAACCGTGATCCTCAGTCGGGAAAATACGCACCGAAGACCTGATGAAGAAAATGACCATCTCTATAACAACAACATAGTCTTAAAGATATAAGAAAGGAATAAGTGGAAGGGAGGGGGGAGGTACGCCGAAGGAGGGACTCGGTCTCCAGGCCCGGGCATAGTTGGGGGGTTTGGGGCGCTGGGACGGGCAGACCCATAAAATTAATACAAAGAATAGAGGAAAGATGGCCAAGAGGGGAGGGGGGGGCTTTCAGGGGGCAGCAAAGGGATCCATACACAGCCGGCCGCTGCTTGTTCACATACTATGGTTTTTTTGATAAGAGGGTCTCATAAAAAGGGTGTTGCGGGGCGGGGCTTGGTGATCTGGCTCTCGATCGGGACACAAGAGCTCCAAACCAGCCGGGAGTAGAGGAGCATGCGCGGGCAAAAAAAGGGGGAAAGGAATAGTCCTGCAGCAAGAGAAACGCGCGGAATGGACGGCGTCACAGGAATCGGCCAAAAGTATCTACGCTGTTCTGGGGAAAAGAATTTCAGGAAAGAAAAAAAACGGCGTGTTCCTAGGGTCTCTTCCCAAGGGGAATCGAGGGGAAGAGGGGCAAAGCGTGTAAAGGGAAGAAAAAAGGGAGGGAAAGAGGGGGATCGGGGTCTGCGAGGAGCCTCCTGGTCATGATCAGGGAGGGGGAAGGAAAAAAAGGGGGCCAGAAAAGGGAATCCAGGGGGGGTAACAAGGGACCAGAATTTTCGCAAAAACACAACTGCCTTGGGAAATCCCTAAAACGAGGGCGCTACTTGGGGGACTGTAATCCTTCTGTAGGGACGCCATCTGAACCGAGAATCGGCAGAGAGTTCTCAGGGAAAAAAAAACAGGGGAAATGCAAAGAATCGGCGGCCCGTTTCAGATCTGCTTTCTCGGTCGCCGTCGTTGCGGTCCCTCTTCCTTGCAAATAGGGAAAGGAAGGGGGTGAACGGGAAAAAAAAACAACCGGGGGGTGGGCGAGTGAAACCTGAAACAGTCCTAATTGGCTCACGCCGCGGCATTCAACGCGGGTCCGTTCTGCCTCCCACCCGAGGAGGGGGGAAGGAGGAAGGAAGGGGGGGGGGGACCGCCAGCGTCCGATGTACTCGTCAGGATTTTGAACCTTCTTTCGCTTATAACAATTCCCCAGACGGGGAAAGGAATCGGGCCTTAAATTCCCAATATGACTGCAAGGCGTTCAACCCTCTGTACGAAGGAAAACACGGGGGAAGGTGAAGGAACTGCTGCACAGGGTGGAAACCTCCGTGGCGCGGAACAGAGTGAAGGCACATCAGGGAAAAAAACAACGAAGATGAGAACGACCGCTGACTTCGGTGAGAGCCGCTGCGAGAAACGTGAGCCACGTAGGGGTCCCTTTCTGACGGGGGGGGTGCAAGGGGAAAGAATCACCGCCCGGATCAAAGCTGGGAACTCCGGTTATGGAGGACTTGACGGGGGGGTTCAACTGGGCCGAAATATGGGAGTACGCGGCTCGTCAATCAAGGACGGGTATTCAAGACGAGGAGAGGTTAAAAGGGGGGGAAAGTGCCTACCTTCAGGCGGTACGGTGCGTCCGCTGGAAAACTCCGGGCTATGGGCAACGTCATTTGCGCGCAGGGGGGTACAGAAGACGAAGTTTGTTTGGTGCCGGTGATGTCGGCGAGACTCGCGCGGCCTCTGAGTCAAGAGTTGACCCGGGGCAGTAAGAAAAAAAAAAAAGTTGTGAGAGCCAAAATCACCCATCCGAAAGGAACTTGGCACGATAGTGGGGGTGAACGGTGCCACAGCATCCAGAGAAGTTCACTGTAAAACGGAAAACGTGTAACAACTGGCTTCGCCGGTCTTATCTCGCGTTACCGAGATGAAGTCAATTAAACGGCCCATCGTTGCGCAGGGAAATGCCGTCCAACGCGCAATGGCAAGGCCGGAATCAGGGGGCTGTGGGCATGACCAAGTGAGAAGGAAATTAAAAGGGCTGGAAACATTAAGAGCGATAAACCGTATCCCCTCGGGTGAAGATCAAGTGATTGTCCGGGGAAAACATTTACTCACAAGGAAGTAAGGTTGAAAAACAAACCGCACATGGCATCGGCCCAGAATGAATCTCACCGTTTTCAGTGGAAACTTCGGGGGCGGGGGGGGGGAGGAAGCAGGAGGGGGGGAGCGTGTGGGTGAAGCGGCAGTGCGGGTTGCAGCAACCAGACCCGATGGAAGGGGAGGTCTAACCAGAGGTAAGGGCGCATGGGGGGTGGGCCAGCTAGGGGGCGGGACGCGGGGTACGAATGACCAACCTCGCGTGAAACAAACGTATAAAAGATGTCAAGGTTTTGTTGAAGTTCGAACCACCGGGTCAAAATGGCTCAGACAATAAAGCAGAGATAATCGTCAACAACTTTAAAAGGATAAATGCAACGTCCGAGTCGAAGAAATGCCAGAGTGTATTTAGCCCGAAAACGACAGGGCTTGAAAGCATGGGGGAGCCCCCTCAATCGGGGGGGCACAAGGGCCAAGTAAAAAGAGGGGGTAAATTCCTGAAGCTTTTTACACCTGCCGACTATGCTAATGGTACCAATGGCGGGAAAAGCGCCGGCCTCGCAGAAACAGGGGAAGATGGGCAACAGCAGCCGGTTGGGTTGCGCTTTACCAAGGTCTAGTTGAATTTTAAGTAATTAAGGAGCAAAATAGGAAAGGAGAGTAATTCAGGAAGACGCTCCCGCCGGAGACATTTTCTCTTGGCGACGCCGGACTACGGACTATTTCAGTTGTGAGGAGGGCTAGGACGGGAGTTGCTGGGAGAGGACACGCTCACCACAAAAGATGAGGAAAGAGAGAGCCGAAGATACCAGCCGAATAACGAAAGAATAAGACCAAAAATTGAAAAAAAGACCAGAAGATTAAGAGAAAAAATGACGGGCGCCGCGGTCCATTAAAATAACGATCAGCTGGGGCGCAAAAGAGTAAGGGCCAGGTCAAAGGGGGGTCACGGGGGGGGGTCATACTGGCAGTTAATAACGTCGCGACGTCCAAGCTACGTGTCGATCCCGGAAGGAAAATTTCGACCATTACGAAGAGAGAATTTAAAGGAGGAAAAGGGGGGAAATAGCTTTGGAAAAGGGTTCTTGGGGGGCCGCTGGTGCCGCCTGTGAGGTGGATGCCAATAAGCCACACCTCTGGGTGAGCCCGGGGGGGAATTTCTAAATCAAAAAAGAAAAGGATTTCGTGGCGGGGGAGAAGGGAAGAGAAAAGAAAGAACTCCCAGCTGCTCGACGGCCGTGTCGGGAAACATACAGGGGGTTCGGAAAAAAAAAAACGGGGAACCAAGGCCTTGGTGACGGAAGAGAGGGTCACTGGGGGACGTCCACTAAACGACAGAGTGGGACACCGACACCAAATAAGGAGAAAGTTAAAGGAAAGGGGCTGAGAACTGAAAAATTAAGTCATGCGATGGTGTACAATCAGCCCCATCACTTGTGAAGAATAACGACAAGAACAACTTAAGACGCTGAATCCAACCGAAAGTTATAAACTGACAGGAACTGTAAGATATAATATGGCAGAAGGAAAGGGGAAAGGATGAAAAAAAGGGGGGTAAAAAGGGGGCCGACACGGAAGTGAATCGATCCTCGCAGGGCAGATCCAGAGGGGAAAGAGGAGGAAAAGCCCAGAATTCAGAAGGGGCTGACAAGAAGTGATTTTCAACGGAAGGTCGCAAGGGGTCCCGCACGACGAACCCTGGGCGGCATGCGCAACTGGAGGGAGGGCCGGGTTTCGGGAATTCTAAAAACAAAAACACTTCGATTTACAGTGGATTCGGGGATTGTTCAATCGGGAAAAAAAAGAGAACGGGAAGGAGAAATCACAAGACACTGAACACCGTCTAACGAAGAGAGTGAGGGGAGTTGGCGACAAGTCAACCGTCAACAGGAAACAGATACTGGCCAAAATCGATCGGAAATTGATTGGCGCAAAGCAAGGGACCGGGAAATTAGTCGGCGTCACGTGAAAACACGGGGGAGCGGCTACAAAACGGGAACCGAACGAAGAACAAAAAAAAGTATGACCCAGCACGAAAAGAAGTTCAAAAGGCGGATGGGGGACACGGGACAGAGAAAGCAACAAGACAGACCGAAGGGGTTGTTCCTTTTATTTCAAAATGGGGGGGGCTAATCGAGGTGAAACTCCCGATCGGGGGAGGGAACTAAGAGCGAGAAGGGAAGGATGACGTGAACGGAAAGAAATCCACACTACACGTACCAGAAAAATGGAAAGCGTGGAAAAGCGCTAGGGAGGAACACTCAAAATGGTAAAAGCGCCTAAGCCGGTGGGAAGAAGGGGAATAAGGGGCATGCGGGGCGCTCACTCCTAAGGAAGATAACGGCTGCTTGGCACAATGTAGAGCCGCCACAGAAGGGAAACCACAAAAGGGGAAGAAGCCTCGCATTGAATTGGACTCCAAAAAACAATACGTTGTGGATGAGTAAGATGGACGAAAATTCACAGGACCTGAGGAAGGGGGGACGGAAGGGCTGGGACAAATAAGCGGTAAAGCGAAGAACCGTCAAAATACCCGGATCACCGGCGAAAGGAAAGGAAAAAAATACTCCAGGGAAAAAAGATGGAGGAATGACCGAAGAAGAAAACCTAAGTCGAGAAAATCGCGGACGGGAATCACTCAGATTCCCAAACCGGGCGCACCGTACATTAGGTCTAGAGAACGGAAGATGAAAGCAAGAAAGGGAGGGGGAGACAGAAGGGGACAAAAAGGAGATTCACACCGCAACGATTAAATGGTTGCACGGGGGGTGTAAAATCGACTCGGGGAAAGGATAGGAAAAAGAAAATGGGCCCAACGAATAAAAAAAAAACACCGGTGAGGCGGGTCTCTCGGGTGAGGTCGCAAATCGTGGAAAAGGAAAAACAAACCATCAGAACCTCGTGAAAGACATTTGGTGGATGGTCGGAAAAAGGTTCAAAAAGGACGACGTCAACGCAGGAGAAAAAAAAAAGCCGGGCAGGCGACGAGTTCGCTAGAAGAGAAGAGGGGGACCCCGAAAAGAAGGGAGAAGACACACGAAAAACCCGAGTGGGGGGAGGTGCGCGCACGGTCAGTTTAAAACCGAATAGATACCAAAACTGGATATACAACGTCCAAAAGAAAGCCAGGTAGAAAAAGTGGCCGGATTCTATCTGTCAAGGCACACGAAGATGCGCATGTGGAGGAGGGCATCGTCATAGGAAGCGGAGAAAAGGCTCAAAGTAGCAGGGAAGCTGAAGACAAAGGATCAACAGAAGCTCTCAGCCAAAAAGCAGGGGATCGCAGAGGGGGAGGGGCCAGGCCCGCAAACAAATCCCGAAGACGAAAGATGATAAAAAAATGAGTGGGCGCCGGGTCAGAGAGAAGCAACGACCAGAAAGATCGGACGCCAGGCAGGCTGCTTGGAACCCGCTGCAAAAAGAAAGGGGAACAAAAAGCAAATATGATGGACCGGAAGGGGTAGCAAAAGGGGTACTCGAAGCAAATAAGCACGAGAAAAAAACAGGGGGACATAGGAAAAACGGATGGATTAAAAGAGAGAGATGTAAGAAAACAGATCTTCGGCGGTGTGGGGGGGAGAGCCGAACTGTGGACTTCAAAAAGAAAAAGGCAAAGTCTAGTTGGATGGTGTTGAGCACTTCGCGGTGACATCCCACGAATTGATGAAAAACGATAATCTCAGAGGAGCTTAGGGTCTGAAAGGAAAAAACCGTCTATCAAACTACAATAAAAAAGACAGCTGATGTGTTACATCACTCAAGTGCGTCAGTTCGGAGGATGGGTTGGAGAGGCGAAATTGATGCTCTGAAAACAAAAAACTAGCGGGGCAGAATGCGCTGGGGATCACAGTCTCTCTATCGCTACTATCCTGCCACAGAGGCATCAGATTACGGAAACCAAGAGCGGGGAAAAAGGGCCAAAGAATTATGGAAAAGCAAACAGAAAGAGAAAAGCAGGACGGAAAAACGGGGTCTAAAGGCGGCCCGGGAGAGATACGGAGATGCAGGGAAGTAGACCAACAGAAGTTTCGCAAACGGACAACACGATGTTACGGTCGCACGACAGTGAATCTAGATGGCATCCCACTAATACTTGGTTCCGAATCCGAAAAATTGGGACTAAAAGAGGGAAACTTTTGGGTCTAAAAAGGGGCGAATGGATGGTGGAACTCGGGACAGCAGCAAAAGTCACTTAAGGCGGCCGCAAAGGGTGGTCAAAACAAAAGGGGAAACCCACCGATGAGCGGGAAAAGGGGACTGAGTTGATTCGGAGGGTAATACTCGGGAAGGGAGAAAAATCTGGGAACAGAGTCGAAAAAGTGTTAAACGAAAATTATGACTGGGAGAAGACCCGGATTCCACCATAAGTTCAATCTCGGGAGGGATTGAGTGAGCACTTGGTCGCAGGGGGTGCGTAAAAAGTACCGTAGAAGAGAAGAAAGGTCCTTAAAGAGGAGTCACAGTTGGGAATAGGGGTGAATGCAAGCACGTGATTGGATCGACGCAAAAAATCCGGTCAAGTCCGGCAGGGCCGTGGACGAGGGGGGAGGGAAAAGGCGCAGGGTAATTTTGGTGGGTCGCCAAGCTGATTCAGCCGCGAAGGGGGGAAAAAGCCTAGCTACTAAAACGCCGGGGATGGAAGAAGTCCTGAAAAGCGGCTCACCGAGATGGTGAGAAACAAAGATGAAATTACATCGTCCGTAACCAAACGTGTCGGCGAGAGCAAATTGAGGGGGGGGCAACATGGGGGGCCATCCATGGGGGAAGGGAAAGGAAAAAAATAAACACCAAGAATCATGTAGGGGAGCGAAAAAAACACGGAGGCTTTTATGGGCACAACTGAGATAGGTTCGAAAAAGGGCTAGTCCCATGGGAAAAAAAAAGGAGGGAACTTTGAACCCGAAAAAACGAGAAAACTCTCCTGTAAAGAGGGGATTGGTAGTAAATTGGGCGGTGGATTCGGCAAGAGCATAATCATGTACGAAAGTGCCGGCAAAGAAAAAAGGAGTCAAACACCGGATTGTTATTAAAAATTTGGAACGGGGGGAAAAGGGCAGGAAAGGAGGAACAGTGGAATGGGACCGCTGGGGGAACGCACGAAGCGATTACTTCAAAATGTGTCGGTAGGGGAAGAGTCAAAGAAGTTCGGGTGTGGGAAAGGTAGGTGGGGATCGGGTACGGTATTGCGCGGGAGCATCTGGCGTCCAATCTCAGAGGGAACGCCGCGATCAGCCCCCAGAACGGACTTCAGATGGAATATCGGGAGAGTGGAATAGTCCATGAAAACACGCCCAGAAAAAGAAAAAAAAATTCTGGGAAAGAACAAGCGTGGACGAAAACCAAGCGCTGTTACTCAGAAAAACAGCGGGATTTTTGAAAACAGATAATTGGAGGAAAGTGAGTCCAACGATCAACTGGAGTGGTGAGGTGAGAAGCAAAGAAAACCAGCCCGCGCACCGTGGGAAAACGGAAGCATTAAGGGAAGAGCGGGGCAAACTGGGAGACCAATGGGAGAAAGTCTCACAGCGCAGAGAGGAGAGCGAGGGGAAAAACGGGTCACAACTGGGGAAAGCTCGCGCAACACTGGAAAGGAACACGAGGGGAGGGGGGCTGAAAAAATGGGGGGGGAAGAAAATAGAAAATAATATCTCAAGTTCTACGGTGTCAGTGGAATACGGGGGGTCGGGGGTGCGGGATACGGAGAGAAAAGAAGTGGGGGGAGCAGTTGGGGGGTGTGCCGAACAGGGCGGGGGCAGTGGTGGGGCCACACATCGCAGAAAGCTGAGGAGGTCTTCAGCCATTCGGTGGGACTCAGGAAGGGCCGGATAGTTCTCTTAGAAGTGGACCGATTCACACATAGGGGCGTGACCACGGGGGACAAATCATGGAGTGGGGGGGTGCTGGGAACCACTTCCATTCTCAAATGGAGGACAGACAGGCGAGACGGAAGCGGAGTGAAGGGGCTGAAGGGGGAACGTAGCTGAAAACGCCAATCCTGAGAGTGGTGAATGGGTAAACTTCCCACCGGAGAAAAGGATTAGAGCAATGGGGACCGCACCCACCTGAAGCAGGGCGGGGGCCACCAAGATAATCTAGATAGGGGGTCACAAAATGGGGGGGGCCAGGGAGGAAGCGGGTTAGAAGATGGCGTAAGCCCGTCGTTCAAGAATAATGAAGGAAGCAACTAGTGAAAGGGGAAGAAGACTGGGGATTCCAAATTCAAATGGCCGCACGTTGCATGGAAAAAATAGGGGAGAAACAAGTAAATGATGATCGGGGATGGGGAGCACATTCGAAGCAAAAACAGCGGACCCGGGCCTAAAGCTGCAGAGTATTCAGTGGCCGGGAGGGGGCGGCTAAGTTTACGACGCGAAAGGGAAATTGACTGAAAGAAACATATTGGGAGAAGGAAAATATCTCTGGAAAGGATACCAAACGCAGGAAAGGAAGGAGCGACAACGAGAAACGGTCCGCAAAAAAAAACAAAACATGAAAAGGGAAAAGGAGCCATGGAGAGAGGAAAATAGAAAAAATGAGGAGAACTTGGGTCGCCAGAATACAAGGCACGAAGGCAAAGGGGTCAAAAGACTATTAGCCTAAAAGACCTTAGGGGAGGGGGACTTAGAGAAAGGAAAGGGGAACGCCGGGGTCGGAATCAATATTTCTTCAAATTCAAGAGAAAAATACTTTGGGAAAGGAAGGGAATTATCTTGGAGAGGGAAACCCGCAACTGCTTGATTAATATACCAAAGAGGGGTGAGACGGGGAATGGAGAAAATAGAACAAAACCCCACGCACACACACAAAAAAACCCAAAAAAAAAAAAAAAACAAACAAAAAAAAAAAACAAACAAATAGTATTTAATGTCGCGGGGAGGATCATAAGGGCAACGTGGAATCTTCTCTGCCTTCGGACTTGAAGCCATGGAACGAAGTAGGGGTTCGAGAAATTGGGGGGGAAAGGGAGGGTGAGGCACTCGGTGGTTCAATCCGTAACGTCCAATCAAAAGCACCGCCAAAGAACGGAAAAAAAAAGGGACGGAAGAAAATTTAACGAGACATAACATTCAAGCGGTATTTGTGGTGAACACCGTAAAAGGGTAGAGGGGTCTGACTCACTGGCGCAACACTAAAACTTCAAGCAATCCGTCCCCACACAGGACACCTTGGGGGGCCAAAAGAAAGGATTATGGGGATCGGGGAGGGAACGAGCCAGTGTCAAGGCAAACAGGCCTAGAGGAATTAGGGGAGAAAAAGGCCGTCACCGATGGAAGGGCAAAGCAAATGAGAATGGAACCATGAGCTCAGTCGAGCTGCTGCACCAAATGGGGGGGGCAGTCGCGAATTGGAAAACAGGAAAAAAACGCCAAAGGAAATCCAGAGACGCCAGGTGGACGCATGTCCGACACTCAACAGGCCCACGAAAAAAGTAGTTAAAGAATTGCAAAAGACAAATGAATACAGGGGAGAAAACCTCAACGCCACCTGGAAAGGGTGTAAATGTCCTGGGCTGTGGATTTTCCAGTACAACGCATAAGGGGCCAAGCAGACTCGATGGGAGGGGACAAAAAAGGAAATGTCGGAAACTGGAGAGGAAAAGGAGGTCAGAGGCTAACCTAGGACGAAACTCAACAAAGACTCACTAGCACCAACACAATTCTAGGGAAAAAACTTCAAACTGAAAAAGGGAAACAGGCGCGTTAATGCAGTCAAAGGGAAGCTGACAGTTAAAAATGCCCCGTTGGACTGCAAGGGAACAAGTAAAAAAATTGAAACTAACAAAAGTTCAGGGAGTGGGTCAGTTAGGGGAAAGAAGCGTACTCCCATGAGGGGACAAAGTGAAAACCTAGAAAAAGGAAAGGTTCGGGGAAAATTAACAATCTACTCATTTACTAGCGGAACACACCAGAATGCGGAAAAATAAAAAGGGGTACAAAAAAGGGGCAGAGGGGCTCTATCATAATGTCGCTCAGATCGAGCGGAATTAACAAGCTATAATGGAAAGACGGAAAAAAGAAGTCAAAAAAAAAGGGGAAGGGAGACTAGGAACTAAGTCCCGTCGACAAGACAGGTGAACGATAAAAAAGTGACAAAGGACTGAGACTTCAAAAATAGGTTCTATACTTGAAGGGGTCAGGCGTAGAAGTGGAAAGGGTGCGGTCAAAGGAGAGCAGCCAAAAAAACGGGAAGAAGCAAAGGGGTAAAAAGAAGGGACGAAGTTGGACCGTAAAACCGCAGCGGAAGCAGCGGGGGGACGACGAAAGACACAAAACCGGTGGGAAGACAAAGGACTGCCCCCTTAAGGGGGGGGGGCAGAAATCTGACCGAATAGAAAACCGAGCATCGTCGAAATCACGATGGAACTCAATAAAGAGTTTGGGGGAGAGGGGTGTCCGTAAAAAAAGTACACTCGAAAGATTCTCGGAAAGGGGTCAAAAAAAATAAGACAAGAAGAGGAAGGCGAACGTCCAGTGATAACAGGCGGGCGAAACGGGGGTAAACGGTTTCGAAAAAACAAGGAAGGGAGAGGGTACTTCCGGGGGAGGGGGACAATCAGTTGTCATGACCAATCGCTCCTTCATGGACACAAGATCCAGATGGAAACAGAACGCCGAGAAAGCAGGCACGGAACGTCAGGAGGGGTCCATCGGAAGAGGGGAAGGGAAAAGAGACAAAAGAAAAAAGACAGGGTGTGGGGCGGGCACATTCTGGCACGAAACACAAAAAACTTAAGGAAAGAAAGAGAGGGCCGGGAGGTAAGGACCAACAAGTTTACAGCAGTTTTCGAATCGAAAAAAAGGAAGGATGAAAAATTTAAAGGAGGGGGGGGAAGAGGAAGGGAAGAGCAGGAAAACTGGCATGAATATTCTGGCAATCGAGAACAACGGAAAGACCAGAAACAAAAATCGTTGGGGAGACGAGGAAAGAAAAAAAAAATAATAGGAGACAGAACGGCAGGATTAAACTCAGTTAGTATGTTAGCGCCGGGTCAGAAGACCAGAAAACGAGGTCCCCACCACCTAGACTAACGGGGATGGGGGAGCAAATTGTACAGAAAAGGAGGGGCAAAACCATCACTAGGACGTCCCTTTCTCTTAATCTCATGGATCAAATACGCACCACAATGACTGGAAAAGACCAAAAAAAAGAAGGAGGAGGGGAAAGAGAAGGGGAAGGGGGGGGGAAAAAGTCAGACTGTCTCGTTAGTTACGCAAGATGATACGTCGGTCTCCAGGCAAAAAGGAGTGGACTGGTTTGAAGAGAAACGGACTAAAGCCTAAAGAAGGGGAATCCAAAGAGAGAGAGGAAAGAATGCGCTAAAGTATTCAAGCAGACCAGCGCAAACCGCAAAATGGGCGGATGCTTGTTAAAACGGAAAGGAAGGGGAGGAGGGAGGGAAAAAATGTGTTTTGCGGTTGGGGCGCAGAAACATGGGGGAAAATCGGTAACAAAAGGATGTTGGGTCGGCGTCGAATGCGCGGGAGATGTTCATCTCATGTGCGAAATATTCTCACCACCGGACCGGAGGAACCTAGTACGGGCCATGAAAAAAACTTGACCTAAAGAACAGCAGAGGTAATGCAGAGAAAAAGAATAAAACGACCGGGGGGGACGATAGGCCGCGAAAGATGTTGGTAGGGACGCGATCGTGCCGTATGGTGCAACGAGGGGGGAGAAAAGACCACCCTCTGGAGTGGTCCCAAAACATGGGTCAACGGCCGGGGGAAGGAGCAGTGAAAAAGGGGAGGCAGCCCCTCCTGGTTCGCGCGCCACGGCGTCTGCCATGCTGGGGGGGGAGAAGGGGCACACACGACTGGAGAGTCCGGTTTTTAAAGCTTGGCCTCCAGCAAAATTCACTAAAAGGACACGGCCCATTGGGGTAGAACACCGTAAACTTGTGACGAAAAAAAAAAGGGACGAGACCCAGAAAACCGAAATAATCTTTTTCTGCGTTGAATCTTTGGTGTGGCGACGCACAGCAGCTTCGGGGGGGGCTCGGTATGGAGAAAAAAGGGAAACCAAGATAGAAAAGGTCTCTGAGTTGAATCCTCTGTAACAAGCCGTTGCTGGAAGTTCTCCGAAACGGGCGATAGACAAGTCAGGGGAGAAAGGGGGAAGACCAAGTTGGGGGGGGGAAAAACTAGACGTCCAGTATTGTCGACGGCGGATTCCGTATGGCTCGGGCCGGCCATTCTGAGAAGTAATTGGGGGGAAAGGAGGGCAGGCCAGCGGGGAGGATTAAGATAAATTATTGTGGGGGGTGCTTCTAGAGCAGTACCGTTTGGAAGAGGGAGAAAAGAATCAGATGTGAGTCGTCAGCGCATCGTCGTGCACCACGGAGTTAAAGGAACAGCCGCCTTGGCATAAGGGAAACATGGGGGGTTACCTCTTGGCAAGTTCATGGGAAAGGAAGAAGAGCTCGAAAATTGAACTTCGAGGGAAGGGGGAAAAAGAGAGGAGGGGAGGGCAAACGGTATAGGTCGCCAACAAAGTCCGTGCTGGCATTCCGAGGAGAAAAAACAAACGAAGGGGGAGAGAAGCTTGGAAGGAAAAACAGGTGATAGTCCTTGGAGTCTGCACGGATAGCCAGGATTAAGTCAGAAAAAAAAAAATCGGGGGGGAGGGGAAACTTAAAATCGACTGGGGCGTAGGGACGGGGTGGACTGGGGAGACAGGGAAACGGGGGGGGAGGGGAAGGGGGAAAAGTGGTGTAGTAACCATCCGCGATGCGGGACTTGCAGGGAGCGCAGGGGAAAATTTTGGTTTTCGGGGGGAGGAGGGGGGCAGAGGCGGGGGCTCAGGGGTTGTCAAATCGAAAAACGATGAACCGACGAAACAGCCCCAGATGAAAGACAGTGGAAGGAAGTAGCGGAGAACCATAGTTCGTGGACACGGGTTCAAAACAATAAAATCATTAGGACACGGAAAAAGACGTGCAAACCAGAAGTACTTCGCCTGTCACCTTGGAAAAAGAGGGAGGTTGGGGCCGCGCATTCATTACAATCAGCCGAAGGAAAACTGAACAAGGTCTCAGGAATCTTCTGAAAAAGAAGCTCGAACGTGGAGAAACGAATCACAGAGGTCGTCGAGCGGGGAAAAAAGGGGACGCCCAATTGCAAAAATCTAGAACATAAAAAAAAAGGAGGGGGAAGAACCTCCTAGAAGGAGAGGGACTGGGTATCCGCCTCCATGATTGGGCCGATGAAGAGGGGACGGAAAGGGGTGACCAAGAAAACTCTATGGACAACGGGTTCCAGAAAAGTTTGGACACTTATGAGTCGAAGTCTGTGGATAACGTTTGATTTGAAGTATTAAAATAGCGGAGGGGGTGTCTATGGAAGGAAGAAAGAGGTCTCTTTCAGTAACACCATACGACCGAAAATAACGTGAGGTGACCAGTAAAAGAATGGTGGGGGGTGAAAGGAAGCACTTGTCGTGGTTGACTATTCCACCACAGGAAAAAAAATAGCATCAACCGTGCCGTGGGAGTGGAGGAAACAAAACGGGAAAACGGGACCGCAGACCCGGTTCCGAAATGCCGGGGAGAATGAGCAACTTACATGTAACGAAATGGAATCAGGCATAGGGGGGGAAGTTGTTGGACCAAAGTCAACAAGGGCTTTACTGCGGGGGAAAAGAAGGCCAAAAGGAGAAAGGGGGCGGGGCAACAGGTAATCTAAAAATGGGGACCAAAGCTTTTGCCAAAAAGCTTTTGGAGGAAAAAATGAAAAGGGGGGTAAGGGTCAGGGGGAAAGGAGGGAAACGCCAGGCAGTCACCCTGGACCCGCGCAGGGTAAAGTATAAGAGCTGTGAAAAAGGTGGGGCCAGGGGGGGAGAAGGCCTAAAGATTGTGGGGTGGCTGTTATCCGCTCCGTGATCGTATAAAAATGGAAGGGCGGAAGGCTAAATCGGCAGGGAAAGGTTCCTGTCTCAAACTTAAAAGATGCCGGCGTTCAGGGTGCTGGTGGTGAAGGGGGGCTTTTAGAAATAACTCTCACCAACAAAGAAGGATGAGAAGAGGGATTTGTAACCTGGGAATACCAAGCAGGTCCAAATGAAAAAAATTTAAATGAAGACTTCAATGGAGCGGCGCAAAAAGGGGGGAAACCAGAGTCGCCTTTCGGCAAAAAGCTAAGCCGGATATCCTAAATCACAATTCCACGCCAAAAGAAGGGTTAAAGAACAAACCCACTCAGGAAATGGAGGCAAATTAATCTTCCACTACCAAGGCAGAACGCAGGGCGCAAGAACCCTCAAAACGGAAAAGCGGACGGGGGGAGAAATAAGTTTTGAAAAAAAGCGAGGTTAAGCTGGGGGGGGCCTCTTTCACCGGCTGATTAGGGGGGGAATGCAAAATTAAAGTCCCCGTGGGGTAAAGGGAATGGCGAAATCTCAGCGAGTGGGAATCGGAAAATGATCAATGGCAATTTTGGGCTCCGTCGCTCGGGGGCCGGGAGGCAGGGTCTGGAGAAAAGGGAGAACTGGGCCCCGGGTTACGGAAAACGGACCCAAAACTTTTGGAAGGGGAATCGGTGGAAACAAAGTGGGGGATCAAGATAAGAGGAAAGAACGGGAGCGGACCAAGAACCGTCCTACCTGGAAAAATGGGCTGAGACGCCAGAAAAAATGAGAGTGGGGGAACACATAACGGAACTTGTGCTACCAGTCGTCTGCAAAAGCTCACCACGCGCTGCTGAATCCACGGATCACCCCAAACCCGAAACGAAGAACGTTCTAAAGTTGGAGGGAAAAGGGGAAAGGTGGGAGGAGCAGGGGTCAACGCCGTGAAGTAAGTATGCGCCGCGGATCGAGGGCAAAAAAGAGAGGAACCTACAGGTCTAGGAAGGAAAAGAGATGGAGAAAAGAACGGAGGTCCGAATCAATTGGGCCGAAACAGGGAAAAAATCCAAAAGAATGAGTCGAGCCAGGTTCCAGGCGAGCTCAGCAAACAAAGAAAGAGTGGAATATCGAAGAGAGGGGGAGGAAATAGGAACAAGAGGAAGATAAGACCCGAAACGAATGGCCGGGGGGCTTGCGGTATTGAAGGGAAAAATTCACTAAGATAGGACCAAAGCCTCATGTGGCCCATAAGGCGAAATGGGGCTGAGCCAGTCCGAGTCATCGGCACGAGTCTGACGACAACGACGCACGAGATACGAAAGGGACCGACAGGAAAAAGAAAAGAACAACAAAAGGTAGACTCCCTCCGCATGAATGTCCGATAAAAAGTGCGTGATAAAAACCCGTCCACGGTGCCCGCCACGTACGGCAGTTCAACAAGCCAAGGTGAAAGACATAACGACCGCCGCGATTATCCGTGATTGAAGGACGTAACCCCGAGATGAAGAAAGCCTAAAGAAAGGTCGACACGGGAGAAAAGCTGGAGGAAAGTTCACTATGGGGGAAACTAGGGCAGGAACCAAAAAAAAAGGACACGGGCTCCGTGACCCTCAGAGGGGGAGCGAAAGGGAGAATTTACTAGTCGCAGGGCAAGGGGGCTGTACGCCCGCAACACCCACCAGGGGGAAGGCAAAAGGAGAAAGGGCGAATGAAATCCTACGTTTGACTATAAGCATCATCGTGGACGAGAACCTAAGAGGAAAGGTCCAGGGGACAATAATGGGGGCCATACAAAGGGAGGTAAGAGGAATAAGTTCACACCAAACTCTAAAAAGGGTCTCCCGTCAAAATTACGTCCAAGTAAGCTGGCCGAATGGGCCGTAACCGCCGGGACGGAAATAGGAAAGAAAAGGGGGAAGGGAAGGGGAACGCGGACACCAACGGGGGAAGGCATAGCAACGAAAACATTTCTCTCTCACAGAAAGGACAAACTCAGTAAAGAATCCAAGATAGGGATATACCAGTCGGGGGAAAAAGGGGGAATAGAAAAAGAAAAAAACTCAGAGAGTATCACAAGATGGCCGACACGAGAGTTACTAAAATCAAAGAAGGAGGAGGCTTTTACCGGGGACGAGAAGTCCTCAGGTTTGTCACTGGTTCAGAAAAATGCCAGGATTTGGCTTGTCGTAGAAAAAATGAGGGGGAGAAATGAGCAATGAAACAAACGAAGAAAGAAGTCAAGAAGCTGGGGTCGAGCTCCTAAGTGGATAAAATCTGCACTCGATAATGAACACGAAGAGGGGGGGGGGAGGGGGAGGGAGGAAAAATTAAGAAAAGCACCTCTCAATTGAATCGATAACCAAAGAACGCGGCCGATCGCCCATGGCACCCATGGCAAGTTTGAGGCGGGAAGGCTGGAGAAGATAGTGATTCAGACTTTTTAAACGGTAATCTCATCGGACCAGGACCTCCGCGGGAAAGGAGATGTGAACGAGAGAGAGAAAACGGGAAACGAAACAGATGAAATCGCACCGGGGGGAACCTCGTAATTTGCGCCCCAAACAATAAATCTAGGACCGTGACAATCATTCCAGAAGGGCTCCGGGGTAAGAGGCAAGAACAAAAAAGAGGATCATTATCAGGCCTCCATTGGGAGAGGATAGACCCTTAGAAGGAGGAAAAGAAGACCTGGAAAAGGAAGAAAGATCTTAATAAAATTCTCCGATATCCCTCTTACTCTGAGGTCACACACACAAAATGTGAGGAAAAGATAGTACATACAAAGCATCAGGTCGAAAAAAAAAAAAAATAGGGTCTATTGGCGCGGGATAAAAAGAAAAGGGAAGTCGAGGGGGGGGGGGGGGACGGTGTGACCTTCTGGAGATCATCCACTAGTAGAAAGAATGCCCAAAGACGAAAATGAACGTCCACCCTAAAAAACACATGCAGACATACAAGACTCGATTCTTTAATCATCCGATGTGTTTGCGGCTAAAGGAAAAGAGGCGATTGAAAACCTTCGTGGTTCCGATCGCCTTGGTGTTGAACCAAGAAGAGGACATAAAAGGGCATGAGGATTGGGGGGCCAATCATCAGATCGTAAATCAGACGTAAAGAGACGAAAAAGTTGGATGAAAGGTAGTCAGTATCTCGATAAAGCTTGTTTCACATCACGCGAGAGTCGGCATGCGGGTGCCCAGAATTCATCCGAATAAAGAGGTTTCCTGCTGTCTCTTCCGAATCGAGAGGGGGTAAAAAAAGCCTGAAGGGACAAGACCGACCAGGGAGAAATCTGGTATCTTGGCTCCCTTGCAAAGAGCTCTTGTCAGACTCCGGAATTTCAACAAAATGGAAGAAAGGGAGAATTCAATGGGGGGGGCGAAAAGACACTCCTTGCGCCCCGAAAAAATAGCACCTTAAGCCTCGAAGGGGGGAGGGGGAAAATAGTAGGGAGGGGGGAAAGGGAACCTAGTTTCGGGAGGATTTTTCTAGGCGGAATACTTGGTCCCAGAGATAAGAAGGGAGATATGCGAAAAGCGGGTTACAGGGATCTGATAGGGAACGTCCTGGACCGTGACGCTGCATCCGTGGGCTGAGTGCAGGACAGCTAGAGTTGACTCCAAAAAAGGGAAATCCGGGAGGGGTGACAAAAGGGAAAAGAGCGGAAAGCCCTAGTTCAACGTATTTGGAAGTGTAGGGGAAAAAAGGGAAATGATCGCGCTGGATGTTGACGCCTTAATAAGCTAGGGGGAGAAGAAGGTAGACTCAGAAAAGCCTACATAGGCGCCTGGCGGAAAACGTTATGACTTCTCGCCTTCCCCGGAGTAGGGGGACGCGAAAGGACACAAAGGAACCCCCGGATTCAAAGTACCAGGGGGGCAATAGCAGTCAAAAGAAGCGAGGAAGAGGGAGAGAAAAGGAATGCAAAACTCAATTCCTTACTTGACAAATACGGTCATACTTGGGGCAGGGAGGAAGGGGGGGGAATTGCCCTCAATCACCAGGCGCGGATCAAGCTGGGAATGACTTGGGAAGGGTTGGGGGAGGAAGAGGTCCAGGAAAAGAAAAGAAGAACGTTCAAGTCGAGTCCCTTCAGATGCGTAGTTAAAGTGGTCAAGGCAAGTGAAGGGGAAAAAGGGGAGGGGAACACGGGGCGGGGGGGTCATATGCAAACTGACGTCAAACCTCGGCCTCACCGCGAGGGCGAAAACCTTAAGGGTTGATCGCCATTCGTGAATCCTCCGGGTCCGGGGGGTTTGGGGTGGGTACGTAAGTTGAGTTCGTTTAAAGCTCTCTCTTTCGCTCTGGGGGGTCTTCACAGACTTTCAAGGCAGAAGAAGATCTGCAAGCCCCAGGGAATGTCGGGTCCTCCAGTCGCGCCGCTTGAAGACGTCAAAAGAAAAAAAAAGAAAGTCAAAAAGACAGCGGCCAAGGGGGAAGAGAGTCGGAACGGGTCGAGTCGAGGAGATGGGGGGAAGATGTGGACATAATCCAGATCCCGATATCAAGTGCGCAGTGGAGAAGGTGGGCGATCCAGCCTTCGCGGGAGAGGGAGAGGTCGGATGGGACCTTCTCAGGGCTCTACATCACCGATCCTCCTGAATAAACTCGGGAATAAGAAGAGGGGACACATATACAGGGAAGGGGGGGAAGCCTATCAAAAACAAGAGTACCGACACGATCCGTGATCCAAACCTTGGGAAAAAGGGCAGACATAGCAAAGGTTCTACGGGGAAAGTACTAACTTGTTGAGGGGCTACGCATTCAGCAAAATTTGGGGCGTTTACGGGCATCAAGAGGGGGGGGTCAGGGAAGGGCCACTCAACAACCGAAGACCATGAAGATCATCAGAATAGGTGACGGACCGGGGGGAAGGCCGCATAAGGGGGCTTTAAAAGATTTACTAATTCACCACACGTGACCACAAAAAGACCGGCAAGGTTGTTAGGGTAGAAAAAAAAAAGGAAGGAGCACATGGGGTTCATGCTAACGGACGGAGCTAAACGGCCATTTGCAGTGAAGAATCAGGATGGGGGTATTGGGGGGGGGGAAGGGTCCCCCAGGAAGAAAACAGAACGGACTTTTGGCAACCCCGTCAACGCGGGGGCACAGGCCAAGTATCGTGGCCCAGATAAGGGACAAGAGACGGTGGGCAGGGACGAAGGGGTGATCACCTTTGTTCCTCGAGGTCTCGCATCACCGTGCTGGCCTCCTGGCCATCTTATGAACCAACCGTACTAATTGTCTTCGGAATGCTTGTACAAAAACTGATTATAATGCGGTACAGGATGGGGTAACTCTCGACTTCATCCGTCCATTACTACTAAGACTGCAGCTGCGTATAGGTTGGAGGGCTCAAAGTTAAGGGGGGGGAGTGAGGGGGGTTAGTCTCGGACA
>Ga0179593_1323350_pt1 | contig 23198 bp, 15 predicted proteins | sample CZODoug2_1_08_16_FD_185931 | JGI IMG/M metagenome (GOLD analysis project Ga0179593, IMG submission 185931) | Vadose zone soil fungal communities from Angelo Coast Range Reserve, California, USA - CZODoug2_1_08_16fungal (PacBio error correction) | ecosystem: Environmental > Terrestrial > Soil >...
CTTTCAACGAGCCACACTTGCCTAGAGCAGCTACATCGTAAGGAATAGAGGAGAAAGTACGCTGCGCAGTTGACAGCCGGGTAGGCCGTCAAGGTAAAGAGAAAAGGGTTTTTTGCGCTAAGACCCTGCCGCGCGAAAAAAAGGGAAATCTCCCTAGAAAAATTGGGCACCGTCTATCTCACACGGGGACCCTCCCGAGGCAAAAGAGGGGGGAAAAAGTGCTTCCGCTCAAGCTCCTTCGAAAAATAGGGAAGAAAATTGCACGTGCAAAACACGGAGGTCCTGATCACCATGGGAAGAGCGCGCGGCCTTAGGAGAGTAGGGTTCCCAAAGTTGCCGCCAGAGCGAATCTCTTTTTGGGATAAGCATGTGGTTAGGGGGAGATTTAGCAAAAGGGAAGGATGGCATCCGAATGCTGTGCATAAGAAAAAAGCAAATCTTACGAACGCACACTCCTAGCGAGGGAAACACGTTGATAGGACCGTTCCAAGAAGGAGGAAGCAACTCTCAAACCAACATAGGGTCCTCCTCGCGTGTAGGAGAGGCATGGGACCTAGTTCCCGGTGCACCCCGAAAAAGGTAAAAGTCAGCCAGCACAGATGAGAAGGGTGTCGCGCACGTGACAACTCTCCTTCAGTGTGTCCAAATGTAACAAAATCGACTTTGTCCCACGAGCAGGGGGAAAAGGGCAGCACGGGGAAAGGCCCAGTGAAAAAAAACAGTTGTTCCGAAACCAATCCAAAGGAACCAAAATGCACGCGAGAGTTTTGGATAAGTCTTAATATGGAAGATTTAGAAGGGAGAAAACGGCCATCCCTAAAGGCGATTCACCCCCTTCGTAAAAAAAAAGGCGTAAGGAAAAACTGAGTGGAATGGGAGAGAAAATTGGTGAGAGTGAGAAACGAACTATCTTGCAGAAGTACTAACACAACGCGACAAGTCCAGAGAGACCCCAGGGTGGAAGGAGCCCGAGATATCTGGTGCAGGACTTTTTAGGGGAAAAGACCTGGCATCGCCGGGGGTTGTCAAAGCCCAGACGAGGAGAAACTGTTTCCGCTTGAGGGGTGCAAGAAAGAGACCCTCTGATCAACGAGGGAAAATCGAGGCGAAGGCCCCTAAGGGAGAAAAAGAAAAGAAAAAACATGTCCTACGCTTCCGGTCGCCAGGAGGGAGTTAGTTGAAGAAGCGTCCAGTGATGGAAAAAACTGTCGGGAAAAAGAAAGAGCAAAACCTATGAGGTCTATAGCGAGGGATATGGTCGAAAAAAACTAAACGCTCCTCACGAGGAGGGCTGTGTGAAAAAAACAAGGGGGAAATGTTGCGGAACACCTTAGTTGGATAAAAGACAAGTCCCGTACCGCTCATATCCCTCACAACGAATGAAAAAACGGCTCTCAGGCCGTTCCGGGAATGGACTTCACGGCGAGATAAGAAAAAACAAAAGTTGTAATGAGAGGATAGGAAGAATCTATCTGAATCAGGTGCTGTATGAGGGAGGAAAGGGGTGATGAATATATGACGGAAAGGGGGAACTATGCGTTCAACTTGGGGGGGGTGGGTTTTGTTGGGGGGTGGTGTTTGGGGGAAGGGTCCTCCAGAAAATTACAGGGTGCTACGGAGGCGACCGACCTCGGTGTATATACGTTCTTACGAAGATAGGCTAGATATCGAGTCGCTTCGAGGGGAGCACGCGGAGTTCGTAGCAGGCTAAATGCCCCTTCACATCCAGTACTAAAGGCCTGGGACTATTCTTTGAGACTTGATTCACCCAACAGGCCTTGAAGGCGATTGGCAACTATCGAAATCGGGATACCAGTCTGGAAAGAAAAACAGAAAAAAAAAAAAAAATGCATTCAGCAAAAAAAACCACTGCAAAGGGTAAAAACATAATTCCACGCGATGGTGGGAGAAAAAACGCCAGTCTTGCCATGATTTACCTCCACCGTACTAAGAGAGTTCAATACGAGTGGGAGCACTCGGCCCATCGATAAACTGGAGGGGGTCTTGCTGTTCGTAAGAAAAACTTCTCACTACCCGAAGAGTTCGGAACCGGGTCCTCAAAAGGGTGGCGAACGGAAAGAGGGAAGGACTTGTCCGCCGGGAAAGGAAGGGGTGGCGCACTTGGTTCGACTGTCCGACAGAAAAGTACTGGCGACCTTCCGCGCAATCCGAAGAGACGGCTAAAACATCCATAGCGACTGGATCCTTCAGGCGGGGATTGTTAAAGTTGGCAAGGCTCGAGTCTCAGATCATACTCTTCCAGAACTGACCAAGGCGGGTACGTCCGGTCGATCGTAAAACCGTCTAGTCCTCTGTAAAAGTTGGAGAAACCAGCATCGGGAGTATACGCAGAAGACGGGGGGGGTGGATACAGATAAGGGAAGGCATTGATGTGAGAGACAAGGTTAGAACGGTTGTAGGGGAGCAGGCTCAAAAACCCGGCGCATCGTGTGCAGTATAACAGTAAACCTTGTCCGGCGAATTGTGGTACCTGTATAGAGGGGAGGAAGGGGGACCCGTGCGTTGGACGGCTGCTGGCAGCAAAAGAGGGGGAGGGCTTGAAGAGATGATAAGAGCCAGGGGGGCGCCCTCCAGAACAAAACCTCGCAAGGAGTAAGGAGATTAGTTCTGAAAGAAAAAAGTGTATCGTTTTCTTCACACGGTCACCAAGACGACATGCGGCGGCGGTTCAAAGAGTCTCAACGCTGAACCAAGGGTACCCAGGTGGATCACCTTCAGGCGAGAAAGAATCCCCTCAAAAAAATTCTCAACCCTCCGGGAAGGGAAGGATAGCAGAACGTCACTCCGGAAAGAAAAAAAGGGAAGCAAAAAGAAAGAAAGATGGTGGATTGCAACTCTCCGAGGAATAGGCAAACTTCCAAAAAAAAGGGGGGAAATAGCACGGCACTCTAGCTCGGACAAGAGGAAAATCAAACCCTGTCTTCCCTCTGAAAGAGAACGGATACAACTTGTATAGCTAGAACGAATAACTTGAGAGCTGGCGGAAGTTAAGCGCGGGGAAACACGAAGTAGGGCCGTCCCCTATCCGGAAAGCGGAAGAACAATCTCTTGATCGACGCCCCGCGTAACGTGCGGCTGGATAAAAAAAGGCTGCTAAAATGTCAGTTGCACAGAAAACTTCAAACAACACAAAGGAGGGGGGAGGAAGGGGGGAAGATAGGAACTGAACGCAGAAGAAAAAGATGGGAAGTCACCGATGAAGACCTCCTCCTGGTTCTCATACGGAGCAAGGCCGAAGGCGAGTAAATAGAGGGGGGGGAACTCCCAGGAGTCCACTCAGCATCGTCTCAAAGGAAGGTGAGCCCTTAAAATCTAAAAACGTTGGCACTACGTCAAGGAGAGCAGACGTAATGCGCCTGAGAATCTATCTCAAGGAGGACCACCCGGAGGCGGTGCAGGGCAAGCAAAAGTTCAATCTCCAAATCAGGTAGCCGCTGCTGCGGGTAGGAGAATGGCCCGATCTTCCCTCCCAGGCTCGAGGGAGCTCGGGGGGGGGAAAGGAAATTGCGGGAGGGGCAGTCGTTGGGGAGGAGGGCCGTAACAGGGAAGGAGAAAGGCTTTCGACTCTAAAAAAAAGACGGCAGGAGGATCAACGGAGACTTGTAAAAGGGCAAACAGGAATCCTCTCAAAAAAAGAGAGAGTGGCTCCAAGGAAATGGAGGGCGGGAGAGAGCCTAAGGGAAGAAGAACACTGGAGCCCCCCGTCTGCATTGCCGAAATCGTCAAAACAGGCGAGGGGCGTACCCAGTTTTTTCAACCTCCGGTTGCAAACGAAAGTTCAAGGAACTCTCAACGAGACTTGACCCATACGCCGCCTAAAGAGGAACGATCAAGGTAAGCTCAAGCTCTAGGGGGAAAGCCCAGAGCCACAAAAAAAAATCCTCAGCATTAAACTGCTCAGGGTTTTGGGTAGACGAACTAGCTCTGATTAGCTTATCTCAGGGGGGAAGGAATCCGAAAAGTTCGTCTCTAAGCTGACTTCCTCCAAAAAATAAAAGGCGGTCTCGAAATTCCAGGGAGAATTTTCAGTTCCTCAGGCCGGGTGTAAATCCCTAAGCGGAAGAGGGGGTTTCGACTGCAATTATTTGGAGAGCCCTGCTCCAAATCTGTAGAAAAAGGCCAGCGCTGGCCATGCGCTCACACAGACGTAGGGGCGATAGGTTCGTTTATCAGAAAGGTAGTCAATAAGCGGCGGTTGTCTCCCCATTACGATGGGAACCATGAGGGTTCTAGGCCCTGCTGCCCCGCGCAGGAAGTCAAAAAATACTCTCAAATCGTCGCAGGGGGGGAACATCCGCCTCCACGCAGAGGTTGGAAATAAAGCCCAACAGCGCGATCTGAGATAAAGTGAAAAGGGGGAGGGGGGAGAGCCTCCGATTGAAACGACATCGCCTGTTGGACTATAGAGGTTTCACTACCTCCCGAACCCGTCCTCCGCCGTTAAAAAACCTATGCATAGCTTCGTGCCTGCACACGGAGGAAAAAAAAAAAAAAAAAAACCTACCAGAGGGGCCCTCCTCCTTCAAGCCCTCATCTAAATGGAGAAAGACCGTGAAACAGCGACGATCAGCTTATCTCCTACTATTACAGAAAAGAGGGGTCCTCACAGGGTCTTAACGGCCATGTATTTAAGGTTGGAGAGTTGGGGGAAGATGCGGGACGCCGCTCGGAAAAGAGTTTCAGGCGCATCTCCGCATGGCCACAGTAAAGGGCGTCGAGCCTCTTTTATGGGGAGCAGGTGTTGGTTGACCCTCGAAGCCCCTCCTCAGGGGAGGCCGCAGGGGCTAGCACGCGGGTTACTCCTACCTGGCCGAATCATCCAGGAAGAGAAAAAGGACCGATACTCTTGTTAAATGGATCTACACTCGACCTAGGAAGGCGGATGGCAACTACCAGATAAATCAGTAGAAAGACAGTGACATCGCGCTCAGCAGGACAGGTCAGCGAAAAAAAGAACGCAACACGGGGCTTCAGATGTCAGGGGAAAGGCTCGGGACTTTCGGGAAAGAAAACTACTAAAGAGAGAGAGCCCCAAAAACCTTGCCGAGAAGAGGGGGTCGCAGGGTGGCTGTGATGAAGATCAAGGAGAAAGACGCCTATTGGTCCGGCCCGTCAACAAAAGGGGGAAAGATTGACCATACTTCATGCTTCTTCAATGGACCGTCCAAAGGCGTAGCATCAGGGTCACGAAATGCCGGGTGCCGGATCTCCAAAAAAAGATCGGATAACAGCCTACTTACTCCCCCCTCGCGGGGCTGGGTGGGGTGCAGTCGAGGTGAATAGCATGTTGCTGTAGGGGGGACATGTGAGAGGTCCTACCAACGAATGATTAATCTAACACTAGATGGGGGAGGTAGGGGTAACATGAGCAGTGCAGAGATGGGGGAGTCGGGGGGGTTGGGGGGAACGGCTGAACGGGGGTGATGAAAGTCCGGTCATATTACGGCAGGAGGGTGTAAATAATTAAAGTGCAGGTGCGTCTTCTTGGGCACGCCCGGCGAGAGCGGAGAGAGACCTCGTGTGCTAGTAAATCGAGCGTGCAGAAGGAGTCTGTACAAAAATAGGAAACAGGGAAGGAGGTTATGGGGGAGGTGGAGGACGCGCGTGGGCGGCGCGGCGCGCTGGCCTAATAAGGGGGGGGGTGGGAACACCTTTGGGAGATCATGTGTCTCCCCAGTACGATACGCACAGTCTAGTTCTAGGTGAAATTGGTCATAGGGGGGGGGAACGGGGAGGGGACACGGGAGGGGAGAGTTTAGGGGGCCATGGGGAGTGGTAGGTTTGACGGAAACGGAGGGGTCCTTGTGAAGGGGGATACGTGTGGGCAAGATACGGGTCAGGGGGCGGATGATGATGGCGCATGAGGTAATAGCGTTGGCAGTAACGGGTCTCAAAGGGCCGAGAGGCGAGGAGATCACGGGGGAGGGTAACTGGGTGGGCCAGAGGAGGAATCACAGAGGCGAAAGCTCAAAGATTTGGTCTAATGCGTGGGTCGTGACGGGAGGAACAACAAGTAAAATCACCGCACACTTCTTCTGTGGGCAGTCAGTCACAAGGGGAGGTGGTATGGTAAGCGAATACGTGGGTGTTGACCCAGACAAAGTCACCTTTCTATTCCCTACCTTAAGCTCACCGTTGAAACACCCACAAGGCTAAGACGGGAGGGAAAGTTACAAAACCCATCTCTGAAATCAGGGTGATAGCGCTCAACAACTAGACTTGGCCCGATAATGACCTACATTCCTGGCCGCGGCCCCCTTGAACAGTTGGGCTGATCCACCTGGAAAGACCAAAGGACAGAGTGGTGAACAGGAACGGGGGGAAAGAGAATACCGGGGGGCTAAGGGAAGAGACAAGGTAACGCGAAGAGGCGAGGTTTAGAGGACGGCCTTTGCTTCGCTAATGATGGGGCGGGACAATATGAGGGATGGTATCGGGGAGCACTGGCTTGGGGGAGTACGGGCCGGAATTAGAGAGTGGGCGGTGAAGTGGGACCCCGTGGAGGCTGAGGAGTGTGTACAGTCCCGGGGGGTATGGCCGTGCCGGAGTGGAAGGAGGCGTATTGTAAGAAGAGAGGAAGGAGGGGGAGAGAACGACTGGGGGGTGGCCGTTGAAGTCGCCCGATTACTTCGCTACTAGGAGGGCGGGAAACCGGTCTCCTGCATGTAGGAATGGTGCGGGTTTCTGGTGGTGGTGTACAGGGTGCGATGAACGGAACTCCGGGGGAACAGGTGGGGAGTAGATGGGGGCACGGTGTATGGCTTATTAGAGTCCCGTGCAGGTGGGGCTAAGCGCGAGTGGAAAGGGAGCCTTTGATGCGGGAGGCCTTAACTGCGCTGTGCGCGATGTTGACCAGGAGATGATAGGCGGAAGGGAGGAAAGATCAATGGTGCAGAAGAAGGTTGTAGGAGTATGAAGGTAACACCGAGGGCGGAGGTCGGGTACTCCGCCAGATGGACCCGGAAACCAAGTTGAGAAGGGGTCCGGGGGCTGATGCTCCATAGCGGATACCTTGAGGGGCCAGAGTGGGTGCAGTGGAGGACGACTAGAGTCCAATTAGGGGTAAAGGGATGGCAGGTGGGCTAGCTGGATGACGGGGGGGTGAGCGAATGGTGGATTTTCTTGCGGATTCCTAGGGATGAGATCGCGCAGGCCCTAATACAAGACGGCGCCCAGGTGGGCCACGGCCCTGCGCGGGGAAAGGCCGACAACGGATACGGGGATTCGTCGCCTCTCTGTATGATTACTTTCCAAATGGAAAAAAGCAGCCGAACGTACAGGCTCGCCTCTCCCTCTAGCACGTTCTCTAAATCGAGTACTACTCCAGAGAAAGGAGCTTTTTCGGGTGCACATTTTCTTCATAGTACTCCGTAAACTTAAATGAGCTTCGATTAAAAACGACTTGTGGGGACACAGCGAACTCCCGTCCGGTCACGTGCACACGTCTCGTCCAGAGTCGGTGAGACCAGAGCCTCCACGGGCGATTATTCCAGGAGATCCTTTGGCCGGGCCCTGTACAGGGCAAGAACGACGTGTACGTATTCTTCGAGTAGATAGTCCTAACGTTCGCCCTCTTCTTCCCGCGGAGCTCAAAACTAAGCATGTCAATCCCCCGAAAGGAACCAGGAATTTGAACCAGCAATGCAGGGTAGCACTATCGCCACATGGACCAGGTAGCCCTCTCCTATCTAATTGTCCCAAGTGAGAGAGAACACGGAGAACAGTATCAGCTCTCGTTTGTGAATGAAATAACTTGTGGGGGGGCTATTCCGTCTCAAAAAGGCAATGTCTGGGGACTCTAAACCGGCCGGTTAGATGTTTCGGTGCATGAAGGGGAGGAACGTATCGGTCCCAAGTAAGAGAGAGCGACGGGAAATCGATAATGGTCGGACAGGGGGGAGTAAGGCGCCAGTTTTGAGGGGCGGTGGAACATAGGTAACCGCTGCCCTGCATGGCTGCGCCCCCTGAGGAAACGGCAACTCCGTGGAGTAGGGCTCTTGCCTAATTCTCTCCTGCGACCCAATTCAACTGCACTCTTCCTTCCTCCAAAAATCTATGGGTCAAGTGTGGTAACGTACAGCGAAAAAAGGGTATGGCACCATCTAGGCAGAGACTGGTTTCCAGATGCAACTAAAGGGGCGGTCCTGCGTTCTATGGGTTACCGAGAAACGTTGGCGTAAAAAATGGTCCCATCATGCCCGGCGAACCGGGCGCTCTGTGGATGATGCGGCAGGCCCTTTGGGTCTTGTGGGGGTGCAAGCCAGACCCTTCACTGGTCTGTCGTAAAGACATTCAAGTCTTCGTCCCCCAGACGGATAGCAAAGTGCCGACTAAGTGCCAGTGGGACAAGGGCCGCACCTTTTTATAACTCCTGTAAAAGTACCGAGGAGTCTGAACGTAGTCCCAAGCCAAAATAGGGGGGGCCGACCTCCCCCACGGCGACGATAGGTCCCGAGCTCTCCCCCTATCATTAGAGAATTACATGTTTTTCTGGAAGAAGGTGAGGAAGAAGTTAATAAGATGCGGACGGGATGGAGGATGACGGATGGGGGGGAAGAAAGAGTGAGAGGGGGGGGGGATAATGGTGGGTCGGGATGGCCAGCCGCCATTCGAGGCAGGGGCTTGATAAAAAGAATATAGGTGAATCGCGGTCTGTAGTGGCGAGTTGATTTGGAATAGGGGTCCGGGGCGCGGCCACAAAAGCCCCTGAGGGCCTACAATGGGGGGTTTCCTCGCCTTGTTGCCTCTGTATGCTGATTTATCGTCCTGTCCGGAAAAGCTCATGCGATCGCCGGGTCGCTAATGTCCACGGCCTTCCGAGAAGAAATCTCATAAAGGTTCCATAACCTATACGGTCTGCACACTCGTTAATATCAGATAGATGCGCCAGCAGAAAGCAGATAAGGTATGAGCCTGGACTATCATCTCAGCGTTTAGTAGGAGATCTCCCCGTCAACAGAGAGCCCTACCTTCTCTGCGTGCGGCGTCCGCCTACGGTTTAAGGGTATCGGTTCATGAAAACCCCCAAAGGTGGCTTCAGGTGCCCTCTGCCAAGAGCAGAAATACAAAACTTCGTCCTCATCCGCCCCTGGCCAGATTTAACAGCTGTCTTAAGGTATTTCACACCAGGAGGAGGGGGATATCAAATAAAGAATCTGACGGTCACTGACGGTCCATTTCGGAGTAAATCGGGAGGGAGGAGTGGATTCTATGTGATCCCAGACGCGCTCGGTCGGCCCGGGTCACCGAGCATGGCCCACCTAAATCGTCCTAGGGGAAGGTCTGTGACTTACTCATATCACCAGATAGAAGCGAGGAGCTATCGAAAGGGGAGGGAAGAAAGCGCTAAAGCAAGTCCCTATTCACAGCCTTAGCTGGGACTGGTTGAGGCTAAAATCAAGGCAAAAGAAAAAGGGAAAGAAAAATCCCTAATATCGAAGAGCGCGGGCAGAAAGACACGACATGGGCAAAAGTGGAAAGAAAAGTCTTAAAATGTGCACATCTTACCCTCACAAAGTCTAACCGTACTTAGCCCCGTTGACCCGATTTTGGGATGTCACCAAAACCCATCTCTCTCTTGAAACACACAGTATCCATGTCACATCTCCCTAAAAAAAAAGAAAGGGAAAAGTGTTGAAGGAGAAAATGTCCTTACTGCTGCAGCCTGGGGTCGAGGGGGTACAGTACAAGCTATTAGCCAGATGCCGCCTTCCAAGCGCTCAGTTAGGCCCGTTTAAATAGGCCCCCCTTGTCACAGATACATATTCTACGCTGGGCAGCGCGACCAGGGTATTCATACCACCCCCAAGTTATGAAGCCTCCCTCGTGCAACAAAATCTTTAGGGGGCAAACATGAGAAAAGCTGGGGGAAAAAACACAAGCTTCTACTACGACATTTTATTCTGGCCGAATAGGCTTTATATCCCCTTTCTCCGGAAAAAAGGGGGCGTTATCTCATCCCGGTCACCTCATCTTACCAGCTCATGTGCAAACTAGAAATTTTCTTAACCCCTCTCCTGATAAGGAAGTTACCCTGTCCGCTCGTGGTATCCGCCTTTCCTATAGTCTACTTTATATTCCTTTCCTCTTATACTCTCTCGCGCCCCTCCGATGCAATGGTGCCGGGGCTCTCCAGATGACACAAGGAGAACCGGACGATCCCCGGGTAACATGCAACCAGTGTTGGTCCTCCTCCTAGCCTACATCCCACCCGGACTGATTGACCACTCCGAAAGCACCTTTTTACACGTGAATCCAAGCCCCCAAAGACTTGGGACAAAGTGTTCATTGAACGTAGCCAACGGGTTAGTTTCCAGCTCTGTCTTCAACATACGGGTCTCTCTCGGCCGTTTTTCACCCTGAAAGCCTAAATCGGCGCTCTTTAGCTCGGCTAGCAAGGAAAACTTCAAAAGATAGAGGGGACAACCCGGAATGTGCGGACCAGCGGGCGACTATAGCCAAACGCCTATTGTGCAGGGGACCGGGCTTCGGACAAATGACGTGAACTCAGGAGAAAGATTGACGCCCTCCAATGAAAAGAGCCAGAGATCACACGGGCCTTGCTGCGATCGGGAATAGGTCACAAGGAAGAAACTGTCCCTAAGACCTTGCGTATTGCGGCGGAAAGCTACTTTGGGAAGGAAAGGAGGGGAGGCACGATGGGCTCTTAACGGAAGCCCAAATTCCAAACGCCCCACCAGGCTCCTACAAACGAAAAAGAACTCCGGGTATAGGGGGAAGAACGAGAGGGGGGGAAAGCTTTTCCTGCAAGCGGAAATCTATGGAGAAACCGGACATGTGGAGAGTATGAAGAAAAGACTCGCTATTTACCTGCTTGTGCTAATAGACAAGCTGGAGCGGCTGCTCATCGGGAGTAGGAGGCAGGTAACCGCTGAAAGGAAGGAGTCCTTCCCTAGATAGAGTAGGAGCGATAACATGGGCGACTCGGAGAAGAAATCATTGGATGAAGACAAACCACGTAAAAGGTAGGCCCTCTCCCTTCCGGACGAGGAAGAAATGAAGATGGTCACTGACGCTCAATAGAAACGTCAAAAAAGCTTGCTTGGATTTGCCTGAAAAAAACTTTTCAATCATCCTCTAAGCCAACGAGGGGGGGGAAATATTTAAGGGCTACACCGGTGGATGTCTCAGCACTTTAGTCCATGAGGGAAAAACGAGCTACTTAAGACGACTTGGAAAAAAAACAGGAAGCTGAAGGTGCAATAATAGTTTTTTTGACGAACCCCCGTCAAAGCGAAGAGAAAAAAAGGAAAAGTAAGGAAACAAGAACCTCGGGGCCTCACGTAGGAAAAAGAGAATCCTATGGGGAAGGAAAGACATCAAATGGAGAGGGAGAAGCTCAATAGAGTCGTACCACCCGTCTGTGAAAGGGTTCAAAAAGCAAGCCACCAAGAAAACTTAAAAGAGGAGGCCAGAAGTCAGGGGAACGTCGGGAAAAAAAAAATAGCCCTCGCGGCAAACTCAGGTGTGGAAGGGGTGCATTGGTATGAGGAAAGGAGTGAAAAAAACGTGAAATAGTCATACAGGGAAAAGGCGCGGATACTCAGGGCAGGAGTTCCGTTGAGAAAAAGGCAGCCACAAAAAGTAAAAGAATCTGGATCGACCGGCGATATTAGCTCAAGAAAAGGCTGTCTACAAGGCCAAAGGAACGGCCAAGTTCACGGAACCGTGCTCCATGCACAATAGAAGGTTTTCAGAAAGAAGAAAAGGGTTGCGCGCCGGCGTGTACACTAGAAGGAATGCCTCCGACCTCCGATTTCCACCTAGAAGGGAGGGGAGCGGCCTATGAGATCGCGGGTGGCAAAAAGCGTGTGCATTCCCATTCCCTAAAAGCAATACACGAGCACAACGCTCTCTTGGGATGTATACCTGGGCATGAGTACTTTCTATCCTGTCTCATCAAAGCCATGGAATGCAAGGGGAGGAAAAACACCGGAGGATACCTCCAAAATGCAGCGGGGAACGAAGTTTGGGCCCATGGTACGCACAGAAAGCACTCCTCGTTAAGGGGAGAAGAAGATGGGGGATGAAAAGAAAAAACCCATAAAACCCTACAGCGAAAGTTCAATTACTCAAGCGAGCTGCGGTGGAGGTCATCCAAGAGGAAGGAAATAATCTGGGGGGGGTCGGAAAAAGGACGATTTGAAATATGGGCCGAAGCTGGATCTTACTCAAGAAATAGACGATGATAAAGGGGAAAAGACCTTCAAAAAATCGTAGAACTCAATGTCCTCAACCCCCAATCGTCCGTCTTTGAGGACGCAGAACAGTTTCATGCAAAGACTTCGCCGAGTGAACAGCTAAAAAGAAGAGTATCGAGGGAGAACAGTTCTTTTCCCACAGCAGTCAATCCTACCGGGGACGTTGTGCCACAGGGGGCCATTCAGGCGGGAATGAAAAAAGGGGGAAAAGTCAACGAGAAAAGGAAAAGACCTCGATCGCCTCAACACCAGACAGGCTCATCAACCTTCGACAAGTTAACCGCGGATGAGTCTCTCACCTGGAAAAAAAAAAGTAGAAAAAGGAAAAAAATAAAGCATGAACTAGGGACATGCCGTTTCTTGATGATTGAAGTTTGAATGGCTTGGGTCTTCGTGGGACGCTCCCTGAGGGAGAAAAAGTCAACCTGTTAATCTCCCTCCGCATGTAAAAATTGCAACGGGTCTTCCTTTTGAAGATGAGAAATTCTTTACACGACAAAAAAAAGCTAAACGTCGCTGGAGAGGAGAAAGAAAGGGGCAGGAGAGAGACAGGCCAGAACCTTTAGGCACAGCCCTTCTCTACATCAAGGTACGAGGTACGCTTTGACTGTGATCGAACTATGAACGCTGTAGGACTTAAGATAAATCGTCTGAGGTCAAGGACGCTGGAAGCTCAAAAATATCCAGTAGGGAACCTTTTCTCATCGGTTCGTTTGAGACACCGCGCGTAATTCAGTGGAAAGGAAGGGACCTCCAATAAAAATATCCGCTTAGTCCCCCGCGCGCGGGGGGGAAAAGTTCGAAAAGAAGGAAGAGATTCGGACCAGATTGGTCTTCCGTCCACCAGGCGGCACAGGCGTGCCATTAGCCGCCAGAAGGAAATACATAAAGGGGACGTCACGTACAGCCTGTCTTCGTCTCGGACGATACAGGGAAAGAGTTCGGAATAAAAAAAGAGAAGGGGGCCTAAGGAGGTTTAAATGCTTGTGTTGATCCACACTAAAAAAGGAATCGGTATTAACTGCTCGGGATCCGTACAAAATCTCTTTAACGCGACTGTAACCAGCGTGAGAGCTCGAAGGGGCAAATTCAAATAATCCGTGTCCGGTAGCTAGGTTGGAAAGGTAGGGAAAACCGCATGCCGAAAGGGAAAAGGGAGGTCCGCACTGGGTGCCTTGCGGTGTAAGGATAAGCCCGTCGGCCAAAGGCCCTCGACCTCCTCACCTAAGGAAGTAAATATCGACAGAATGTGTTGACTACTGCGGCAAACCCGTTATCTGTTTCACCCTTTTAGCAAAAAAAAGAAAGGATCGCGGAGGGCGTTTGGCGTTCGTCAAAACGAGACCGCCGTCTGTCAACGAAAAGGGTGGAAAGGGTGTTCTGGTCTCCCACTGTCGGACTTGCCGCGACGACGGCAGCTAGAAGCACAAAACGCCTTCAGAGCTCCCCAAAGACAAGAACGTTAAGCGGGCCGAAGCTCTGGGATACCGCCGATAAGGCCTGGGAACTAAAAACGGCAAAGGGGGCACCTCTCGATGGTTACCCCGGCACCTTGCCAAACTGGTGGACTAGGAAAAAAAGGCTCTGGACCTCAGACCGAGACGTCGTGCAAAAACTAGCCTCGTCCCCGAGGAACGAAAAGAATTAGAAAAAAAGATACTTGGTCTCTCCTTCGCTTTACTTGACGCTTCAGAACCAACGTATTAAGTGCAACGAAGGAAGAAGGGTAATAGTAAACTTTATAGCCAGGGTGACTGAACCTACCAGTATTACTTACCTCCTGTAAAGCTGCGCTGCTGAAGGGGGAGGAGAGGGGTCCATTCACCATCTCTAAAACAACAACAAAAGAGAGTATACATAGGGAGGGTCGTCCGAAGATCAGAAGCCCTTCGCGATCAATTCGGAAAGGGGGGAGAGCAAGACTCGAGGGAGACCATACGGACTCCGGCCGAAGTTATCCTTTAAGAGAAGTACGTACGGAACCGGACCGTACCGCGCAGCGGCTAAGGGGCCTAGGTTCGCCACTCGAAAGAGTCCATCCTTCAGGGAAAAAATCAATACGGTGTTTAAGAGCTTACCGAGGGAAAGAGGAGAGAAAGCGAAAACCTGGTGCCCAGTTCAGCGCGGTCCTCCAAAATGACCCGGGACTCCAGAGCGGAACTCTTGGGAAAGATCGTACTAACCAAGGAGAAAAGCGAGCCACTCGACTAGTTTTATGGTCACGGTTTGGTTAACCCGCAAGCAGTCTCACCTAAAGGTACGCCGTATTGAAAAGGAAACAGAAAAGTCGCGGGTAAAAACGACGCGCGTTAGTGTAGGTTAGACAGATCACGGAAGTAGCCCGCAAAGAACCCCGCGTCGATCGGACGCAAAAGAGTCTCGGGCGAATAGGGATGCCTACAAGATGACAGGCCCCGGTTCGCGCCAGGTCATCTAGGCCGTGGGGGGTCTAATCAATCCCCGTGTCACACGATGGGGCCAGAATTCACTGGGGGAAAGCGAGCTGGGAGACTGTTCCAGGCGAAACCGGAACCTCGCGGGAAAAGGGGGCGGACCGGAAAGGGGTCGCCGAATTTTGGTCCGACCGCGCAAATGCCCCAAGGAAGAAAAGGTCTCTAGTTTGATTTAGCTGGTAGACTTGGAGCGGGCAAGGGAGCCCTGAAAGAACTTAAGGGGTAGAAAAGACAACCTGCGGAAAATCAAAAAAGAGGAGGTAGGAGGGACAGTCCTGTTTTGCCAGCGAAGAAACCAAGGGGGGGGAACTTCTCGGGGGGTTAGGACGAAGGAAGCTAGCAGCCTCCAAAAGACAACCCCGACATGCGGGGGCGGGCCATGGTATAGCTCCCGACGAGGCTGGTTGAGGGGAGGGGATCAGTCGGCCTCGAGGAAGGAAGGGGGGGTTTCTCCCCAACGACGAACGTGGTAAGCGGGTTTGGTCCTGGTGCACGAAGCGAGGCTATATAGCAATGAAGAGAGGAGCTGGAAATCGCCGGTTCCGAACGGTGCTCGAGGAAAAGAGAAGAGTTCCAGTATTGATTGGACGGTCTTTGACATAAAGGAGCGCGCTGCGACTCGCGTTCCCGATCCATATGAGCTTTCTTATCTAGAGGGTCTTTAAACGAAAAGAAGAAAAAGCATTCTCAGGGTGGACCCAGATGTGGGCTCTGAAGGGAAAAGGCTTTGAAAGGAGACCGATCAAGGGCCCGCGATTCATCAACAAAACTGCAAAAAAACTGCTCAAAACACTGCCGGCCAAGTGACCAGGGTCGAAAAGAGGGCTCGCGAAACCACAACAGAGGAAGGGAGGGAAAGAAAGTAAGCCTGATAGAGCGGAAAAAAAAACTGCGATGAGATCGTTGGGATGCGGTTGTGGGTAGGATTCCGGCCGGCTAAAGAAAACAATCAGGGGGGAGGAAGCACCACCTCATGCACCTCGGGCAACGGCGAAGAGGTGAGGAACTCGGAAGGGGAATTCCCGAGGCGAGGCCCAGCTCACCGAGGCGTAGCTGTAAACCGAGGGCGCAGCCGCTACCGAAATAGTAACAAGGCACAAGCCTCTTGGAAGAAACGAGGACTGGCTCAGATGCCGGAGACTGAGATAAATAGAAAACGTCTGGGCACTACGCACGATGAGGGCAAACACACCCAGATCATGCCTCTACAGGGGAAAGGGTTCAAAAGTTGTTGAAACTTCGTCCATTTTGAGACCCGCCAAAGGGAAGCTTACCTACAATAAGGACAATCGCCTACGCGTGGGTCTCGCCCCCTGTAACATCAAGGAGGGGGTAGTATTGAAGTTGTCATCTCTTGCCAAAACCAAGGAGTCCGTTCTCACAACCGAAAAAGAGTAGCAAAAGTCGGCGTCCATTATAAACGACTTGGGGTATAAAAATGGAAGAGAAGGGAAGAACGTGTAAGGAAAAAATCTCCCTTCCTCGATCCAAAGGCGCGCAGCCGTAAAAGAAGGGGTAGGGCAGCACGCGACACCTCGGAAGGTGCGAGAGAAAGGGTGCAAAGACCAGGGATCGCTGGAAAGGATAGGCAGAGATAGGAAAGGCCAGGAAATCAAAGTTTTTAAGTGATTTTAAGCGACTCGCCCAGAATGAGGACCTGGCCTATTGAGAGAAATGTACTCAAGGGGACGCGAATTGGAGAACGAGTATCTCCCGGGACCACCGTAGTCGAGAGAAAAAAACCTGGGGTCTTCTGAAAAAGGACGGTAAGTGAAGAAAAAGGACACTACTATCTGCCTTCGTCAAAAAACTCGAAAAGAAAAAAAAAAAACTCTAAAAGTGGCGGAAATAAAAGGAACGGGAGCCAGAATGAAACCCCCCCAACCATGCTTCCTAAAAGAATCGTCGAATCGGCTCGTCGCACACGATGAAGAATAAAGAAGAGGCCCCAATAACTTTACATTGTGTCAAACTATGGTTCCCAAGGAAAATTGCCAAAGCTTGGACAAAAGATAGAGAAGAGAGCAACATAGAGAAAAAGAGAGGGAGGATTCCAATCTACCGCCGGTCCACGAAGTGGGGAGAAAATCTAGGGATACAAAGGGGAGGGACGGAAGAGGAGTTACTTCATTTGCGCAGCACCCACTTAGGGCAAGGGCCGTCAGGAAAGGGCCTTAAAAACGCAACTGGAAACACGATACGACCATCCAAGGAGAGAAGAAGGTATCTGCTTTTCAGGTTATGAGGCGGGCAAGAGGCACTATAAGAAAAAGAGGAGTGCGGACAAAAAGGCCACCGTCAGACCGAAAAAAAAAACCGATCACGAATAAAGGAGGGAAGATCCTATTAGTGTCTATCCTCAGCGGTTTGCAGTTTACGATCTCCTTCCGGGAGGGGCGGCCTTGGCAAGAAAAGTCCCCGAATGACCCCCGAACTAAGAAGAAACATTCAAATCGTTAAGGACCTCGAGCCTCCTGTAGAACCCCCAGAAAAAAAAACAGATGAGCGTGCATGAAAAAACTAGAAAGCGGCTAGGTCGTCACAACCGGCGGGCAAAGGAGGCCAGCGAGTGGCCGCTCAAACCCAAATACAAATTGAAGGAGGAGTAAAAAAGACTTTGAGCGCAGAGGGAAAGGAATAGGTCTCAAAAGTAAAAAAAAGAGCGCTGTTTTAAAGGCCGGTGTTGGTAAAAAGGGATCGTCGCCGTGTAGGCCAACAAAGGGAAAAAAACTGTCACAAAGCGCAGCCAGTCGTAGGAGGGTATCCAAGGGGGACAAATAAAGTTTATACTCGAGCCGTGACCCAGTCCGGAAATGCAAGAGAAGTTAGTAGGAGAAGAACGAATTCTCCAAAGAACAGACAATGAGAAAAGATGTCCGGAAAGAAAGATCAGGGCGATGGTGGGTTCAACTGTGTCACCCCTCGTTGTCCATGATGGCGAAAGTAGAGCTAGACTAGAAGGGTGAAAATGCTAGGGAAAAAAGGAGTCGGTGATTAAAGTAGAGAGGGATGAGGGAACGTTATCACCGAAAAAGGGCAGCCTGCCCAGGACCGCGCTAGTAAACAAAGGAGGAGGCTAGCGCCGGGAAAGAACCAAAGGGAGGAGGTCTACCCCCGGCTTCTAAGACCACCAGCTGATGCCTCCCTATAGTAAATTTTGCTAAAAAAGACAGTGGTGGAACGGGTTACCGTCACCCTGTGTTCGAAATCGGCCAGCCGAAAAAAAGCAAGCAAGAAAAGGGGAAATAACCTCGTAGAGGGAAGTGGAGGAGAGTTTAGTTCGGCATGAGCATCGGGGGTGTCCACGAACCCATGAGAATGTTGGACGGGGGAAGAAAGGAAAATTCCAGCCCGGCGAAAAACTCTCCGCGGAGAGTTGCAAAGAGAGTACAGAAAATGTTTCTATCAAAGCCGAAAGATGAATCGTTCACAACATTAGGGGTTGAACTCCGGTGGTAGCATTCCGAATGAAGGAAAAACGAAAAACCGACAACTGGGAGAGAAAGATCTCTCATATCGGGCACCGCCCGAGCAGAAACAAATTCGAGGCAGGTCCCCATGTTTCCCGGCCGGGGCGGCCGACCCCTTAAAACCCGATCGGTCCTGGAGAATCAAATAGACCCCAACAAGAAAAAAAAAACTTCTGCCTCATCACCTGTGCGTCCTTGAAATGATCGATCGGCTGTCTCTCACCAAGGAAGGACAGAAAAGGGCCTTCAACGGAGTCACGTACTGCGTGCTGGGATAGAAAATGGGTCAAGGGGGGGAAGGGGGCGAGGACAGTTCCTTCAGTCGTCGCCCACACCGTCAGGCCGACCGACAAGGCCCGAACTAAGAAAAAAGGCTCCGAGAGGAGTCGGGTGTGAAAAGAAAAAGAGGCTTTTAAGAGAGACCGCCTCGAAACCGCTTATCTCTTCGCAAACGGCGGGGCGCCGCGAAGAAAAAATGGAAAATTATACCCGGCCAGGCCTTGACCAAAAAGATGTGGAAGGAAGGAGGAAAATTCGGGATGACTGAAGCCTAGCTAAGCGAGCTCGCAGCGTAGATGCAAAACCCGAGACCCGCTCCAGCCATTTCTCTTAAGGGGAAAAATTAGAGAAGAATAACCAGCACCCCCCGCCGCTCTCGAAATTGGAAAGCCGACGACCCGCCTACAAGAAAGAAAAAATCTGGAAAAAAGATCGCCATATAGTCGTGGGCGGCTCAGCCTCTCGCCCCCCGAGGAGGAAAAAAAAAGGGGGCAGTCTTCGACAAAAATGGGCAACGTGGACCTAGAAGCAACGAGAGGTTTTGGAGGAGAAGAGGGGTGTATAAACCAGTGAGGCCGTTCTAATGCAGGCAGGAACCCACGCACGCGGCGAAAGGAAAACCTAGCGCCCTGTTGCGTGTGAGCAGACAAAGGAGAGCTATTCAAACTCTACATCCGAAATGTCCGTAAAAGAGAGTTCGGCAGGAAAAAAACTTCTCAAGAGGAAAAAAAAAAGGAGGTCCGGCCATCCTCGTGGAAAAGAAAACTTCGGGGTGGGACAGGCGAGAATAGAATGTGGCGGAAAGGAAAAAAAAAACTGGGTCCTGCTTCAGTCGCGGGAGTCATATTAGAGGCACTCACAGAAGTATAATACACCGCAGGTAAAAGATGGTCGGAAAAAATAGTGAGCACAAAAAAAAAAATAACAAATGCAAACGTCGAGGGGGGAGGAGTGACAGACGAGAAAGAAGATGTTTGTAAAGGGGCAAGGGAACTAAACCCTCAAGATGAGACCCCCAAAAAAAACCGGGAAGGAGGGAAACAAGAAGAGAGAAAAAAAACCGGTCGGTCACGATAATATGGGACGAAGGCTCAATGCCTCAAATACCGGATTGTGGACTTCACCTAAACAAAGCCAGAGAAAAACCTTGCCCCGCGGGGGGAGAAGATACTTCTAGAAGGAGAGGCGGACTCATCTGGGGTCTCCATCTCTTCTTCCGCCCCGGCCGGGATGGCGAAGAAGGGTAAACGAAGGGGGGCTGACGCGAGAAGGAAGGACTCTCAGAGGAGGGAAGGTAGTTGTCTTCTCGAAAGAGTAGAGGCAAGTGTACGCCAGTAGGGGAAAGGAAGAAGGAAAGAGACCAATGAACGTCTACCTCATAGGGAACGTCCTCAAGGAGCTGATTGGTCTCAAAGGAAGGCCGGAAGCGCACAACTAGTCTCTCAAAACAAAAACGCAACCGGGTGAATCGTGGGAGGGGGGGCCCTAAATGTAACGGGAGAAAAAGAACACTGCGGGCCGGCATCGCTCAAATGAGACGACGAGAGGCGTCATGAGAAAAATGGAAGAAAGGAGAAAAAAAGTTAGGTCCCCTCGAAATGGGGGGGGGCACGCGAATGACCTTACCCGCCATCTCCTAGGCATCGTTTGGGAAATGAAAGCGAGAAATCCTCCTGAGCCCTCTGCAGGGGCCCATAAGTGAGGGCGAGGCCTACCGCCGAGCTCCGGATTCGTTCCACCCGAGAACTTTGAAAGGGAAAAGGGCGATTGCTGCTCCACCATTTCCGTGGAAAGAAGGACTAGGGCGACGCTGTTACTGGGAGAAACGGCCCAAAAGCCTCGCGATAGTGGAGAAGGCCTGTTGGGGACGGGGTCCGTGAACGAGGAATGGGGGAGAGGAAAAACTTTTACGTGCGGGAATCGCGGACGAACGAGCCTCGTCATACGGGCACGATCCAAAGAACAGTCATACCCCTTGCGAGGGGAGAAAAAAGTCTCCGTAAGAGGAGAGGGCCGAAATTCTGGTACATAGAAAGAAAATGAAAGAACTGCCATGAAAAGAAGAATCGGGCGAGGAAAGCGCCCGTGTTCCCTCCAGGAAAAAAAAGTTTGGACAAAGATGGCAAGGCACGTCGCCAGCACGAGACGGGTACGTGCAAAAAGAAAAGCGGGAAGTCTCTCGAAGGAGACTTTGGGGAATGGCCCATAAACAGGACACACGGCATGCACCGCGTCAGGGGGGTGTATCAAGGGGGAGAGAATGGATGCGGCGGGAGCCCTCAAGAAGCAAACGGGGGAAGAGAACCCCTGCTCTCCTCCAAAACATCTTAGGCGCGGCCAGGCAGAAGTTGACGGGACCGGGGGGTAAACGGGACCTCGGGGAGAGAAGGACTACTTCACAGCCGCACTCACAGTAGTCGGTAAGTTAGGGGTTGACCCACGCTTCAAAAGGTCGTGGTTGGAGGTAAATCAAAGTACGGCAAAGATAGGGCAGAGGGGGGGTACGGACCACCAATTACTAATTGAATAAAAAAATTGTTTTCCGGTTAGAGGTGTAGCGGCCCTGAAAAGCGGATACTTGTACTATATATAATTATTTCTCGAGAGTCTCTTTGCCTCACAGGGGGGGTCGCTCAATCCAGACAACAAAAGTCCCAGAGATAGGAAGCAGTTAGGACCCTACGCGGGCGCCTCAGACTTCCGAAGGCCAAGAGTGACTGAGAGTAACGCGCGGTCACGAAAAAGAACAACCCAGGGAGAAGGGGACCGTTCCCCCCGAGTTGGACAGGAGAGGGGAAAAATGACACCCGCGCAGAAAAAGAGACCGGAAATGCAAGTCAATCAAGAAAAGAGTCGCTCCAACGACTTGGACATCCTCCACCTGGACAGGAGAAAAAGCCGCGATGGAGTATAAAAGAGAGAGCAACGGGGAGGGGAAAATCTGATACATCAAAGGCGATCGGGTCCGGATGGACAAAGCGGAGATCCTTGCGCGGTGGTAAGGAAAAAAAGGTCCACGACGGCGGGAAACTCCTTTTCAATGAAAATGGAAAGCAGTACGCAGTGCAACCTGCGCCGCTGGTGAGGAGAAGTAGGAGTCCCTCAGAGGGAAGAAGTAGCCGGATCACCTTGCTAAAGGGAGCGGCCTCAGCTCGAGTATCAGAGAAAAAGGTCCTAATGGGAACATAGTCCCTAAAAGAAGGAAAGGGGGGGAGCTTTGAAACAGATACAACTGAGTCTTTAGCATGTGGCAACTCAATAAAGAAGGGAGAATAGAAAAAGATTTCATCGAAGCAGAAACAGACGCGCAAGGTGTGGAAAAAAAAGGCGTTGCGTGGGGGAAAAAAACCTGCGCTCTACTACTGCTGAAAACTCCAAAATAATACATCAGCCTACGCTGGGAGTCCTCCCTCGAAGAAGATTGTAACGCGGGGCTGCTGTTCACTTCCGGCCCTACCCTAGGAGTTTAAGGAGAAAAGGAGGGAAAACCCAAGAAGAAAGGGAAAACTTCTCCTTCACGACGCAATATGCTGTGTTGCTCACAAGGGAAGGAATCCATCGCTCTGGCTCCCTTTGCGCCTCCGAATCACAAGCTAACCCAGAATTAGGCCGTTGAAATGATGGTCGCTGGGGGGAAAAGACTGGATATCACTCGAGCTGGGAAAAACTGACGGGATAGGAAAGGTACCGCGCATTTAAAAAAGTCAGAATGAAATTCCAAAAAATCACCGGAGAGGGAAAAACTTCCGAAAAAGGTGCATAGACATGTTCAGCGCACGGGCTGCTACTTGTAACAAAAACGGAAATCTTCGCCAGAAAAGAAAAAAAGAAGGGAAATCCATGATCTCCTCAGGGTGGAGCGGACGACCTTGATGCTTACAAGAGAAACAGGAAAAAATAAAGACGGGGACGGGTTCGTCCGAAAATGGTATCGTCGACGACCCCCGCATCGTTTTCAAACGTGGTTGGGGGGGACGGACCATAAGACGCGGACCATGAAAAACCAAGACCATGAGGAAAAAAAAAGAGGGACCGCTGCGAAGGGGATCTCACGATCTGGGCCACGCGCGCCAATGAAAAAAAATGAGGGGGAAAAACCCGGCCAAACCCTCGATATGGAACGCACATAGGGAAAAGAGGGCTTTCTCCTAGAAGAAAATAGAAGAGAGGGAGGGAAAGCATCGGCTCAAAGCTTCCTCGCCGTCGCCGGAGGCCCCGGAGGCTCTCGCTGGTAAAAGGGGAAAAAGGCTGCTTTACATGAAGGGTAAGAAAAGCACCACGCACGTGTCCCTCAGGAAAAGGGAGGAGAGAGAAGAAAAACTAAAGAAGAAGAAGAAAAAACTCCTAGTATACGTGTAGATGAGCCGTGATGAGGAGAGTGCACTGAGAGAATAGAAAAAAAAAAAAGTTATTTATAAAGAAGTGCAAAGGACCGCTAGCACCGCCGAGCAAGCAAGAAAGGAAAAATTCGTAAAGAAAAAGGTCTCCGACGCAGCCAAGAAAAAACTGGTGAAAGGGGAAAGACCGGCCCGTCACGCAGCGAAATCCGCATTCACGGTTACATTCGAGCTCCACCAGAGGAGGAAAACTCCGGCGTCAAAATAATCGATGCAGCAGCAGAGAAAAGGAGAAGGAAATCTGAACCCCCTCGGCAAGTGACCTTTCCGCGCAGGTTCCGCTCCACCATGTCTCGGTCTGCTTGGCTGCAAGGGGTCGAAAGCCACGATAGCGCCCGATCCCGGCAAGGAGAGGAG
>Ga0179593_1558956_pt1 | contig 23198 bp, 36 predicted proteins | sample CZODoug2_1_08_16_FD_185931 | JGI IMG/M metagenome (GOLD analysis project Ga0179593, IMG submission 185931) | Vadose zone soil fungal communities from Angelo Coast Range Reserve, California, USA - CZODoug2_1_08_16fungal (PacBio error correction) | ecosystem: Environmental > Terrestrial > Soil >...
GGGACGCTAGTATTAGAAGCCGCCCCTACATGAGGGAGGGAACCATTACATGTACCCTATACCGCCTAAAAAAAGACAGGAGGTAAAACCAAAAAAGGGGAGAATCAATGTAGGACTGGAGGCAGATCGAAAAGGGTATTCAAAAAAGAAGTGCGGACATAAAGGGAAAGACTCGTTAAGTCAGAGAGCCAAAAGGAAGCAAGGGAGAAAGGCTCGCGAGAGGAATCCCCGTGGGATTTCCATTGCGGCCAAATCCGAAGCGGGAGGAATTCAGCTTTGGGAAGAAGGGTCACTACAAGATATAACCAGAAAGGGGGAAAGGTGACTAGGAAAAGAAAGGAAAAAAACCTGAAAAAGGGATAAGCGCTTGCCGGGACTACATGGTTGAAAAGACGAATTGAGTTTCAGGAAAGCGAACAAGGTGGAAAATCCGAAAAGGCTTCACAGCCATCTGCAAAAGAAGGGGAAAGGTAAGGGGGGGAGTCAAAAAGCCGGTTCTTGCTGAATGAAACTGCAGGTCAAAATGCGAACCAAAACGAACAGAAACCTAAGAAGGCGCAAAGCAATGTACAAAAGGAGGAACTCTCGACAGAGAAAAACTCTCTTGTTGAAAGAGAGAAGATAGGAAAGGAAAAATCAAGCTAGGCCAGACCTGCAGAAAACAGGACCAACCTGATACTTTATATGGAAAAAGAAAAACCTACCTCCAGCATAGAGTCTGAGTTAAGAGATGAAGAAAGGGCAAAAGGGGTGGAAAGAAGGAAGGACTTAAATCAACACTCATTGGCGCTCCGCTCACCAAAACCGGTCCGACAGACCATCGAAAGGGATAGCACTTTTTCGGAAACTAATAAGGAGAAAAGAGAAGATCGGAGGGACACGTTTGCACAACGCGGATGATTTGGTTGCACAAAAAAGGGAATGCCAACAGTAGCAGTAAAGTGCCAAATCCGCACTGGAAAAAAGGGACGAGGAACCACATTTTGTCGAGAGTAATTTGCTCCATCAAACATCCGAGAAAGCCGGGAAAGGGCATAAGAAGGGTGACTAGGTGTTGCAGGCGTAAAAAAGACGATGGACATCTAGATACAGGCACTGAAAAGTCCTCTGCCTGACTATGCAAGGTGGACAGCAATAAAGGAAAACTGGGGGGGAAGGGGGGAAGGAAAATTTTGTCAAGCCAATGGATACGCTGAGACGGAGAGACGAAAGGTGACTCCTCGAAATATAAACATCGATCTATAATAGAGAAAGAGGGTGACCTCGAAAGCAAGGCAAGGGAAAAGACCGAAAAATTGTCACGCGATACCTATTGACAAAAATAAGAAAATTCCTGCACTTGGAAAGGCATGGAAAGTGCTCAGTTCTCAAAGCAGGGAAAGGGGGAAATTAGTAGACACCGAGAAACACGGAAAATTGTTTGATGGACGAAAAAAAAAAAACCTCCCTCGAGTGAGGCCTCTGGCGGTACGAGTATGACCAAAACGGGGGGGGGAAACCGGAAGAACTGGCTGTCGCTATACCTCAAGAGAGGAGAAGGTAGAGAACAAAGGGAAAGGACAAACCTTGAGGGAAAAAGTTTCGATCTCCAGCGCGAGGACAGGATCTCCGGATGCGGGAGGAGGGAGAGGGGGAAGAAGTAACGCGGGGAGAGAGAAGGCGGGCGGGGTCTGTAAATCACGCGAAACGTCAACCGAAGGTCATCAATCCTCAAAGGAATATCTCTCAGGGAGCCGGGGGGGAGATCGCAAAAGCAGGGAGGGGAAAATGGGTGAAAAGAGAAAGGGAAAGAGGAAAACACAGACACGGCTGCCCGACGGGAGAGACGACAATCAAATCCCCGCAGACCGGTTTTGTTTAGCGTTGCATGAAAAAAAACGGAGAAGAGAGAAAAAAGGAAGCAAAAAAACCCCGGAATGATGGCGGGAGGGACGAGAGGAGGGGGAAACCCAAGTGAAGGTCCCAAAGTCTCGCTTCAGTGGCGGGAAACCAACGTTAAAAAACGGAAGAAGTCCAGACTAAAAACGAAGAAAAAATCATATCGAATCTCAACCTAGCGGTAAAAAAGGAGAGGAAAAGGGAAGGAGGTGCACGCCTTGATTTTCCAGAACCCTCAAAGCGAACGATTACTGCCCGATTCAAGAAAAAAGACCTCCCGGGATCGGTCTGAAGGGAAGATGGGCGCACAACGAAATAGTTACCGGAGAAGAACAAAAAAATTCGCTCGAGCGTTCTTGCTGAAAAAAAGGTTCCCTATAATTGGGGGAAAAGGACAAAGGGGAAAATCCTGGTTAACCGATATCGGCTCAGGGGCGTAGAAGGGGGGGGTGTTTTGTGGCGCTGAAACTAAAAAAGGGGAAAAAGGTCCCGAGGGAGAGCCTTGGCAAAGTGACCTTCTGGCGCTAAGACCCCCGAATACCAAGGTTGAAAGTTGGCAAAAAGGACATTAGGTCATACTCAACGGGAGAAAGGGACTAATTGACGGAAAAAAAAAGGTTCGAGAATCCTAGCGAGATACAAGTCGTCAGATAAATAAGTCACTCTGGCTTGGATACGCAACCAGGAGGCGGGACGGTCAAAAGAGATGTCTTTGCGCCGATTATTCGAGCAAAGAGCCATGGGAAACTTAAAAACCTGCCGTTAAATCCACAATCAATTAGTCACTTGCGCCTAGAGGGGGAAAGATGTCTGCAATGAAAGAGGGGGAAATCGCCACGAAGGTTTTATCTCAACCCTATAAAGGAAAAAAAAGGTGAGGGCCTGTTTTTGATGAGGAAAAAAAGAGAAATCAGGAAAGAAACCCCTGCTTTAAAAGCATACGCCCGGCAACAGCCAGATATCGAATCAAAAAAAGAATGGGAGAAACCCTCGTGTCTGCAAAAGCGGGGTAATAGAGATATAGGAGAGCTGAGGCAAGCTGATCAATATAAAAAATCACCCGTGAACAGAGGATTTCGGCATCGCGGAGCGGCAGAGGAAAGGAAGGGGAGAAATTCAAAGAAAGGGGGCATATGCTGTCCGCTTTCTATCAAGAGGCTCGCGGAGGTCCTCTGCAAGCGAATCGCGGGACCCATCTTAGATAAGGGGAATAGGGGTTGACGGCTTCAACACCCGCCTGCCTCGATGCTGTCTCCCTAGTCTTTTAGGAAAATAGCAACACACCAGTCGAATTCTTCTGGAAAAAAGATTAGTTTTTCCTGGGGGGTTTGCTCGAAGCTGTTCTGGGAGGGGTTGGACGGCAGTTTCATTCCGACGAGCAGGGAAAGAACAGCTAAACTGAATCAGGGCAGCTGAAAAAAAAAAGGTGCAGAGGTCGTTTAGCTCAACCTGTTTACGAACACCCAAACCGTAAAAATTCCCCTAATTGAAAAGGGGACAGAGGGCGGGTACCGGGTGGAAAGAGAGAAAACTTGCTGAGGGGGCGGGGAGTAGCACCCGAACGATTGCCGATTGAAAAAACAATCACCCGGGGTCCAACAAGCAGGAACGAAGCGTAAGTATCCGATCGTAGCTGCTATATTGACTGGTCAAAACTGTGTCTCACTTCGATGTCCGCTAAAAGGGACGATGCAAAGGAGCGGAGCGCAAAAAAAATGGAGTTTTCTGAAAAGGTCGTAGGGCATAGAAGTGTCCCTGACTCAATCGGCGGAGGGATGCAAAGAAGAACGTCGAAAGGGGTTAAATCCACAACAAACGGAAGAAGAGATGATCGTCAGTCTTCCACACCTAAGATCGAGACCCCAACCACAAAAAAAAAAACCCCCCCAAAGAAAGAAAGATTCAACCGCAGAAAACTTCAAACGAATCCCGGACCGAAAAAGACTTGGAGACAAACCTAATCTGATTTTATTTAAAAGTCCGTGCGAAGCAAGGCGTAGTCACACCGAAAGGGAATTAAACAAAGGCCATCAGCTTACCATAGAAGCGGGATCAGGAGTACTGGCTCTAGGGGCGAGGGGGGGATCCCGTTGGATTGGAAGGGAAAAGGCAGCGCACGCAAAAAACAGAAAGCGAATCATCGTGCGTTCCCGGGAAAAACACAACCAGGAACACTACTGAAGCTTCCGATTGACCGCGGTGAACAGGCACGCGCAAAAAGGGACAAATGATCGAGAGTGAAGCGGGGAAGAATGACTGGGCCGTCGAACCGTCCCACCACAAAAAAAAAATCATCCTCTTCTAAAGAGAAGGAATAGGCAGTAAGCCGGGGCTGCCAGTCTGTGACGACGGCATGACGAGCAAATTCATTCAGGCTCCTCAAATAACCAAAAAAACACCACGAAGGCAGAGCGGCGAACTCTGCGGTGTGTGCTCGCAAAACGAAGGAAGAAAAAAACGGAAACAAGAAGCGGAGGCAGGACCTCGCCCCTCTGGACTTTGCGATTGAAAGAACAACGAACCAAAACGCAGCTAGAGCAAGCCGATACGGTAAAAAAAGGAGTCGCGCGCTACACATGGCAAAATGGAGCAGAGTTGCCGGGCCGCCTAAAACACTGGCTCTCCTCTCAAGCTAAAAAACACAAAAAGAAAAAACAGATCTCAAATTCAAAAAAAAGGATCAGCACAGAACCGCGCGCCTACGAGTCAAACCCCCTTGTTCAAAGAAAAAAGTAAGGTGGGGAAAAAACGGTCGCCACAGGGTCAAGAAGCACTGCGTGGAAGCGTATGGATACATGGGACGGTCGAGCTCAAGTGGGCAACTCTCCAAACATGCACAAAGAAGGGACGAAAGGGACTGACTTGGGCAGCGTCTGACGAAAAGGGAATAAAAGGACCAGGCAGAACTTCTCTGAAAAACTTCGTGCTGACGATGCAAAGGATCAAGCGCAGTTCCTGTCCGGTCAAAGGGGGGGGGGTGGGGCCATTATACGCGATCTATATCTGAAAAAAAATGTCTGAAGCTATGAGTGGTACCCAAAAAAAGACGAGAACTCGTGGAAGCGATCCAAAGAAAAGAAAAGGCGTTCGATCAACATCCAACTAAAAAAGGGGGAGAGGCTAATAATGAGTAGCGGAGTTTAAGAAAGTAACAGAACAAAAACAGCCAAAGAGAGACCGAAGGTGAATTAAAAAAGGGGGGGCGAGGGGCCAACCTGTCATCAAGAGCCCCCAAAAAACAAAAAGTGAACTCATGAGGTCAGGTACCGGTATATGACCGGAACGGGACGAAAGAACCCAGCAGAGGAGAGGAGCACGAGCTGAGGGGAAGGTTTGGCGCAAGGCTAAACGAGATTCTCGAAGCCTTATCCATTGAAAGGACAAGCAAAGTAACGCGGGGCGTCGGCTAACAAACAGTGGCGGGGTAAAAAATAATAAGAAAAGAAAACGGTCAAAAAGCGGGGCAAATCTCGCTTCCCGGGGTAAAGAAAAGCTGCAGCGTTTCGAGGGAAAGGGTTTACCGCTCCAAGAGGGCTGGAGAAACGGGGTACACGGGGCTGAAAGGAGCGAAGAAATCAGTCGAGAAAAGATTAAGAGGGTGGGGGGGGAAAGATGCGCTCAAAAAGATTTAACGAAAGGCACAAAACTATGTCAAAAGGGGAGTGGTCGAATTATCACAAAAAAGCGCCCCCGTGGAATGTCCAACGCCAGCGTCAGTGGAGAATTTGCATCTACACTGGAACGCGTCAGACTCAGACTGCCTACAAAAAAAGGGAGGATCGATGTTTAGCAATGCCATCTCGGGACAAAGAGAGTTAAAGAACACGTGGAATCCGTTGCACCAACGGAAAGACCACAACTGGCGGAGGCCGACGAGCCTAATTTACGAGGGAAGAATGAGCAACCTCCAGTCGGGAGAAGGACGTCATACCGATTGTTGTCAATGAGGGAGGCCGACAGGCAGAAAAGTCGGAACTGGCTGCGAACCCAGACCATTTTACGACATAAAAAACACAAGGGGGTAAGGTAATCATATAGAAGAGCAAAGTCGGGGGGCATGTGTCACGAAACGCAAACAATCCTTGAGGACAATTCTAAAGGGGGAAGGACCTTCTGGCGCTCAAGGAAAAAAGGGTAGAACCCGTACCGAGAAGGAGTAAACACAAACTGACAGAGTAAGAGCAAGGAAAGTAGCAGGACTTACTAATGTTTCTTCGATGGACCAGTTCAGAGAGTATCGGAGATACACGGTCGGACCGGCGGTTGAGAGAAATAGGCAGAGGAAGTTAAGAGATGGGGGGAGAAAGTATTAGGCTATTTGTCCTTGTTGGACCTTAAAAGGGGAAAAAAGCTATCCGAGTAACGGTGCAAAACACGTCAGCTTTCGGATCTTGGCTGCCTGGAACGGTGAGGGGGAAAGAGACCCACCGTTGCCAAAATAAAAAAGGAAGAATCCAAGTATTCCTGGAGCCCGCAAAGAAAGAGCTCGACCGGAAAAGGAGGCTCAATACGCCTGCCCGTCTGACAAAAAGGAAAGAGAAAGGGGGGCAACACAAGAAACCGTGTATGAAAACGCCGGTGGGGGGTGAGATATGAGCTTTAGGCACTATGTCAGGGATCGTGAAGTAGGGGGGAGATTAGGTCCAATGGTCAGGAAAGAGGAAGTGGGGATCTACGGGGCAAAAAGGAAGTGCAATTGTTTCCATTATGGGACGAAGGGACTAAGGGGAGAGAGAGGCGCTCGGGGGGGGGAGGCTTCTAGAGTGTCTAGATTTTGCCCCAGGAGCAAGAGGTCCTGGCAGGACTTAGGGGGAACCCGTGGATGCCAGGGCGGACTGCAAGGAAAAAAGGTGGGAGAGGAGGACGGCTAGCTTTTGAAAGGGGAGGTTGGGATGTCAGGAAGAGGGAGGGTTCCATTGTGCCTGCAGAGAACGACAGTCAGCAGCGGCACCGAAGGGAATAGGAAAAAAGGAGAGGACAGGGCTAGACCGAGCATAGAGGTCTGTTGTGGATTCAGCATGAACCAATGGGGACCGCAAGCACAGAGGGAAAGGGTGAACCCGGCGCTGTCGTCCCGCGGGAAAAATAAACATCAGGAGGAGGGGGGGAATTCAGAAACACAAGATTTTCCCACCCAGACGCTCAGGCATCCAGCAGGGGACATCAAAGCGAGCGGGAAACTCCCGTCGCTTCCGGGGGGGACGTCCGAGGATCTCTAAGGAAATTGCGGAAAATGAGGGGGTGCGAGAAGTTGTCTTCGAGAAGAAGACAATAAGAGCGTCACACTCGGTTGACCAAGAGCTACGGTTGACAGAGTGGTCGTCAAGGGACTTCGTACTCTGAGTCGGCGGGTGAGATAAAGAGTAGAGTCTCTCAGACAACAGGGATAAAGATGCGGTAGACGGAGGACTGGAGCTCGATAGCCACTCATTACCCAAGAAAGAAAGACACAGGCAGAAGATGTGAGACAACCAGAAAGGGATAATTGGGGAAGACGAAAGCAAAAAGTCATGCAGAAATTTCTTAAAATCGACTAAACCCAAGAGGAGAGAAGAAGAAAGCATCGAGAGAGAGGTGGAAGTCCAAGTATTGGTTGCATTGCCCGAGCAATTCCGAAAAGTAAGCATCTTTGGGTCTGTACGATAACCCGCAACCATTACCTAAACGTCTCAGTTAGGGAAGGAATACCCGACAACAGGAACGATAGAGCTTCCGGGGACTTTTGACGGTATACGCTAGTTGGAGAAAAGAAAACCATCGCAAGGGAAGAATCATCCTTTCAACAAGAGGGGAGATGATTAGGGTCCCTCAACTCAAAGAGAACCAAAAAGAAAAAAGAAATGGCAGACAAAACGTTCAGAATTTAGAGGGAAAAGAGGGGTGGGGGCTCAGGAGGGGGGCGAACGCATCAAGCTTATGCCAGGCAAAAGAGAAAGAGAAGTTGGTAAAATAAAAGAGGAATGCAAGCAAGACCCAGATATCATCAAGCGAGTAATTGTAAGAAAATTGAGGAAGCTGCTTAACATGGAAAAAAAACGTGCCTCATTTCCCTCGAAAAGAAGGGAAAAAACGTAAAGCGAAAAAAAGGGAGAGAAAGTGGCAGAATAATGAATCAGAATGGAGAATCGCAGCGCTCAAGCATCAAGGAGAAACAAAGAGGAGAGTGGAGTGGTTCCAACAAGAGTCGTTCGAAAAGGGAAAAGAGGTCCAGGGAGTTTGAAAGGAGGGGAGGAAAGAAGGGGGAAAAAGGTCACTGGGGGGGACAACCCAAAAACGAACCTTCGACGAATTGAACTAGGCAAGAAGGGTTCTGTATCGAAAAGTAAACCAGAAAGAGGAGAGAGCAAGCAGGGAAGGAAAAAGATGCCGGAACTCTCGTCTAGTGCAAAGGCTCGCATTGTACGGGCAGGGGAAACATTGGGGGGGGGGGGTGTTACAAGGCTTGACTGCCGAGCACACAGTAGGAAAAGAAAGTGATTTAGGGGAAAAAGCGAAAGGAGATCTAGTAGTCTTGTCTCTAATCAGGGAGAAGAAGAAGAGGAGGAATCGAATAAGACTAATTTAATTTGGGAAGAGGATAGGGAGTGGGGAATAAAGGAGGGGGGGCTAAAGAATCGCCAGTGAGTGGAAGGGGGGAGAAGAAACACGTCCCTGGGTGGGTGACCACCAAACAAAACCGCAGAAAGAAAAAAAGGAGGAGTGGAAAGTATGAAGGAAAAGGGGCGGTAAAAAAGTCGCGGGAAAGGTCAAGAACCGCAAAAAAGCTCGAGAGAGGGTAGGAGAGGAAGAATTAAAGGGCCGGGTTAAAGAAGACGGGAAGAGAAAGACATAGGGGAAAGAAAAAGAGAAGGGAGAGAGGGGGACAAGATAAATAGGGAAAATTAAGCTGGGAGCCCGCAGGGGGCGGGGCAAATAATGTTCAAGAAGGGGAATGGAACAGGGGAACTAAAGGAACCTTTCAATCAGGGGGAAAGTTCGGCTATCACCACTTGTCACGGGGGAGAAGGAAGCAACAGGAGTGCAGGGGGGGAAAAAGGGGGGAAAAGGACGAAAAAAATACACGACTTGCCCGAGAGACTAGAAAAAGAAAAGAACGGAGATCCAAAGGGGGTGGTGCCATGAATTAGGAGTAAAGATAAAACCCCATGGGAAGGGATACGGGGGGTAAAAGGAGAGAAGGAGAGGAAGCACGTGGTCTGCCAGCATTCGTAACCAACCTTGTCAATCAGAACGAGGGGGGACGGAAAGACGACCTTCCTAGTTGAATTATCGAAAACCGAAGTCTATCGTACGGGAAAAGGGGGGGGGAAACTAAGGTGGCAAACAGTAGTTGGTCAAGAAGGGCGCCAAAACGCTTACTAGTGGTGCCCGATTAAAAATTGACGAAAGAAGGACGAGGCGGGAGGGACATATGAAGCCTCGTCCGGGGAAGTAAATCAAGGCAGGAAGAGGGAGAAGTGATGGGCTGAGACAGAAATGTCAAGAAGGTGGTCAATTCAGGAGAAAGAAAGAGAATGAGGAGGTCGTGTGGGTGCATCGGAGAAAAAAAAGGACAGGTGACAAAAGAAGGGGGAGAGAAAGGGGAAAAAAGGGCATTAGCGCTCGCTGAGCCCCAGAAAAAGGGGCCGGGGGGGGAACACGCCCAGCTTACTTCTTCATAGGGAAACGTATCAAGGTGACAAAGTTCGGGAGGGAGATTGGACGTCCCAGGAAAAGAAGACTAAAAGAGAAAGAAGGAGGGAAAAAAGATCAGGGAGGGAGAGGCGACTCATATACAATACAGAGGCATTGCAAATGGGGGCGCGTTCCCTTCCTTGGCCGAAAGGACAAGGAGGGCCAGAGAAAGAACGGGGAATCGTCAGGGATTGCGGATAATTTCTGTTCGAATGGAAAAAGGGGGTTCTGCACTCACCTTCAAAAAGAAAAAGAAAGGACTCGTAAAAATGAATGGATTGAGATGTGTAATGCTCAAAGGTAAAAACGCCATCCGCCCTGATGGGGTCAAAAGAAAATCACTTGGGAAGAAGGGTGGGGCAAAAAAGAAAGAAGGAGGGTGGTGCAAAAGGTGCCTGTGCAAAGAAAGGCGAGTCAGGCGCAATGTCTTCGAGGTTTATAAGAAATGGATGAAGGTAAGAGGAGGGGAGAGGGGGAAGGTCGCAGGGAAAGGAGAGGGGGAGGGCAAACGGCAAAGAGGCTCCATGCCTGAAGGGACTAAAGCCGGGTGATAAGCCGTAGATGAATTAGCTTAGAGGTTCTGCATCGGAGAGGTACAGCTGGGAAAAAGGGAATAGTATTGGAAGCTTTTCTGCCTGGGGACGAGTTGAGGATTAAAGGGGAGTCTGAATCAGAGGGATGCAGCTGCACCGGAGGGAGGCTTTGGTGGGGGGGGGGGGGGGGGAGGGGGGGGGGTGGGAGGGGTGTGGGAGGGGGGTGGGCGGGGGGGGGGGTGTGTTGGGTGTGGGTGGGGTTGGGGGGGAAGCGGGGGATGTGTTGTGGGGATTGTGGCATGGTCGGCGTGTCGTTTCTAGGGGTAGTGAAAGAAGCAACGACTTTGGCGAGCGAGCAGCGATTGAGACTGAAAACGTAAGACGAGAGGTAGGTTTTGCTTCGTCGCCTTTTCTGGTTCTTGTTAAAAGGAAGGAATTCTGAAGAAAAGAAATACGCATCTAAAAAGAATTAAATGGGAGGAGGAGGGGGAACGCCGGTGCAGGATGGGATGAAGGGGGGGGCCTTCTTACGAAAATGAGGAAACATATCCAAAGGATACCCGGGTCTATTCGAGTTAACGCAAAGAAAGAAAAAGACAAAAGGAAAGCGTATAAAAAGGAGTGACCATGTCGTCCTCTTGGCAGGGACTACAAATAAAGGACTCCTCGGAAGGAAAGAAGAAGGGGATATCCAGCTTCGGAGAAAAAGAGAAGTAAAATCTGTTCCTAGGGAACATGAGATTGTGACTGGGTCGACTCGGAGGGGGGAAGATCGACGGGGAGGTTGTAACACGTCGGGAGGGGTATCTGGGCCGGGGGCTGGGAAAAGAGAAGAAGGGGATAGAGGAAAGAGAGAAGAAGGGATCTTCTACAACAAATTAAAAATCATATGAGCTCGACGACACTGAAGTCGGCACCGGTGCGAGTCGCCAGGAGAAAGGGCGTGAAAGAAGAATAAAATTGAAACAGAACGCAAAAAAATAGAGTAAAATTTGGGTACCAGTCAGGTAATGGAGACAAAAAAGTCAGAGTTGAAAAGAAGAAAAAGAGAACGGGACTATCCAAACTTATATTCATCGACGAAAAATGGCGATTGGTAAAAAAACAATAATGATTTCAGCTGACGGAATGGTGTTGACAAGAAGAAACGACTACTGGGCGAAGAGTATCAGCTGAGAAAAGGGAATCTCCAACGAAAGGGAACGACTATTGGCCGAGGGCAGGGTTCGGGAGGTTTAAATCGAACAAAGTAAAAAAGAAAAAAAAATGAACAAACCTCAGGGGGAAATCCCGTAAAGAACGCACTATAGGATGCTGACTGCCAAAAAACTCGCAGGAAAAGGGAAGGACCAACCGCAAGCAAGAAAAGTAGGTCTACTCAAGAAAGAGAAAGAGCTGGGGGGCTCAGTAGGAAGACAAGAGAAAATCCAAATTAGAAACTGGGGAAGAAAGAGGACAAAGGAAGGGGGTACTGGAAAAGGGGAAGCGGGGATGAGGAAGGAAAAATACCGCCGCGCCGATCAGCAAGCATAAGGGAAACGATAAAAAAAGAAAGGGACAACAATGAAAGGAAAATCCGGAGTGGTAGTCTCTAAAAAAAAAGAAAGGGCTCAGAAAGAAAGAGGGGGGGAGAATAGCGAAGCAACACGTATGAGGACGAAAACTAAAGCAGAAGATCTCGGCCGCTCCAGGTAAAAAAGTTTTGAGAATGTGGTCGGGAAGGGGGGAAAAAGGGAGGGGGAGGAGGAAAAAAAAGGTGGAAGAAAGAAGGGGGAAGAGTTGAGAGGGACGAGAACATGGACACTCAGAAGATCGGATGAGTTGGCACTCGAAAAAGAAAACCGCTGAAAAGGAGGTGTCCTGTGAGTACGACGGCCAAAGCCGATCCAAGAATTAAGGGAAGAAAAAAATGGAATGAAAACTCTAGAGGGAGGGGGAAGAAGGCAAAGGGGAAGAGGAAGAAAGAGTCTTTGCCGGTCCCCTGGGGGGGGAGGAAACAGCAAGAAAAGACGAAGACAGAAAACTCGGACGGGGATAAAGTATCAAAAGGAAGGGGAAGAAGAAAAAGAGGAAGGAAAAGGGGATCGAAATTATCCGATAAAAAGGAAGGGCCCGTCGAACATGTGGGAAGGACAAGTCATGGGGGGAACTATGAGAAGAGGGGGGGGGAGGGTCGCCTTAGGGAGAAATTCTACCGAAAAAAAAAGGGGGAAGTGGGGCGCACATCGAGACTGTTTTGAGAACGAAAAAACACAACAAAAAAAGGGCCATTATATCAAAAATTCGACCCCTGCACAATCGGGAGGGGGAAAAGGGAAAAACCAAAAAGGAGAAGGAAGGAGAATGTGAGATACTACGGGTTGATAGGGACGCGGAAAAGGAAAATGGAAAGGAAAAAGTATAACAAACATGTAAAGGTAATCAGACAAGACATGGAAAAGGGAGGGGGGGAAAAAGCAAAAGGTCCTTTGCAAAGAAAGGTAAAAAAAAAGGGAGACAGATCATCGGGAGCGGGGTCTATTCATAAAAACGCTTAGGCACGGGAGCCGGGCGTGTCGATTGATGGGGTTAGAGAGGGAAGAGGAGAAAAATGAGAACTGAGAAATCTCAGGAAAAAGAGAGGAGAAAAGGAGAAGAGGGGGGGGTTGGGGCGTTCATCTAGACTCAACAACACACTAGGTAAATCGAGAGAGACACCATACACAACAGCGGGGGATCGACAGGGAAAATTGAAAGTTAGAAAGCAGGTGTATGTCCGTCAGAAAGAGCAGTGGGCTGGTAAAAATTGGTCCAAAAAGAGGGAAGAGGAAGAAAAAGACTAGGGAAAAAAAAAGACTGAAAATCATTCGGTGATCGAGAGGCCCATCGAGGAGAGGGACGGAACGGTGGGGGGACGGAGTTGCACCGGGGGCAACCGAAGGGAGGAGACGAACAGGGCCCCTATTGGGAGAGGGGAAGAAAAAAACTCGAGAAAGAAGGAAGAGTCAGCGGAGGCTGCTAAAAACCACAAAAAACGTCCTCTAGGAGAGAGCGGTGGAGGACAAGAACATTGTGAAAAAAAAAGGGGGGAAACTCCAAAAAAAGTGCGACAGAAAGACTCCTGACATGTCTCACTCTTTGCTAAGTGGGGGGGGGGTTGGGGGTGCAAGTGAAAGCTGTGTCTGAGGGGGGGAAGACAAGTTTGAAAGAAAGAGGGGGCGGAGAGCTGGGAGACAGGGAAAAAAACGAACTGCTAAAAGCAAAGGATAAAGGCCGAAAACAAAGTAAAAAAACGGGGATAAATATTCGAAGAAGGCCTATGATAGGAGCGAGAAAAGGGAGGGGGAAGATCTCCAGGGGAGGAGTAGGGGGTTTACGATCCGTCCAACATGTGGTTTAAAAACCAGGTTAGGGAGAAGCTTACCGGGCCTTGTACCACCAGGGGGAAGGGAAAAACAGAGAACGAGGAGGGGCCGGTCAGAAGAGCTGGTTTCAGGATCTTCTGGCCCGGAGGAATTGGAAAACGGTTTGTTCTCGGAAAAAAATGAAAGACAAGGAGAGGCATAGAAAGGGAGACGGGTAGGGAAAGTCCAACCGAGCTCTTTTGCCATCGCGCGAAAAAGACAAATTACCAGGAGGGAAAACGTTAGGAATGAAGGTTTTGGGGGGGGAAAAAAAAAGCGTTGGTATGCTGGTAACTGAGTGGGAACGCTGGATCATTCATGAAGGAGTCTTAAAGTTGAAAAAAGGAAAAGGGGAAGAGAAGTGGCGGACCGGAGAGGAGGAGAGTGGATAGCGAGAAAAGTCAGTGGAAGCGACGGCAACAAAACAGGGAGAAAAAGCATAAGAAAGGTTTTCTACCGGGGCGGGGAGCGAGCTTCAGGAGGAGGTAGGGGGGGATGGGAGAGAGAGGAGGGGGAAAAGCTTTAAAAAAGAGGGGAACAGAAATACTGAAAAAGAGTCTTAGAAAAGAAGTGAGCCGATGAAGAAAGGGGTTCGCTGAGGAAGGGAAACGAAGACTTCGGGGACCTTTTGCTTGGAAGGGGCAACGAAAGGTGGTATTGGCGCAGAAGTGCCGGAAACTGGCACAGAAACAAAACGGGGATAAAAAGATGAATCACTAAAGAGGGCTGAGGGGAAGGAAGAAAAAGTGGGGGACGGATCTGTCAAACAGTCATCCTTTCGGCAAACCCAAGATATTGTGTTCGAAAGTTCGCGGCGTAAAAGGGGGGGAGGAAATCTAGAAGAATACTGCTGAAATGGGGGTAGCCGGTTCAACCAGATCATCAGAAAGACTGGGCTCGAAGGGCTCAATTCCAATAGAAGGGGGGAAGACCAAAGACGAGCAGAGAATCTTCGACGCTGTAAAAGCGGCGATAGCTTTCAAGGGTTGGGAAAATGAGGCGAGGCAAGGAAGTAGGGGACGCCCAGGGGGGGGGGCGAAAAGCGGCTAGAGCCGCCATTCGGAAGAAGATCAGGCGAAAAAAGACTTGACTCACAACAAGGAAAGGCAAGAGAAAGTCAGAAGAGGTCTTCGGGAATCAAGAACCGAAGTCGCTGAGGGGGGACTCACATAAGGGAGAAGACAAGTCCAGAAAAGTAGCGAAGGATGGAACCGGCTAAAAAGGCGTAGGCACGAAGGGAGGCGGAGACGTGAGAGAAAAGGAACCCACCGGGGGAAGAAAGGAGATCTTAGCGATTCTGGGTGGGGGATTCCCGACCAGAAAAGGTCCTTCGCAGAATCACGAAAAGAGGGGGCCAGATTGACGTAGGAACGGTCACGCAAGTCCCGGGAAACAATCCAGAGAGAGTGCGGACTACATTTGGGGGGAGGAAGATGAAAAACGGAGAAACTCAAAGAAGAACAGGGAGTGAAACCTCTGCAAAATGGGCGTTTTCGCCTGATTAGCTAATGGGAAAAAACTTCGAAAAGCAAAGGGTACGAAACAGAACATAGAAAGAAAACAACAGGACACGAAAGTCAGGGGAGAAAACTCAGAAAAAAGAACCGAGAGGGGGGGAAAGAGGAAGGCAGATTAAGCGAACAATTGGGAGGGAAGGTAAAAATTGCTTCCAACGAGATGTTGAGTCACAATAGGGTCGAAACGGCTAGCAGCAAGAGAGAAAGGGAAAAAAAAAAAAAAGTACTTAAAAGAGAAAGAGCAAGGGGGAAAAAAGTTGTAAAAAAGAGTTAATAGACGGGGGATGGAGCCGCTACCACTAGAAGAAAAGAAGAAGTCAAGGGATAAAGAAGGCAGGAAAGATTGGAAAATACTCATAATAATCAGTCTAAATTGAGAGATTAAAAAGGGAGGGTTTACATCTGGTGCCAAAAATGAGATTAAAAGAAACAGAACTGGCACTGTCGGGGGGTAAGGGCGTTATTCGAAACTTCCGAAAATTCACGTCGGAAACGAGCCTTTTTAGTGTAAGTGTGGGAGGGGGGGAACGTACACAAAGGAAAAAGGACCGGCCATGGGGGCAATAAAGTTGGGGGGGTGTGGTTTTGGGGGGGTTGGGGTGGGGGGGGGGGGGGGGGGGGGGGGGGGGGGGGGGGGGGTTGTTGGTGTTGGGGGGGGTTTGGGTGGGTGGGGTGGGGGTGGGGGAGGGGGGGTGGGGGGGGGGGGGGGGGTGGGGGGGGGGGGGGGTGGGGGGGGGGGTTGGGGTGGTGTTGTTTTGGTGGTTGTGTGGTGGTGTGTGGGGGGGGGGGGGGGGTGGGGGGGGGGGGGGGGGGGGGGTTTGTGTGCCGTTCGATCCTCGGTATCCTCAAAGGTTACTTGGTCCAGGGGGGGAAAAAGTCAAAGGGATAAAGCGAGAATACAATCTGACGAAAAGAGGGGGAAAGCGCCTAAGGTTACCCGAAAAGAGCTGAAGAAACGGTATCGGGGGGAACCTCCTGCCGTAAAAAGGGGGGGGAGGGGGGAAAGAGAAAACTTAGAGAAGGAGTAAAGTAAGGACTAGGGGGAAAAAAAGGAAGGGGGAGTGGGGTCCTTGGGGACAGAGTTCTCACCAGCGAGCCAAAGAATTTGGCAACCAAACAGGAAAAAAAATCCATGGAGTGTCAAGAAAAACTAAGGCCAAGAATCATGGAATCGGGAGGGGAAAACGGGACTAAAATTTCGTTTAAACTTCTGAACTGCAAACAATAAAGCCGAGCGCAAAAAAAACTCTGACTGGCGCAATCTCTGGTCTCCGGAGAGGGTGAAATCGGGCAAGTAACGAGGTTAGTAGGGAGAAGGAAAGAGGGAAGGGGACAAACGACTTCAAAAAAAAGGACGATCAGCAAAGGGGGATTCCATGGAGGGGGGGGGGGGAGCGCAAGAACGTCTGGACGGAGATCCGGACTGCGCCAACAAAAGGTGTGGGAAAAAAAAAAAAAAGAAGGGAGAGGAAAGTGGACATAAAGGAGAAGAAGACGAGATCTGAAACAACAGACGGTTGCAGATCTTCCACCACACGTAAGAATATGATACGAAAAGTCGTCTCGTGCATCCGGGCGAAAGGGGAAAGGTTCGAAAGCGTAAGGAAGGGAAAAGTGGGAACAATACGATGGATCCGAAGACCCGTGCACCGTTGGATGATCTTCTAAGAGCCAGATGGGGGGGGGGAAGGTTACATCCGGCCAGAACAGCCACTGGAAAAGAAAAAAGGGGGGATTTACAGGAGAAGGGGGGAAGCCATCCAAGATCCTATCGGCGAGGGGAGAAAACCGTTAAAGTCACTACAGCTAAAAATAAGGCCAAAAAGTAAGTGTCCACGCAAACAAGAAGACCGGTAAGAAGGTCAGTATGAGAACATGGTTTTGTCACAAAACAGATCGGATGTTGAGAAAAGGGGCAAAGTCACCTTCTCGAACTGGAGAAGGAAAAAAGGAAGGCGAAAAGAGGGAAAAACGCAAGATACTGTCAGATAAATGACGGAGCGAGAAAAGGTAAGCGCGGCATTATTTGAGTAAAAAAAAGGGCCAACTTAAAAAAACTCCCGGAGCCGGGTGATAATCAAAAAAAGAAGGAAATCGAGGAGGGGGGAGGAAAGATACTTCGGCGTATCTTTGGGAATCCGTTGTTAAAAGGCACGCGTCAAAGGGTCAGGGACAGAGCCGGGGGGAGAGTCTTGGGAAGATGGAAAGGAAAACCTGGGGGGAAGGGAGGAAAGACTGACCAACACATCCCCCGGCAAAGGATGCCTCGTAAACGGGGGGGAAGCCGCAAAGTGACACATAGAGACCGTCCGTCGTCAAGGTCAGGGGCCCGGAGGACGTGAAAGTGGGAAGAGGAAGAAGGGGGCCCCTACTGGGGCAAAAAACAGCGACTGTATTCAACAGCGGGGGGGGTTGCAACTATTGAAACCCTTCTTGTTACTGCCAGTGGCGATGGGAGGGAAAAAAAGGGGGGGAAGAAGTCAGCGAGGGGGGAGGAAACAGGGTCATTTGTACGACGGCACAGACGGGGGTGGCCAGTAGGAGCACTGGAACCTTTATACCGCGGGGTGCTAAAGAACGCGTAGAGGAAAGAAAATCGCGTGGAGAAGGGGGAAAGTGAAATAGAAAAGTTGGGCAACTGCTTGAAAGGGAGAAAGGAACGAATTGGAATTTGAGGCCGTGGAAATGATGCAAAGAAGGAGAAGGTTTCAGGAGGAGAGGAGAAAGGCCGAGGACCTTTCTTTGGATTTCAAGAGAGTGATGGGGGTCGAAGTGGGCAGGACGGCAGGGGGGGGGAAAGGAGACACAGGGAGGGAAGAAAAGGAAAGAAAAAATCAGGGGAGAGAAAAGGGGGCGCAGTTTACGGCATTAGTCACGGTAGAAACATTCAGGTGTAGGTCCCAAAAGAAGACCTATAGGGGTAAAAGTGGTTGCTGAACTAAAGAGGAAACCCGTAGGGTCTGAGCGTTTGAGGGGTATGAAGGTACAGGCCAACAAAAGAGGAAAAGACATAGGGGAAGACTTTCTTCACCCAGACGGGTTTGATCAAAGAGCGATAGATAAAAATAAACTTATCATATCGTAAGAAGGGACGTTGAAAATGTCTCCGCAGTAGAGTGTGGGAACAAAGGCCGGTGGGTCGGATTCATAATAAATGAAAACGGGATTATCAGACCAAGGGGGGGGGGGGGGCATACAAAAAGGAGCTTCTGTTCGAGTGTGTTTCCTCTGATCTAAAGGGGCTTTGAGGTTCTCTATCCAATTCAAAAAAGACAAAGATTAGGGGGAAAAAAGCTAAGCAGCTTTAACTCGCGGACTCTTGTTAAATTCCTCTAGTAAAGACCGACAAACTGAGCAATCGGTAAAATTTATTAGGGAGGCATCTCTAAGCTAGTCACACCTAAGGGCTGACATCAAAAGGAAAAGGAGACAGCGAAAATAGGAGAACCAAAGAGAAATCCAGAGAGTCTCTATTATTACAACCGGTATTCGTTGCTCATGAGAATCAAAGCGGGGGGAAGCGAGGGGGTAGGGGGAAAGAAAGACCCCTCCCCAGGAAAGAAGAGGGAATCTTTAGAATACCCACTAGAAACGACACAGGCTCTTGGAAGGGAGAAGGTTCGGAAGGGGAAAAGGTAAGGGAGAACCTCGAAACAAAATTGATCCTCAAATACCGAAAAAACTTCTGAGCGGATGCAAGAGAAGGAGAGGCTAAAAGGACACTCGGAATGCAAGGATGCAAGAAAAAAAAAGAAAGCCTCACATCAAAAGCAACAGAAACACTGATCGTCTGAAATTTCTAAATTTTCGGCCGGCGAAAAGGGATGCAGCAGAAAGAAAAGGGAAGAACCCATACGAATGCCTGGAAAAAATGGGGGCAACAGACGGGTTAAGGGCGGTCATCACCGACCGCGCGCAGAGACATACGGGACTCAGAAGGCAAAAGGGGGAATTTGGCGCGCCGAGAAAAGAAAGAAAAAGGGAAGAAACTGACCAGAGACAGGAAAAAGGGGGAATAAACTCAATTATAAGCCAACCAAAGCGTAAGACAAGGGGAAACAACACAGGGCCCAAAACGAAAGGACGTATTCTAAAAGGGGAAAAACGGAAATGCGGGGGAACGGATAGGGAGGAATCCAGGGGGGGAAAAAGGGTCAGCTCGATATTTTGCAACTCAAGAACACAAAAGGGGAGACGTGAAAATGGCAATTGGGAAGGGTTCAGGCTGAAAAAAGGGAAGACAGTCAGTTGGAAAGGAAGGCCCTTAAACTTCAAATGGTTGACTCTATTTGATTTCTGTTTACGGCCAGCTCTCGATACCTAGGCTGTGGAACGTGGAGGGTTGATAAAAAAAGAGCGAAAAGGGATAATAGAAGGACGGTGGGGAGAGGACAAGAAGTAAGAGGGCCTGCAATAGAATATCTTCGATAGAAAATTGCTACTGGACAAGGGTTACCCTTTTTACGCACAGGACTAAAGAGCGAAAGAAAGAAGGGGGGAAAAAACATCAGGAGAATTGGAGTCCCCTCGCCACTCAAAAACGCCGCCGAGGGGAGACCCTGGGAAAAAATTGCTTTGAAAAAGAGGAATGGGTCGGGGTCGGAAAAAAGAAAGGCGAGAGCGCAGGGAAGAGCAAAGCGGGAATACTCAATCGCTCCGCCTCGAGAAGTACTCTAAGAGGGGCTGCAATAGGGGTAGAATTGAGAGACCTCATTTGCCGGAAAAAGGACGTGAAGAGGAAAAACAATTTAAGAAAAACATGAAGAAAGAAGGGCCCTTTAGGATCCTCGACAAACTCTTGTTCACTGTATATCAAGGGCGACGGTTAGGATGGAAACTGTTTGGAAAGACGGGGAGAAATTTAAAACATAGAGAGATCTACGAATCCCATAGTCAAGAAAAAGGGGGGGGGGGGGTGAGGCAGAACCATCTCAAACAAAAAGGGGGGGGTAAATATATAAAGGCAACGCATACACACACACGGATCGTTGATCGAGAGATTACTCCAGGGAATGAAGGGAAGGAAAGATGTCAGGCACTCTGATCCCGGAGGACCCAAGGGAGGAGAGGGATCGGATGAAAATGGCCCCGAGAGGAGTACCCCGCTGAAAAACGCGGGTGCACCCGGAAGAGGATGTTAACTGATCTGACGCCGCATCTCGGATCAGTTCAGCGCGGAGAAAAAGGGGAGGTCGAAAGGGGAAAAAAGTAGGAACCTCAAGATAAGAGTGGGCAGGGGAGAAAAGTCCCGAGAAAAAAAGAAAAGTCAGGCGGATATATTCTCACTTCGGGAAAGAGGGGGGGGGGTTGGGAAAAACAGGAAAATTGGGTTGAGCTCCGCCACTTGGTCAAATTTCATTCTGATTCGTTGAACACAAACCTTAAAAGATACTCATAGTCCGTACATGAAAAGTCTGACATTTCAGGGCGGGGAGGATGAAAGCAAGGTTCTAGGGAAGAGAGAAAAGGAAAATACATGAGCTCCCGTTTCTCCTGGATACACCAGGCGATCCCGATGCATTAGGTATTGACGCGTAAAAGGGAAGTGTCCCCAGGAAAAGGCCACAGGGAGGCAGAAAGTAAAAAGTTGAGAGAAAAAGATTGGGACAATCGGCGATGAACATTGAATCACTCCTTGCCTACAAAAAAAAACATGCAAGCGGCGGAAGGGAGAAAAGTTTGATGAAGGACAAATCAATCAGGGGGGGGGTTACCGGTTCGCATATGCCGCACAAGCAGTGCCCTTATGTGAAAAGGACCCTTTCCTCGGGGCAGCCGCGTTGTAGGAAAAGAGGGGGGGAAACGGAGAGAAGGGAGGGAGAAGTAATCGAGCCTATTCTGGCTGAAACAGGGGAAGGGAGGGTCAGAGGTTAGAGGAAATTCAAGCAGAGGGAAAAGGGGGGGCAAGGAAAAAAAAAGCAGAGGGACGCCTTTTATACGCGAAGGGATTGCGGCAGGGGTTTGCCAACTTTATCCATCGGGCTCGTTTCAGGAAAGATGCATGCCAAAAGTGCTGCTGGCATCAAAAAAAGACTCTCGTCTGGAAAAAAAGGATTGCGCCGACGAAAAAAAAGCTGTTGCTGGAGGAGGGACTGTTCGGTCAGGAAAAGTGGAAACTGCGAGCAGGGGAGGAGAAAAAAACGGGGAGAGGGAGCAGGAGGAACTGCGAAAAGGCTCTGCGGCCTGTATCCCCTGGAAAAGAAGTTCTCGTACCTCAACAGTTAATAGGGCCCCGAAGCGAAGGGAGTTCCAAAGGGGGGGGACAATTGGGAATCTGGGACCGAGAGCAGAAAGCCGAAAGTGACGGGGGTAGTTAGACCCATGCATGAGCCCGACGGGCAGAGGGTGCGCGGCAAAGCAGCCGACGGGAGGAAAGAAAGAAGAAAAGGAGGGAATCCAGTTTTATGATTGTCGAATCGAAGTACATCTTTGAAGGCGTGTGACGGGACGCCTTGGGAGTAAAGAGGAGAACATAGGAATCAATTGACTTGTTTTAACTTCGTTTAGAGAAAGCACTTCCAGCGGCACGCGGGGAAGGCGGTTTTAGAATAAGATTCGATAACTAACGAAAAACAGGATGAAGGAGGGGTATCAAATCCGGAGGAACCGCCGCGGGCGGTCGACAGAGTAAAAAGAAGGAAAACAGAGGGAAAGGTCCACGACTATCCGCTTGGAGGCCACCCCCCCGGAGCGTCATTGAATTTACCTTCCTGAGCCTATAGTCACAGAGTGAGGGGACAACAAAGAGAGTACGTCGTCGGGATAGAGAAAGGACATCTGTTGCAGTGGGAGAACGCACTCCGAAGCAAGCGGAATTTCTGGGCGAAGGAAGAAAAAAAAAAAAATCAAACACGAATAGGGGAGTGAACCGTCTCTCCACCCCTGAAACAACCAAACGGCCGGTACCCTGTTTAGAGAACACCGTTGATAACAGAGCGACAAAGAGGAGAAAAAAAAAGAAAAAGGAAGTGGGACAACATGGCGTTCAGGCTGAAAGCCATAGGAATTCGGCAAACAGAAAAAATCTCAACACTGAAAAGACAATTCGACGCAGAAAGACGGACGGCAGAAGCAGAGAGCAGAAAAACAGAGGGAAAAAGAAATGCGGGGCCTTAAACTCGTTACAGGGTATGAATATGCACCTATTAAAGCCAAGCCGTAGCAGGCTACGATAAAAAAGGCACAAGGAAGAGGACAACAATGGGAAGAAGAGGCACCCAAAAAAAAAGGTCAGATAAAACACAGGGGGGCATGTTTCACGAGAGAGAGACTGGTCCCAACGGGTCATTTACAGAATACATTATTACGTCATCTAATTGTGAAGAAACGAAGATGGTGTGGGTGGAAAAAAGCGCTCACAGACTTTTCAGTTCTCAATAACTTTGGGGACTTTGACACGTAAGCGAGCTCGGGGTTGCATCATCAACAGACGGAGCCGTAAGGTGTTGGGGTGTCACGGGGTAATTCATAACCTTTCAGGTCATATCTTTGTCTTACTACGGCAGTCAATCACTGTGGGCAGAAAATCCTGAAAGCAGTGGACTCGAAAAAAGGGGGAAAAATTGCGGAAAAAAAAAAAAGGGGGGGGATGAAAATTCCAGGTAGACAGCATGATGAACTCCAAGACATGATGGGAAAATGAGCTTCACCAAGAGAACGCAGGGGGGGGTTGGGGGGATAAGATAACGATATAAGGAGAATACAGGGGAACGTAACTAGAAAAAGAGAAACATGGGATATCCCTGTATCGGACAGGGGACTATAAAGGACACTGTGCTGTCCGAACGTGTCGGAGACAAGCCCATTCAGAAAATGCGAGGAAAAAAAGAGAAACAACTCCCTGCTGTTGGGGGGGAACACGAGGCACACAAAAAATCCCCGGATGGGCCCAGTTATTATCTTTGACCACGATCACCAACGCTGAGGAGACTCACGGACCGGCACCCGCAAGATAAAAGAAGGACGAAGGAACGGACGGATCTCCGACGAAAAAAAAGAAAATGGAATCTGTAAACTCTGTTCTTCACGCCAAAGTGCCAAGTGAAAGAAACGTCAAGGAGAAGAGAGCGACAACTCTCGAAGAGCGTATCCATAGATCGAGGAAAGGGGAGGCCTGGACGCGAAGGAGGTCGATTGGGGAAAGGGGACGGACCTGTAAACGTGTACGAACTGGCCCCGCCTCGTAGAGTCGAATATCATCTTTTTTGTGCGTC
>Ga0179593_1443026_pt1 | contig 23197 bp, 28 predicted proteins | sample CZODoug2_1_08_16_FD_185931 | JGI IMG/M metagenome (GOLD analysis project Ga0179593, IMG submission 185931) | Vadose zone soil fungal communities from Angelo Coast Range Reserve, California, USA - CZODoug2_1_08_16fungal (PacBio error correction) | ecosystem: Environmental > Terrestrial > Soil >...
GGCAAAAAAAGTCGGGAACAAACGAGACGTCAGAACAAGGACAATTCGGATTCTTGCATCGGGTCCGACCTCTCAGTCTCCCTCGAGGGAAAACACAAAAAAAAAAAAGTGCGTCATAAAAGAAATCAACCTATCAGAAATTAGAGAGGGATGAATTCAGGATATAGCTTTAAAAGAGAGGGTCAGCTCCCACCGCGTGAGACTCAAATCCATTCTACTGACAGTGAGAGAAACGGAGTTCCGAGTCTCAAAGAAGGGGAAAGAGCGTCGTGAATGAAGAGGTTAAACTATTGAATGCTGTGGTCGAGGAAGGCGAGAGAACGGTAACGCGCAGGTAACGAAGTGACGACGCTTTTTGTATGTGATTCCCGAAGTTAAAAGAAAGAGATCCAGCAGGAATGGAAAAGAGGACGTGGGGAAGAAGGTGAGAGCTTTGAGGGAAAATCGGTGAGGAGGCGACAGCGCAGAGGAATCAAGCCAAATCGCTGACGTCACGGCAAGAACGCGACTGAGTTTCAGAGGTGACGTTGAGGGGGAAAAAGTTATTCAAGAAGGATAACTAAGCTTGCAGGGCTGGCTAGAAAGGAGTCGAAAAGGGGAGAGGGCTGTGAAAAGGGCTGCTACCGAAACTAATTCGGACCGGAGGGACCCTTGGAAAGGAGAACGGCCGGTTGGGACACAACGAACGAAGTCAAAGTGTAAATGCTGGGGAGGAGGCGGGGGACACTTCGAAGGGGGAGGGGTGGGTCAGAATTGTGAGGTTTTCCTAAGTACAGGAGGGGCGTGCTTCCTAATTCTTCGAGGTATGAGCGGGGTAAACCACGAAGGAGCAAAGTCTCAAAAAAGATAGCTACCTTCAAACTGACGTCGTCGAGAGGAAGGAGACGTGAGGACGCATATTCCAAATACAGCTTGAGCTAGCGCCCCTTTACAAACGGAAGAAAGGTGCCAAGGGAAAAAAGAAAAAACAAGACAATTTCATCCTCAACGCCACGAGGAAGAGGGGACATGGAGAAAAGAAGAGAAGAGTCGAGGTGGTATGCGAATCGACTCCTCAGAGAAGCCGAACGGAAAGAACCATAAGCGTCGAGAAGATAAAAAAAGGGAGTCAAAAGCCGCTTTACTAAAAAAAAATAACTCACGGTGCCACGCAATCGATCGGCTGACTTAGAAGAAAGTTTGGGCAAAGGACCGATCGACCAGGTGACGTGCTTTGAATAGGGGCGGTTAGGACGGGGGGAAGGATGAGAAGGTAAGATAGGACGAAAGCCGCATCTTCCCCTTGTATAGATGACGCTGACGAAGGGACCAGGACAGGCAAGAGCCAAAGGCCGTTAGGGAGGGAACCGAGGTTTGACAAATCTCCTTCGCCAAGGAGTCAGGAAAGTGAGGGAAACATTGCGAAACGGGGAAGACTTCTCTGGTGATTGGACAAGGTAGGGCATAAGTCACAGGGGGAAAGGTGGGGGTTGCAGAAAAGGAAAGGGGGAGAAGCAATACGAGAGAAGAACAAGGTGGCAACAGAAAAAAGGGGGGAAAATAAGTCCCTGGTAGCAACGCCCTCAAGACGATAGCGGGGGTAGTATCGCTAAAGTAAGCGTGCGTCATAAAGAGAACGGCGAGAATAAAATTGGGTTCATATAGACCAGAAAAGTGGCGAAGAAAGGACGAGGGGGAGGTAAGTAAGAAAAAAACTGCTGGGTGTAAGTCCGCCCCATCGATATAGGAACGAAAGGTTGATGAGTTGGAGAAACAAAGGCCAGCAGACAACGACTCAAGGTAGAATGCGGGAGGATAGAAAGAAAAAAAAAGGACAAAGCGAGACGGTACTACGGGTAGAAAAAAAAAGAGAGGCGGAGAGATCCACGGAAAAAAGAAACACCTAGGATAGCTTCTTCCTCGAACACCAAGGGCAGAGCAAAAAATCAAGGAGTCAAAACAAAAGAGGAGAAAACTAAGAAGGGTTGGTCTGGTCAAGATGGCGTTTCGCAGTCAGGCAGAGAAAATTGGGCAGGCAGCATTGGCAGTGATATTCCGCTCTGTGTGGCTAAAGGGGTAATGGCATGAGGGAAAACCGAAATGTAGTCTAGTAGCGGGGTGTTCAAGGCTAAACGGAGCAGACGTAGTTGGTGAACCGTCGTGACTACAAGAGTCCAACACTTCGACTCGGACGGAGTCTTCGTTGGCGAGCATTTAAACTGGTCTCTACCGAGGGCATACCGCAAAGGTCACGACTGTTTTACTAAACAGCCTGGCATAAGGACTCATTAGGACAATAGCGTAGGTAGGGGGGGGCCGACCTCATCTACGATCTGAAGGGAGAACAATGGTGTGGAAGGGGGGACCTTGCGAGAAAAATAGGAAGGGATAAAAGGCCGAGAAAGATAAAGGAATTTCGAGCCTTCTTCCAAAGCTCAGGGAGCTGGACGAAAAACAAGACGGGAGAATCAGTCTCTCCATAGTCGAAAGCGCGCAGAGGGAAAAACAGTAAAGACGGGGCGTGACTGGCAGAGAAAAAGAAAGATACTCGAGGCGTTAGAACAGACAAGTAGGAGGTAAACTAAGAGGAGGGCAAATCCTCGTCGCAATTGGGGTAGGACCTCGACGTGCAGAGAAAATCATTGTGTCAGAAGCGGTGTTACTAAGGGGAGTGGGGGAACGCGCACGTCAAGTAGGAAGGAGGGGACACAAAAAAAAGAGGGGGAGGAACACGTTTAATTCCGAAGGATTCGTTAGAGACGGAGAGACTGAAACTTACGAGGGAGAGATTGAAGGGCAAACCCGCGGACAAAACGTCCGATGGTAAGTTTTAACAGGACCTCACAGACACAACCTCGCCGAGGGGGGGGGAACCTTCACAAAACTACAGGTGTTAGAACTAGGGTTAGACAGAACGTTAATAACGTGGGAAAAAGGGAAAGACCGCGGTTGAGGGAACCGGAAAAACGGAAGGAGTAGCACAGAGACACTGATCGCGAAAGAAGGGGTCTTTCTCATTGGCGGATCGCATGAGAGTTCAGATTTAGTAGACATCAACACAACGGGAACGCACGCAGGACACAAAGAAAACCCAAAATAGGAAAACGCTAAACTAAAGAGGTCAAACCTAGTGCAGCAGGAGGAACGTGAGGTAAAAAAAGGGAAAGAATCGATAAAGGAACCTCGGTAGAATGTTTGGGAGAGGATCGAAAGAGACACGATGGTCGCCGAACCAACTCGGCAATCATTACGGAAGAAGTCGGGAAAGCAGAAAAAAAAACGATTACGCGAGTCAGGTGGAACAATGAAAGAACTAGGGAGGCGGAAGGCAGCAAAGCCGAACGTTGAGACGAGGAGAGCCTATCACACAAAAACAAGGAAGGTCAAGGCGGGACAAATCGCTTCGCGGTATAGTAAATTACGTGAAGGGAAATGGTCTCTGGTAGAATAAAGGGGGCGAGAACAAAGTGGCACGGAGGCCAACCAGGAGCCGCCATCTTCCGTAGAAGGACGCGACACCCCTGGCAAGAGGAGAAGGGACAGGCAACCAATTTACTGCCCAATCTCTAAAAGCCGGCACACGAACGAGAGGGAAAGGAGCAGAACGAGAAACTTTGGGGGAAAACATCGCAAGTGGCCTTGTACAAGGAAAAAGAAGAGTGTGGTTCGTGAAAAAGGAAAGAAGGAATGCTAAAGAGGGAGATAACGACGAAAGAGTCTCCAAGGGGGATGGCGGAAATGAACCAGAGAAAGGAAAGTCTTGCAGAGGGGAAGAAGGAAAGACTGAACTGTTGGGTCCTCTCCAAAGGAGTGTAGTCGGAGAAGAATGGGATAGGGGCAGTGGTTAAGGACAAGGGGTGGGCGTCGTGAGCACGTTTCGCTAAGTACGAAGATTTCAACTTTCAGGGGTAATCCAGGAGGACAAGAGGGGAAGGGGGAAAGAACCAAAATATGAATTCATGAAGACAAGGGCGCAGGGAAGAAGAGGGAGGGTAAGCTAGTGTAGTGTTTATAAGCTAGGATCAATAAAAAAACTGTGTGAAAGGAGAGAAAGGGAGTAGCCCCAAAACCATTTCTCGTCAAGCGTGGGAAGGGCGGACCATATGAGTAGAGGAAAGGGGAGAATCAATAAACGGTCGTTAAATAGAAGGGTAGAATGAGACATTTAAGACGAAAGGTGGGCTGGAAAGAAAGCCAGAAGGACAGACCTTGCCACCCCCATTAAACATCGCCGTACAGAAAACCATGACAAGGGACGCCAAGGTCAAACCTGTCATCAGGAAGAAACCTTCAAGCGAATGGGGGCGGCCGAAGGAAAATGAGAAAGGTGGGTCGAAGGCCTAAGGTACTCAAGAAGGGAGAAAGGAGAGGTATGTAAGCGGGGTAAAGCGGAAACAGTCCGAAATCCCGCGTACTGAAAAAAGGGAATGGTGGAGGGGGGAACCCCCTAGTCTTCTAGAGGGAATCGCTCGGGCGAAAAGATATGGTACAGAATACGGGAGAGCGGGAATGTCATGAGACGTAATTAGAGGGGAGACGCGTATGGAAGGAAGATGGCGAAGGGGTTTTTAGGGAAAATGAAGTGGGTAGAGGGAGGGAGAGGGGGAAGGGGACGAAAGACTGACGCAGATCTAGATACAAATGAGCAGCATCAACTGGGAACGACGGCGAAAAGGATGAGCAAGACAGCCGTACCGAGCACCGTGCGTCTTATAGGAGGAAGCAGCGTCGATTCTCGCATGCAGTGTATATTCCAAGGCTCAGTAAGAGGAAAAGTAGGAGACAGGGAAGGGAGGTACTATGATATTGTCGAGAAGTGGGGGCAGAGTCGGATATCATGCAGGATAATCTAAATGAGGAAAAGGAAAAGCCCGGAGGAGTGTTCGCGAGAGGATCAGATTTTCGATGAGCGCCTAATAATGAGGGAGGGGACACTCGATCGTGAAGGAGAAGAATTGTGTGGGTTGTGTGCAAACAGAAGTTTTGAGGAGAGGAATGAAAGGCAGAGCAAAAAAGATCGCATGAGGCAAGCGCGGAGGGATATTCAGAAGGGACGTCTTCTCCTGCTACCCCCCTCAGAGAGGGATTAAAGACAAAAGGGGTCGTTGAAAAAAGGGAATCAAAAAAAGACGGGATTGTCATGTATACCACAGTGGGTGGGACAAGCGGCAGAGGATGTAGGTGGGTGGACTGAAAGAACGAAAGAAGTCGATCATTTCCCAGAGACCTGAGGAACCCTCGGCAAGCCAAAGGGGAGTGAAAGTGGAAAAAACTTAGGGGACAGAGGGAGCCGGCCTTCGGAACAACAGGAAACGAAGTCATCTGCGTGGAAATGAATCAACAACACGCGTCGATTTTGGCACAACAAGGAGAGGACTTAAGGGAGGGGGAGAGAATCGAAAATCAAATCAAGGTCATCGTGAAATAAAGAGAATCCAAGCAGGAACTAAAAATGGCACTAGAGTTAGGAGACGGAGAGCGGAGGTATCGAAACGTCTTTCAAAAGAGAACAATGGAAAGGGGGGGAATACGGCGCGACAGCGAAGAAGAGAATCTCTGTATCAAAGGAGACAAGGCACGAATATTGAGAACAAGCAAGAGAGACGGGGGGACGAAAGACAGAGAGGGATTGGACCCAATAAGCGCGGGAAGGGGCACAGAAAGATAAAAACAAGGACAAGCATTGTGGGAACGAAGGTGTACATTGCAGTAGTAGGTAAGCAAGCGAGGCGGAGCTCCCAAAACTGCCGAAGAACAACGCAGTCGGGAAGGGGACGGTGCATCGAACGACTTTAGATGACACATCAACAATCAATCCGCCAAAAAAAATAATACTACAAGAAAGAGCGAGCAGACTGGCCAACGGGAGCAATGAGATAAAAGAAACCAAGAGGAAAAGAATACGGAAAGGATAGCGAGAAGGAGAAACTCGGGGAAGACACACACCACGAATTCACGTTCAATCTAAAAGGGGCACCCAAAAGGGAAGCAAATGGGGTCCACTGTTATCGAGGCGAATATAAATAACAGTAGCATTTTGAGGCCGGAAATGGAGAAAACGAAAAAGAAAATACCGAAATAGAAAGGGGGCGAGAGTGAGAGAAGTATAGGGCCCTGACCTGGGGGTGTTTTACGCAGGCCAGGAAAGTAAACCGGAGGGAAGACAAAAGAAGCAAATCATCCAAGACGAGGAAAATTCCTCGAGACCGGCGAAGCCTCGGAACAAAGCAGAAAATTAAGAAGAGACCGATAAGGCTCGCAAATGGGCGTAGCTCGAAGACGGGTCGGTCACGGAGACATAAAAGAGCTAAACGTGTCCGGAGGGATAAAGTGGGAGAAAAAACTAAATCGTGATGGCTCGAAGATCAGGAACTTCGCAAAGGGAGAAGGAAACCCATGAGGGTGAATACTGCTCGGCACCCGTGACTACGACTGGCCGACGGAGATTTGCGAAAAGGGGGGCGAAGAAATACAAAAAAAATTAATAACAGGACAGGTACAACGCCCCTGAAGGAGCCGATCAAGAAGGCGGGCACGAAATCAATCCGTGGGAAGACGGAAGGAGATCGATAACCCCGCGGTGTCACACATGACGTGGTGATCGGAAGGAGATAGTCCAAATGAAGGTCCGCTGTGCTGAGGAAAAAAACGAGGCCTACAAAGAACTCGAACTCTAAAAAGTCAAGTAAGGAGGGTCAGAGGGAAGAAGAGTGCCGAAAAAGATCTCCGTCCAGAATCGGGGTTAGCAGGAAGCGCACAGAGTTAGGAATTCGATAAAATCTAGAAGAAAAACGAGCGAAAATTGTAGTTGCCATATGGAAAGAATAGGATTAAAGGGGTGGGTGGGGAACCGAGAAGGAAGAAGGTCAAAATTCGAAGTCTAATAATCACTGAGGAAGAAAAGGGTATAGTGGCGGCGATCGTCAGGTGGGATCTGGGGGAGAAGCCGCAGAGTACGACTGTCAACTTTCTGAGGGAAGGGTGAGCAAGATATGGGCATCGATGGATAGGGAAAAGGGGAACGTCTCCCTCCTTCTAAACTCCGTCGGGGATGGAAGGGTGAGGAAACCACAAAAGAAAAAAACCAAGAGCGGCGGAAATTTCAGAAGAGGCAAGAATAAAGTGGCTGGGGGGTTTAAAAAGATAGGGAGAAAGGATGATGAAAGAGCGTCGGGACAAGGGGAAGAGAGTTAGACAGTTAATCTGGAGAGATCAGGGCAAGGGAGAGGTCGTCCCTTGAGTTCGATGAAAGAGGGCTAATATATGGAAGAAAGAAATCGCTTAATCAAAAAAAAAAAGAGAAGAAAAAAGGCAAAAGGGAAGTTCGCGGGAGAAGCACTAAGTAGGTGAACGCAAATAAAACCTAAGTGCGTCTGTGGGATGCGAAAATAGGAGAACCAAAAAGAACATGCTCTCAGAAACGGCACAAGGGATAGAGAGATCAAAAAGACGGATACAAAGGATCTACGGTGGGATAAATCCAAGGGGGGACGTCCGGGAGCGGGAGAGAAAATGACGCTGGATTAGGAAACAGAAAAGGAAATCTGAAATTCGGGCACTTGGGAATGAAAAAAAAAGAACCTCTCGCTAATCCCAGGAGAAGATCGTAAAACAGAGATAAAGGAGTCCTGTGGAGACGAAAAAAGAGCTCGTGAAATTCAGGGAGAAGACGAAGGGAAGAGGAAGACCACATGCTTTAGAAGGGAAATCCAGGGAATCGGCGAAGTAAGAGCCGCCTGGATAGGAGAGGAGGGGTCAATTTGAGGAGAGTGTGTGGACAAATCAAGAAAGGGATCAGGCGACGGCAGTGAAAAGCGAGAACAAGCAGGGACGTTTCTGAAGAGTCTAAAGGGGAAGAAATGAAGTGCGTCGGAGAATAACAACAACGGGAGGAGGAGAAGGATAGGTCAATGTGCAGGGAAAGGTTCCAGGTGCAAGAGAACGGTCAGAAAGGCATTGCCTTGTAAGATCGCCTGCGTCCTGCAAACTCAGGGCTCAGAGTGGTAAGAGACACGAACACCGACCAAAAAAAGATAACCCGCTACTGTACCGCTAGAAAGGACGTCCTGGGCCAACTTTATACTATTGTCGAATCAGCGATTAGGCAAGGAAAGGAAAATGGACCGGTAGCCAGAGATTCGAACCGTCTCAACAGGAGAGCACGAGGATAGTACCGAATCGGCGTCAGGGACAACAGGAAGGTATACAGGGGGTGGACGTGCTCGAAACAGGGGGAAAAAAGGAGACGAGGGGGAAGAGAGAAAGGACTCAGTTTGGGAGAGCCGTCGATTAGAAAGCCGGTGTGTGTGCACAAGCCGATTGTCATCGGGAGGAGGAAAGGGAAGGAAAAAAAAAACTTTCTCTAAATGCAGTTGGACGACAGAGAGAAAGGAAAGAGATCGTGTCCGGAAATAAGCCAGGGAGAAAGCAGAAGGAAGAAGGCGGGTGGGCCAAGAGGGAGTTCAGGGCGGATCACGTGATCCTTGAAAGAAGGAAATAAATAGTCAGGAACGTCCGCCCTTGGTAAAAAGAGAAAAAAGGGCGAAGAGAAGAGTTGGGGGGGTATCTTCTAAAGGTCGCGAAAACTTCGACCGACGAAAATAGGAAAAGCGTCCGAGCAAGAAAACAAAGGGCAAAAAAAATACCAAAGGACACCAGCAGAGTTGGAGTAGTAGAAGAGACTGCAAGGGGGAAGAGTTTTGAGGGAGGGGTTTCAGAAACTTTCAGCACCCACCGAGGGGCTGGAGAAGAGGGCGAAATTCGAAACAACAAAAGAACGGAGAAAGGGCCTGAATATAACCAAACGTCGCCGGTTAGTTCTTCGACCCTAGATCTCAAGACTAGGTAAGGAAAAAAAAAGGAACACGACGGGGGATTGCCGTCACAAGTGCGCGGAAGAAAAAAGACCGGGACCAGAAGTGGCCCTTGGGACAAAAAAAGGTATTGAAAGGAAGCCTGCACCTAAAGGAGATCCCGCTCTTTGTTGGAGTGCGAGGGTAGGCGGAAGACGAAACTAGATAGCTCCTGAAAAGCGACCTACACAGCAAATCGTGAAAAGGTACTCCAAAAAAGTTCGCAAAGACAGAACACAGATGGACGATCATACTTTAGGCTAGTTGAAAAGAATCAGAGGAGTTAACCTCGGAAAGATCGTGAAGTTTACTGTGGTACGGGAGGAGATAATGACTAAAGCATGTGATCAAAGGGGATGAGAGAGTGTAGGAGGAACGTAGCGAACTCTGACCACGATTTAGGTTCTCTTACTCGGGGATCAGGAGAGCCGGGAGAGAAAAGGTACGGAGGGAAGGGAAAGAAAAAGCTCAGCTCCTGGAAAAAGAGGGAGAGGTGGGACTGAAAAAGGAGAAAGAAACTGTAGGCGGAAAATCTCAGTATCAATGGGAGGGATATTCCATGGAGGGGGGGGTTTGCAAAAATGGGACGAGCGCAGCAGTCGGCAAACTTGAGAACACGCGGAACAGGAGAGGGGAGATAGCGGGGGAAGAAGAGGATTGCGATCCACGATACCCTTAGAATCATGGTAGAAGACATAAGGAGAAATGAGACATGAGAGGGTGCTCTATAGGAGCGAGTATGAGGCGTGACGACGGAATCCTCGAGGCGGCGATAGTTTATAAGGAATAACAATTGCCCGCTAACACCGCATGTTCTGCTCAAGAACGGAAAGGACGGAGGGAAGGTAAAGCGTCTTAAAAAAACCGTTCAGCAGAAAAAAGAAAATATAAGGAGACAAAAAAAAAAGGGGGAAAGTCAAGAGGAGAGAAAAGAGGAGGAACCACTGTGTGCAAAAGCCGGGAAATACTAAATGGGGCGGGGAAAATCAGGGAAAAGAAGGCATAGCGGGAGGCTGCTCTGCGGAAGAAAGAGTGATTGAGCGAGGGGGTACAGCGAAGGGGATTGGTCATAAAAGAATAGCTAGGGAATGGAGAATGGCTAGTAAGGGGAGTGATGTGAAAGACACTTAATAAGAAAAGGTCCACTTGCACGGAGTCGTCAGTCGGGTTGCGAAGAAAGGAAGTATTATCGAAGAAGAGGGGGTAGAAAATAGAGAGTAGGAAACTACCTCGCAGAGTCGGGGAGAAAGAAAAGAAAAGGGCTTGTAAGAAAGCGTCGAGTGGGGGGGAATCATCAAAAGGAAGGGGCGCGGAAACTTGTACAAGAAAGGGGGTTCAGGGATTTTCGATCAGTGTAGAAAACATCCGGGGCGGGAGAACGAGGGGATATATCGGGGGCTAAAGTCAATTCCCGAAAAGATCTGAACAAGACGTTCGACGAACGATACTACGCTAGCAGCAAAGTGACGAGAAGGAGCTAGCGAGAGCAAATCTAGAGAGGGGGTGACTTAAAGAAAAGAGACGGGCCAGAAAAACGAGGAAGAGAGGGGGAAAAAAAAGCAAAAGACAAATGATAAAGGGAACGAAGAGCAGTCAGGCAAAAGGCATCATTCTCAAAAAAAATGCATTTTAGAAAAGGGAAGTAGGGAGGGGAAAAGAAAGATTAGGTCTCAATGAAGAATTGAAGGAGTAGGATGAAAATCGAAAAGTCAGAAAGGAGAAGAGCCTGTCCACATAAAACTGGGCCGAGAAGGGAACAGGACTCTTCATAGGAAGGATAGTGTCTATAAAGGTCTGGTAAAAGGGAGAAAAAAGGAAGTAGGGCGACTAAAAATGAAGTGGTCAAGGGGGTGCAGGGAAAAAAATACCTAAGAGCGCGTCAGGAAAAACAGAAGAAATTCCAGTTTGAGTGAAAAGAAAAAAGGGTACAAGAATCAGACGGGGTCGGCACTGCGGGTAGCCGGGGAAAGAGACTGGAAGGGGATGGCCAGGTTCAATCTATCCAGAAAAGAAAGGAAAGGGGAAGGTAGGAGGGTGAGAATAATACTAGCAGCCAGGAAAAGCAAACGACAACCCGTATAGAAGTGACAAAAGACCCAAAAGCATAGAATCACTATGGAATAACTCTAGGGAGGGGCACTGCCTTATTCGAAACTATAGGACGAACTACAACAATACAGTCAGGGTCAAGATGAAGATGTGGGAAATATACAATAGAGAACCGAGGAAACAGGGGGAGAGAGACCCAAAGAAACGAGGAAGACAGTCGTCGGACTTCCATCGGAAAAGATACCTAGTAGAAGAAGGAGGAAGATAGGCAAGGGGGGAACGGCGTGAAAGAAGCCTATTAACGTAACCAAAAAAACACTTAAGCGGAAGACAGGGAGGAGAAGCAACAAGACGATCGTCAACAGTTATTGATCTATTGCTATAACCGAAGCAATTCCAGATCCCGTTAAGAGAGGGGGGGCTGACTGACAAACGGGAAAAAAAAAAAGGAAAGTAGACGGATAGTCCACTGAGGACTAAAAAAAGACAATAGGGAAAAACCAATTCAGAAAAGAGGGGAGCAGCGGCGTCTACCCGCCAAGGGGACAAGCACAAAGGGGGAAAAAAAGGCCCGGAAGTTACGGACTCGATAAGTACTGGGACGATGGAGAAATCAAGAAGAAGTAGGTTGGAAAAAAACACAAGGCCAAAATGAGGGAAGTACAGGATTATCTACGGGGCAGTCATACCTTGATACAGTCGACTAGAAGGGAGGATCTAACCACTATGAGAAAAAGAATTGGGGAGATAAAAGTCGGCACGGAAAAAAAGCGGATTTGGGGGTCGGAAAAGAAAAGCTTGTCCGAATCGGGGGGAGAATATCAAGCGATACGATGAGGGGGAAGTGTTGGCGAAAACGGGGGGTAGGACAGTGAGCGCGGCTTCTCAAACGTCTTACAAAGAAAAGAAGGTGGGAGGGACTCAAACGGGAAAATGTCCAGCACGACGCGGTAAGAGCTTAAAAGAGACCGAGAGGGCAGACCAAAAGGTTAGGGAGGCGGGGGGAAAGGATAAATAAAGTCATCGGACAACAAGCTTAGGGGGATAGGAAAGAAGAAAGTAACCAAAGGTCAGAATGAGAGCACAGAGAAGGCAAGTATCGAGGAAGGTGTCAGGGCTAAAGTAAAGGGCGGGGAATGCAGGATAGAAGGAGCCGCGAACACGGATTGCCAATAAAAGGACGTGCGAGACGGATACCAACCACGGGTAGAAAAAAGAAGCAGAAAGTACGCCCGAGGAGGGGCAGGACGGAGAGTGAAAGGGAAAAAAGGAGAACCCACCTAGAGGGCACAACGAGTAATGGTTGACAGTGAAAAGAGACGAAGGTCTCACAGGGGAAATAATAATGTTGACGGGCCGGAGAAGTAGTGTTCGCAAGGAGGTCTAAGGAGAAGAAAAATAGGGGTGGAGAACGTAGTCGTACAATAACCAATGGGGGAGAGTGGGGGTGTCCCAAACATTAATAAGGAATAATACAGCTAAGTTCGAAGGGCTGATGAGAAAAAGAGGGCGGAAAATGACGTGAAGGGCTGAGCGTAAAAGGAAGGAAGGGCAGGGGTATGTCCGAAACTTGCAGGATGGTAGAGGTGACCGGTCAAGGGAGTTAAGAACTCGTGAATGAACATGACTCGGAACTCGGGAACGGGAGTAATATAGGTAGAGAGAAGAAAAGTACCGAGAAAGGTGAGCTCCCGTCGAAAAAAAGACGTACGCTGAGCGGAAAAAAAGAAAATCACGGAAATGCAGAGAAACGTCGATTAGGATGACTAGACAGATAAATACTCAACCGATCCGGTCGGTCTCAGGGAGAGTCATCGAGAAGGGACTCTGAAAAACCAAAGGACCTGAATAGAGGAACGAGAAAAGGAATGGTCTCAAAAATGATCGATCCGGACTCCTGCTAATAAAGGAGCGTTAAAGGGCGTACCTAAGTAGGTGTGTGTCGAAGGAAAGGTCGAGTGGTGGTGCCTTATAATCGAGCAATTCGAAAGGAAAAAGATCGTGAGCAAAAGGAGGAAAAACTTCGAGGAGGGGAGCCTAAACCTAAGCGGACACGAGCGGCGTAAGCATGTAAAAGCAACGGGAATGAAGTTCGGAAATAAAAAGTAGAATAGAACTCATAAAATACGAGGAGGGGGTGTTAAGTTATCAACGTGCAAATAAATTGACAATAAAAAGAGGGGTTGGACAGAGTAGCGTGGAGAAGAATAAAATCGGGGGAAAGGATCCAAGAGCCAGTCGATGAAAAAAACACTAAGGCCACGTTGGAGTAGGAAAGAAGACGGAGTAACCTTCTCTAGCGGTCCTGGATTAACCAGAGAGAAAGAAAAAAACAGAGTAAAGAGGACTTCAAGAACGAAGTATGAAAAGAAAAAACTGCGTGAAGTTGCAGCCGCGATATTAACCGGATGTTTTGGTAACTAGAGAGAAACTAGGAGAAATAGAGGGAAAATTAAGAAAAGGAGGGTAGAAAAGATAAACGAGAGATATGACGACTGATGGGGAGAGCTGATTTGAGTGACTTCTTTGTCGCCCGAGGCCAGAAGGATCGTGGAAGACTGCAAACAGTCGGCAGAAGATCATCTCCCACGAGAGAAGGCATAAGATCAAAAAGGAAGATAAGAGAGTTATCCGCTAATCTATGAGAAGTATTCAAAACAGGTCAAAACTTGGTGTGCAGAAAGGAAGGAGAAACCATCTCTCGGGAAGTTAGAGAAGAATCGCGTGAGCGGAACAGCAACATAGGAGAAAACACACATTTAAAATGGAGAAATGGAAGAAGAACAGAAAGCGCGGCGAGTGTTCATGGGAGTAGGATCAAATAGAAGAAGGAAAGAACGGAAAAAACCAAATAAAGAGGAAGAAAAACGAGAGAGAAAGTACATGGACAAATCGAGAGAAACACCGAGACTATCACAAACACGGTGACAAGGGAGGAGTGAGCAAAATCGACGACCATCAAGACACAAAACAACGTCGAGAGAAAGTTAAAGGGCAGGGGTGGGATATGTTCCCATACAAAGTGGCGCGCTGTAACAACAGGGGGGTCAGTGACCGGATACGTAGGGGTGTGGAACCGAAGAGGGGAAAAGAAAAATCACCGAGAAGAAGAGGGAGGACGGATAGCACCCACTGATTTGGGCGGAGGGAAGTAGGGAAAAGGAAAAGGGGAAAAATAGAATCGCAGGATACGAGGGATTCTATCTCCGCAAGACAACTGGAAGAAAGGAAAGAGGGGAGCCACCTAAAATTTGGGAATGGACCGCGGAGAAGAGGAGGACAAGGTCAAGGAGATATCCGAAAAAGTTAGCGAGAAGCACAAAGAAAGCAGTCAAGCGGGAGGCTACCGGAACCAAAGAAGGGGGCATACACGGACCAGGAGGAATCGAGCCCCGCACTGTTATCGCGGGAAGAGAAGAAAGGAAAGCAGGAAATACATTTTAAGACGAAGGGGGGGAAGGAGAGAGGAAAAAGAGGAAGGAAGTTATAATCGGGTAACGAAAACCTTCCCTTCGCCTCTCAGCCGCCGAGAGGCTTCGGAAAAGGGGAGGGGGGCAGGATGAGAAAGCATGGTATAGGATACTTTCGACAGAAGAAGAACAGGGCCCTGAAGAAAGAAAGGTCCCAGTCATCACGAAGAATAGGAACCCTAAGGGTAACGGGGCGGAGAAAAAAGAGAAAAAGCGGAAAGAAACGTGTAGAAACGAGGGATACATAGGAAGACACGAGGTAACGTAGACCATTAGGTCTGGGGCATGTGAGTAGAAGCGGAAGGGTCGAGACGAGAAAAAGCGAGAAAGCTGGCGAAGGCTACAGGATGATGCTCTCTAGTGGGAATAAGCGATAGCGAAGATAGGGATCACCTAAGAACAAGCAGGGGCGAACAGTGTTTAGGTAAAAGTGAACATGGGTAGTTGGTGGGGGTCAACGCGGAGTCAGGGGTGGGGCAAAAAAAAAACATACAACGAGGGGGGAAAGGAATTAAGGCGGCTTCACCCTAAGAGGAGAATTAGAGGCCGGAGAAACCCAAAGGTACAAAGGATGAGCATGAGGAGGAGATAAGCAATGGGACAGCAATTTCGCATCCAAGAAGAAGGAAGGAGAAGCCTCCTGAGAGAAAAAAGGATGAGTTCGCTAACCAAAAGGGAGAAAGGCCCCCGAGTAAGGTAAAGAAAAGTCAAGTAATAAAGAGGGGAGGGTTAGGTTTGTGGGAACCTGACTTCTTCTCTTAAACTTCTATCTTGAAACGGGCGAGAAAGGGAGAAAGAAAGTATAGAAAGGGAACAAGTCGAAGGGAGGACCGTTGTCAGTACCGGAAGAAAGTCAGTTAGTAGAAGAGGGACGAAAAAAAAAAAAGAGACTTACGCCGCACCCCCGACACCGAACCAGGTGTCGAGATTAGAGACGACGTGGCACGAAGGGGAAAAAAACTAGAGAGGCGAAGGAGGAGGCGCAAACGCAGGATGTCTCAACTCTCTCGAGAGGCTCGACTTAAAAACGGGCACGGAGGAATGGGAAGAAGGAGAAACAGTGAAACCTCGACTTAATCCTCCCAGAAAACTTACAAGGGAGAGAACGAGGAAAGCGATGCTGCTCCGAGACAAAAGATACATAAGAGGAAAGTGGGCGGAAAAGGAAAAAGAATAACCTTCCCCGGAGACTAAGACAGCGAGAGTGCATTGCGACGACTTGAGAAGGGATAAGGAAGCCTGGGAGGTGGTCGAAACGACCACGTCTCAAAAGAACTCAAAGGGATAGTCGAAGTGCAGAAGAATCGATGCGGCTGGTCGAAATGGAAGGCCGTGGGGAGAAAAGAATATAGTGGCAGACTGCTCGAATGACATATAGAAAATGTGACACGACAAAATAGAAAGGCTCAGGAGAGAAGACGACGGTGAAAACTTGGAAAAGATAGCGCAAAGCACCAAACGGAGGGAGTATGAAATATAGCAGGAAGGACAATCAGATACCTGTTACGGGAGAACCTTCATACAAGAATGCCGGGGGCGAACGAGCAATAGAAAAAACCGAAAGCTATAGTAATAGAAAGTCGCAAATCAAAACAGAATAACAAAAGAGAAAGCAGAACGGTATGCGAGAGCAGACTTAGTGAAGGAAAAAAAATCGGAACTCTCGACGAGTAGAAAGGGTAGAAGGCAGCTTCAGGAAGCTGTAAAATCAGAAGGAAGCTCAGTAAGTTGATTAGGGGATTCGTTCGAGAGAAAAAGAAAGGCGGAAATTCCTTTCTTTTGGGATAGGGGAAATGGCGGCGAAATGAAGGAAGGAGATTCATCGAACGGAACCAAGGACCAGTTGGAGACGATTATACCGTTTCGGGAAACCTTTCATCAGGGGGAGACGGACAAAGGGAAGTAGAGCTAGAAGAGGAGGGGTGGCAAAACCGCGAGGAGCAGAAAGAAGAAGTAATAAGAGGGGTTGCACCCATGCGTCACTAAAAAAGGAAACATGCGGTGAAGAGGACTATGGGACATCTATCTGGCTAAAAGGGAGCGGGGACTGCGTCGAAGTAAAGGAGCGAAATCAAAAAAAGAGGATAAAAACGAGATTAGGGGGAAAATCATCTTCTCCAAGCTCAAACGGATAGCGACGAAGGAGGGCGATGCAGATAAAAAGGAGGGGACGGGATCCCGACCGACAGAACGACAAGAAAAAGGGCGTGGATGCGGGGCGCTTTCTGATTACCGGGGGGGGAGGGGGGTGTTAGTGGAGGGGTGTTGAAGAACAACACCAACAAGAGTACGAGGGATCTCGAGGAAGAAACTCTAACCGGAGAGTGACTTCTGAGGAGCTAAGGAAAGAAAGACCCGCAGGACAGAAGAAAAAAAAGAAGATCGACGATGAGCATCCACTACCGGAAAATAAGGAACCGTAGAAAGGCTGGTAGAATGCGGTGCCCTAATACCAGTTTGGAATGGAACCAACTCCGGGACCCCCAGTTCGGGATAATAAGAATAGATTTGAGGGGGTAAAACATGGATAAAAACTGCGATCGCCTTACCCGAGAGGTCCATAAGGGCAGTCGTCTAAGAGTCCTGTAAAGGACACAAAGAGGAACCGCAATCTTTACGGTAGAGGTCGGACCGCGGTGAGGCTTGAGGGTGAGGTCACTATGATGGCTCGTAAAAAAAAAAAGATCGCAGACCAAGGGACCTCTGAGTCCGGAGCGGGCCAGAGATGACCAATGTAAATAAAGAAGAGGAGGAACAAAATAAGAAAAAGGGTTTCGAGTCGACCGCGAAGAGGAAAAGGAGTGAGGCGCTTACTGGTCCGGGGAATGGAGAGGGATCGAAGGGAGCCTGTAGATTTAACTTTAAATCAAGGGAAGCGAGTTATTCAGGAAAAGTGGCTGAAAATGGGGGAGGAAAAGGCTAGCTGAAAGTGGGACTGTCTTGAGAATTCTCTTTTAAGCGGAGAAGAAAATGGAAAAACGCGTCAGCGATCACAACGGGAAGAAGAATCTTAACGGAGCTGGGCTGAGAGAGGGGAAAGGAAGATGCGGAGACAGCCGGAGTAGATCAGTATCAAAGGCCACAGCAAGAGGGGGAATTAACATGGAGGAAAATGCGTAGGAGGAGAACTCAAGGACTGCAGCGAGTGAGGTTATGAAAATGATCCAACAAAAAAAAAGGTCGCATCAGAAAAGCTTAACTGGAGGGGGAATTACTTGGAAAAATGTAACCCACGACGTAGGACAGCAACGTGGGGGTCTTCCTTGAAGGAAAAGTTGGGTCCAGAAGACAAAACATTAGGAACAACCAAGATAAGAACGAATACGGGTGTTTGTCAGGGGGAGAGGCTTTAGGGCGAGCTGATCGACCAGTTCTAAGCCGAGTGGTCATGGAGAGGAACTCGTGGTCGAATTGGCATGTAAGAGAATCTTAGAAAAGGGGGGGAAGTCTTGCTAGGACCGCCGTTAGGGAAAACCTTCGTTGAACAGCCACGGGAAAAATTACACCAGGAGGGTAGGAAGATTCTGGAGGAAGAAATTTCACGGTTTGGGAAACGAAGTGGGCCGGTAAGCCGAAGACAGCTATGGCCTAAAAATCCTAAGTCGAAGAAAGTGACTGGAAAATACAGCGTCGGGTCGGTGGGGTCACTCCAGCATAGGCTTAGGAAAAAGTGGACTTTTTGGAAAGCAGGGGGCCCTAGGATGGACGAACTCTTCCGAAATCGAAAAATCTCAGCAGACGGCTGAAGAAAACTCTCGGGAAGCGGGGACGAGAAGGTCGAAACGACATCAGTCGCCAAGGGAGCGAGAACATGAGAGATATAGGTATGGAGAAGGGATGGAAAAAAAATCGAGAAGGGCGGCGACAAAAAAAGAGGAGGGGGGAAATCAAGCGGAGGTCAAGTCCGCAGGGACGGGGTTAAAGCTAATTCGAGTTTAGTAGATGTGAGGAGAGGGACAATGTAGGAATAAGAGAACGTTCAATGGCTGCACCAGCCAAGGGGGAAGAAAAGGCGTGAGAGGAAGGCAGTGGGAAACTGCCGAGTGAGGATTGAACCCGAAAAAAATCTGGACCGGGGTAAAGTGTTAAAAACCGACCACAAGAAAAGAGAATAGGGGGAACTGCAAGATGACGTTGTGGGGGAACTAAAGGGGAGGAACGTTTTTGGTACAAGAAGCAGTCATGAGAAAGAAAGATGGAAAGGGGAGGTTCTCATGAGAGAGAGTGCTGCAAAGACAATCAGAAAAGGGATTGAAAAAAAAACCGGGAAGGAAAGAGGGACAAACGATGGGACAACGGGAAAGCAAGGAGGTCAGCGACAAATAGGGAACCGGAGGAAAGCTCAGGAACGGTGTTGACGGGATATGCACGATATGATAGAGTAAAAACGACTCTGACGAATTAAAAAAAAGACCACTAGGAAAGAAGAAGAAAAACAGAGGGACTCATGAAGGAAGGACATTCGCGGGTCTGCTACAGACTCCGAAAAGACGAAGAAGAAGATCGGACACAAGCTGCTCAGGGGCTATAAATACGCGGAATTGAAAGTACTGACGAGGGTCAAGGAAGTAAAAAAGGAGAGAAACAAAACATTACCCAACTTCGGACAAGATAACAAGGCAAGGGACTCAGAAAAAAAGGGAAAGTATCCCAGTTACTGACCTCGCGTGGAACGCCAGTAGATGAAAGATAGTAGGGGAAAACAGAGGAAAAAAACGGGCAATTAACGACAATCCAAGAGACGACCTTGAGTCACATCAACTCGGCATAACGAACTTAAAAACCGCAGGAACCAAAGAGAAAATGAGAAGGACGAACGAAAAAAAGAGAGTTGGACGAAAACTGTCGGTCGACAAAAAATCGGGGGGGGAGACCGAGCTATTTTCTTTGCACCTGGGGGGGGGGAAGGGTCAACGCCGCACTTAGAGTACAGAAAGGGGAGAAGCCTGTCAGGGGAAGCAGTCGTGAGATTCATCACACTAAATTGGCACGCAAAAGTTATGGGAGAAGGAGGGGGAGAAAGAACAGGGAGGGTCGGTGAAAAGAAAAAATATCAAACGCCCATTTATCCCTTGGGGCAAGCTTGACAAAATTCGGTTCCTTCCAAGCTCATAGCAATGGAAACGTTGCGGGTGAGACCCGGGACCTGTCCGACAGACGAGCAGAACTGGGCTCACCCATTCCAAAGTCCAGAAAGAGACAAATCTCAAATAGGAACCAAAGACGGACTGGTTCCGTTAGCCGAAAAGATCATCTTTTAGATGAAGAGCCAGGAGATTGTTAGGAGCGGGAAGGGAAAAAGAGAATGGATAAGTCCGCCAGTGGCTTTTGGAAAAAAAATTCGTAAGGGGAATTCGAAGAAGGCTGGAAAAGGGGACCAGAAGGAGAGGCCTGTGCCTTCGCGTCTGAAAGAGGTGGCAAGAAAAAAGGATGTGGGGAAGGGTTAGTCACATTGACTCACTCTAAGTTAAGGGGGAAGAAAAGAAAGGGGGAGAGCAATGATGCAAGAAAAGGGTGACTAGGGAGAGCAGAGAAAAGGACGCAAAAGGGGGCAAGGAGGAGGCCGCACGCGAAGTGAGCGGTAATTCGGGGGAGAGGGAAAAACAGGTGTAAACCAGGAGAGGGGGAGGAGAAGGTCTAAGACGTTCGGGAATGAGTCGTGGCTAGAGAGTACTGCAGAGAGCGAACCAAGGGGGAAGGTGAGGGCTGGTGCGAAGAGAATAGTTGTCTAGGTCAAGATAACGGAGGGAGAGTGAACCAAGAGGGGGAAGTTAATGCCTGTTTGTTGGGGGGGGAAACGCGAAGGGGGTAGGGATGAGCTCTAAAAGGAGATCGCCATGAGCAACGCTCTTAATTTATGTCTAGAATCTTCAGCAGGAACAGCGGGACGGAAACAGTCTAAGCGGACCAAAGGAAAGTGACAGGTATTGTGTCTCAGCGGCGGGAGTGGGGTAGTTTAACATGACAGAGCGTTGAGCGGTGTTCCACCATATATAAGCGGGAAGGTGGCCAAAACGGAAGACTCAGATGAAAGCAATGCTAGGACGGGGGGAGGGGGGAAAAAAGCCATGACCGGAAAGGGAGGCCAAAAGTGTAAATAGAAAAAAATCGTAGCCAATCAGGAAAATGAGGAACAACGAATGGAGATTGAAAAAGCGATGGGGACATATGGGGTGGGTCCGAAGGGTACTAACGAATCGATCTTGGATAAAGGACGAATAACGCGAAAAAGAAGGGGGACTCGCGGAGAGTGAGACTGAGGGAAGGAACGTCATTTGGCGTCAAAAGAAAGAGTAGGTAAGAACGGGAGAGAAAGAGGCGGGACATCAGAGCTCGTGACGAAGGAGGGAGACCAAAGAAGAGCAAGAAAGGCACACCGGTACACTGGGGGTTTAAGGGGGGGGGGGGGAAGCGAGATTCTTTCCCAAAAGAGGAACTCCGTGAGTGGAAATAACCTTATTCTACTGGAGGACAGTAGTGAAAAGGAAAACGAAGGCTTGGGGAGCGCTTACTATCGGGCGGTCGAGAAAACAGACTGCTCGCAACGAAAAGACGACCAGAGGGAAAAAGGGGTCATGGGATGGAGAAGAAAGGGGGGGGAACATAAAGAAGAGACTCCCGGCATCTCCCACGGAACAAAAGGGTAAAGGGAAGAGACAATACGGGAAAAAAAAAGCGACTATCGGACCCAAAAAAGGGGGCAGAAAAGCCGTCAGTCAGAAATAAGAGAAAAGCCACACACTTCGTCCTAGTGCACGGGAAGGGTTGTTGCAACATCCGTAGCGAAAACGGTTTCGAGTGAGGGAGAAGGAGTTTGCAAAAAACTGCAGAGAACGGGAGAAGGGTGGGAGGGGAAGGAAGAGACCCTGAGGTGTTAGCGGGATTTAGCACCGAGACGCAGACATAAGAAGTCAGTCAGAAGAATGTACGGAAATATAGCGAAATATTGTAGGGGAATGACCTTAAAATGACTCTAAGGGACGGGAGGTCTCGCAACAAAGGCAGGTAGGCAGGAAAATCAACCCGCTCCTTTCCAGAAGGAGGGCAAGGGGGACGACTAGGACCTAGAGAGGGAAAGCAGTCAGGACAAGGAGAAAACCCACTAACTGTAATGGAAGGTCCCAAGAGATGCGGGAGGAGTGGAACGCTACAGAAAACTGTTGGGTCTCGAATAGTGAAATGTCGGGCACTAAGTGAAGATTCCCAGGGAAGACAGGAGGAGACGATTGAAAAGCGGAAGACGGAAAAATCATAGTCTACTGTGAGCTCAACGGAAGGGAGAGGACCCCATTCATGTTCTAAGGAAGAAACACTGGGAAAAGAAGTACCACTGTGAGATAGCGCGGAAGAACAAGAAAGAGGGAAAACGTTCGTGACCGTAGTGGAAACAAAAAAAAAACAATTTGCGCGGGCAAGCGCGGAAGATAGACTCCGTTTTGGGCGTGGAAAAAAAGGACGGGGGAAAATCGGAGGTCGGAAAGCGGAAAGGTAAGGGGGGTCTAGAGATCCCACAAGGGGACGACAGTTATTGTGACATGGTGGTAGGGTTTGGGGGGGCAACGGGAAGGTTACCCCATCTGTTCCTACCAAGAAAAAGAGGGAAGGCCTTATTGAGGCGGCGTGAAAAGGTCTTTATGAAAAAAAAAGGAACCTGAAGGTATGGATGAAGGCCTGTGCCCGGGCATCGGGGGGAGAAATCTCCCGAAGGAGATAGAGGTGAAGAAGGGGGAGGCAAACATCAAAAAAAGAGCATAAATCAGTGAAGGTGAAGCCTCGTCCAAGCAGAAATCAGGTGGGGGATGAACAGGAAGGAGAAAAAAATCACTACATTTCTAAGGGGGGGGGGCGCAGATGAAGAAAAAGGATAAGGCGCAGGCACCTTTTTAACGATCTTATGCGACTCCGGGCTCGATCTGAGGAGTAGCGGACGCCGGGAACAACTCAGAAGGGGGAAGTAAAGGGGAGTACATTGGGAGGAATTAGGGAGAAGCGCGGAGGAACAATGAAATCGAGAAGGATCTCCTTGAACGGAAACCCCCCCAAAAAAAAACAGAGGGAAATGAGGAGGGACCGAACAGGGACTAAGAGCTAACTCCCAACGCGTCCTTGGGCGCGAGGAAAGAAAGGGAAGGAGCGCAGAAAAAAAAAAATAATGGCGACTGAGAAAAGAATCCAGTCCACTAAGGCTGAAGATCGTGCAGGGAAAAAAAATCAGGGCCAGGTCGCCGAGAGGATATAAAAAAAAAAGGATCAAATGAGAGATTATCTTACGAGTTCCGCCTGGGATGGAGGGGGAGGTTATGGGGAGAGGGTGAGTTCAGGTTTCTGAAAAAATCGATGTAGAATAACATGGGAAGATGAGGGATAGGCAAACGGACGTGCAACAATCTGAGAAAAACAACAAGAGATAAAAAAAGAAGAAAGTTTAGCACAGGAGGGGGAAGGGGGCTAAGCAGGACAAAAAGGCCAAAAGGGAGTTTCGTTCACATCATGCAGAAAAAAGATTGACAGGCTAAACAAATCCAGCATCAAATAAAGAGGACTTCGGGCCAGAGAAAGGGGAAGCTCGAGTGGAGGGGGAGTTTAACATAAAGAGCTACGCTGGACCGAGACAGTCGTCGAAAGGTATCCTCCGAGTTAGATTAGGAGCAGGGGAAAAAAGACGTTCCTTTGCGCAGGGGAAATAAGCGAGGGGGGAGTCGATAATAATTGAGGAGGAGGAAAGAGGGCTCTCTCAAAATGACTCGGGTTGAGAGTACGGACCCTATGGAAAAAAAAAGGTTCAGGGAAAAAATGAAATCTTCGTCTCATGGTAGACCTTATCTAAAGAGGGGAGACTCAGGCGCA
>Ga0179593_1739803_pt1 | contig 23197 bp, 27 predicted proteins | sample CZODoug2_1_08_16_FD_185931 | JGI IMG/M metagenome (GOLD analysis project Ga0179593, IMG submission 185931) | Vadose zone soil fungal communities from Angelo Coast Range Reserve, California, USA - CZODoug2_1_08_16fungal (PacBio error correction) | ecosystem: Environmental > Terrestrial > Soil >...
TAGGAAATCAGGGACGAAAAAGAAGGTCGATATCAAAATGAGGTTTGACCTGCCAGAAAAAAGGGTTTTTTGGCAGGCTCTCCCACTTCGGAAAGGGGGAATGAGAAAAGGAAAAATTAAACGTCCGGAGAACGGCGAAAGAGGACTGGAGGATTGTCGTAGTAAAAAAAAGGAAAGGAGTCCCCTACCGTGAGCAGGCTCATTTTTCCTAAAGGACGAAGGCGGGTGACGCCTAAGAGAAAGGGGTTGGGGGGAGAAGGAGGGAGGGTGACTCCCTTTGTCACGTACAAAAATGAGTAAGTATTCCCCGGGAACCGGGGGAAAAGGAAAAGCCTGAAAGCAGGATGAAGGGGGAGGGTGAAAAGTAGAAATCAAAAAAAAAGAAGTTTTAAGAAAGCATCATTGAGTAGGGGTTGCCCCCTTTTTTGGAGGAAACTTCGTAACCACGACCAAACCGTACGTACATCTCAGTTGGAAGAAAATAATTAACTCTTCTCCCTCGAAATTCAGCGGTTCAAAGAATTGACGAAAGAGGACCTCGGAGAAGGACTAGCCAGAGGGGGGGCCTTACGAATTCAGGTTCTCACCTTTAAGGAGGGGGTATTATACGAAAACCATATTTGAGCCGGAGAAAGAGGGCGTACGGAGACACTATCAAAAGAGAAAGGAGGACACTCCTACGCAGCCCTTTAAGGAACCAGAACGGCAGGACTCGGAAAAGCTGGGAACCACAAAAATTATGGGGAAAGAAAAGGATCCAGACTCAGGGGGAAATTTCTCATGAGAGGGAAAAGTTTCCATTTCGATGATTATCCAAAACGTTTGGGGAAATCGGAGAGAAGCTTGGAACCGGTGTACGGGAAGGGGAGGGGGCAGACAGAGAACAGCATTCCGAAGAAAAAGGGGGAATGCCCCACCAGTCAAAGGAGATCGCTTTCTTGTTCCACGATAGAGGGATAACATCACTACTGCTCCTTCCAAAAGAGGAGGGAGGAAAATCCCCAGAAAACGCTTTGTTAAGGGAAGGAAGAGGGGGAACACCAAAAAGAACCTAAGGGGGAGGCTAACTCAGAAAGAAGAGGAGGAGGGTTCCCTCCTTAGATTTTGAAAAGAAGATGAAAGGGATAAACAAAGGAAAGAGTAAGCATCTTAACCAAAGACCCGAAGGAAATGGGCAGCGGACAACAGTCGGAATTAGATGGAAAAGGAGGAAACACTTCTGTGGGGAGGGGCGACACCAGACCACGAGAGGAATTGGGGGGGGGGGGGGGGGGGGGGTTTGGGGGGTTTTTTTAGAGAAAGAGACCGTTTTACGCATTCTGTGAAGCCGTGGGGGGAGAAAAAAGGCCCCGCTTCACCTAGGGAAAGGGAGGGAACCCCTTGCCCAAAAAAAAGGGGGGTCTTTCATACCTCCGGGAAGGTGGGGCCCGTACACACTAGCACAGACGGAACCACGAGGAACGATAAAATCTAACCGGGGAAAAGCCCGACTCGGGGGGCCAGAGGGGCTCTTGGTGGCAGGAGTCCTTCTGTAAAGGGAGGCCCCTAGACCTGGAACTCTGGGACAAGAAGGTACCGGAGGGAGAGTGTCCAGGACGCAGTTCAGGAGAAAAATGCCCTGCCAAAAGAAGGGCGAGCACGGAACATGGTCATAAAACCCTTGGCATCTCGATTACTACGAATAAAAAGGAGGGAACTTCAGAAAACAGGGGAGTAAATGGGGAGGAAAACAAGTCAAAATCGGAGGGAGGTGGCGAGCAAAAGGGAGAACGTGCTCTCACGAGATCGTCCGCGGTGTTGCGGAACTGAGCCCTTAACTGAACAAACTCCGCAAGGCGTGACCCTTTCCTTAAGGGGGAAATATGGGACAGAAAAAAAAAAGTATATCGAAGCACACTCAAAGGGGGAAAAGAAGCTGCCACCGAGTCCTGGAAGCGAGACCGTAAAAACACAAAAGGGAGGAGGCGTTCCTCTTGTTGAAAAACGGGTAAGGGAAAAAGGGAGGGTTTTCAAGAAGCCACTCCTAAGAAGGGGGGACATTGGCGCCCATTGCCTGAAAGAAGTGTGAAGCGGGAGTAAAACGACTTGATGGATGGGGGACGGGCCCTTCCCCTCTAGGGAAAAATAAGGTAGTGGGTCATCGCCCTGGTTGCGGGAGTGAATCAAAAAACAGCTAGAGGTTCAAAGTGGACGCCTTCCCATCGAGGTGCCTGAGGAGAGAATTCTGTTTCCGAGGCAGAAGATTGCCGCCCTCCAAAGAACGTGAAGATTAGAACGTGAAGGGTGAACAAATACTCGAAGAGAAGCAAATTTAAAGCTCTCCTTCGTGAGGGGGGGTTGCACAGAAGCAATCACCGTTGCGTCGTCCATCGCAATAGAGTTCTTCTTTGAAAGCAAACCGCTGTCTGTAGGAAGAATGTAAGTAGCGAAAAAAGGAGACCGCTGCAGTGAAGGTCACCGGGGGGGGAAAGTTCCTGTTGTAAAAGAGGTGGCTTCTCCCGTCTGAAGGGGAAGGCAATATCACCGAACATTTCCCAAAAGGAGAAGAATCCTGTTCGGGAGAGAAAAGGAAAATTTCAACCGGGTCGAGAGGCTAGGCCTGATTGTCCTCCTGTCGCAAAAGACGTTCTGGGTGGCTCCATGTGTAAGAAGGAGGGAGTTCTGGGCCGGTGCCTGGGGCAGAGTTCTCAATAGAAAAGAGAGTTGATTGTGTCCCGCCCGAAGGACCGCCGGACCGCCGGAGGCCCGGGAGGACTGATCGAAATAATACCCGACCGGAGAAAGTGACCGGTTAGTCACCGGGAAAATTCCGCAGGGCCATAACGACTGGCTAAGTACAAAAATCTATTTGGGACTGTGTTACTGGGAATACTATAACAAAGGAAAAATTAGTACTTCGAGAGAGGAGATTGATAAGATCGGCCACGGTAGGGAGGGCAGGCTGAAGTTGGGGGGCCAACAAACCCATACGACTCCCTAATAATTGACCAAAAAAAAAAGAAGTCGTATTAGTTTCTGTAAGGAGCGTTCTTTCCCAAACCTAAGGCCCTCCGAAAGGGAGTGCCCGTCGAACCCTGGAATTACTCGGGAGGAAGAAAAAGTTCCTTCCAGCACATTCAGATCATTGGTCATGAAAAACATTTTCGAAAGGGGGAGGAGCGAAAGAAGGAAAAGCGTCACGGTCGGGAGAGGACCGGTCGACTACAGCTCCTACAAAGACGTGAAAAAAAGGGGGTGGTGGACGTTGAAGAAGGTCGACTATGTTCTCTGCTCCGGAAGATCTTCTATCAGGGAAAAGGCGGACCAAAAAAGAGGGGGGCTGGGCCGGCGTCCAGGAAAAACGCAGGTATGGCTCGATCGAAGCGAGGGAGCCTGGGGGGGGTCTATATCTCTCACAGGGGGGGGGGGGGAAAATAGATAGAGGAAGACATCTTTCCTGATCGAGACCCATGGGATGCGGACATTGCAAGGAAAGGCCGCCGCCATCCATCGAGAGGGGAATCGGCGGAAAAAGCTTTTCTCTCGATGTTAGAAGAGCACCTCTTATATCTTCCACGAAGAGGAAAAACTAACACGGTTGGATCTTCTTTGAAAAAAAGGCCAAACGTCCGACCAGGAGAGGGGGGGGGATCACCTCTTCCTTTTCTCCGGGCGTCTCGTCCATAAGGGGGTCGCCCAGATCTTAGGAGGGGTAATGCCAATAGTAAGTGAGGCCCGAGGGGACTTGGCACTCCGAAAAAAAAACTCTGATTTTTCGATGAGGGGGGGGGACCTACTACTGTAAACCGAAGACGAAAAGGGGGGGTCCATTACTTCAAGGGGGCGTCTGGGGGGGAAAGGGGGGAATGCTCCACTTGTACGAAATCATCATTAAAAACAAGACAGAGACTTTAAGGGGGGAAAGCGGAATTAGGTAAAAGACTAAGGGGTCTTATCCCGAATGGGAAAAATACACCCAGTCCTTGACGGGAAAGAGGATGTTTTAGAGAAGGTCGCCGGAGTGACTCACCGGGCAGGTAAAAGGATGCCGAGAAAAAAACCGGATTTCTAAGTAGAAGGGAAAAACCGTCGGCTTCCTTCGGCCAAGAAGAGAGAAAAGACCACGACTTCGAAGGAACCACATACAAGCGGCAAGTAGCGGGCGGAAAAAAGGGGGGAGTCCATAACAGAGGACAGTGAGGAACAGGAGCCAGAAACCCTACCCGGGGAAAGGGAGCATGCCGGCGATTGAGGGAAGGGGGGGAGGAGACCCCAATATCTATGGGGGGAAGTAGCCCCTGTAGGGGGGGGGGAGCCTCCACCATACCTTGCAGGGAAAATAAGAAGCAGTCCTCCTTTTCTTCCAGAAAGCATCGGCTTCCATGGGTCAAAAAATGCCATCGGACCGCCAGTTGGTGCACAGCCGCAAAAGGGAAAAAGACGCCCTGCTGGAAAAAAAGGGAAGACACTCTATTCACACCATAAGGGATCTAAATGTTATAATTCTAGAGAAAAGAGTACAGAAAGGAGATGTTCCAAAAATAACACTTAAGGGGCCGGAGGCCTGACTCCGAAGGAGGAAAAGTCTCCCAAAAGTTTTCATCTTCAAAATGGAAAAAAAGGAGACACCATCTTTAATTCGAGAAGAAGAAAAAGTACGAACACCGAGTTGTTTGTGAAGTAGCCGGAAGCTTTTACAGAGGTATTTTCGGGGTTTAAGTGCCTCTTAACCACGAGGTAGTCCATACCTTTTCTCCCATGACAGCCGCAGGCGTGTTGTGTTCCGGGGGACTAGGAACGGAAAAAAAGAAACACAGAAACGAGATCACCGGGGGGGATAACCGGTATTTGTCACAAAGAAAAAAAAAAAACGGGGGCCAGATTGTCAGGCGCCGGGTCGGGGGGATTCGATCTCCCCTGTAAAAGGTACATGGAGGGAAAGATCCCTGGAGGGAAAAGGGCAATATGAAGAGGGATGATAAGGTCAAAGGACGAAGTTAAGGGCCCTTCCACAAAAGGAGAAAAAAAGAAACATTTTCCTCGGCTCGCCACAGAGGATCTCGATGACGACGAGTGGAGGGGAAAGGGGGCACTTCATGAATTATCTACGAGAGATAGGGGGGAAGTAGAGCATGCAATCACCGTCAACTCGTCGTCAATCGAAGGAGGGGACCTATGGGAAAAGGGAAAATCGACTTCGATAGAAGATGGGGGAAAGGCATGGAGTGCAACCCTCGAAAAGGGAAGAAGAAGCCGCCTGCGCTAAACCCCGGACGGGAAGGGCAGCATGACTGCCACGGAATAAGCCAAAACTTCTCCTGATCTGGTCCACACAGAGTTCTGGCCCTTGCCGGAGTGGGAAAAAATAAAGGGAGAAAATAAACACCGAAGCTATCCTCGTGGTGACCATTGATTCTGTGCAGAGGGGAAAAAAGGAATCCCACCTTCTTATTGGATTCAATAAACCAAGAACGGAACGTGCTTACATGTTGGGAGGGGCCTAGGGGGGACTCCCCCCACATACAAAAAGGGGGTACAACGGCTTCCTCCTGGACAAGCCTATCTTTTCATCTCCCTGGTTAGGAAGTGAATGCTTACTACAGCGGAAAAGGGTGCGAGGAATAAAGCGGCATATTCCTTCGGACGCATGGGACGTCGATCAATAAACCGCCACCGCTCCCTGGTTCAGATTCAGTTCGAAAAACTGTGGAGAGACGGCGGGAACAGACATGCGAAGAAAAGGGGTCGTCTCTCCCTTCTGTATGGGGGAAAGTAGACTGGGGGAAAAGAGTCGGTCACGCGGGGCAAGCGAGGTTGCAGGATTCTGCTGGACTCCCGAAGTTAGGGCGGCCTGGTCTTAAGAAGAGTGATGATGGCCAAACTGCGGGGGGGGAATCCGATGCATTGGTTTCGAGTCCGTGCGCCTGCGGGGAAAAAAAAAAAAGAAGAATGCCCTGTTCTTGGGGGGACCCGTTTCTCCACTAAGGGGGGAGGGAATACTATCGATCTGGGTGAACGGATGGGGAAAAGAGAGGGGCCATCGTCAATTTTGGTTTTGGGGGGGGGAGGTATCCTCCGTCAACCTGGGGTCGGAGGAAGGGGGAACTGACGCCATCACGTTAGGAACTCTTTTGGGAAAAAAGAAAAAAAAAAAAAGAAAGAAAGCCTTTCTTTTTTCTGTCCGGGTGATGCTTGTCTGCGTGCTCCTAGGGGAGGGGGGAGGGGAGCTTTGGAGGGGCTCCCAAACGATCAGCAGACCGGTACGGCCAATGAGAGAATCTTCGTCTACTAAAAAATCTGCTAACTGCCCGGTGAAAAAAAAATTAATTCTTAAGGGAAAAAAGACTGGCTAAAAAAAAGAAACGAGTTAGCTGAAGAATGGATGGAACATTCGGGAAAGGAGTTATAAGGATACGAAAAAAAGCATTCAACGTGAGATGAGAACCAGCGGTACGGGTTCGGGGGGAGGGGGAGTACGAAGGGGACAAAAAGGAACAGACTATAGAAGTACTGACCCAACGGCTGGGAGTCTTTCCTACAGATTCGTCGCCAAAACCCCCTAACCCAGAAACTCCGATCGGTCGGAGTGAAACCGGAAACGGGCCTTAAGGGGATGGGAACGTGACCAAGGGGCCATCACGAAGGGGGGGGACCTTTACTTCATGTCCTAGAAAAGTCTGTCCGCGATAACAGCAACCTTCGAAAGGGGTCCCTTTCTGAAAAGAAAAAGGACAATAACTGCTCCAAAAGAAGACCGGGTTCGGGACGTTAGAAGATAGGGCTCCGTCCCTCTTCGAAAAAGGGGAAGGGGAAGTCTACAAAAAAAAGGGAAAACGGACTGTCCGTGCGACGGGGAAACGTGCTCTAAAAAAGGGTTCCTCGATCCGGACTCTCAACACAAAAAGAAGAAAAGATAGACATTCCCTGGCAAAAAGAGGAACCAGTCTGCGATGCGAACAGAAACTGGGCAGTTCGGGGGGGAAAAAGGGGAAAGGGTGTTGGTCAGAGAACAAAGGCGGGGCTCGACGGCGGAAAAAGAATTAATCTTCAAAAAAAGGTCCTATTAAGGGAAAGGAAAGGGGTCTTATTATTAGGAACGTCCCTAAGCCGAAAAGGAGAAAGTTTGGAATGGTGACACTTGGGTTTGGGGGGGGGAAAAAATCTCTTCATGAAGTAACCGGAACCATTATCTTCAAAACCTGGGGTAAAAAGGTCCAAGCAGGTGAGTACCAGTTAACCTAATCTTCTGAGTTTTCTGGGGGGGGGGGGGGGTTTTTTCCGACGGAGAAGCCCCTCGAAAAAGAACTCCAGAAGAAGAATTTTGAAGAAATCAGTTGACACGAAGTTGTTGATCTCACGAAAGGCGACACGAAAATGCAAGGCACCCTTACAGGGGGTCTTCAGAAGCCAGGTCCACTAAATGGGAGGAGAACCGAATTTGAGAGTACGAACGAGAGGGGGGGGGGCCTATCCCTCGGGGAAAGGTTGACTTACGAATTATTGATCAAAAATAGAAAGAGGGGGAAAGGCACAAAGCATGTCCAGTGGTCTGGAAAAAGAAAGGGCTTTCTTGCCACCTCACAGATCCAAGAACAGATTCTCTATTATCACGCAAGGGTAGAAGGCATCATTAAACCAGAAAGGGCGAGGACTTGGAAGAAGGCCCACCCAGAATTGAAAAGCATTCCGAAGCAAGAAAAAAAAAAAAAAAACCCGTGCTCAGGATCTCACGAACCGGCAGAAAAGGTCTATTATGAAAAAAAAGGGCAACAGATAGGGGACTGGGTCGGGGCTAACGGAAAAGGACCATAAGAGAAAAAAGAAAAAAAAAGGAAACACCGGGATGCCCCACTTCAGGGTTTGGTCCAGTCCCGCAGGGGAAATCCCGCCGACATCAAAGAACACAAAAAGGGAGGGATGTGCGACAGCCCGCATAACGAGGGTTGCTTGACAGAGAAGAGGGGCCACCATTCCTCCGGAACCCTCCCGAAGGGGGGGGAAGAGAAAATAAAAGAAACGAGCCCCAAAAGCCGATGCCTGAGTTGCACGGAGTTGCGGCTTAGTGGGTCATCCCTGAAGCTCCTAGGACTTTTTTAAAGGGGGCGTGGACCCTAAATCTCGAAATAGGGTGCAAGTGTTTCACGATCCGCAAAAAAATAGCGGGGGGTGCCAACTGGAGTGCGCTCGGAACTTCATTAAAGAGGGTCGTCTTGGGGTGGACTCTAAATGGCGCCGCGAGAAACAAGGGGAAGGCCCTGGTGCGGTCGTCAGGAGGAGGATGACGTTTCCATTGGCTGATTGGTATTGAGTTAACTATCCGGGAAAAGGTATCTCGGCCGAACTGATAACTCGGAGGTTTCCGCGGGATTCGCATGGCAACAGGGAAGACTGCATCGTCCGGCGAGATGGGGGTGGCGGACTGTGAAGGTGGTGCGGGATATTGCGAATAGCGAGGGCGGATAGAAGATTCGGAGAATGCGCGTTGGATTAGCAAGTGAGTTGCCCCCTTAGGGGGATCAGGAGTGGGTGGGGGTGATTTTTATTCCCCATAAGGGTGATGGGGTACACGAGAGATTGAATGGGTGGGAATGACCGGTGTAAATGGGGTGTGGTGATAAACGGAGTGGTAGGTAAGAACGCTGTGTATCACGTCAAGGCGCGATGAATAGGTACCCATGCTTGAGTCCGGGTGAGAGGAGGAGATTGGAGGGGTTGGGCAACAACTAGTCGGCGCTCGGTTAGAGATAGGAAGGAGCAGGTGTCGGGACGAGCTTCGCGAGAAATGTCAATGGACGGGAGAAAGGGGTAGGAGGGGAGAGGTTGGGAGGAGGTCGGTGAGTGAAACTGGGGGGAAGGGCTTGAATCTTCTGGGGCTGGTCGGGGTGGGGGGTGGATGGTGACGATTGTAAGGGTTTGACAGTTTAGTAGAGGAATTAGGAGGTATTCGCGTCTGACAGATAGAAACAACGTACGGAGATGGCGCAAACTTATGAGGGATGGAAGATGTTTGTGAATAGGTAGTCGCACGGAAATCGTACGAAATTTGAGTTCTGTGAGGGCACGATAAAAGGCCGCTACGATAAATTAAATGGGCCTCACGCACTCTTGGAAGGAGAGTCACAAAGCGGGACCTCGTCGAGTGAAGGGAGGGGGGGATTTTCTCCCGTATGGAAGGGCCCGCCTCTGGGGGGGTCATTCGCTGTTCGGGGTCGAAGACTCCTCGTTGCCTTCAATGGGAAGGACCCTCTTGAAAAGGAACAGGTTCAAAGGAGGCTATGTCCAGGAAGGGCATGTTGCAACTCAAGGAAAAAAAAAAAGGAATCGCATTTGGCTAGCACGCGACATGGTCAAGAAGAGCCGAACCGACTTTTATCCAGGGGGGAAAGGGGGGGGGAGAAAGGGCCGTTCCCGGCAGGAGGAGAAGGAAAACAAAAACAAGAGGATGTAGAAGAGAGAACGACTGACGCAGCCCGTCAACAAGAGACCAATACGGGGAAGGGAGGCTCTTGCTCTCACTAGGTCTATCGCCGAAAAGGGCCATGGAAGTTCACCCGAAAATTTTGGGGGTATCAGCAAGATTTAACAAAGGGTCCGGGAAAGGGGAAGGGGGAAGCATTAACGGCCCACGCAGAGATCCCGAAAGCGACCTCTTCGCAGGGAAAAAAAAAGGACGGCCAGAAGGACAATAATCAAAAAAAAGGTAGGTGAGACTCTTTCCGAAGTCGGTCGGGAGAAAGGGGTCGTTCCTCAACCGTCCAGGTATTCAAGAACACACACGGAGGGGAAAGTTCTCCCATGGTTGAAAAGGGGAAGGTAACGGAAAGACAAAGAACGGCTGAAGAAACTTCTTCCCGGCTCTCCAAAATTCCCCCTTCCTAGGGGGGGGTCATCGGAGATGGTGGGAGGGGCCATGGGGGAGAAAAGTACTGTGTGGAAAAGAATTCATAAAGAGGGCGACTTTCTCGCATGGGCCCTATTCCGGGGGGAGGAGAATCATAAACCTGGGAAAAAAAAGAGAAGGGAGGGAAAAGCTCCTCGGGGAGAGGGGGACCATTTCTGCAGAGGAAGGATTCTTTTGTTTTTCAGACCTGGGGGGCCAGCGCTTGCGAAAACGGGGAGAGGAGTCTGTTTAAAGATCTGGGATGTCGTCAAAAAGGAGGTTTCTTTTCGGAAAAGGAAAGTCTTGGGAAGGGGAAAGGAGCCTCTTTACCATCCAAGGGAAAGCCGCTGCCGTGAAGGGGTACTGTTCGGCCTGAAAAAAGAAATTTTTGCCCTGGATGGGACCTGTAGGAAAAGAAAAAATGGCCGGTAAGGAAAAAAGAAGGGAGGGGGGAACTCACTGGGAAAAAAAAAGGGGGGTTACGAATACGCAGATAAGTTTCCTGGCGCTCCTGAAAGGAAGCCTTCTTTCTAGAAGGGGGAAACTTTCCGCCATCCGGGGGGGGGTGTTGCGCCCAAGAGGGTGGAACGCCCAAAAAAGGGGGTTTCCAGGCGGACACCTGTTCGGCGTTCTCAGGAAAATTTTGTGAAGAGGGGGGTTGCCCTCCGACTCCCCGCCTGTAAAAAAGAAAGGGCGGCAAAACCGGTACTTGTGGACTAAGGGGCGGGGGAGAGGGGCCTCTGGAGGGGAAACCACGCAGAATGCTAAAAGGAGGAAATTCGTAAAAAGCACAGGAAGGCCGAATCCCCATCGAGTCCAGAGACCAAGGAACTGGGTTCGGGGGAGACGAATCCAAAAAATCGAGGGTAACTGTACTTCTCGAGAAGAACTATATGGAAGGAGGAGAACTGTTCCTTGTTCGGTCCGGAGGGGGAAGGGAAGAAAAGTTGCCGGAAAGGAAACTCCGCTGAAAAGAAAAAAAGTCGTTCTTAGTCAGGGGGGGGAAGGAAGAAGAAGGAAGTCACCACCCCCTACCACTTAAATCACCGAGCTGTCTGAGGCCAAACAGGCAGGGGGACCCTCACTTAAAAGAAAAGGGAAGGACGTGGAAAAGGTCACCAATAAGGTTCTCCCGGGGGCCCCGGGAAAAGTAACAAGCCACCTGCGCCTGGTCGGCGGGGTTCCCGGAAGGGAGAACGCCCGGGAAAATATAGTTCCTCCGGGCTGACAGAATCTACTCATTTTCTCTCTAAATAGGCGCGCCCGACGTTGAAGGCGACCACCCAACCTGGCGAGAAAAAGGAAAAAATAGTAAAATAGACAGAGCAGAGACAGGGGGGACTCCCTCTGGAGGGGGAAAAAAGGTCTCAACAACAACAAGGGGAATTTAAAAAGCATACTAGAAAAGGGAAGGAGGGGGGGGACCTTATCGAAGTTAAAATGGGAGAAGACGGAGGGTTCCGTTACTGTAAAAAAGTTGTTTGGGAAAAAGCTCTACTCACGTCCGGAGAATAGGTTCCTTATCCTAGAAAGGGAAAAAAAAACGAACACAGACCAGGAAAATGTGAGCGTTAGAGGGAGACCTTTAACGGCAAGAAGGGGGGAAGTCTCATTTTCTGTTCGCTAACGCTACTTTTCTACCGGGGGAGACCATGAAGGCCGGTCAGAAACCAGAGAAAAGGGCTGGGAAGCTTGGCTGAGGGGAAGTGAGGCCCCTGACAAGGGGAAAAAAAAATCTCGCGGTGGGGGGGGTTGGCCGACTACTCGTAGTACAGCCCCTCCTCCGACCCGACGCAGAGGTGAAAGGACGCAGTAGCAGGGAAATGTTGCCATGTTTGAAACAAGAACGGAATGTCCCCCCAAAAAAACGCACCCAGGAAAGAGGATCTTCTTCATCTCTGGGAAAGCGCGAAGTACTCGCGGTACATGGAACCTCAACACAGAAAAGGTCCAGGAAAAAGGAAACTAACGAAAGAGAGAAGTTTATACATGCCGGACAGTCTGGAAAAGAAAAAGGGAGTGTCACCAGAGCCGAAGAAAAAGAATTCAGGGAGAAAAAAAAAGTACCTTGGGGGGGGAGGGAAAACTGTCCTTCGTCCATTCTTTCTTGCCACCTCAAGAAAAGAGGAGGACTTGAAAAAGAAAGTTGAACATAGAGGAGTACGAGTTCGTGAAGTCTCCACAAAGGGGGGAAAGGACTGTCCATCAGGCCTATCCAGAAAACGTTTAACCTTTCTGCAGGGAAAAGGGAGGAGGGACATGGATGGAAAAAACTTGGTTAAGGAAAAAATGTGAAATAGGGCCGGAAAAAAGCTAACTGGAGCAGAAAAAAGAAAGACATTTCCCTAACTAGACAGCAGGCCAAGCCAACACCTTTATTCCCCAAAAGCGGAAGGAGGATTCGGGAAATGGAAACATCACTACGGACGGAAGGTGCGACAGCCAGCATAACGCGAACCCTTTCATGAAGGGAAGAAAAGGGAAAAGTCCGAGTAACACCATCCAGAAAGAGAATTTAGAAGGCGACCTCGCCAGAGGGGGGACATCCGGAGGTTGAGGAGGACAGGGAGAGGCAGACAGGGAAATCCTTCAAGAAAATATTTGTCCACGAAGGGAAAAGGGACACCAGCTTTACTTCTATGTCGTACGAAAAAGTACGACACCATTTCTATGGGACCAAAGAGCGTCAGGGGTAGGGGGTAAGATTGGTAAGGGGGAAAAAAGTGAATGTGGGAGGTTTTCCCCGGACCTCATGAGAAGGGGGGGAAGAATGCCATACATGTCTCCCAGGGCAGGGCGTCGTGGTGTTCTTGAATAAAGGGGGGGGGGGGATGAAAAGGGACGATCACAGTAAATAAAAAGGGGGGGTGATTTATCCGGGAGGGAGAGGGCCTTGCCCGATAGGGGAAGGACAGTTCGCCGTTTCTCTTTGTGCAAAGGGTATCCGTGGCTTCATTCGGCCCCGAGGAAGAAGGGGTGTCAAGGGGCTTCGAGGGACAGAAGGACCCTCCTGCCCTGCCCCCATCGGAAAAAGAAAACATTGTCCATAAAAGAAGGGGGAAAAAAAGTGTATCTCGATGACCGACGAGTTGACGGTGAAGGCGGGCACTTCATGATTTCTCTATCAAAGGGGAGAGGGAAAAAGTATAAGGGAAAGGAAAAAAAAAAAAAACTTCCGACCCGTAAAAAATCAATCAGGTGGAAAGAAAAAATCGTGCTCGCACGAGGAGATCCGCTTTTGGCAGGGCATGGAAACGCAACTTAATACTGAAGGAGGAGGAAAAGCCTCCGTCGTACGGCCCCTGTCCGGCCCCGAGGGAGGATGGAAAGACCCCGCAAAAAGATACGAAAAAATGAATCGGGCCCCAAAAAAAGAGCTGGGAAAAGGAAAGGAAACACCGAGTCGGTGATCTCGTTCAGGTGACCTTTCGGCGTTGCAGAAAACAAAAAAAAAATAGGAAAGGCAGGCCCCTTTGGCTGGAGAAGAAGTGAAGCGGCCCTAAAAAAATACCCCATCAAGGGAAAACTTTACAAAAAAAGTGAACTACTACTTCCCAAGGAGAGGCCCTTGTGGTCTAAGGGAATCCGGTGGGAAGGGACTGGTGACGAAAAAAGAAAGGGATTCAGGAAAAAGGGGTCTACTTTCTCTCAGCGGTTTCCCGGGGAAGATCCCATTTCCGCAAACTTTCATCAGGAAGAGGAAAGGGGGAAACATCGCCTCGACTAAGGATCCGATTTCAGAGAAGAAAGAAGGATGTTTTGCCTCTTCCTGGTGGCCCGAGGGGAAGAAGCAAGCACCTGGCGTCGAGGGCAGAAGGTTCTGCGGGCTGGGAAAGGAAGGAAGAAAAAGAGCCCTGGAAAAGGCAATTCAATCGTGCATCAAAAATCTTCAGGTGGGGGAGAAGGGTGTTCACCGTCTTCCCTGGCCAGAGGTCTGGCCCCTTCCGTTCTTGGGGGAAGGAACGCACGAAAAACAGGACGTAAAAGAGACCAGAAGGGAGTTCCCCCACAAAAAAAACAAAACAAGATGTTAATCCAATCGCCCTGTCCAGAAAGGTTTCTTGGGTCTCCTGAAAAAAAGAAAGCTTACTCTCGGAAGGAAAAGGAATCGAGGAGGTGTGGCCCCCTGCAGGGATCCAGGAAAGGAAGGGCCTGGTCCCTGTGAAAAAAAGAGATTCTTGCGAAGAGGAAGGGAGATTCTTTGTCGTTATGACCGCCCGAAGGACTCCGCCCAAGGGGGGGGAAGGGGAGACTATCACGGCTGGAAGAAATACCAGCCTCAAAAAGGGATACCTTCCCGTTTATAAGGAGCCTCAAGGCGCGCTCGGAGAGTTACTCGTTCGGGGGGAATGAACTATTAGGGAAGACGGGAATTCGATGGATGGGGGGGGGAGAGGTCTTGACAAGGGACTCCCCGGGGGGGGACAGGCTGAGTTTCAGGGGGGTGCACCCAAGGAAAGGGAAGAAGGGGCTTGACCAACGCTGCGTAGGGGAGGGGATTTACTACGATTCGTCGGAACCCTAAAATCGGGTGAAAACGGAAAAAAGAGTTGACTTCTACCCCGGAAGGGGGAATCCCTTACGGCGACGTTCAAAGTGCGGGATCGATGTGTGGAGGGGGGGGTCCTATAAAAGTCCCCTTTCTAGAATGCGGGAAACTCTAACGAGCCGGGGGAAAAGGGTTCAAAAAGGGGGGAAGTCCTTGAAAACTCCCTCCTAACAAGAAATGGACGCAGTTCCTCCTTTTTCGGGGGAGGAATCTACGGGGGACTCCGGTACACCAGGGAAAAAAAAGTGGTCGAGCCGAGGAAGTTCTTTCCTTGGGAAGAGAAGGAAAAGTAACCCCTCAGGTATGGCTCGTACGAGACATACCCTGTTTCCTCCAGAAACAGGAAGGGAAAGGGGGATAAGAAGATTCAAAAACAACTTGAAAAGTAGACATTCCAGAGGGAAGGGCTCGATAAAAAGGGGACTAGCCAGAAAAGAGGGGGGGGGGACTTTACTCCGGAAAAGGTGTGTTTGTCATCGGAAGAAAGGAAGGGGAGCTACGGTAAGGGGCTATCCTCTGTAGCAAAAAAAGGACTGACAAGGGGTAAAAGGGAGGGGGGAGTAGTCTCCCTTTCACAACCTTGAAAGAAGGGCTGGGGGAGATTCATTTAGAAAGGAGGAATAAAGGAAAAAGGTAGCCCAGGGAGTTCTGGACGGCAAGGGGGGGGGAAATTCCAATCCCTATTAGTAAGGGAACCGGCCGGTTCGAAGAAAAAAGGGCAGATCGGGGGGGGGTTAATGGGTGTTGGGGGGGAAAAGCGTAGGAGCAGCCCCCTCAGAATCCTTTTGGGAAGAAAGCAGGAGCAATCAGGGCGTAGGGGCCCCCAATGTTTTTAAAAAGGGAAATAATTAGGGGGGAAGTTCAAGAAAAAATACACAGAAAGCTGTCCATCTTAAAGGATAAGTTGCTATCGAAAAGGAGCACGAAACGCGTATGGACACGGGGTTTCACACAAAAGGGAGAAAAAAAAAAAACTTTACTACTAGTAACTGTGGAATTGAAATAGAAAAATAAGTGGGGAGAATGGTCATTTATCCTACTTTTATTATATGAACTATCCCCAGCATTTCCCAGGGGGGACGAGTGAGCTTCGGTCAAAAAAAGGGAAAGAGAAGGAGGGTCCAAGCAAAAAGATACGAAAGAGGAGACACTCAAAAGAAACCATAAATGCAGAAGGGAGGGGGAGTCTTTCCGACACAAAGAACGGGGGACTCCACCCATAACTTAAGGGGAGGGAAAAGAAGTCCCTATAAGAACGGAACAGAAAAAACGGCTATTCAAATTCGAGACTATTAAATGATCCCCTCCTTAGGAAAAAGAATCTATTGGGAAGGGAAAGGCCCATTTTCTTTCTAACGGGAAACCAAACTTCAGGAAAAAGAGAACCTTTTACCAAAGGGGAAAGGGGAAGGCGGCAGGATCTGGCTGGTGGAAGAAGGAAAGGCCAAAAGAACGAAAGAAACATGAGGAGAGGGCTATTAACATCTATGAAGGAAAAAAAGGGGAGGTCCTTCACCTTCTTTCCACATTAACAATACCCGAAGGAGAGCTAAAAAATCGCACCTCCATATTCGGGAATCGGGTATATTGAGGGAAGAGGTAGGGTGTCTTCAGAAATTAACCTAGGCAAGGAGAAGAAAAGATGTCCTCTATTTGCAGCTCACAAAGAATCATGACACCAGCTTGGAGGCGATAGAGGAAAGGAGGAACCTAGGGAGGAAGACCGGGAAGCCTTTTTGAAAAGAAAACCCTGATTTGAGGGAAGAAGGAAGCACCTCGTCCGGGAGAAAAAAGGGGGAGCCCATGTTCCCCCAAGGGGTCTTGAAAGACAAGAAGGGAGCCGGAACACGAGAAAAAACTAGGAACGAGATACCGGAAAACCAGGTATTTTTACAGAGGAGAAGGGATCTGTTTGGCAGATGTCAGAAGGGGTCGCGGTGGCTTCTATCAAGTGAGGGGAAAAGGCCTCCTGATTCGGAGTGTGACAAAAACTGAAAGCATAAAAAGAAAGTTTCAGCTCAGTTGCCCAAAAAGGCGTCTATCGGGGAGGGGAAACATGGTCATCGTCTCCGTCCACCGACTTGGAGAAGGGGGATTCCGACGAGTTGACGGGGGCGGCAAAGGAGGGATTCACTCACGAAAAGAGAAGATAAAATAATTGAAGAATTCGTCGGCATCTATAGAAGACAATTGACAGCGGGATATGAAGAGGAACTCCGCTTGTGTAAGGGGGGAATGCATTTCACCCTAAGGGGAAGGAGAGCATTCAAAAGCCAGGGTACCACCCCGAGGTCAGGGGAAGCATTACTAAAGAAAAAACCCGCGAAAAGGAGAAGGGACATCTTGCCCCCCTATGAAAGGCCGAGCTTTTGGGGGAAAGTCGGGAGGTCTCGGAAAGAGTATGAAAGAGAGTTTCCAGAGGGGATTTGTGAGAGGGGGGAGGTTTCCTTTCCCTCCCAACCGGGGTTCAATAACACTCACTAAAAAACAGGGGGGAAGGTTCTCGCCGGGGGATCCTTCGTCGATAACTACCTCCACATAAAGGGAAACCCCCTACCTGGGAAAGGAGAGCACCTACTACTTCCCCAAAAAAAGATAGTTTTCATCTCCGTAGGAGGGACGACATACCGGAAAGGAAGGGGGGGAACATCTTGCCTACAAAGCGCGTTCATGGGGCTCGCATTCCGGGGGGAAAGGGGGCCGATCATTTGCCGCAGGCTCCCTTTCAGGGAAAAGGGTTCACAGAGAAAATCGCTAGGTTGAGGGCGAGAAAAAAAGAAGTAGGCTCTCCTTCTGTATGGGGAAAACCTCTGAGTGAAAGGGAATGTCGTCCTCATCTCTTTGAAAGGAGGAGGTTCTGTCTCCATCTCAGGGAGGAATTCGACTCGGGGGGGGGGGGATCAGCTGTGACGCAGGGAAAAGAGGGTGGGGCATCCCGGTGGGGGGGGGAAGAAGAGAGGGGCGTTCTTTTCCCTGCCTTTTCTGGGGCGACACCCTTTTCTCCACTAGAAGCAGAAAGTCACGGGGGACCTTTCCCACAATGATAGGGGGAAAAAGCGCCTGTTCACGAAAGAAGAAAGAAAGAAACGGTTCGGCGTCTGTCTCGGAAGGGCCTTCCTGTCCGCCAGAGGGGGGGAAAAAACCTGCCGGGAGGGAGGCTGGAGGGGAAAAGGCCTGTGCCTGTACCAGAGTTCTACAAGAGAGAAAAGAGGGGGGGTTTATCTTTTAGTTGGCCCGGACAGCCGCCGACCTCCAGGTACCCCAGGTACTGTTCCATAGGGGGGGTTCTACGACAACAGGCGAACCGGACCGTGAGCACCTTAAAAAAGGAAGGAAAAACTGTCTAGGAGAAGAAAAAAAGAGGATCTTTCTTCAGGACTTGGTGTACTGGAAAAGTAGGGCTACTTATAAGGGGGAGGGTCCTAAGGGAGGGATCTCATCCCAACAGGAAGATCAAGAACGGTAACTGTTTCGGAAAACTACGGGAGAGAAAAAACTACTACGTGATGCTCTGCCGTACTGTAAAAAGGCGTCGGGGCGGTATTAGGGGGGGGAAGATACTGCTGATTCCCAAAAAACCATTGACACTCGAAGGGGAGGGGAGGAAAGATAACCCGTTCCTTTGCCTCACTGAAGGGCTTTTACTTTACCAAGAAGGGAGAAAAGAAGGTTCGAAAGGGGGGGGTCATGGCCGAGACTCCAAGAAAAAGGGGAGGACCTAACAAGAACGCACTGATCTTCTTCCGTTCCAGAGACTCTCTCCAAGAACTTCCGAAAAAAGACACCCAGGGACGTGAAGAGGTAGAGGAGAAGGCACCTCGAGGGGGAAAAAACTTTTTCGAGACAACCACCGGTCGTGGAAAAAAGTCCAGAACCCGTACCAAAAAAGGGGAGAAGCGGATCAGGAGAAGGAACGCTGGACTTAAGGAAAGAAACAACAACGGAGGGAAGGGGAAAAAGAGGGAGGGGATACATTCCCCGGGCCGAATCGGAAACCATGTCTGCTATTCTTAGTAAAGGACGTGGGGGCGGCGGAAGAAGGTGGTCTCTGAAAAAGGAACGTCTGGGGAGAAGTTTCCTAAGGGTCCTCTTTCTTCCAACTGCAAGGGGGAGAACCCGAGAGTGGGAAAAGGGTTCTTGTCGGAGTATTAGGAATCCGACCGGAAGGTCCTGTTGAGGAACGTCTCTCTGAGAAGAGGGGGGGGGCTTTCCTCGGAAAAAGGTCCGTCCCAGGGAAAGAGGTGACGAACTTGGGGGAAACTTCCAAGGGAAATGGATTCCAAGGGGGGGGGGGATACGTTTCCCCTCCGCATCTCGGAATTTTTCGGGGGGGGGGGAAATACTGAAACTAGACTGGGAGACCCCTCAAACCTTGGGGTCAGAAAAAGGGACTTCTTTGGTCCCATGTGGAAAAATAGAAAAAGTACTGAAAAAAGAAAACCCATTCCCTCAACGGAAATAGGGAGGGGTTAGCGACAGGAAGCCTTCTCAAAAGAAGAAACTGTTCGAAGGGGACTATATTTCCTATTAAAACAAAGTACTTTACTAACTCTTGAAGGGGGTCTGATAAAAGGATGGGCGTTGAAAATGGGGACTCACCCGGGGAAGGTATTATACTAAGAGAAGGGAGACAATGCCCATTAACCGGGATGTCGAAGAGGTCTTTTCCGAAAGAAGGAGCGGGACAAAAACTCAACTATCAAAAGGGAATAAAAAAATACACTAGGGAGTAAAAAAAATAAAAAAGGAAAAGGACTCGGGAGAGGGGCCTTGGGTCTAACCAGAAGTATGTCTTCCCTGAATTGAAACATCCTAGCCATATCTCCTACCCGGGAGGGGGGGGGTGGGGGGGGGGGGGGGGGGGGGGGGGGGGTGGGGGGGGGGGTGGAACAGGGGAAAGGGAAAAAAGGCTATTTCCTTTCTATATTATACATCCTGGTTTGAAGGATAGGGTTGATTCTTATTTAAAAACGGGAAAAGCCGCCACAAAACTTCGAGAAGGGCCTTTACACAAAGGGGGGGAAGAAAAAAGGAAGATCCAGTCTCGGTTTTCACGGGGGCCATCATAACGACTTTCAAAAGAGAGGAGGGAAAGGCTACAGCCAAAAAATCGATACCGCCCTTTGACATGAGACGGGGCCACCAGGCCGAGTAACAAAAGAAGGACGTAACTCGCACAAGAAGGAGAAAAGGGGGAGAGTCCCTGCCGTAGATGGTGAAGAGAAGATTAAATTTATTTTTTGAAGAAAAAATGAAGAAGGAGGGACCGAGGGAAAGGATACCTGGAAAGAAGCGAGAAAAAAGGATCGGGGAAACAACAAGCTTAAGGAGGGAAACGTACTACAACAGGGAGGAAAGAAGAGGGAAGTTATTAGTTTGATCTCCTTGAAAGGGGAAAATTCTGGTTGTCCATCAAGGAGGGGGAAGGGGAGAAGGGCAAAAGGACGGGTAAAACATAAGGAAGGAAACCGCAGGAAGGGAGTTTTGTGAAGGGATTTTGGAAGAGGAAAAGAAGAGTCACCGTCCTAATATTCAACGAGATCACTACTCTGGTTGAAAAAAGAACCTTTATGAAGGGGGGGCCATTTTCGAGGATGGAGGGGGAGGGGAGGGGGGGGAGTCTGGAGAAGACCCCTATCCTGAAGGGAGGGGGGAAGGGGTCATATTTTTTACGCGCCGGCAGGCTAGGGCCCTTTACTCAGTTCAAAGAAAAAAAGGAAACATGCCTTCCAACCAAGGGGAAGAAAGAGGTTCATAAACAGGGGATCTACGATGACGACGATGGTCACTTCATTATTATAAGACTCAAAGAAAAGAGGAGGAAAGATATATATCAATCATGAAGGCCCGGGGTGGAAGAACCTTCCCACTCGTAAAAGAAAATCCAGAGGGAAAAAGGGAAATTTCACAGCTTGGAAAAATAGGGAAGGTGAAGGGCATTTATGATGCGTCCCTGGAAGAGAGGGAAAAAAGCGTAACCCCTCTGACCCCTGAAGAGATGGGCATATATTTGCAAAAAAGAAAGGATTAAGCAAAAAGCACGAAAACACATCGAAAGAAAAAGCGCGCCTGTACAAAAGAAAAGAAGGTCGGTTATCTGCGGGGAAGAGGGGGGAGCCTTTCTGCGTCTTGACGTTTTTTCCGGCCCGAAAACCCGGGGGGAAGACACCAAGTAATGGGGAGAAACATGTCTGAAGAAAGCTGGCCCTGCGCCCACAAGAAAAAGAGCTGTACCCCCGACTGGTACAAACGTCTTGAATACAGATCAAAAATTACAAGACTGAAGGAAGTCTACATCTCAGGAAGAAAGAAACTTGTTGACGGAAAAAGACATTTCATCATGCCTGCGGGCGACTTTCTGAAAACAGGGGTAACGATTCCGGGGGAGGAAAGCAAACAAACACGGGGAAAAGGACAGTGAGTTCACCATATACGGCGGGAGCTACTTTCGGGGAGAGGGAGAGCATTTTCGCTCAAGAGGGATGGTGGTTCCCTCAAGGGGGGGAAAGAGTCTTTACAAGGGGGCTTCAGCAAAATTCTGCCCCGGGCTTCGGAAGAAAAAAGGTTCTTTCTTATGGTCCAGGAGAGGGGGAAAGAGCCATGAGACCACCTCGAAAAGAAGGGGGTCAAGAAAGGGGGGGGGGTTCCCAGGGAGGGTCAGAGGCCTTGGGGAAAGTCTTTTGGCCACGGGAGCAAGGAGGGAAAGAACATTTGCTACGCAGATCACAGAGATCTGGGGGGAAAAAAGGATTTAAAGGCCTGGAAAGGAAGGGGGGGAGGTCCTCGAGAAACCGGTTCAAAAGAGAGAAGCCTTATTGCCTTCCTTTCAAACGTTCTTGGGTTGCACCCAATAACGAGGGCCCGCGTAAACAAAAGAAGAGCCTGTGGCCTGGAAAGGATGGGAGAGGCTCATATTCGAAGTGAGTTTATCGTGGAACGACGTCCTGACCGGAGAAAGAAAGTTGGGGGCACATGGGGGGATCGGCATAGGAAACCACCAAAACTTCTACCTGCCCGTTATCGCACCATGAAGGGGGCCGCCCTACTACTGGAAGGAAAAGAAGAAAGAGAGGGGGGAAGCGTTGGGGAGGTTAAGGGGGGAGGAAAAGAAGGGGCTACTATAACAGCTTTAATGGAGAAACTTTTGAGGGAGTCGAGGGTGAGAAGAGAAGAAAGCGTGAAGTTTTCGGGGGGGAAGTACTAAGGTAGATAAAAAAGGAAAACCCGTCCTAAATGACCTGCCGTCCTGGAAGGGGAAAGGATTTGTCATGGGGGACATCAATTCGGAAAAACAAAAAAACTGGGGAAGTCTACAACGAAGGGAGAGGTCCTTAGTCCCGTCGCACCCTGGGAAACAGAAAATAACTCAGCTGTGAAGGGAAGCACAAGGATCATTTTCTGACCGTACTGCATGGCCGATACAGCCCGGAAAAGGGGTCCGAGGGGAAACAACCGCAAAGGGAACAAAAGGGAGTTCCGACCGAGCCTACAAAGAGGAGACCAGTACTCGTCCTGAAAGAGAGAGTTTAATATTTCGGCTCAAGAGGGACGTGGTCGAAGAGGGGGGGGAGGAAAAACCAACCTTTCTGGAACGGCTTCCATGGAGGAACTCATGGGGGACGAAAAGTCAGAAGATAGAAACGGGGGATGGAAGATCTCTCAACAAAGGAGTATATACATGAAAGAGGGAAGGGATTAACCATTTCTTCTATTCGTCCAGCCTGGCTTTTTCTCTGTTGCAACACGGAAAGAGAAAGTTCAATGGGAGACTACGGGGAGGAGGCCGATCACCTCCGTGACCTCTGCACGAAAAAGGGAAACGATTCACTGGGAGCAGGGGAGTTTCTTATTATTCAAAAAAAAAGAAGAGAAAAGGAACCTTCTCGGGCCTGGAGGAGAAAGCCCTTTTTAAGGTGCGTCTCGGCCATGAAGTGAAGGGGAAACCATTAGAGGGGGGACCTGAGCCCAAGGGGAGAAAAAGTAAGGGGAAAAAACTGACCCGGGGAACTGCACTCTACAGCAAGGAGGAATTTTGGGGGGGGGGGAGGAGACGAAACTCTAACCAAAGAAAGACTAGGAAGGGAAGATCATCAGGGCAGGGTCGGGGAAAACATTTTGTTTAGAAAATTCTTACTTCCCACGAAAACCAAAACTACGGGGACCGTAGTCTGGAGAAAAAGAAGGTACTCCCCAGGGCCCTCTTAGAAACCTAATAGTTCCAGTACCCCAGTCCTTGAGAAGACCATGTGGTATATTCCTATGGGGGAAGGGGGGGAGACTAAGACACTCAAAAAGGGGGTAGCACGGGGGGTAGAAGGCCAAAGCATGGCCATTACAGGGAAGGTCCGGGGGGGAGGAAAGGGGGTCGGGCCACCTCACGATCAACGACTTCTAATATGAGCAAAAGGGGGAAAAAAAGAAAGGCACAAGAAGTAGGAAGCTTCGGAGAAAAGGAAAAAGAACAACGTGTGCTTAAGGAATACCATACTACCGGAAAGAACCTTTGTCTCATGAGAGAACCCGCTATTCCAGGAAGAGATCCCAAAAAGGGCTAACAAAAAACGGGCCCCGGAAAAGGTATCAGGGGGAGTACCCATGTTCTTTGGGGAGGAGCAGGGCCCATAACTTTGGAGAAAGGTACAGCATTCCGCGGAAAGGAGGACACCACTTGCAGAGGGAAAAAGGAAGGATATGGACAGAGGAAAAGAGGAAAGGGAGCAGCAAGGCAAAAGAACGCCAGGGGATTATGGGGAAAAACTATGCCGACGAGGGAAGAGGCAGCTCTTTCC
>Ga0179593_1405645_pt1 | contig 23195 bp, 34 predicted proteins | sample CZODoug2_1_08_16_FD_185931 | JGI IMG/M metagenome (GOLD analysis project Ga0179593, IMG submission 185931) | Vadose zone soil fungal communities from Angelo Coast Range Reserve, California, USA - CZODoug2_1_08_16fungal (PacBio error correction) | ecosystem: Environmental > Terrestrial > Soil >...
CGAACAGAAAGCCAACTTGCTACTTGAGGGCAACGAAGAAAACCAGCACTATTTGAAAAGGCCTAACCGATAGCCATGAAAAAGGTCTACCTGGGGCGCGTCGAACACGGGGGGGTTTCCCCCGAAACAAAAGCGTGGTAATTTGGGGTGGGGGTACGCGCTCGGAAGGGCTCGAAGGAAACCAGGGCAAACGTCGCCCCCGTTGCCAAGAAGCAAAAGGGGCAAGGGCGGGGCAAGATTCAAAATCAATCGCAAGAAATGACACCTCAAGTCCAAAAAACCGGGGAAAAACCACCCCCGCCGGGCGCAAAGCAAAGTTCAAATGGGAAGGAAAGGGGGAAACCGGGGGCCCGCATAAGTATTCAGCGCACCGGCGCCCAGATTCATATTGGGGAAGATAAGGCGTCCAGCAGGTTAAAACGCAAGTGGAACCGCACTCATACCGAGAAGAGAAAAGGAACTTTCGGGGTTTTTGCGGCGTCCGAGGGGGGATAGCGGGGGGGGGGGTACACAAGGGAAAAGAAACAGTGGAGGCGGATGTTTTCGTGAAAAGGGCAGGAAAGATACGAAAGAAAGAGCGTGCCAGTCGGTCCGTTCGGGTGGGGGGGTTGTCCCAAACAAAGCGTAAACTCTAAAAGCTGATCCCAGACCTGTAATCGGAGAAAAAGGGGGGGGGAGGGGGAAGAAAAATCCAAGGTAACTACGCCTCCCCCCCGAAAAACCAGAAAGAAAAAGGATTATGAATCGGCTTTGGAACATCAGAAGGGCGGGGGGGAAAGAGCAACGAAATCGGGTGGCACCTATGCACAAATGAACAGGCAAAAGAGCCCTCCTCTGGGGCGAAACTAGGTCGTTGAAAAAGAAAGTCCCGTGATAAAAACTACACTCGTTGACCCATGAACCACCACAGAAAAGAGCTGAATTTCAAAAAGTTCTGAGAAAGAGAAGAGCAAAAACAAACAAAAATTAAAAAACCTCAAGAATCAAGCACATCACACAAATATTTGGGAGAGGGGGACAAAGGGGGGTCAAACGCTGCACAAAAAAAAAAGAACAACCAGACATAAGTTCGTGCTTTCCTTGCACAATGACCAACCGAAGACGGTAAGATCCTTGAATATTGAAAGACTTGGTGGGGTAGCTGGTATATGTCAAAGGGAAGAGTAATAAAAGGGTCAATGTAAAAGAAGACTGAATTGGGGCCGACAGTGTGGCAAGGGGTCTGGGTGACAGGGGGCGTAAAAATAAACATGCGCCGGACAGCCAATAAACCTAACAATGTGGATGGAAGGGTTGTTTGTCAAAAGGAATCAAAAAGAAACATGGGATTACGTAATGGTAAAGAATTTGGGGGTCAGAGAATTGTTTAACAAAAAGAAACAAAGTTGGGTCGATATGAAGGTAAAAAAAAAAAACACAAGACAATGAATTAGGTGGTAAAAACAGGGTTGAACGACCCAGGTTCCAAATACTAGTGTGGTTACGGGGGGAAAGGACAGACGAAAAGGACCGGAGCCTTGTGTTTGACAGCCCGGGAAAAGGGGAGGAACAACCATGAAACGCCGGTGGTCCCGATTTCCCTACCATTATAAAGCAAACGGGGGGGGCAAGTGATGGCCTGGATGGGGGAACGTCCCAGGGCGAAATATGAAAGCAGCGCCCGCCCGGCAATCTCCTGAGTAGAAAAATAAAAACAAAAACCATTCCGGCAGTGGGCAGGGTATGGTCTATTAAAAAACCGGGGTGTTAAGGTGGAATGGACCAGGGGAAAAATACAGAACCTTTGCGGGCCCTAGTGGCCAGGCCGCTAGATGATGGCTGTGAAAGGGGGTCCTGTTTACGAGACAAGTAGCGTATCCAGATGGGGGACAAACACTTTGGGTACAGAATTCGTGGGGGGGGCTGCAAAGGAACTTTGACGTAAAGGGGGACTATGCTGGAGAGGGGTAGGCCGGAGGAAGAGGGTTCCTGTTGAGCCTACTCGAAAAAAAACAATCGCGGATGGTCAACATTGCCTCACGTACAGAGTTGTTGGGAGTCAGAGGGGGAAAAGATGAGCGGAAATTCAATGGGCGCCGTAAGGTGAGAATAAAGGGGGGTTTTTACAAAGCTGTGGGGGCAGCGGTCGGGGGAGCTACAAGAGAATTAGGGACTTCCCTAGGAGAGGGGGTTTTAAAAAAAAGTGTGGGGGTGGCGGTGAAGAGGGGTTTTTCAAGCACCAGGAACAAAGCAAGGTTTCAATAGGGGGGAAAAAGGGGGAAGAGACCTGAATAGGGGTCAAGAAAAATTATCGTGCCGAGACCCACAATAGAGAATCAAAAAGGGCATCTCTTTGGGAAACGAAAAGAAAAAAAAAAACAGTGCCCGTCGGGAAATTGTCGTGGAGCCCTTGGGGAATGGCGATAAAGGGGGAAAAAGGACTGTGGCGCCGACTGGGACCCAGAAGGAAAATATTGAAAAGGCATGTCTCAGAGAGAAACAGTGGTAAGTTAACACAAAAAAATTCCCTAATCAGAATGTGCAAAAACCGGAATTGTAACAACGGGGATTGAAGAAAGACAAGAGACACCATCTTAAAAGACAGACGAGTCAGGGAGACAAGAAGGGGAAGCGAAAGACCTGACGCAAGGTCATCTTTTAACTAGAAAGACGAAAAGGGCCGAAAAGTTGTGGGGGAAACCGAAAAAGCAGTCGCATGGGTAAAAAGAGAGTCAAGTCCCTCGCGAAAAAAACAAAACAACGGAGAAAAAGAGAGATATAACAGAAAAGGAGAAGGCGGACCACAAAATTGGCGCCATAAAAATAATTTGGGAAAGAATGACGGAAGATCCACCCGACGCAGAAAAGAAAAAGAGTTGTTGGGGAGGGATTAGGGGGACGCTGGTGATTATTGGTGCAACCCCGCTTGTCAGGAGTACAGGACCGGGGGGGGGGGGAAAACTCAGTAACGGAAAGTTGATATGAAACCCCCAGGGGGGGAAATGAGACCGCAGAGCTCCACTTCGTAAGGGGGAAACACCGCCGCCGGGAAAGCAGAACACATAGAAGACCATGAAATGCCACGCAACGACATGTACAGGGGACGAACCAGAAGATTCGTGGACTTTTGGGCAAAAAAAAACCGGGACTGATAGTGAAGCAGGGGGCCAGGTGATCAGATAAAGAAATAGACAACTGATGAACCTTGATGTTTGAAGGTCGGAAAAAAGACAACCCGCCAACAAAGGGCGAAACACCCTCGTGCAGACGGCCGAAGAAGTAAGACAACAAGCAACCTCTAGCATGCCCAAATGACAATTTTCAGACGGGTCGGCACCGGCCGCAAGAATCTGGCGAAAAATCAAATGAAAAAAAAAAAACTAAGGGAAGGAATGTGAAATTTAAAATCCGATTTTCCGGTAGGGGGGGGGGGGGGGAAATTGGAAAGTACATTGAAAAGAAATCCTTCCCCCGGGGGTTCAAACACGGACGGGAAGACCGAAGACGGAAAAAAACAGCCAGCTCGAAAAGTTTGCCAGCCCAGGCGAAAGCCAACGATTAAAACAAGGTGAGGTGAAAATGGAAAAATGGAAGCAGAAAGAAGACATGCCCGAAAAACCTTAAAACATTGGAAACAGCCAAGAAATGAAAAGCTAGGCCCTCAGGGCCAGACTTTCGTGAAAGAAGGGGGTAAAGAGAAAACGACGAATAAAAGAGAAAATCTTGGACCCATAGAAACGTAATTTTGCCGACGCAGGAACAGGGGCGCTGAAGGGATAGGTCTAAAAAATTGATAGGCCGACTAAAAAAAGGCAAGCCAGCAAGGATCTAGAAAATCCGATGGAACCGAAGTGTCACAATCAAGTCAAAACAGCTCGTAGGCACTTCTTACACCACAGAGAGGGAAAAAAGCGATGTCCGACAAACCGAAAAAAATAGGCATTCAAAAGTTGAAGGGAAAAGACTTTGAGGAACACGAATATAGGGGGGTTTTACATGACCTTAAGCTAAGGGGGGTGGGAAATTCTCTAGAACAAGAGGGGCTATGTCGGCTCCCAGTGTTAGAAAACCCGGGAATGAAAAGTAACCCAAACAAGGGGGGTTGTAGGGGCGTGCAGACAACTCAACAAAAAACCCGAACACAGCAAAGACAGGACCATTCGCTCTACTGTTCCGGTTACCCAGATCGAGTTCAGGAAGCGAAAAGCAGAGAAAGATCAGAGATGAAAGTCGGATGACGTCCAAAGAAACTTTCGGGGGGGGGAAAGAAGAAACGAGGTATGCTGGGGGAAGGGAGGAAAAGGGATCCCGCAAGGATTAAACAGACTGGTAGGAAAAACGGGGGGGGGATCTTGGGGGGGGACCAAAAAAGCAGTAATTTCAAGAAAAAACATACTGAACAACGAAAAAAAAGACTCGGTGGGTGGAAGAATGCCAAAGAGGAGCACTGAAAAAAAAGAAAGAAGGAACAGCACCCCGATTTCGACAAAAAGGGAGTCGTCAAAGGGTATCACGGCAACTGAGACGGAGGACAACCAATCACTGAAAGTCCTCAGGAACCAAGCGGGGGGAGTCAAGCCGCCTAGATTCCGGCAACGGATGGCTGACGACGGGGATGTTTACTCTTGACCAAAATGAGGGGAGAGTTCCACGCCCAAAGCCCCAACACTCATTCAAAGAGAGAGGAAAAAAAGTCCAAAAAGCAGGGTTCGAAAACATTTGGTGCAAAAAGAACGGGGAAGGAACGGCACCTAGAATGAAAGAAGGAAGAAAATAATGGCAAACAAGAAAGTGTTCACGAAAAATCGGCAGACAAGGTGAGGGGACGGGGGAAACATCGGCACAACCAGACTGACACAGACGACACCAAGAAGGAACACTGAAGAGGGTGGGCATCATCGAAGGGACGATTCAAGATCAAAAAGACGCCACCGATCGGCAGAAAAGCAACTCGCTACATGGTTGAAAGGCGAGAAATGGCAAAAAAAGGAAATGACCAACAGACCATCGGCATTGACCGTCGAAAAGAAGAAAAAAAAAAGGCAAAAAAGTGGAGGGACGTGGAAATTAATGGATACTACGGAAGTGATACACCTCAGAGTAATAGACGGAGTGGGACGGAGACCCACTGGTATCACCCAGCACGCCCGGAGCGAAAGACCAAAGTAAAAAAGCCAATCACTCTGACTAGGGGGGGAAAACATTCTTAAAACATCCGCACAAAGGGACTGAAATGGCTTCTCGGTGAAGGAACAAAACTAGGAGGGGGTAAGGCTCAACGTAAGAGAATGTGTATTTTCTAGTCAATAAAATTAATAGCATGAAAATAAGGGTTGTAGATGGAAGCCGCAAGGGCCAGAAATACACGAGGACAGAATCCCTCTGTAAGGTGGTCAAAGAAGGGGAAAGAGGGAAAAGAGAGGGATGGAGGGAATGGTCATCAACAAACCAAGAGTGTAACAAAAAAAAGACAAAACCGGGTGGGGATACGGTACGGTGCTGGGCCAGGCCTTCGATAGGGAGAGACAAAAAAAACAACAAAGAAAAGGAGGAAGGGGAAAAAAAAGATACCGGCCTAAACATGCCAGCACCTAAAGAATGGCAAGCGAAGAAAGGAAACGTTCATGGGGGTTACATACCCTGACTTGGTTGGCTGGAAACGAAAAGATAAGAGCACAAGAGAAAAAGAACCCGCTCCAAAGAGATGAGTTTCAACCTTTGCCGCAGCCAGAATAAAAACCGGGCCACATCGGAATAGAAGGCGGTGGAAAATACAAAAGGAAAAACTAACAATCCAAGCTTGTATGGATCACCTTTCGGTAAATAAATAAAGGGAAAATATGCTACTGAGACTTAGCCTACGAAGGTTCAACCAAATGCAGACGAAAGAAGCAATGAGTCGAAAAGTGTTGAGGACTCTAGTGAAAATGGGGTTAACAACGTCCCTAGCCGTGATCGGAGTAAGAGGGGGGGGGAACGGCCTGCACGATACTTCAAAAAGTGCCGAAGAATTAACGGAAAGGCAAAACAAAAGAACCCCGGGTTGAAACAAATCCAAGGGTAGAGATCTCAATGAAAGCGGATCGGGAGATGACCCAAACAGTCACGCATCCACCGGTCAGAAAAAAAACACCAAAAATGTGGTCACCCTTCTACTCAGGGTCATGGAAGAGGGGGGGGGGAAAAGAGCATTCCAAAAAAAAGCCCAAAAGGTGCAAACACAAACAATGCAAACTTCTCGAAAGACATATTTGAGAGAATGTTGCTGCACAACATATTGCCTCAGGTTGGGAGACACAGCATACATCAACAGCTCCGGGTAAAAAGGGTGTTCTGGAGGTTAGTAGCGGGGGAACTTTGGGTCAAAACTTTGGTGAAAAGGAAAAAAAAGAGAACGCTGGAGGAGTAAATGAAAAAACTGCAGGGATATACTCCGGAGGAAAGCGCGGGGACGGGGGAAAGGACTTAACATTTGAGGGGAACAAAGAAAGAGCGCCGGGAAAAAATTAACCACTTGCCAAAAATCGGCCCGAAAGGGCACGGGGTTAGGTCCGGATCAGAAAAATAGGAGAAGGAAAAAGACGTGAAACGAAAGCACCTAAAGCGCCGAAAAGGCGCAGGGGAAACTCCATCGCAAGGGGAAGAACCACCCATCGAAATCTTGTTTTGGGGGAGAAAAAGAGTCAGAAGTATCAAAGACAAACGAACAAGCGCACATTTGTGCCGCCAATCAGCTCGCAAAAGAGCAAAGGGTGAAGGGGAGAAATGGTGGGAGTATTTTGTTTCAAAATCCGCAGCAGGGGGGGGTTGGGCCCATGAAACACCCCCTCACGGAGGAAAAGCGAGGGGAACATTGGAAGAGGGGAGAACGCTAAAAAAAACAACCGCAGGCCACAAAAAAGAAAAATTCAGCAGCAGCAGCGGATGGTGTGGGACAAGTCCCGAAGCACCAAACGCGAGAGGGTTCACGTCGTAAGGACCAAGACAACCGAAGAAAGGTGGGGACCGTCGAAGACCGGAAGAGACCTCCGAGAAAACATTCGGGAGCTGCTTCGCTTGGGTAACTCAGCTTCAAAAAGGAAGGTAAAACGATGGGGGAAGACTCCAAAAAGGAGCTGGGGTGGGGTCTGCTTTAAAAAAAGAAAAAGCAGAGTCCCAGACCCAGAAACGAACAATCGGGGTTGGTGTTGGGGGAAGGGACTCGACGAAACCTTTGAATACCGTCATTCAAACGAGTTGGGGAAACGAAGAAAAGGGAGGTTCCCCAAACTGTTCGGAAAAGGTTAATAAGGGAAAACAAACCCCGAAACAAGGAGTCGGTGGGAAACGAAGTGGTGGACAGAAGTGGGAGAAGAAAAAGGGCAGAAGAGTTTTTTGGGCATGGGGGGTAGTAACTAAATCCGACGAAACCCGAAACGGGTTTTGTCAATCAGCCTAGTGAAAAAAGGAAAAGAGGGACGGAAAGAACTGGAAATAGATGTTTGGTTCCTTGTTTGTGGGGGGCATTCCTCGATTGAAAACAAGGGAACCCGGAAAAGGATTCGGCTTGGGTGTTCAAGGAGTGAAGGGAGGGGGTGAGAGGAAACTAGTGGGTCGAAATATATGAAAAAGCCTAGACTAAGGGGAAAACACGAAGAATACAACGGCCGAGACACCTGGTTCACGTGCACAGGAAGTTGTCTTGGAATGGGGGAATCAAAATACTGGGTTTTGGAAAAAGAAAATGTGAGAACTGGAACATGGTCACCCTCCCCTTGGAAGGGGTCTTGGGCCCTGAGGTGCCGACCGCGGGGAAGGGAGGTTCCGGCCAGGGGGTGGAAAAAGCGGAAAGAAATTGTTTAGGCGTAAAATGGAGTCGGGCGGAAAAAGAACTGGTGTAATGGATCGCGCGTGTCCCATAAGGGGAAGGGAAGGCGATTGAGAAAACCTGGGAAGAAAAAAGGAAGGCCGCAGTAAAGGATCCGCCTGCTCCTCGGTGTTCACTGTGGACAACGTTACCCTAGGAGGAGTGGTTTCAAAAGGGAATACGGCGACAAACGTGGGCAGATGGAGAATCGGCGCAAGAAAAGTGTCTAAACAAGGTTGGCGACTAAATTGGGTCAGGAGGGTGCCAGCGGGGAAGAGGGAGGGCGAGATCGAGGAATTCTTAACTGCTATGGGAAAAGGGGGGGGGGTCGGGCACCACACCTGGTTGAGTGGGAAGGGGGTTCAAAACGTCCACCAAGGAATCTTGAACATCAGGACTCAACGCAAATTTCTGGCAGACAGTCGGCGCGTGAGGCCGCTAAAAAACTACGAAAAAATGGAACGGGATGGGGGAAACGAATCAACAACAGAGTTCAATGCGGTCGAGGAAGGGGTGTCCGGGGGCTGCATCCGGTTTCAGGCAGTGGTGAAGCCCATGGGTGCGCCGAAAACTTGAGAGCGGGTCACCGGACCAAGTCACAGGGTCCGGGAGGGACAAGCTGAGGGAATTGGGAAAGTGCCGAAAGAAAGTTTTCAACGTTCAAAGGAAAGAGTGAAACGTTTAACCAAATCAAGAGGTAACACAACGAAACTAAGATGGAGGAGGACGGGAACACAAGGAAAAAAAATCCCCAGAAAAAGCTTTAAAAGAGTAAACAACGAGGAAACGTATTCATGTAAAGGAAAAGATCAGGCAAGAGAGAGGAAAGACAAAAGCACGAGAGACGAAGGGCCGCAATTGGGTGTCCTGAACAAGCGGAGGTTGAATGTCCCAGAGGGGGAAGCTCGCAATAAAAAAACAAAAGTAGGAGAGAAAGGAAGGATCAGAAACCAGCAGTACGCCGCGCAGTATTCCCAAGACCAGTCGTCGATCGAATGGTGGGCTAAAGAAGGCGACCCGTCCAGACAGGTAGAGAGATTGGGGAGGGAAAGCTGTGTCAGAAACAACCTCAGTGTGAGGGTACGCACAGAAAGGTTCAAGAGGAAAGGAGTTTGGCACATCGAAGCAGGGGAAATTGGTAGAAAATGAACTTGCAAAAAAGAAAGTCACCAGCCAGCGCGACCTTAAGGGGGGGCACCAGAACGAGAGAAAGGTCAAGGAGACAAGACACACCCATGATTCAGGAGGGCATGAAATTAGAAAAAACAAACAAAAAAAATTCCACAGCCAGAAAAAAGAAAAAAGAAGTGTCGTTGGGAGTTTCAAAACAAAAAGAGAAATGAACTTTCAAAAGTGGGCAAAAAACTGAAAGAGAAGGAAGAAAAAGGATTCGAGAACAAGACACTGGGGACAAACCATTGGAATGTGGAAGGGGAGGGGAAAAAATCAGAAACTACCCACACGGGGTCAACCAGAGGTCATCCTAGCAAAGGAAGAAAGGAACTGAGACAGAACAGAAGAACTGGAACAAACAAAAAAATTGGCGGAGAGAACAAAAGCACAACTGAGCATCAAAGAGGAGAAAAGTTGGTAACCTAAGGGCCAGTTGACAGGACAGCAAATGTTTGTTGTCGGTAGTCAAATACAGGACAAAACCGAGAGGCCCGTGGGAAGGGACTGAAAGAAACCGCGTAAAGCGGAATCATCAAAGGTGAAGCAGACAGTTGAAGAAAACCAACGATCATAAAAAAAACTGCGTCAAAAACGAATTCCCAGAAGGTACTACGCCTACCAAGGGGGGGAGGCCCAAAGAGGAAAAAAACGTAAGGCAAACAAAGAAAGAACGAGAGCCAAAAGAAAGCAACAGAAAAGGGCGGCAGGAGGGGGGCATACGAAAACGAAAACCCGAAACGGACTTTATTAACCCAATACCAATCCAGGAAGGGGGGTCTCGAAGGATGAGGATGGGGTCCTCTGATATAGGCGGAAAAACTTGCAGCCATAGGCAGAAGCCAACTCCAGAACAAATCCACATAGAAAAATACAAAGTAGAATAGAGAAAACTAGGGGGGGAATGGCAAGAAAAGGGGGAAAAGGACTCATAGGCCGTGCTGGCCACCCAGGCGGCAGAGGTTCCAAAAGGAAAAAACAAAACTCTTCGCAAAAGGTGGAGAAAGACTTCTACACAAAGGGTTTAGCGTTGGTGACGGCTGGGAAAAGAGGGAAGTTTGCACCCGGTTGGTGAAACACTCGTCCCAAAATCTTCTAAATGTACGGAGAAAAGGGGTAGTCTAGTGAGAAAAAAAAAATGAACCCACTATGTGAGTTTTCACCTGGCAGGAGCAAGCTCGGTAAACGAAAACACGCACAACACAGTCGGAAAGAAACAAATCGCTCTTAAAGACGTTACGGACCCAATGATGCGTCAAAGAAAAAGGAAAAGAAAGATCAAGAAAAGAGGAAAGGAAGAGACTTCAGGCTCGGTTGTAAATGCAGGAAAGAAAGAAGGAGTGCGGGGGGGGTTATCGGATGGAATCCCGCCCAGGGACAAACGGTTGTGCAAAGTGAGTTGCCGGTGGGGGATGAAAATTTGAGCCCGAGATCAGAAACCGGAAAGGGGGAACCAGAAAATCGCTGAAAAAGAAGGGGGGTTGTCACAAAAAAGGGATAACAGAGAGAAAAAAGCACGAGGCCGAAGAAATCGTGGCGCAGAAGAGTGCTTACGGGAATGATCCCGGACCAACAATCCGAAAAAAAAAACATAGCGACTATTTTGGTGAGAGAAAACCGATGGAAGAACGAGACAGACATACAACGTCGGGGTCGAGGTTGACAGGGAGGGAGTTAACGAGAAACAAAAGTCACAGTTGGGGCCGTTAGACCGACAACACTACCCAGAAATGTTTCGCCTAAAGCATGAAGAAAAGGAGGGGAAGCAGGGGGAGAGAGTTGGTAAAACGGCAACCGAGAAAAGCCGGGAGTTGAAAGGGTCATCCGGCAGTGGCAAACAAAATCGCCAACACAGAGTGACACAACGCACAAAAAAAAAAAAGAACGTGGAAAAAAAAAAACCAAGAAGCACAAGAAGCTGGTTCGTAGGCGAGTCGGTAAAAGGGAAGCAAAAATGAAACCACCAAAGAAATTGAGAAGGGAGACGCGCGCAGGGAGGTGGGATTAACACAGCGAAAGATGCGCCCAGGGGACCAAGCGGCCATTAAAGAAGACTCCCTTAGGCGCCCCGCAGTGGGTGGGGAGTATGGAAGTCGAGGAAAGAATGAAATGGAGAAGATGACCTCAAAGAATACTTAGTGTTGAAAAATGGGAGACGGTAAGAGAGGATACCACCGCGGAGCAGGCCAGCAAATTAAAAGTCAAATCAAAGCTGGGGTCATTGTTGGGACCAATTCCAACCAGGAAAGAGAGAAAAGGGGGTAGAAAGAAGGGAGGGGATACTCTGACCATGGAGGAAAGCTAAGTAAAGTAGATCCTTGTATGACTGGAAAGAAGTTCATCCAAGGGGGGCTAAAAAATTTGGGGTGGTAGAGAACAAGCGGCAAGGAAAAAAGAGGAACGGGAAAGAATGAGTCAAACAGGGATCCCAAAACGGGAGCGTGGGTGAAAGGGGACCGCGAGAGTGGACCGCCTTAGAGGTGCCCTGTGGAACAAGGGAGAAAACCAAAACAACATTCCACATGAAATCAAGACGCTCCTTGCCAGACTGGTAAGGGAGAAAAATTTGGAGCCAGGAGATAGGGATCTCTACACCAAACGTAGGAGGATGGGAGGAGTCTATGAAAAAGGGGCGAAACACCTTGGAGACGCGTTATACTTGTGGAAATGGCGTGAGTCAGGGGTATCCCTTCTGGGTTGGTGGGAAAGGGGGAAAAAATACCTCACCACGATATAGGATCTTCGCAAGCAAAGGAACACCGCTAAGGAGGTCCACCTTTCCCGCAAGAGGAAACGGTGCCGATCTTGAAAACAGGCGAAAAAGGTAATATAAGGCTAAATACGAGGGGGCACTACGCAAAAAGAGGGATGACAGCATCCGGGAATTTTTAAAGAATGGATACAGGTCTAGCCTTGGGAGGAGGGAGGAACCCCTTTGAAGAACCAAGGCGGGTACTAAACACAGATAACAGGCCCTGTCCTACCCAAAAAAAAGGGGGGGGGGGGGGAAGCGAGTAGGGGTTTTGTCCAAAACCAGAAAGGCGGGAGGCGGTTAAGGGGGGGGGAATTGGTTTGGGTCGCTCCTCAGAGTCGGGAGAGTAAAGGAAGTCAAAAAAACAGGGAAAAATGCCGGGAAGTTTCAACAGGACGGAATAAACTTCTCAGAGGAAAGATGGGCTCGAGAAATCACCGCCTTCAAAAACAGCAAGGGGCCGCAACCCGCCGTGGAGAAAGAGAACGTTAATTGCCCGCTGGAGGGCGCAAGGCAGTGGGGGCGCCAGGTGCAAGAAAGGTCAAACGGACTCGACGTAAAAACCAAAACCGATTTGTTCGAAGAAAGGGGAGTTTAAAAGAGGGGGGTGCAAAATGGGAACACTAAAAATAAAAACGAAACACGAAGAGGCTGTGTGGTAGTGTGAACGGTAAAAAAAGGGGAGTGGGCCGCAGTGGGTCAACGGAAAGAAAAGTTTTCCGGAGGAAAAGGGTCGGAAAAAAAACGGAAAAAAAGAGAGAACGCAAGTGAAAGGAGTTCATAGGGGACTAGTCCAAGGAATTGCCCCAAAAGGGAGAACCTGATTCCCCGACAGGTCAAGACTGCCGAAAAGATGGGCAAGGCTGAGGATTATAACTCAAACAGAAGAGGAGACTGTAAAAAACTAAAGCTTACAACGAAAAAACCCTAAGAGCCGAAATGAAGGGGGAAGCAGGCACTTACAAAACTCCATCGCGGCCAAAGGGACGAAAAGAAAAGAGTGATCAGGGGGGTGTGGTGGGGATCGACGCCACAGGGGATCAGGAACCCCGTAGAGACTTGCGAAAAGAAGGCAACGGGATAGGCCTGTGCTTCATGGAGAAAGCTACAGAATCTTTGCCAAGGGAAAAAACGGAGAGCACGCGTACCAAGGGAGGTAGGGGGGTCCTAAAGTGATTTCCAGCGCACCACAGAGACCCACCAAAGCAAAAAATACAATCAACGCCAAATCAAATTGTCTTGATTGTTTGAAAAAGTCACAGACCTCACAAACCAAGAGCATTTCGTTCCCTTGAGGAAAAACCAGACGGGGGGGCCAAAGGGGAAGGCGCTCTCAGGGGAGGGGAATTCGAGGGGCGATTAAAATCAAACAAGGGTACAAAAGTAAAAGGGGGTAGGAAAACGAGAAAAGAGTGAGAATGGGGGGTGCTGTTGGGGGCGTGTTTAACGTAAGAAGGGGCACTGCCAGCAACGAACAATAGATTGGGGGTAAGGGGTGTTAGGTTAAGGGGAACGGACGGGGGGAAGGAAACAGTGAAATTGGGGGCCGAATTGGGAAGAAACGCCTAAATTGAAAAGGGAAAGAAAGGTAACAAAAAACCATGATATTCCGGGGTAAACGAAGGGGGAAAAGCCCCTGCGCACGAGAGTTTTTGGGTTGTGCCGGGTGGGGAGGAAGCGAAAAGAAAAAACAACCTTTTTAAAAAGAAACGATGAGACACGAACGGGCCTGGCTGCCAACCACGGAAAACGCCGGTTTGTCAACAAAAAAAATTTTAAAACCCTACAACGGGATCAAGATGGAAGGGCTTTGGGGGGCAGGGAAGGTCCATTGCTTGTGAGCGAATATGGCCTGCACGAGACCACACTAGAAGAAAAGCCAAGACAGACCATGACATTCCGGCAAGGGAGGGTGGTATGGGGAAGAAACAACTGTTGTCGAGTTGACTGTTTGGTATGGAACATGAAGCAAAAACAGAAGGTACGGGTTTCTTCGGGGACGGCAAAAACCCTGGTGGAAAGGGGGAGCTGGGAGGGCGGGAAACTTTTAGCCGGTGACCGCCCGACCCTGTAAGTGGCGTATAAAAAAGATTAGTAAAGACAAAGTGGGAGGATTCGGGGGGGGGGGATCCGGAAAGTGCCCGCGGAAAAAAATGGGCGTGAGACGGGGAGCAGTTTCATCACGCCTAAAAAGGGGAATAAGGAAGGCGGGGGGGGGAACTGATCAGGGTTGGGAAAAATCGACTACCGAAGACGGGGGGTAAAGAATGTGCATGAAAAAAAAGCAAAAAGGGGAGAAGTTTAATGGAAAAAGGAATAGGGGAGAAAATTCAAAGGATAATACGGCGCAAACGAATTCTGCTGAGACGGCAGGGTAGAAGAGAAAGGGTGTTTCATTAAAAAAGAAACGGGGTCCGGAAGCACCATAGTCAGGAATAAGGATAGAAGGAAAAGGAAGGGGGGGGAGGAACAAGCGGTGGGGTGGTCGAAAAAAAAGTCAACTAAGGGGAAAATACGGAAACATCTGGTTCCCAGAAACGAAAAAAACTAAACACTGCAGAGGCCCAGAAACAAAGCACGAACAGATCCCGAGGATGGTGAAACACAGGGGAAAAAAAACATCGGAAATGCCGTCCGCAGGGGAATGGGGGTGAAAAACTGCATCAACCTGCAAAAATTTCGTGCAATGCGCAAGTCAGGGGGCCGAATGACTGAGGGACAAGGACTTCATCAAGAAAAGCGCTGAGGAAGAAGGGAACTCAGCAAGCGCAAACCCGATGTGCAAAAACAACGCCCCGAAAGAAGATAAAAGGCTTTCCCAAGATACCGAGGAAAAACATTGTAATGAACCCAAAAGAGCAAGAGGTGACAAGAAGAGGAAGCTAAAAATTTGACAAAAAACTCAGAATCAGAACAGGCCACGAAGGGGGGGAAGTTGAAGGAAGGAGAAAAGCACGTCGCTTTTGTTTCAAGCTCAAAAAACAAAAAGGAAAAGGGGGAGGGAAAAGGAGAAGCTAACAGAATTCGCGCGCAAGGATGTCCCCCAATTTGGGGAGAAGTATAGGAGAGATAATTTCAAAAAAAAAGATCAAGGAGTTCAAAAAAACGTCGGGGGGAGGGAAAGCGCGGGGAAAGGAAATGGGAGTGCTTAACCAAGCCCAAGAGGAGGCGGTTGTGGCACATAAAGGGGGAGAACGGAACTGGGCGTCCAAACAGGAAAAAAAACCCCAAAAAAATCTCCTTCTAATAGGGAAGAAAAAACGCGAAGGAAGAGAAAATCATTCGAACATGAAAACCACGACAATTCCGAAAGAAAACGCCAGAACAGATGAGGGAATGAGGTTTCAACAGAACAGTATCGTAAATGATTGAATCCGAGATGTGGAAAAGGAGACGACCAAAAGGGAAGAAAACCTTGATGCAGTGCCCAACGAACCACACAAAAGGTGCGAAAACCCTCTGGTAAGAAAAGAAGGGAAAAAGAATACAAAAGATATAACATACTCTAATTCCACCGAAAACAGGGAGTTTCGATAACAAAGGCGTGCCTGCGAAGAAGCATCCGAGAAGTTTGGAAAAACCAGAAGGCCAGGGTGAAATTCAGCGAGGTTAGAACTAACGACAGTAAAAACAAGTACACGACGTGAGCAAAAGAGCCAAAAGAAAAAACTTCGCAAAGTTTTGCCGCCCCGAAAAACCAAATGGACCCCAAAGAAGGCGGTCCCGCCGGAAAAAGGGCCTACGCACACGAACCTGGTTGACCCCTAAAAACAAGCAAAATCACGAAGGCTGGCCGATCAGGCCAGAAAAGGTCGGAACGCAAGCCCAAAAGAAAAAAAGAGAGAAACATGCTGAAGAAGCCTAAAAAAGAAGGAAGGTTTACTAAAGCCGTATGAGCGGCGACGTTGGTAGGGGAAGGGAAAAGGATTTGCAAAAGAAAGAAGGTCCAAGGGAAAGCATGCAAAAACCAGCAGAAGGATCCGGTGAAGGAAAGCGAGGAAAACGAGGAAGGGGAAAAAGGAACCTTTTTAAGAAGGATTTCCAAAAAACTCCGGAGAGAGATTACGAAAACAAACAAAAAAAAAACGAACGATTGAGAGAACTTGGACGTGCAAAAAAAGGGAACTTAAAAAAATATAAAGGGGGGGGGAAGTGGGGTTACAGGCTGTAAAAAGTCGAAATGTAAAAGAGCGTGGGGTAAAGCTCTCGCCCCAATCAGGGGTGGGGGAAATAAGTTAACGTCGTAAAACAAAAGGGGAGACATCATGAAAAAACTTTACAACAACTATTGTTAGGGAGGGAGGATGCACAAGCGCGGGGGCCAAACGGCCAACAACAAAGACTCCTTCCAAAACCAGTCGCATAAACAGTAAGGTTAAAGAAGAGGAGAGGGATAAGCGAAAGAAGACAATATCAGGAAAGGACCGGGAAAAAAAAATGTGGGGTCTTGCAGAAAAAACTATATAGGGGGGGGGGTAAGCAAACCGGGTGAAAAAACAAAAGATGCGCCGGGAAGGATATTGGGGTGTTGGAGAGGGGGGGGTGGTTGGGGATACCCGTGGATCTAAGGGGAACGAGGACCGCTGCACAAGGCAGTGTGTCAGGGACCAAAGAGGATCACGGCGAAGAAAAAAGGGCAACCGACCAGCGGAGAAAAAGAATGTGAGACTCTGGCCGAGAAACAAAAGGGATCCGGGATCAAAAAAATGGAAAACGATCCGGTGCGCAAAAAAAGAAACAAGGAGTCAAGAAGCGCACATTCCGGCAGACAGAGGGTGTGACACTCTTTAAAAACACAAACTCGGGGACGCCACTGGACGAAAAACCACAGGAACAGGGAAGAGGCCTTGTAAAAATTGGTCAGGTCCGCTTTGGGGAAAACAAGAAAGACCGACGGAACAAGAACCGGGCGCCCGGAGTATATGGTCTAAAACAGGGTTCGCAACTCGGGGAGGTGTCATTACAGCGCCAACCCACGGGAGTGACCGGGAAAACCTTCGAACAGAAAAGCTTGGGGGGTGAAGGTATCGAGGTGATGAAAACTTGAAAAAGAAACCCAAGAACGAAGGGAGAGGCAGCGCAAGTTGGGGGGACTAAACCAGAAAATATGATCAAAAAAAGCCAGCTGCAGAACCGGCGCAAAGCACGGGACTGGCGGCCAAAGTCGGCGGTTTGTGGAGGAGGATGGACTCGGGGAAAAAATGAGGGGAAGAATAACAACAACCTGATGGTAAACGGGTTTTAACCCCTACAGGAAAACCCGTGGGGGGGGGGGTAAAGAGCGGTAGCGCCCGCGCAAGCAAGACTCCAAAGAAACGATTCTGGCGGGTGGGGGAAAAAATGAGTCAAGAGCGCGCCACAAGGGAGACCGAAAGACTGGAAAATTAACCTCGTCATGGGCTGAAGAAAAGGAATTCCTTGGGGGATGGGAGAAATATGCAGTTGAGCAATTATTTTTTTGTAATGAAGGAAAGCCCCGCGAAGGCAAAAAATGAGCAAAGGAAGGAAGGCAGTGGACCAAAAAATCAGTAGGGTTCCAAAACCTGGCGCGAGCGTACCTCCTGAAAAAGGAGGAGTCAAAATGGCAAGCACCAAAAGGGGGCCATGTACACCATAGACTCCGCCCCCGGGGCAAAGTAATTAGCGAAAAAGGGGTATTTCGCCAAAATGGATAGAGTCAAGAGATCGACACACAACTGAGGAAAAGAGAGGAAGGTAAAGTGCGAGGGGAACATCAAAAGTTACCGCAAAAGGGAAAGACGCGACTCATCAATGAAACTCCTGGTGGTGAACGGTTGACCTTTCCCTCAAAAAACTCAGAGAAGACCCACACCCAATTAACACCGCGCCCAATAGGGAGGGGGGAAATGGTTCCGCCCGAAACTGAAAGGCGATGGCCCAGACGAGGCGCTCCCCATAAAGCAGACAAAATTAGTAATGATAAGGACAAAGCTCAATCGATCCTGGGACCTTGAGCGGAGAAAGAAATACAAAGGTCAGTTCAGACGTAACCACAGCGCAAGTCATCGAGGGTTAATAAGAAAGACAAGGCACAACCTGAGCAAGGGGGATCTGCCAGAGACACCAACACCCAAGGGGGATCGCGGTGAGGGGGGCGGATTGCACTGAGAAAAAAAGAAGTGAAAAATTAACAAGGACGTCGGAAAAAAAGAGGTGGTTTTTCCCATCCCGTACAGAGGCGAGGATTCATCTGGCATACAAGAAGAGTGCTCCGAAAAAAATGTCAGACCGAAAAACGCCGGAACCTGCCCCCCACCGGCTAGCCAAGGTCAATGTCCGAGGGGGGGGAACGGGAGGACGACCATGCAAAAAAATAACAGCTCCCTAACGCGGCCAACGGGGCGGGAAGCCCACATATTTTGGCGATATGGGGGCATCAAGAGGTGCAAAAAAAGGAAGCTAAGAACTCGGGTATAAGTAAAAGAGAAACTCTTTCTGGTATTGGGGGGACAAGAGGGACCGTTTCCAGCGGATGGGGGAAAGGGCGGGGTCCAAGGAAGGAACCGTGGCGGCGGGAGTTGGAAAAAAAACGGACTTAACGATACAATACGACGACAAACCGTGGGGAAGGGGGCTCTGGTCATTTGGGTTGAAGAAGAACAGGGGAAAGAAACCAAAAGCCAAAGAGGTGTAAACAAAAAAAAGTCGAGGGGCCACGTAGGAGAAGAAAAAAAGAAGAGGAGAGAGGCACCGCCATGGGGCAACCCGGGAGAAAGGATGAAAATGAGCAGGTGCGGGGGAACTGACCAACCGATCTTAAAACGAACCGAAAGAGAGGGGATCTGGTGGGGGAAGACCGTATCACGTGTATCTAGTAGACCAATATTCTTGCGCCAGTGCAGTCGGCGGGGGCTGACAGGCAAGAAGGGGGGCTTCCGGGGACGTGATGTCGTCAGACGAACGTAATCTTGTGAATGAAAAAACCCAGCTCGTCAGGACGGGGTCTGGAAACTCAAAATAAGAAGATAAACCGCGGCAAAAAAAACCATCCCAAAAAAACGCAATCAAAAAGCATCAAAAGGGACATTAACTTGGCGGACTGTCAGTAACAACAACAACCGCAAGAGAGTTGGACAGGTCCGGAAGGGACAACCGAGACAGGGGGTCCTCTACGTAACGAGAGTTGGACGTGAGATGCCAGGCGGCCCAATCGATCTTGGAAAAAGGTAACAAGGGGGGAAAGGTTAGGCCAGGAATAAAAAAAAAGCTTGGATTGTTTCACGGGTGAGGGAGCCGGGGAGAGGTCACAAGCGTAAAGGGAGTGGGGGGCATGACTCAGACTAAGGGGGAAAAACCGGAACAGTATAAAAGATTGGAAGAAACTTTTACCAAAACGCCGAAAAAATTTTAAAATAGGTAGAATGTTGTAAAACACCTAAAAAGTGAGATCTTTGGTGGTCAACGTGAAAGACGTGAGCGCAAGCGAGAAGTTTGGGGGGGTGGGTTCAAGGTTTGTCGGAACAAATCTCAAGATGGCACAGCCGCAATGGGGGGGGGGGGTTGGCCAGCACAACCTTAGAAAAATCAACGGGCCAAACGAAAAACTGGGGAAAAGGGGGGAATAAACGGGTTGTGGAGTTTAAACTACAGTTACTTACAACGGGAGTAGACTGTGGGCTGGGGAAATGCAGTGTGCAAACATGAAAGTTGATAAACTAGACTGGCAAGGCTAGCAAAGGAAATCAGGCCAGCCCCTCCCATCCTTAAGAGAAAGAGACACCTGACAACTGCAGATGGTGTGGATGGAAATCCAGATTGGTGGGGAGGGAAAGGTCGGGTTCCGGAGTCAAGGAGGGGAGCACTTTTGCTGGTCCAAGGAGTCAAGGGGCGATAAGCCTGGAGGACTTGCTGTGGGAGGGGACGGTGCCCGGCAAAAAAAAAAAAAACCGGTTAGGCGTAGAAAAGGGGAAAGGCGGTAGGGGAGGAAAAAACTTTTTTCAGGAGACGTTTGAGGGCCACGAACGTTCTCGGAAAAGTTAAGAGGAGCTGGAAAGGGGGGAGACACAGTAGAAAAAAACTGAGCCAAGTGTACTAAAAAAGGAGTAAGGAAGCTACCGAAAAGCGAGAACGGGACTCTCAGGGAAGGGGAAAAAAAGGTGTTATAAGGAGATCACCAGATTCGGGCACCAGGGAGGGAGAGGGAAGGTGGGGGTTCCGAAAAAGGTGTGGCCGAGCTGCGGAAATCGAAGATTCTTTCCCAGGGGTAAGTGAACACGGCTATGGCGATGAAGAGGGGGGGGACATCAACCCAAAAAAAAAAAAAGGGGGGGCACGGTATTTTTGTTTTACGACCCACTCCAAACGAGAAAAAGGGATATTTTCATAGGTAAACTCTTGGGCTTCGGTACAGAAAATCGGACGCAAGGAGAGGGGCCACAAGGCCGGCACACAAGCAGCTGGTGGAAAACATCACCAAATAATGAGTGGGTAGGATCGGGGGAGAATGGAGGAACGGCTTGTCCTGAAAACCTTATGTCGGGGGCGCTGAGGGGGGGGGAGCCAGTGAAAAATTCGCTAGGGGGTCCAGGAATCTTCCGACGGCATGAAAAAGAAGAAAATAAAGAAGTTTCACACGTTGGTTCAAAACAGTTCCACTCATGTCCAACTGCAAGAAATTGAAGAGGAGGAAGAAACTTAAGCCAGACAGGGACAACACTTTTCAAAAAAATAGACAAAACGATCCAAGAGGAGACCCGATCGCTATCTGCGGACAAACTTCCTCGATCCGAATTGGTGCCGCCAGGGGGGAAGTATTCCTTGCGAGCGGAAGGGAGTCAGGCATAAACTCAAAAAGGAGGAGGAAAAAAGGAGAACAAGCAATTCGCACGCGCAGTAAAACATCGGCCAAGGGAGAGAGAAATTTGCGCTAGGAGGGGACCGATCGCACGGGGGTACTTAAGAGGGGCTTGACCTGTGTCGCAACGTGGCTGAGGCATGAAAAAAAGGGAGGTTAGTCGCGGAAAAGCAGAATGTGTAGAACGTAACTTGCGGGCCATCGCCCCGAAGAAAGAAACGGGGGGACAGGGGGACAAACGCAAACAAAATCAATCAGAATCGCCATGACACCACAAAAAAAAAAACCAGAAAGGAGGGGAGGGGCGTTTCACAAAAAGCCGGAATTCTCACGTCGTGCCCTCGGCAATGAAGGTGAGCAGAGAGGACAAGAAAAAGAGGGTCATAATTAACATTGGGGAGGTTGAACCCCGGAACCACAAAAAAGGTGAGGAAAAAAAAGGAATAGAAGAGATGGTACCTCGAATATCGACAGCCAAATCTCGCCTGGGCCACAAAGCGAAAACAAGGGAGGAAGATCCAACTGCCAAACGGTCCAGGGGCGAATCTCAAACGTGGGTGAAGAAAAAAAAGGGCCAAGGTGGAAAGTGCCGAAATTTCGGGTAGGCCGAAAGGAAAAACAGCAGGCGGAAGGAAAGGGAAGGCAACGGAGGGACCTCTCAAAACATCCACAAAAATGGTCACGAGAAACAGGAAAAGCCCCACGAAGAACGGCACGCAGAAGCCGGGCTGACTAACCGAAAGGAAAGGTCCAAGTTAAAAAAAAAGACGCAAAGAAATCATAGATTCCAAGAGGGGGGCGGCTAAGGAAAAGGACACGCACAACAAAGTCGACACTAACAAAAAATACCCGAAGGGTGGAAAGGAGAATGGGGAGGGGGGGGCCATTAGTTACTAAGAAAGAATACGAAGCATGCCTATCACAACCAATAAAAAAGCCAGAAATAGAACGGGAAAATCAGACAGATGTTTTTCACAGGGGCAGACCATGCCGCGGAGAGAATGGCTGCCAGGAAACCAAAAGAGACAGGACAGATGGAACAAAAAAGAAAACAAACTCCTCGCCTTACCTGCAGGTAACGGAAAAGAGGGAACAGAATGAACAAAGGGGGGTTACAATTCTTTTATCGAGGGGTTAGGCCCAGGGGGGTAAAGTCTTCTGCGCCCAACAATCGTGAGAAAGCTAACCCATTCATTCAAGGAAAAGTAACCATAATAGGGGGTGTATTTCTTCTGGGCGCAGCCTCAGGGGTAACAAACCAGGCACAGACCAATAAATAGTAACCGGCCACTCGCTTGAACGGAAAAAAAGAACAAAAGAAGAGGGCAGCGGAAGAAAGATGCAAGAGAAAGCGAATCAGGAAAGTCACTCGGTTGGAGGGGGGCAAGGAAAGAAGACCAGGAGTCAACCTGGGAATGGCTTTATCCTCACCAAGCAGCGGGATGGAAATATGGGGCGTTGATCGGTGGTGGCGCGCGGTAGAGGGAAAAATGACCCAGAGGAACAAGAAGAGCTGGGAGACCGCATCGGACGTGTTGGTGTCATGTAAAGATCGCAGAAGAGCAAAGCCCGAGCACTTGGGGGAAGTCCGGTCTCGGGGGAAAATGATACAGGCACTGAATAAGGGAGAAAAAAAACGAGAAAAGGATTTCTGTTGCCGCGGAAAAAAATGTAGCGCTCACACTGCCGGCTGCGAGCCCAGAGGGGGAAAAAAATGCGCTGAAACTTGATCAAAACGGTGAAATGACTGGAAAAGCCCAGCACTGGGAAAGATAGGAGGGGGGGATCCATGGGAGGAGACATTTGGCAACCATAAAACTCAAACGAAAAGGACTCCAGGAGTGGGAGGGGAGAACGGCATAACTAAAATCGCCGAAAGGATGACGTGGACCAGCGGGACAAAAACACCATCCGCGTGACAACCAAAAACCATGATGATCTGTTGTGACACGGATAGATTGCAGGGGATCCACCTGCAAAAAACATGAAACGCCCGATAGAAAACGGAAATATGCTCAAAGAGGAGACGGTTGAAGTGCGAATTCACCTACTGCAGGGGAAGATCCAAACTTTCCCATCGGCCAACCACAAGAGCAACGGAAAAACCGGGTGGCAGGGGTGGGAGTCATATGGAATGAACATGATAGAAAGATGCCTCCGCAAGAAATATGACGGATTGAACCATGGAGAAAAAAAAACTTTACACGAGCCACCAACCAAAAACTTATCTACCGAAACAGAAAAGTAAGCACGAATCAAAACTCTGTGGAACCCAGGTCTCAGACCAAAGGGTAGACCAGGCATGGCGCTGAAGATTGGAACAAGCCGCCATGGGCCTGGAGCCTACATTAAGAGGAAGAAGTTTAGGCTGGAGAAAAATCGATGTTTTCATAAAAGGACCCGTAGACTAAAGGGGGTTGGGTGATGACCACGCCCTGCCAAAGATCGGCACGACTCACCGGAAGTGGAAAGAAAAGAGGGAGGGGGTACCAACGCTATAGACAGGAGGGCCCCGGAGGAAAACCAAACAAAAGCATGTAAAAAACAGGGGAAAAAAAGCCACCGCCGTTACGGTGGGAGGGGGGTTGCACGACCCCTTCGAAAGATCTAACAACAACAAAGGAGGGGAAAAT
>Ga0179593_1678941_pt1 | contig 23193 bp, 30 predicted proteins | sample CZODoug2_1_08_16_FD_185931 | JGI IMG/M metagenome (GOLD analysis project Ga0179593, IMG submission 185931) | Vadose zone soil fungal communities from Angelo Coast Range Reserve, California, USA - CZODoug2_1_08_16fungal (PacBio error correction) | ecosystem: Environmental > Terrestrial > Soil >...
CACATCCTTCGCGGAATCGAGAAAAAAAATGAAAAAAGTTAAGGAAAAAAAAAACTACACGCCGCGGAACATCGAGGAGGATAAAAGAGACCGATAAAGGTTTCGGTGGTCGAGGCCCGCCGGGCAATAAACTTTGGCGCTCCGAGATAAACGCAGGAAAAGTTGGCTAGCGAGAAAACAAGGGAAAAGAAAAAAGCAAAAAGTCCCAAGCAGGAAGAGGGGGGGTTCGAAGCGCCGTTCACGGATCTAAACCGGTTGAATTCAAGCCAAGGATCGTAATCTGCAAAGAAAGATGAAAAAAAACGATAACTTAGCCCTAGCCCTTCTTAAAAAGAAGGGAAAAAGGGAGACAAAGTCTAAAGGAGCAGGCACTAAGGCGGAGGAGGGTGAATACTCGAGATGGATCTGTTGAATCTGTACTCAATCTCTATAAAACGCGTTGCCGATAAAGTGTGTTGAAGGGACGAAGACTGGGGCTGGGGGGAGGAAGGAGGGGACGAAAGGACGTTAAGGGATGACGGGAAAATTCAGGGCCGTTACGCGAAAGGAAACCATGGTTCCCCTTGGGAGATGATCTCGACCGGGAGCTAAACGCTCATTCTCAAAAAAAGGATCAAGGTATCGGGGGGGGGACAAAGTCGCGCCATTTACCTAGTAAATTCTTAAAATAAACTCTTCACTCGATGAAAAGCCTGAAAGAAAAGAGGGGGATTGAGGGCACAGGGTGGGTTAAGAAGCGAGAGAAAGGGGGGACCCAAGCAAAATCTTTCAACCTAAAAGCAGCAGGCTGGGAGGAATCCAAGGGAGGACGGCCGAAAAAAAAAAAAACAAAAAACCCCTGGGCTTGACTTGTGCGAAGGGAAAATCGGAGATGCAAGGTTGCAAAATTAAAGGGGAAAAAAAAGAAGAAAGAGTAGCAGCTCAATCAGGAAGAACTCGCCGAGTAGAGCGCCTCGAACGAAAATTTCCGTAGAAGAAAATCTAGACACGACGGACCACTCGGCCGAGGGAAAGTCTCAACTGAGCAACAGACATTGCTGAGGGGAAAAAGAAACGAAACAAATGAAGACTGAGAAATTAGGGAGGGAAAAAAATCAAATGAGGTGTCTACTACAAGATGAAAGGCCATTAGCTTGCAGGAGAGAAAAAGCAGGCAACAAAAGACAAACCGATCTGTTTGGGGGAAGGAATTGAAAGAACAAAAAAGAGCCTACTAGCTGGAAGCGAAAAAGGGGGGAAAGGGTTGGACGATGGGAGGTGGGACTTCCGCAGCCGACGAAAGGACGAGGTTAAACAGTGACGCCACAGGTCAATAGCGGGTGGAGATCCGGGAATTCACCAGAAAAAAAAGGAGAGGGGGGAAAGGAAGAAGGTGGGAGAGAAAATCAAAGGAGAGAGAAATGCTGCGTAAAGTAGAAGTTTCTCCCAAACAAAAGGTCCGAGAGCTCGCCTGGGCGAAAAGACTTCTATAAATAGAGGGGAAGGGGGGAAGGGGAGCATATGGGGAAGGGGGGGGAAAGGGAACTAAAAAAAGCGAGCAAAGAAAGGAGGAAAAAAAACAACGAGAAGAATAAATTCAGACGGACCCACTCTCCATAAAATGCTTACTGGTAATACTTAAGAAAGGTTTCGTTGAAAAGGGAGTAAGGGGGAAAAGACGCCAACTCGAAGACAAGTCGGTTAAAAAGAATCCCGTCCATGATCGAGGAATTATACCAAAGCAGCATTCGCCCGGGAGGGCAAAGAGGAAAAAGAAGGGGTGGCCAGGGGGGGAAAAAGGAGGGAAAAGAACTCCGCGAAAGCGAGGCCGCCGCCGATCGCGTCCAGGACGGAAGAAAAAAGAAAGATTCACGCTCATTTCTAGGAACTTAGAGAAAAGGCCTCGACGTGAAAAGGAGGTTAAGGGACAACAGGAAGGAAAGTAAAAAAGAGAGGTTGAAACAGCGGTTGGGGATTTAACGCGGGGCAAGATGTATTGGCAGGTATCAGAAGTTAGGAGTCATTATTTAAGGGAGGGTGGGCTGCGCGGTTCTAGCAAACAGAAAGGGGGGGTTCTGGGGGAGGGAAAGTTACGAAATGGCAAACGAAGAGAAGCGGGGGTAACAGTTCAGGTGGCAAAGCGCAGGAGGAATGGACCTTCCTACGACAAGGGTCACGATTGGAAGCTGCCGCTAATTTATGGGAACCTCGAGTACAAGAAAAAGGAAGAGAAACTGAAGCTGAAAGAGATGGAAGAAAGCGGCACAAAAGTTGAGGCGAGGAGTAAGGCAACTGGTTCAATCTCGAGGTCTTGTGCCTTTGTTAAAAAAGACCGCGGACCGGAGGAAGAGTGTGCACAGAGAGAGAAGAGGGTAGGGGAGAGAAGGGGAGAAGAGGGGGGGGAGCAAAAAAAAAGGGAAGAAAATGGAACGGGAGCTCCTGGGGGGGTTTCTTCGTAAGTGGGGTCACCGTCCGAGGTAATGTGAGAAAATATCCAATAGGGCGCAACTGAGAAGGGAATGTGTGAACTTGCTCTATAGGCTAAGGTGTAGAGATTCCTGAAAAATGAAGGGTCGTCTTCAAAAGGGGCCGCCGGTCTGAAAAGGGTAAAGAGAAGAATGGGAAGGAAAAGGAAGGGGAAAAAAAGATGGAAACAGAACGTCGGAGAGCAAATTCTGGAGACACCGTGACCTGAAAAGGTTTCCCCTCATAAATACAGGGGGGGGCTATTAACGAGGGGAAAATCAAGTCTTAAGCCCACTAAGGCTCGTAAAAAAGAGGGGAAGGAGGAATGTCTAAAGAAGGGAGTCGATATACTGCCTGGCCCTCGGAAGAAATTTTCGGCAGACCATCGGAGAAAGGCGTGACGTCATAATGAAGTGGGGGGAGGGGGAAAAATGCAAACGTGGGAAATCTAGTCCGGGGAAGAAACGGGCACTGAAAAGGCTATGTTTAAGCGAGCGGATGAAAGAAGCGAAAGAAAGTGGAAGGGGGCCAGGAGTTGAGACAAACTCTCCAGGAAATTTCTTGAAAGCCGTGAAACTGAATCGCGCCAATCTGGAGGAGTATCAAGAGGGAGAATGAAGGATTCGTCGGGTGGGACGGAAAGGAAGAAAGAGGGAGGCGCCATGACGAGAAAAGGGTGAAGTCTTCCCGAGTCGCAGAGAAAAGTTGAGGAAGAAGAAAGGGCGAGGGGGGGAGAAAAGAGGCGGGAGCGCGTTGGGGGAATACTGGGAACAATGCAGAAAGTTGGGGTAAAAAGCTAATCCTTATCCCAATCAAAGTCCCAAGGAGGACAAATAGGTCAGGTAAAGAAGAAAACAATAGAGCAAAAAAAAAAAACAAGGAGGGATGGAAAAGAGATAAGGGGTGTACGGCCCGACTCTTGCGCGAGATTGCGCTGGGGGGGACTTCCTCTTGGACTCTTAGGGAATGTCTAACCGAGCTCATGCATCTAGAGAAAAAAGGACTACCGCAGACGGTGAGAAGGGTGAGGGACGGGGGAGAAGGGATAACGGGAAACGTCGGAGCGACACTGAATCTTTCAACTAAAGATATAATGTCGAAGAGAAAATCGGTTGTGGTCGGCTGGGAACGGAAACAAGAAGGGCCTAAAAAGTTTAAAAGAGGGGGGGGGAGGCTTGGGGGCTGAGCTCCGGTCGATTTCGGAGCAGATTTAGCAAAAAGCAAACAGGACAGGTTTGGAAAGCCAGGGGGAAGGGAAAGGGGGATGGGGGAGAGAGGAGACGAACGAGAAGTTCGCATCCTCAGGCAGCCTCTTCGCCACTCGGGGGAACGTCCGAGAGATTAATTTCAATGAGTCGAAGAAAAAAGATTACTGCAGATGGAAAAGGAAAACTCCATTGGAACCCGTCGCCGCAGAATCTAAAGAAGCTTCGTCGTAGTGTACCCGCCGTTCAGGTCACGTCGTAAAAGGGGGGAAAGGGGAAGAGCAGGGAAAGGGGGGGGAGGGGACTCCCAGCCGAAGGTGTCTAGCTGGCGCCCTATTATCTGGGGTGCTCTTTCGAAAAGAAAAAAAAATACGCCCTCCAGGGAAAGCAGGGGGGGAGAAATCAGAACGCAAGGAGGCGAATAAAAGAGAGAATAATAACAGAAGTCGGCCCGGGGAAGTCTCTATTTGCCGACTCATGGGAAAGGGAGGTCGAGTGGCACGACTCGGGGGGAAGGGGAAGAAAAAGAAGGTAACGGGGAAAGGGGGAGGCGCAGTTAGGCGGGGTTACTGGGTGGGAGGAACCCTGATGGAGCGAGGAAGATCTTGCTCTAAAGCCGTGTTTTGCAAAAAAGGCCAACCCACCAATGGTCAGAACACGAGAGGAAAGAAAGTCTCAAAAAGAAGGGGATGAGAACGGAAAGAAAAAAGGGGAAGGGGAGAAAGACGCCCGCTAAATGGTTGCGCTCGGAGCGGAAGGCAAAGTCTTGGGAACAAGGAAGCTTCAAATTGAATCAATCCATCAAGGAATAGAGACGCTCAAGGATGGAAGGAGAGGAAGAGAAAAGGGGCCATGGACGGGAGGGGAAGAATGAGATGTCCACAAGGTGACGAGAGAGCGCTGGACGCAAAATTAGCCACCTCATCGGCGAATTGAATCTGAAAAACAAACGAGAATCGCTTAATAAAAAGTGGGGGAGAACGGGTATAGGGAAAGGGAAAGAGAGAGGGGGGACTAACCTCTTACTACGAGCCAACAAACGTGAAAAGCTAGCTTGCTTCTCAGTTGGAAACGAAATCTCTGGCCGGAGAATCTGGGCTTCGGGGTAGGAGGTCGTCTGTAGAAACGTCGGGGGAGGGGGGAGGCGTGAGTAAGAGGAGGTCGCAGAGGGACTGAGGACTCGTTGCAAAATTGACCTCAGGAGGTTATCTGGAAGCAACTCAAAAGTCTGACTTGCTCCGTGAAACTGGGGCAAAGGGTAAGAAGGGGGGTTTTCGTGAAAAAGAGAATTGGAGGAGAGAAAGGGCGGGCAGCAAACGCCGAACGAAAATGCCCAGTATCTCCGACAGAAACAGGAGAGATTGTGCAGTGCTATAAATAAATCAAAAATAGAAGGGAAAAAGCGGCACCAAACTATTCTCCACACAACAAAGTATTAGTATGTCACGAAGAATATATCTTCAAGAAAAAAAAATAAGATCGGGAGTCGTGGAGAAGGGGTTGGAACCTGAAAGGGAAGGAAAGGAAAAGGGAGTAGCAGTTTAGGAAGGCCAGGGATAAAGATCTGGGGGTGGGTAAGATCACTTGGTGCAGTTCTTCGAAGGAACCCCGACAGCAGTCTTTGGATTGGAAGGAAAAGGGGAGGCGAATAACGGGGGGATCTGACTTGTTGCCATGAGGGCCATTCGTCGCAGCCGACAGGAAATCAAAAACGTCCAGAAAAAAGGGGAAGACGACCTCAGACCGGTGCTCAGTTAAAAAAGTAGATAGGTCGGGGAAAAGGGAAAAAGAGACCGAGCTGTATTCTTGAAACTCACGAGAGTCTTTACCAGCGTGTTGACGCAAGTCAAATCGGATGGGGGTGAGGGGGTTATTAGCTCAAGAGCTTCAGCGATGAAAAAAAAGGGGGGTGGGCGGGCTCGACTGTCCTCCCGATCGCCATGTTCTGACGTCACATCCGGGGAACGTTGTGCGAAAAGAGGAAAGGTCAGGGGGACAAGGGGGGAGGGGGAGGATCATCGTCAATGACGTTGAGCAGGAACGAATAGGCTTAATATCTGTCAAGGAACTGCCGAAGAATGTCAGGAAGGCAGAGGAGACTTATCACACCAGGGGGAGAAAGGGAAAGGAAAGCTATGGAAAAGAAAAAAAGTGAGGACGGCGGGTAGACAAGGTGATGCTTCGACGGAAGCAAGTCTGTATGCCTTTTTGGCCTGCGTTCGAAAGACCACGGGTGAGGGGAGGGGGGGGGAAAGGAGACCGATGGAGAGAAATCAGGGAATACCCCACCCAGAACTCAATAACGACGCAAAATGACTTAGAGGTCAGGAGGGAAAGAAAGGGGCGCTCACAAAGGACAAACGGTAAAAAAAAAGGGGGGAGGCGAGCAAATCCAGTAGATAGAACTTTGATGTTATCAGATCGGACGACGCTGAAAAGGGGGGGCTTCTTTGAGGATGAAGGAGGAGGAACGGGGGGCAGAAAGTAGTCACCTAATATCGCACACAGATGTGCGTATGTCGGACGGAGGAAGAAACGTCAGCTGGAATCCGGGGAGGGGGAAAGAGGGAAAAGTGGTCGAAAATAAATCCTCAGAGAGGAAAACCCCACGCAGAGGCGAATGGAGGAGTTATAAGAGAATTAGGAGGCCGGGGAAGCAGGGACGCAAATTGAGTTCTTGAGGACGCTTCAGCTTCAAATTAATTCCACAGAAAAAGATCTAGGTCCAGGGGAGGAGGAAAACATGGAAGGGGATAAGTATGCGAGGATATTCGGGGGTAGTACGAGCCGTCGACAGATGGAGGCACGGCCGCCCAAAGGAGGACAACAAGTTCTGAAGGGGCCAGGGCTCTGGAAGAATCTTTCCCATCGTGGGGGAAATGTCAAGAGAGGAAAGGGACAGACTAAGAAAAAGGAATGCGGGCCGTCTAAGCTCGAATTGGATAAATTCAGTAAATAGGATCGGGGAGGAGTAGGAAGAGGTTGACGGGTAAATAGCCAAGGCAAGGAAAAAAGGGGAATGGAGGGGGATGAATGGGGGGTGATACTTGAAGCCAGCCGGCATATCTATGCCAAACGCGCTAAGTCAGGGCTAGCAAAAGGGAGGAAAGGGGAAGAAAGAAAAAGCTCAGACTCAAAAAAAACAAGGGAAGTAGGGGAGGGGTTGGTTTCCTACTATTTGTCGCAAGAAGCTTTCAATCTAGAAGGGGGGCCAGATAAGAACAAACCGCGGGGAAAGAAAGAAAAGACATCAAGAAAAGGGAAGAACCGGAAGGAGGGAGAGGTCGGCCTGGGCGGATTAACTAAAAAAAAGGACTTCTAAGAAAAGAATAAATGGCGTAGAACTAGCAACTTCGACGGAGGCAGACCATGCACGGTGGGAGGGAGGGGGGACGGAAAACAAGAAGAGGGGGGCATAAGAGAGCTCGTGAAAGATTGGGGCGATGCGAAGATCTTCAAGCCCTGAAATGGTCCGCCGAGAAGGGGGTCGCTGGGGTACATAACAACAAAGAAAAAAAAAGGGGGGGGCCCACACGGGGCGCGCTGGGGATCGACGAGCAAAGGTCAATCTCATCCTTCAAAACCAGACCATTCAACAGAAAAAAACTCGGAGGCGAGTCTTTCAAGGAAATTTCGAAGGAGGAAGGCAACTATAGCGCCATACTTCAGGTACAATTGAACTTCTGAACCCTTCTTCAAAAAACACTATGGGGACAGACTGGGAACAGGCGTAAAGAGGGGGGAATCCAAAAAAGGGGAAGAGGGGGGAGAGAGGTAAGGGAAGCATACGCTAGAGGCATAAGGGAAACAATGGCTGAAAATCTACTATAGAAAGAACAAAAGGCCCTGAAAGACGACCATGACGTTTCAGGGAAATCTAAAAACAAATCTGGAAAAGAAGGGGCGAGTAACCCAATGAATCCGGAGTCGGGCGTTCATCTCTAAGCAGTCCGACATCATCGGGAGATGGAAAAACCGCGTAGAGGGGGGGCGCATCAGGGGAGGGGCAGACAGGGGAGAAGGGGGGGGGGAGTCGCAGGGGGCACAATATCAACTCTACTTAAGAAAAAGGTCGAGGGGTTATGTCTTGCAGTCCCCTAAGGGAGAGAGAAGAGAGGAAGGGGAAGAGAAGGGGCAAAACCACAAAAGTTCAAAACTCCCAAGGGACTCAAGGGAATACAATCCAGGTCACGAGATCAAAAAGACCCGGTCCGGAAGGCGAACCTTGTGGGCGAAGTAGGAAAAAGAGGAGTGCATCAGGGGAAAATGGGGGGGGGAAGAAAAAGGGCGAAAAACGGCTGGTAACTGGGGCACGCTCCATAAAAGGAAACTCGGCGAGACCTCGATAAAACTCAACGAAAAGGAATTAATTGATTAAGACAAGCGGAAGCTGGGTGGAAATTACGAAAAAACTTAGAAAAAGAAACAGTCATTGAGGGATGGATGAACGCGAGCGGAACCACAACAGTAATCGCTATTCTTAAAGAGGGGGGGCCTAAAAGTTCAGGCCGAGGCCACGGACAACGAAAGAAACAGATGGGTCCGAATAGGGGAGAGGTAAAGTTGGGGGAAGATTACGAGAGTATGACTCGCTGGCGGTAGTGTACAATGGCAGAGTTGGTGTCTTGAGAAGGAAATAGCCGTTCCGAAAAAAGACGGACCTCGATGGCAGAAAGAAGAAGGCCGACGGGGGGAAATTGGGCAGAAGATCGAGGGGGTTTCAAAAAACGTTCGGCCCTTGGTTGCTCCTCTAGGGGCAGAGGAAAAGAGTTTCAGGGGCCAAGGATTTAGGTCGCCGGGCAATAATATACCGGACGAAGGGAAAAAAAAGCCACGTAAGGAAAGAAAGTCCAGGGAGGGGATTTAGAGGGGGAAAATAACGAAGCTGCCATAACAAGGGGGGGAGAAAAGAAAGAAATAGGGGGGGGGGCATGGGGCGGCGGGCAACATACCTCATCTGCTTAAAACAAATCGCGTGGTTTATTGGGGCAATGTAGTAGAAAGGGGATGCCCCAAGAGAGGGGGGGGACACGAAAAGAGAAAACCTTGTGGGGACCAACCACAATTCCGGGAAACTCCATGGGGTCACGCCAAGGTTGGACTCCATAACCGAAAAGGGGAAAAAAAAAAGTGGGAAAAAACAAGGCTCCACCATAGAGGAGACGCCGGACAAAGCAAGAGGAGAATGGGAAATGTCGCGAAAAAAATAAAAAAGAAAATCTACAAAAGCGGGAATCAAGCATTTAAAACATCCAAGCGTTTAGAGGACACGTATTCTTAAACGCCTAAAAAAGGGGAAAACAGGGTGTTTGTGGAAGAGCGTTAGGCAAGCGGGATAGGGGAAAGGGGGTCTTGGAGCTCAATGTAGTAGACCTAGTGGAAATCTAATCTATCGATTGGTTAATGGGGGGAGGTGCGAGCACGCCGGGTCGAAGAAAAAAGAAAAAAGTGTAGTTGCGGGCGCATTGACCACTTGCGTTTCGAAGTAAAAAAAGGGAAGTTTAAAAAAAGATCCCGGAAATGGAGGGGGGCTGGCGCTAGCGAAAGAGGGAGGGGATCAAGGTGGGGGGAGAATGCAAACGTGGGCGGGAAAAGGCGGCTCAGGGAAAAAAAAAAGTTGATTCCCGAAGGGAACTGCAGAAAAAAACGTTCCTAACTTAGCGCGAGGAAAAAGCCAGCAACAGGATGATGCGACAGAGGAGATCCGCGAAAAGGGGAGGGGATGACAGTTTTCTTCGGAGGGTAAGGAAGGCCTGACCCGGGAAAGGGGTCAACTCTCCGAGAGGAAAAAAGGACTCTGGGCAGATCGGGCTACAATCGTTCTAACAACAACACAAAAGAGGAAAAACTCCTTGGACCGGTGAGGGAGAGAGGAACTGTGCATGGGTGGTAGTGCCGAGAGTCTACCCTTCTGATATTGTGGCTCAATGGAGGGGCTTGGGACTATCAAAAGAAGGAAGAGGCGTCAAGACTGGGTGATGATGGGAGGGTAAGTAAGACGAATCGCAAATAATTTCCTTGAAGCGGGGGGAGACTAGGTGTACGATCCTGTGGGAATCTTAAAGAGTCCACTAATTTCAAGAGAAATGATCCAAATAGGAAGAGATTAAGGAGACCGCCTATCCCAAAAAGTCAAAGGATCTTCCAGGAATATGTTAAGCAGAGGACGAAAGACAAGAGAGTAAATGATAAGTGTGGGATGCCACGGACCTCGGAGAAGAGGGAGATAAGGGGGGGGGGGCGTTGCAAGGAGCCTGAGACAAGTTACTAGTTTGCCTCTGCTAAAGAAACGTCTGAAGGGAGGCAGAGAGGGAAGAGGAGAGGAAAAGGAAGGAAAGGGGGGGCGGGGAAAATTAGTGGTAACGAAGCGATCTATTTCATGAAAAAAGAATCTCAAAGGAGACAGATGAAAGGGTTTTCGAGAGAGGGCAGAGATAAATCCCTTGGCAGTGCCATGAAACTCTCACAAACTGGAGGAGTGCTTCCTGGTCATTCCCCGTAAAAGGGAAAGAATTTAATAGGGGGGATCCGAGGATGATGTAAAAAACGGAAGGAGACGGGGGTAGGGTCAAGCCTTGTAATTCCTTGGGAAAGGGGAGCGAATTGAAGAAAGTGAAGTTAAGACCCCGGGGGAGAGGGGGCTCCGGGGACGTCTGAAACAAGTTCGTAATCGCCAGACGTACTCAACGAAAGGTCAATCTGGAAGGAGACTGGGGAGGAAAGCAGCGGGGGGTGGCGGAAATACGGATTTTGATCCCAACAAATGCGAAAGACTAAATGTCAGCATCAGCGCAAATAGTCACCAGACACAGCTAGGAAAAAAAAGGAAAAAAAAAGGGGAGGAAGGAAAAGGGGAGGTCCTCCGGGGGGGGAAGAAGGGGGAGCGGCGGGCTACTATGCTTCCTTCTGATTTCAAGAATTAGAACGAGGGGAAAAACCGGACTGATGCAGGAATCAAGAAAGAAAAAGACGAGGCGGACCACATTCACAGGGTGAGAATTTAGGGAACTGGTCGATGCTAGAACTATGCTTGAAATCGCGGCGAGCCGCGCACGAAAGGAAAGACGCAAAAGGGCCCACACAAGACAACGAAGGGGGAAAGGAGTCGTGAAAGGTTCGGGCCGCTTGTCCAGGAGAAGTGGGACGATGGGGAATCAGGTGTATCTTCAAGGAAAGGCAAACGAAGTGCTCTTCATAACTACACGGAACTAAAACACGCTCTGCTCTAGACAATGGAAAAGAGAGAGACAGCCCAAGAAGAAAGAGGGGGCGCCATCGGGAAGGGTTCGGGTACAGGGAAGGGTTCAAACCGGGGATAGGTAATTCCTCGGCAGCTCGCCCATTACTCTCGACTACAGGAAGGTGAAAAATAACCCTATGAAAAAACAGACTGAAAAAACGCAACAATAGGGAAAAGGAATAATAGAGGTAGAGGAGCAGAATGGGGCCTCCTACGGAGGGTTCAAAGAGTAAAGAACCTAGCTCATCCGGCGGTCACTTGAGGGGTACGTACGAAGAGGGCTCACGAAAGACAGCGGAACCGCTTTCTCCGCGGGTAGGGATCTCAATAGGCAGGGTCTAAGCTTTCCAGCGGCGAATGAAAAAAAGTGGAATCCTCCGTAGTGAGGGGTTGAAATAGAACCAAATTCGCGGAATACAAAGAAATCAACAGCCTGGTGAAACGGTCAACCGAGGGGGAGGAAAGAGAGTGGCGACATTTTTACCCTGAAGCTGCAAAACTCTAATGGAGAACTAGGCTACAGGGGGAAACAGGCGCGCTGGGTAGGTTCATGGGGGTGGACATGCAAAAAGGAGGGGGAGATTCGTACCCTTAGTCACAAAAACCATCAAAAGGGGGGCTAGGCTAAAGAGAAGAAACCGAAAAGTCATAAAGAACTATAGGACGGGAGACAAGGCCTGCTAAAGAAAGAGCGAAGGGGGGAGCGCATCGGGTGAATACTGTCCGAAAGAAGGGGTGGAGGGGAGGCGTCAAACTCAGAAAACAAAGATTTTCGCGAGCACATCGAAAGGGCGACATTTAACGATGGAAAGAATACATTCAAACACATGGGAATGATTCTGACCACTCAGAGGAGCACAATGATCAAACCAATCTCAGGAGGAGGGAAGGAGTAACTGAGGGGGAAAGAAAAACCATTAACTCGCTGGGGAAGGAAGACAAACGTTGATACGAAATTGAGAAAGGGGCAAAATGAAAAAAAAACTGCTAAAAGGAAAACAACGCTTGTCGCCAAGTTCTTCCTGGGTGAAAGGGAAAGGATCGGCTAACGAGTAAGCATCGGGGAGGAGAGGAAATTTTTGTAGGGGAATGAAAAAATGGGAAGCGAAGCCGGGGGGCGCGGGAGCCCCAGCGGCTTTAGCAAAAAAAGGCTCGGAAAAAAAAACAGGGATAGGATTGTGAAAGGGGGGAAGAATGCCACCTCCATCGATCTTGGGGGGGGCGGCATCATCCGGAATAAATTGTGCGGCCAACTAGCAAACGGGTTCAACATCTAGGAGTGCTGAAAAAGAAGAAAAGTACCGGGACCGAAGAGAGAGATCTCGACAGGCCGCGCTGTTGGGGGGGAAAAAGAGGATCTGGTGGGAACCGCAGAGCCCGCGCAACAAAGGAGGAGATTGAACTATATATTGGGCCTTCGACTGGAGCGGCGTGCAAAAAGAAAAGATGCGCATCACACTCAGGGGAGGAAGATAACGTTTGGAAAAGACCGGGTTCGTCCCGGAGGAAGGCCGCCCAAGGAGGAAGCACAGAGAGGTGGGCACGGAAAGATACAACTTTTTTGGAAAGAGGGGGCACGAGCAAGAAGGCCCTCAGCTTCAAAGCCCTGATCCCGGCCTCTGAATAAAAAAGGGGAAATAGTGGGAAGGGGAAACGAGGTCAGCAAAGCTAAGAAGGCAACCTAGTCCGGTAAAAGCAAAGGGGGAACCCCAGTCCCTGAGCCGAATTAATAAGCAAAGCTGCATCTCTATGGTCAAGGGAAATAGTACGAATAGAGAAAAAGGTATTCTTGGCAACTCTGAAGGAAAGGGGGCTAATTGACAAGGGTGTGGGCTCGCGTTCGGAGATGTCAGGGAAAGAAATGTGACAAGAGGGATTGTTCTCGAGTTGGAGGGGGTGGCTTGAGAGACTTTCCCAAAAAAGCCGCAAGGAGGGCTGGGGGAAATCAGTGGGAGAAAGGTCAAGAAAGCGCCGCTAACCGTTCGATCACGTTTCTGTGGAGGGGTCAATGGGTGTGAGACTAGGGGGAAAGGGGGAAGAAGTCCTGAAAAAAAAAGTAAGCAGTTCACGGAAACGAAAGGGAGGCGGGGGGAAAAGGAGGAAAATACAAGAGGACGAATACGAAAAGGAGTCTCAGGAGCTCGAGTCTCCAACAAGGGATGCGATCCTCCTAGGTAGGGGGGGAGTTCAGGGGAGGGAAAAGACGCCATGACAACAGGGGGGATGGAAAAGTGTGCAACGCTCCGATCTCGAAAAAAAAGGGGATGGGGAATCGGACGAAAAAACCCCTGGAATCCCTTCCGGATCAGGGAAGGTACATAGGAATTGAAATAGTGGTAGGGGGAAAAGGGGTCACTTCGAAAAGGAACCGGCGGGCAAAAAATATTTAAAATGGAGGAAAGAGGGGAACCATTCTTTGGGTAACGTAAGAAGGGAGGTAGAACGCAACGCGGGAGTCAGGGAAGATGAGTCACTTTTAGGGACCGAACTCTAACTTTCGACAAACGAACATAATTCTGATAATTAAATGCAGGCAGCAGGGGGGGTCGCGGGGAAAAGACAGGGTCAAAAAAGAAGCAGGGAAACTCACAAAAAAGAAGGAAACGTCTCTCACATGATAGCGACTAATTTAAAAAAAGAAGAAAATGAGAGAGAAGAGTAGCCGTTTCGTAGAGGGATATGAAGTGGTAATCAAGGGGGTTTCCCACTGGCTGTCATTTATGAAAGGCGATAAAGAGAGTATAGAAGGGGGGGGGCAAGGGAAAGAAGGAAGTTGAGGAGGGCACCCCGGTGGAATGACAGAAGATTGAAACCTAGTTGGACATGTGTGGGGACTTTGCGGGAATTTACGAGAAAAAGGAGGCAGCGCCGAAAAAAAGGTGAACGAAAAAAGTTATACGAGGAACAGGAAACAGCTGAAGGGGGGGGGCCAGGCCTTGATGTCAAAGCGTCTGAAAAGAAACGGCCCGGAAAAAGTAAACTGGGGTTACGGAAAAAAAAAAAGAGGGCTTGACCGGGGCAGAGCAAACTCAAACGAAAAAAGTTAGGCAGTGGAATTTCGACGAGAAAATCGCTTTCGTATCGTGTCGCAACCGCAGCACGCATGGAGGGGACAAGGGAGGGGGGGAGGGGGGGGATAAAAAAAAGAAAGCGAGTTGTCAAGAAAAAAGGAGCCGGGAATCCCAAATGCGAAAAGCAAAAGATAGCGGAAGAAATGAGGGACCCCAACAACAAAAGAAAGGTTGACTCTTTTAGTGCAGTAAAGGGCTTCGTTACGCCTGGGGGGAAATCAAAGAGGGAGGGCGAAAACTGTAGACAACAAAGCCTTTCTTGCTTGCTATAGGGAATGGGCGGGGGTTAGAGGAGACGACAGCGAGAAGAAGGCGGAGAGAACGAAGAAAAGAAAGTCTGAGAATGTAAAAAACCAGAAAAACATCACGTGAAGGGGACACCCCGGTAAGGGCGAGCTGATGAAATTGGATTTGCAGATACACACGGGCAGAAAAATCCGAATAGAAGGTGGGCGGATCAAATAAACCGGAGTCTACGGACGATCGCGATTCAATAGGCCGTCTCAAAGGGAAGAGGTGGGCCACAGCGAAAGATAAAGGGTCCCGGGGGCGAGCTGGACCACCGGTGATGACAAGACCGACGGTCCTGGGGGGCGAACATGCTCTTCTGCATTTGGTGGGGGAAAACAGAGGGAAAAACTAACATCTATGAAGAAGGAGGGAGCTTAGAAAGGGAGGAGTTTAATGACCGACTGTCTTGGACAGTCTTACTAGCCGGAGTCGGAAAAATTCAGGAGGGTCATGACCTGGGGAACGAATCTCAGAAAGCGGACGGGTAAGCAAGGACAGCGGTAATCGTATGGAAAACAGGTCGAAGGGCTCTTAGAAAAGGGTGGTCCAAAAATGAAAGGCTTGGGAAGAGATCGACAGCATTCGCTACTCGAACAGCCTCACAGGGGTTTCGACGTCCAAACTGATCGTGGGACTTAGTTAACAGTGGGAACAAAGTTTTAGAAGGGGGAAAAAAATCAGACGCACTCCGAAAAGAAAAAGGAACACGACATGGACGCGTGTTTGGGTAAGCTGAACGAAGGCAAAGGCTTAAGCAGGGAAAAATAGTCCAAAACTGGGGGGGGGAATAGGAGAAAATCCTAATCAAAGGCTCCAAGACCTCGAGAGGCTTACGGCAGCATCAAAAACTGGCCCTGGAGAAATCACGGTACGGGGCGTCTTGGTGTGGGGCAAATCTTAAGAATTTGAGAGCAAGGCTAACTAGAGAAGGCACTTCGGCAAAAAAAAATGTGAACATCACGAAGAGGGACGGAAGAGAGAAGAAACGCCGCATGGCCGAGGAACGAGGAAAAGGATATGGGACAACTGGGAAAAAGAGCTTATACGCGAGCCACAGCAACAAAGGGATCGGGGAGGAAAGCAGCAAAAAAAAAAAAATAACTCGGCTGAAGATTCGCGGAAGGTTGGGCTACAAAAAAGTGAAAAGGGAAAAAAGAGCCATCTGTGGAGAAATAGACACTGTCACCCGAGCGGGAACGAGGACGAGTTTGAGGAGCGGAAAAGAGTAGCGGGCTCATAGGGGAAAGCGAAGAGGCACTTGGGGAATGCGTTACTAAACAGGCCGTGGCCGAGGAGAGGAAAAAGGTCAACTGTCGGCAGGGAGGATGGGGGGGGGTGCTGACTCATGGGGGGGCAAGTCTCGCGAGCAGTAATTCAAAAATAAGGGCAGGTATCATTGGATCCCGTGAGAGAAATTGTGCGAAAAGGGGAAGAGTCGGGGGGCCCAAAAAATGCTTCGACATGGCGCTCAATTACCAACATGGGATCCAGTAGCTCCGGACTGAAGTGTTTATGCAAAAGGGGGACCGCAGCGAAAAAAAAAAAGCTCTCAACAACAACAAAGGGGGGGAGAGCGTATTGAAAAAGGCGACGGGCGGGTCATGAAAGGCAGAAAAGAGCCATCAAGACGCGTACTATTGGCCGAAAAGGACTCGGTAAAGGTAGGAGGGGGCCACCTGGAGGAAAGAAGAACGCTACACCTTTTGTGGTGGGACAGAAAAGCACATGCTGGGCCTGATAGACCTTTTAGTTGAGGGGTACGAAGGACACTGCGATAAGGTAAGTCAAAGGGGAGAGATCCACTCCAAGGCAAAAGCACGGGAGGACGAACCAACGGAACGTACAGTCAACGGAATAAAGACTCTACAAAAAGACCGCAGTTAAAAAAAATGCTCTTCGGAAAGAAAGATTCCTCTGGGGGAAGGGGAAATCAGGAGAATAACCTGGGGGAGGAGGAGGGGGAAAACGCGTTTTGTGGGTGGAGAGAGTAGTAGCGGAGCAGGGAGTATTCCTGAAGAGAAGGTAGCGTTATTGAAGCTAAGAGGGTTGTTGCGTTTGCGCGGTGAAGAATACAAATGGAAAATTGTTGATGTGCTGGGGGGGGAGGACATTGCAGGGGGGGAAGCACACGAAAAGGGCCTTGTCCAGTTGCAACAGATCTCATGGAAGCTGAGGAAGATCTTCAGGGAGGGGGGGAAAGGGCACGACGAGGGAAAGGGGCCGGGGGGGAGCGCCTTAAGAGAGGTCAAACCGGAGTTTTGGGAACCCAGTCTGCTCAGCAGTAAATTCGAACTAAAGGAAAAAGAAAGAGTTGGATTCCTGGGAGAAAAAAGGTGCGGGTGGCGCCGCGTCAGTGGAGGGGGGGTTCAACTTCTCCAGAGGCTAAATTCCTCAAAGGGGGAACCAAATGAGAAAAATAAAGTCAATCATTTCCGGTAATTTGAGGTCGACAAGATTTGGTTAAGCGAAGCGCAGACCCTAATAAAGAGGAAAAAAAATTGCTATATCAACTAAAGAAAGGACCTAATGTTCCTGGTGTTCCATTAGGAGGCTAGGGAATAGAAAACAGTCGCGGCCTTAAAGAACCAAACCAGTTTCCTTACGCGGCTTCTGCTCAGGGGGGGAAAAGGGAAGGGAACAGTGGTTCCAGTAAAAAGGGAGGCTAAATTGATCACGAGAACCGAAGCTCGGCTCAAGGTTTTAAGGGGACGCTCATCTGAAAAAGGCCAAATTCTATGGAGGGTGAAAAGAGGACTAACTCACTCGGGAAAGAGATCTTTGTCGAAAGCTGCTGCGTGGGGGATTTGTGTTCCCTCCCGAAAAAAAATGTTTTTCACGCGAAGGGGGACTACAAAGAAAAAATAGAAGTCGAGGGGAAGGAAAAATTCAAACGTTGGACTATATCAGGGGTTGACAAAGCATTCGGGGTGGAGACGGTTGAATGTTTTTGTGGGCAGAAAGGAAGAAAAAAGAAGGGGAATTGCAAAAGGAGAGAACAAACACGCATAACTTAAAGCGGCAGGACAATTGGTTTGACACCGCAGGAAGAAAAGTCAGCAATTTTATCTAAAGCCAGGAGAACCCTGAAGGGGGGGGAGGGGCGGAAAACTCTCAAGGGTAATTTTGAAAAAGGGTAGAAAAATGGCCCTAGGGGTATCTTCAATGGCTCATAAGATCAGTAGGTCTAAGTTTTTAAAAAGGAAAAGCAGGGCGGGTGAAGGCGGGGCCTGTGATGGGAGGAGGGGAAATGCAAATCATGTTGGGGGGAGGAGAGTCTTCAACTTTATTCCAAGAAGCAGCATCCTCTCAACTCGGAAGAAGAATCTAACAAAGGGAGGGAAAATCCAATAGATCAAACAAACAAAGGGGGGGGGGGAGGAAGAGAGAGAGGGGAGGGCAGCCGGGACGAACTATTTGGACAAAAAAAAGAGGGGGCTGGAAACTCTTGACTCAATTTGGTAGGAGACGACAACCCGGAGGGGAGCAGCATTAAAACCTCAAAAGGAAGGCGTTGAGGCGAAGGTTTTGGTGACCGCATGGGAAGGGGTAAGAAACCTCTACGAATAAGTCGCCGAGAAAAATGCATCAAACTGCGGAAGAGAGAAAAGTGACCGAGTTTCGGAGGTGAGAAAAGAAGAAGAAAGTGGGGAGAAAAAACTGAACGCTCCGGAGGGAAGAATTGGTGGGAGCAAGTGCACGTCCCGTGAACTGGTCTGGGCTGCGTCATAAAGGGGCCAAGGATTACGAAAAAGGGGAAAAGAACAGCGCGAAAAAAGGGTCCTCGAATCCGGGAAGAAGGGCCTAGGGGGTTTCGCCATCGGACAGAGTAAGAGTGGAGGGAAATAAAAAGGGAGGGTAGACTCTACGGAAGAAAGAGCTAGGACACAACGAAATTAAAAACTGAAAAACCGGGGGGGCCCTACCAGGACGCAGCAGATTAGAAAAAAAAAAGGGGGTTACTTGCGCTTCTGATGGGGGAAAGGAATCTAAAATGAGGTAGGGCGGTTACTAAAGCAAAAGAAGACGGCGAAATTACGTCAAACCGAAGCTGAATTTTAACTATAAGAAGGAAATAAGAAGGACTCTGTCGAAGAGGGGAGACATCAAACGTTCATTAACTACGAATTCTGCAGGGCGAACTTTCGGGGACTTAATTAACGACCGTAACTTGTGGAGCTGAAAAACCTGGCAGGAATCGAATCACAAAACATCCTGGTGGAAGGTGACAAGGAGGATTGACGTGTGAGACTGAGAAGTGAACGGAGGTCTGTTAGAGGGAAGAGGTGGGCCCTACAAGAGAAATGGAAAGGAACGAAACTCTACAAAAAAGGGCTGGGTCTCCGAGGGGGGTGATCAGGTGTGAGTCAAAAAATTATGGGAGGGCGGGCCGCCTCTTAAAAACACCTCGCCAAATAATCCTCGGGGGGGGGGGGGGGGCTAGACCTCAAAAGAAAGGACGAAGCCTCTTGAAAGGAGAGCAAACATCAACCATGGAATCACACGCGCTAACGGGGGTTGAAGGAGAAAGAGCAAAGTTTCTTATAATTAATACAAAAGCCTGAGTTAAAGTCGATCCATTCAAGAGGGAAAAGAGAGGGTGGGGAGATCAAAACGCCTAATAACTCTCCATGACCGATGAGCCCTCAGCTAAAAGAAATGATCTCCAAGTTGACCAAGCGTTTGAACTTCTCAACTTTATCCCAACGAAAAATCGTCTGAGTATGAAGACACAACATTAAGAAAAAGGAGAGGAAATAAAATATTGGGCAGAAAAGGAGAAATACAAAGGAAGCAAGGATCACCGACTACTATCGAAAACAAAGCTGTCAAAACAGAATGAGGGTAGAAAGACGAATCTCAGAGAAATACTAGAGAAGACTTTAAAGACAGTTGTCTAGGTGGGTGAGAACGTTACAACCGCGCGGCGCTTGCGGCGGACGGAAGTCGCTGTCGACAAAGATTTAAGGAAAGAAAGAGTTGTTCCAATTCCGGTTGACGACGGCCTAAACGACTTAAAAACATGGTCTTGGACGAGGAAGTAAGAGGAGGCCAAAAAGGGTGATCGGGGAAGGAAAAAAAAGGAGCGTGCCGGCGAGCCCCGGGAGTCAAAAATGGCTACACATGAAAAATCCACGGGGAATCAAGCTGGGGGGTTGATGGGGAGAAGACTTTTTGGGGAACAGGCAAAGTGCCCAGAGAGCGAAAAAAAAAAAAAAAGGGAGATAAGAGAATGGGGGGGAGTGGGCAGAGGCGGCCAAACAAACCATCAGCAAAATGGACAGGTCGATAACACGCCATTTTCGGCAAAAAAGTAAGGGGGGATCAGTGGGGGTGTCAAAAAAGGAATAAGGGTAAGAAAAGAAGGGGGGGCCGAAACGCTCAAACGGTTGGAAAAGAAAACAATTAGTGGGGAGAGGAAAAGGGGGACGCCCTCTTATGAAAAGGGGCGTGTGGGTAATCCAGGAAGCGAAAAAAAGAAGAGGATGGACAATTTTGTTGGAAAAAAAGGAAGTGGTCCCAGCACGAGGACAAGAAAGAAGGAAAGCAACGCAAAAGAAGGAAGAGGCAAAGGAAGTTCTACAAAAAGCTCCGCACGGGGCGCTCGGAAGGAGGAGACTTCCAATCTTATTCAGGGGGAAACTGGGCATAAGGAGGACACGGCGTTGTGACCCAGCTGTGGAAAAAACGAGTACAAAGAGGGAGGAAGGAAGGTAGATGGGCCTGAAAAAACTCAAGGAAGAACAAAGATTTGATGGCGGGCATGAATTCAGTAGTTGTGTTGCGGGTTGAGAAATAAGACTCCAATCGAGGGTCTGTTTTGGGAGGGGGAGAGGGTGCGAATGTAAACGTGAAGGTGCACGAGACAGTCCCAGTCTTTAGGGAGGCATGGTGCGGTCGAGAGTACAAACACACGAAGGAGAGATGTCTGAGTGGAGCTGAGAGCGGAAAAGGAAGAGAAGGGAAAGTAATTTTGAATCAGGGGAAAGTTAGAGGAAAGAGGGAAACAAGTTCGCAAAAAAGGGAAACAACCCAGGGGGATAGGAGGTATCTAGGGTGACTGGGATGACTTTGAGGGATTTCGTAAAAGCTGACCAAGGTGATCAGGGGTGTGGGGCTCCAGGCAAGCGCGGATGGCATAGAGAATCAATCAGGGACAAAAATCAAACCACCAGGGCCGTCTCGATTGTTGAGAGTGGTCGGCCTCAACGAAAAAAAACCGGACTCCCAAGTAGAATGAAGGAAAGTGAAACCAGAATTTAACCTATACTAAGCTAGAAGCTTTCTGTATAAGGGTAAGGGGACTTCCGGAAGCGGGACAGGGATCCAACTTTCACATGTGGACAGACGGGGGGAAACGGGAGTACAAGCGAGGGGAACAAAAGGGAGATAGGAATAGGTCCGACAATCTTTGATGAATTCGGGGAGGCCACCGCTCTGGGAAAGACGATGGGGGTAAAAAAGGATGCGCTAAAAAAGAGTCACAGGAAAGAGAAAGGATTAGGCCCTACCGAACTACTGATAATAGAGGAGATATTATGAAAAAGGGGAAGTAGAAGAATGGAGCTCAAAAAGGAAAGGGGGGGGTGGTGCCCTCAGGAAAAAAAAGAATGACGGGAGATGTTCATCAAAAGGCCGGATCAGGGGAATGGTACCGGTGTAATCAGAATAAAAGAGGAAACCGATTGAAGAGCATTCGTGAAGTAAATTAACTTCGCTATATGGTCTCTCCTTGTAATGACCGGAAAGGGGATAAGAGAAAACGGGAATCGGACAAGTTTTGAGGGGGACAGGAACTTTCAAGATAAAGTAGGCGAAAATATAGGAGGGTCTTGGGAGAAAGATCGGGGTACCTCTGTGGTAGGAAAAAGGGGGAATCACCTCCGGGAGGGAAAAATTTCGCGATTCAAAAGAGAGTGAGAGTGAGATAGGCTCGCAGAGAGAGAGTCTTCGAAGAGTTTCAGAAAATCCTCGAAAGGGAAGAAAAAAGGGAAAGGAGTAGAGAGGTCTTGAGGAGGAGAGGGCAAACCGGTTTGTGGGGAAAAGAAAAGTCCTTGAGGTAAATCAAAGAGAAAGCATAAGCCCGAAAAAAACGTAAGGCCGGAAGAACTCTAACAACAATAATGAAAAAAGATGTTGCTGGTCGGGAAAGACCCTTGAGGAGGAAGAGACTAGGAGGGGAAGGTCACTGAACGAGTTGTAAAAGAAGAAGAGTAGAAAAGTATGAAAAACAGCATTATCTCGAACCCTCAGGCGTCAAAAAGGCATACTACGAAAAGAGCTACAGACGCGATCGAGGCAAGCAAGAGAAGGGAAAGAATAAAAAGAAAGGGCGAAATCACGCGAAAGTGACGGCAGTGAAAAAGAAAACTGGGTACAATCAAAAAGGTCAGGGTCTCCGGAGGAGATGCTATGTCTGCAAAAAAGGAAAGGACTTGTAAAGGAGGGGTGGGGACCCGGCAGAAAGAAAGGGACACGGCCACGGATGGCACACTAAAGAAACGAGAAAACATGCCTCAAGTCGAAACTGGAAAAATGGGGTCCGTCAAAAGACTCTCTTTCGGAGAGAGGGGACCTTTAGGGGAAAACAAGTAATGGTAAAAAAAAAGGAGGCGATCGAAAGGAGGCGCTCTTATCACGAACGAAAATTGAAACTTCAGCCACCCTTCGGACCAAATGCCTAGAGAAAGGATCTCTGCCGGAAGAGGGAGGGTCTGAGGTGGGGGGAGAAGAAGAAGGGGGTAGGAAAAAGGGGGGGAAAGAACGCAAGGACTTGATTTAAATTGGAAAAATTTAACAAAAAATGATGAGGGACTCAGAGCTAGCAAGCTTGAGGGGCAAAATCTTTAGGTAGAATAAGGGCGCTGAAAGGGGTGAAAGGGGGGCGGACGTAAGGAAGGGTGGACGCCTAAAACCTCTGCAGAAACGCAAAGAAGACTATCAAAAAAGGAAGGTGTCTACGATCAGTAAATTTTTCTTTTGAGAGGGAGAAAAGGCCGAGAAAGGGGGAGATAGTTGACTTCACCCCGCCAAAAAAGGAAAAAAAGCACTAAGCTAAACACCTGATGGTCAGGTTTTAGGCATTTGGGTTTTTTGAAAGGAACTTTTCCCCGAGGGAGAACTAGAAATCAAAAGGGGGAAAGGGGAATCAACAAAGAAAGGAAGAACCTAGAGAGGCATAAAAGAAGAGTCAACTGGCAGAAAAGCCGGAGAAATTGGGCAAGCATCATATTTTCGTAAAGGTTCCCCCATCGGCAGTGAAAGGGCTTAGACATCTCAAGAGGAAGAGTGGGAAAAAAAAATATGGGTCGCATCCTCTTCCAACAAACCGCGCCACGATAGCCTACCAAAAGAAAAAACCCGAGGGGGGGGGAAATTTCAAACACGCAAGCAGTGACTGTCGCAACACTCAAAACAGGAAAATAAGTGGGGGGGGGGAGGGGGGGATTGATAACAGAGAAACGCACCAAAAATTGAAAATGATCTACAAGAAGGGGGGGCTGACTTGGGTGAATCTTGAACTAGAACAAAAAACAACTCTGTGAAATGTGTACTGAGAATAGGGGTCAAGAAGGAAATTAGCGTGCCGAAGGGAGAGGAAAAGCGGCAGAGGGGTGGGAGAACTTGCTTGTCAACTGACGTTTCTATGGTCTTCTTACTGCAAATCAGGTCTCGCATGACTTGCTGACAGAGGGGGGAAAAAAAAGGGGGGGAAACTATCGTGTGGAAAAAATTAAAACAGACACGGGAAGGGCAGTGGGCGGGCGTCAATCAGGTCGAAGAAGTGCAAAAAAGAAAGGTGACGACGAATCGGTTTCTTCTACCCGTTAAGGGGGACTGCGAGGGAGGGGAAAAAAATCCACGCCGACAGTAAAGAGAGGGGGGGTTGGGGTGCGCGAGAAAAAAAAAGGGGGGAAAAACGCCAGAGGGAAAAGAAAGAGCG
>Ga0179593_1363337_pt1 | contig 23191 bp, 27 predicted proteins | sample CZODoug2_1_08_16_FD_185931 | JGI IMG/M metagenome (GOLD analysis project Ga0179593, IMG submission 185931) | Vadose zone soil fungal communities from Angelo Coast Range Reserve, California, USA - CZODoug2_1_08_16fungal (PacBio error correction) | ecosystem: Environmental > Terrestrial > Soil >...
CATTGCCACATACTGCTCCAAACCCCCGAGGGCCAATCTTCGCGGGGATCATCTCAGAAGGGGCACAAAAATCCGCACCAATGAAATTCAATACACAAGGAGAAGGAAGAAATAGGGTCGGTTCACGCGGCGACTAGCATCAATTGAGGCCAAAAAATCATTAACTCTGAATAAAATAAGACTCACCATCCTCCTAGGCCCATAGGAGGCCACCGATAAAGCGGCGAACTTCTGCTTAAACCAGGGGAAGTCATTATCGCTTGTCAACTGGGGGTGATGACCCGATTCCCTTGGGGGAACGCAAGCAATCTCAGTAATTTATTCAACAAAAAGAAAAAATTGGGCTTGCTCAAAAAGGTGACGGGGAGGGGTGGTTTGGTCGATTTCGTTCCACGAAAGGCGAGTGGGATTGAGCCGATGGAAAGGGTCCCAAGACTGCTGAAGAAAGCTTGTGAACAAAGGCATTTCGACGTGTCCAGGGGAGAAAAAGGAGGGCCCGCCACCCATCGAGGGGAAGAGGCAGCTCCCGCATCGCGGAACTATCCGGGAAGGTTGAAAGGCAATAAAAACGCCCTTAATTGTACTAAGCCAACAAAACCCCCCCACACCCCAACCCGGACCTCGGAGCAAGGCAATAGCGCAGGCGTATGAAAGGCGTAGACGCCGTGCCGCCTATGAATCCTTTGGAATGGGGGCCAAAGTACAAAAAGATTACGCATCCGGAACCGAATGAAGGGTAAAACGGAAACCTATCCTAGAATTTTAAACAAAACCGAGAAGACCTCGAGGGACCCTACTGCACGCAAATTCCGTGCCGTGGGGGCATTGTTCCTTTAAGCGAGGAATACAAGCCGCACGAACGCGGAACAGAAGGAAATCGATAAGGGCGCCTAACCATCTCAAACTCCTTTTAACTGGGCATCTGCCGGCTGCGGTCAGAAGACAGGGGCACTTCCAACAGCGAGTAAAATATTGACGAAACTTCAGCACGCCGAAGGTGGGCCTGCCGGACTCGGCCTATCGGTCGGGCCGGAAGATAGATGCTTCAGGAATACACTGGCGGAATGGAGGAGGGACCTGGCTAACCGGAAAAAACTCGGGAACCGGCGCAAGAAAGATGAGAAAAAAAGGAAAAAGGGCAGGATGACGAGGGAATGGGGCCTTGAGGGGAGTCCCCTCCCCGGTTGATGGGGGGGGGGTGGGAAAGGGGTCTGCAAATCCGCAATCTAAGAGATAATTACGTAGGGGAAGGTCCGAGGGAGGAACTTGGGGGAGCAAAGCTTTCTAAATTATTGTGGGAAACGCACTTTCGCACTTAGCGTGCAGCTCGTTTTACCTGAGTCCGGAGAAGGGAAGAAGCATGAAAAAAAGATTTCAGAAAAAGCCACGGGGACGCGCAGGAGAAAAAATCTGAGTCCAATCCTCCCAAACGACGGACTTTGATTTCCCGACCTGGAAAAGCCATAGATTTTTGAAGCCGACGCAAGCAAAAGGTTCTAAAAAAAAAGTCCCAGCGAGTAGACACGAGGTATTGGAACGTCCTCCAAATGAGAAGACAGAAGTCATTGAGTAACGGGAATCTTCATCTCCTGCGCAAAAGGCAGGGAACATCCTGCCACAGGAGGGGCAGAAGCCACAGGTCGTCCAGGCTCGAATTTATTCGCTTTAAAAAGAAAAGCGGCCGGGTTCTCACAACTACGGGGACGGTTGCAGTAAAAAAAACTCGAGGGCGCTGTTATGATGGAAAAGCGGTTTGTGGGGCCTTCGCCAGACGGGAAGTAAAGAGAGGACGGGCAGATTCAACAATGTTGGAGTAAAACCTGCTTTAACTAAAATCACGTGACAAGGTTATCAACAAAAAAAACCAAACCAAAGAGCTCACAGAGGAACAGTACGACGATGGGGGAAATCGACCTGGCAAAAGTCGGGGGGGGTGCAGGTGCATGGAAGAGCCTGGCAAGCGGTTGTGCAGAAAGGGGAGAAAAAGTTAACCCTTCCGAAGGGGAACGGAAGAAAGGGAGTGTATCGAGTGAGGCCTTTCGTGGAGGGGGAAAGACGGCTTTTTTTGGCCCGCAATCTGAAAGTGCTAAGGACCACTGTCACAAGCTCTCAGCAGTCAAAATCCCGGGGGGAAAAGAAAAAACGGCAGAAGGAAACAAAGGAGGGGTCTATGGGATTAGATATCAGAAAAAGGGGAAAATCTTAAAACACCTATGAGGGTCAAATAACTTTACGTAGCGCATTGCATGCTTTGGGGGTTAAAATAAACCCAAAATCTCAAAAAAAAGGAATAACCACCAATGGGGGGGGGTCGCTATGCGAAACCCATCTACGATGGGCATCACACTCATATTGAGCTAAAAATAAAACGACCAGGGGGGTTCCAGAAAGCAAGTAACGAAAAATTCCGACCTCGACACAATTAAAAACCAGCGATTGAAAAATGGGGAACAAGGCGATTATGGAACATGAGCATCGGAGGAAAAAGTCGAACGCGGAATTACGCTGGTTACTCATTTCAAGAGGGTGGCGAGAACAGAAGTCAAATCCTCATGACCTAACCAAGCCGCTAAGAAAAGAGGTGACAGCGTATGAAGGAAAGGAGACAAATAACCCGTAAAAGGGGCTGAAAGTTTGCAAAAAAGTGGTTCTGACCTACGGGGAATCTAAAAGGAAGTCTGGCGAAACTCACCTCGAAGGCATTTATATTGCTGCAATGGGCAAACGGCTACGCAATCCTAGGATGGTACGTGAACCGGTAAAAGTGAAAGGGTACCACGAGCCACGGTCACCGGGACAATTCAGAGCCTTGGAAACATACCTTAGGCTCTTAGTCCGTGAAAGAAGATTATGGGAAACAGTCATGCGCCCAGGCACGAAAAGTTGTGCAAATAGATGGGCCTTCGGGAAGCAGGCTATTAAATGGGTGGGGAAAGGCATAAATCGAATGCAAATCTTGAAAAAAAAAGCAAAATAAACAGAAAAAGAAACGAAATGCCAATGTGAAAACCCTTATTTCAACTTCAGGGGGGCATGCAGCACGGTCACATCGCGGGAGATAAACACTTGGGTCAGATACATTATTGACCAAATGAAAAAAATAGGGATAAAAACAAGCCTAAAAAGCCAGCAGTGTTTGAGAAAGCGTTTGAGGCAGGGGTCTGGCATCAGATTAGGAAACCAAAGAAACACAATGAGAAAAGGGGAACAAAAAATTTGGATAGAAACTTGGAAAGATTCAGGAGAACATGACTCACACGTGGAAGCACCCAGACTAAATACGGGAAACACCAAAGGTCCGTACATGAAAATAAGCACTAAAACAAAGTGCAAGCACTGAGCAGCACAAAGGCAATCGCAGACTACAATAAGATGCAAGCAGAGGTATTTGGGGCATGACGCCACTATCAGGACTCCAATAACCTTCTGCAAAGGTTGGGGGGTGAGACGGCAAATAAGGACTGGTGTCCTTGAAGAAATTCGAAAGTCACCGCTGAAAAGTAGCGGGGAGGCCAGGGAACAAGCTTTTAATCAAAAGAAACGAAGCAATTTGGAAAAATCCTATAAATCAGAAACGGATGTTCCTAAAACTAGGTAGGGGCACCCTTGAGGGGCCACGACAATTAGATAACTTAAATAGATAAAGAGGGGGATTTAACCGACTTCAATCAAACGCTCGAGCGCGAATGGAAGCATGCAAACCTCTTAGGACAGTCCGGGATCGTACCCTGGGGCAGGTCCCCGCCTAGGGGAACGAAACCCCATAAGAATTTCTTGGCTTGCATTGAAACAGGGAAAACGAACCGTCAGAGTAGAGCAATTGAAAGACGAAAGGGTCGCATACTGCTAAAATCAGGGGGTCAGTGAATTACCAAACGGAAAATTGTATCAAGGTATTAAGCAAATAGGGGAAGATTAAGTGTTGACTCTTTGGAAAGGATTACAGACTACCGGGGGGGGTCGCTATAGATAACAGGCAGCAAAAATCCAAACAAATCTCTCAAAGGAGTAAACATAAGAGAGATGGTTTGGGGGAGGATTTTCTTTGAGGAAGGGAGAATATATCAAGCTTCGGTGACAGAGCAACCCGACCCGTTTGATCTAACTTTGGGGATTAAAATTAAAAGTGGAACAAGTGTTGAAAGGGGAAAGTGCAAAAACAGACCGAAGGTCGGGGCCGCATTAATGCGCACAACGCGTCTCAAAAGGGGGGAGACGACATGACTGCGTTTTTTAACAACAAGGCTCTCTGAAAACAGAAGTCTCTTAGATAATGTTGCATCCAAAATCTGTAGATTTAGTTAACGCGGTAAAGATAGTCGGAATTTTCATAGGAGGGGAAGCGGTCACGAGGAAAAAGGAGACCCATGAGGAGGGCGCGGCGGGCTTTTTATGGACGCAAAAAGAACAAAAAGTCAGCTTAAGAGGCAATACATACATAGGGGGGTGGTGACAAGCTAAAAGTTGGAAGGGTGGGGGATAGGAGTCACAAGAGCTGGTGGCTGATTGGGTGGCCACCGGAGACAAGCTGGGGGAACGGCTACAAAGCCCTGGAAAAAAATTTGGACATCTGGTCGCTTAGAATTGAGTCTAAATCCAGAAAAGTATAGACAAGAAATTTCCGTCGCAACAGGTTTAACAAAGTACGCGTAACGTAAAAAAAAACCACTCCTTAAAGGGCGGGCAAAACCTCGCCATTGGGGGAGAGCGAGGCGACTGTGTGGGGCGGAGGCGGCGGGCGCCCTAAGGGGGGAATGAGGTGTTATGTGGGGGTGAAAAAGAACTGTTAATCGCAGGGGGGTTTCAGGGGAAAGGAAATGGGAAAGCCTGCAACTGGAGGGGCAAGCCCAAGATTTGGAAAAAAGAATAAGAAGTTTATGGGTTAGATCTCATGGGGCCAGCCATCACCAAAAGACTAATTTTGTCACAAAGGAAAGACGGAGAGTACGCGTGTGCAATACGTCACAGCGGACAGTAACGGGTCAGTCTAAAAGGCCGGCTGAAATCAGGGGCAAAACGTCAGCGTGGAAATCTCACGTCTGCGGTTTTCATGGTGCTGGGTGGCCAGCTATTGATGGGGACAGGGCGGAAGGATGAATCGCCTGGGTGACTGAAAAAAGCAAAACCTTCACCGTGAAGGCCCTTGGCTGATGGGACCGCGGCAATCGGGACATCAAACTTACGAGTAGGAAAACCTAATATGTGAGGGAACGGAGGAGGAAGAGGGGGTATCCGGCTGGAAAGCGGGAGGCGGGTGGAAGGGCGAACACGAACTGAATTGAGAGAACGTTTGCGACATTCATCAGCCGTTCACCGAAAAGTTAGAAAGAGGGGGTCCGAATAATGGATCTAGGTCGTTCACAAAGGACTGCTCAATTGATCCAAGCGTCCAAGGGGAGTTTTTGGGGGGGGGGTCTCCATGGGGCGTAGACGGCGTTAATGAGTGCATTATCTGTAATAGTTGGAAAAGCTTCTTTGGGTTTTTGAATGTGGAAACTTCTGTTGCAAGATTGCAAAAAGGGGAAAGGGCAAGGGGGAAACAAAGCGTCCATGCCGGAGTTCGAAGGGGGAAGAGAGGAGTGAGCCAAGTTATCGCCTGCCTTTTTTCAATCACGGGGTAGGGGGCAGCTTTACCGTTAGAGGGTCAGTGGGGGGGAAGAAAAAGCGCCAAAGGGGGGCAGAAAAAGGTGCGCATATTTGAGTGTGATGATCAATTGGACTTGGTGGTGAGCTATATAAGAACCAATTGCGGGTATGGGTTTGGAGGGAGGCGATGGTGGGGGGTCGCGACGCCCAAAAGAAGGAGAATACCACGTGCGCTAATGTAAGACGATTGCCCATCATAAGTAAGGGTAAAAAAGGGGTTTATGATAGAACCAAGAGACATACTGTTCTTCATCAATGGGGTGAGCAAAGTTCTTGTGAGCCTTCACATACGGCCTGGGAGAACTGCGGGGAGAAGAAATTTGGGGGAACCTGGGGAACAAAAAGGGAATTGCGCACCAAAAATACCAGCTCAGGCCCAAGCACGCGGAAAGAAGCATCTTTTGTCGAGCTGGAGGCAAAACTTTGAACTCAACAGACCGACCTTTGCGGACGCTAACCCAATTGGGCCTAAAAAAAAAAAAAGACTGGAAAACATTGGGAGGATGCCAAGAGGAGTGCATCTTGGTCCCTCCTGCTTGTGTTGGGTGGCTTGACAAATTAAAATCAGGGCACACAAGTGAGTCGGTAAGCAATGGGGGGTTCGTCCCATCGGGACGGGACTTCTTCCCTCGCTATTCCAAACGGGACCGGGCGAGACCACCAGAGATCAACGCCTACTCTATCCGGGGTATCCACCGCACAAGCAAAGGATAGTCCTCCCCAGGGGGAGACCCGGGAGGAGAGCGTACGAAGGGGTAAAGTGGGAAACTTGGTTCTTCTGAAAGCTTTGGGGAAACGGGGGGCCTCCCTAAAAAGAGATTTCAGTCAAGTGAGCGGGTGAGCATGGAAGGTTCAGGAATCGCGTGCGAAAGATGGGGGGAACTGTTGGCTGCGAACGGATCTAAAAAACTTCGAACCACGAGTATGGATCCTCGCAACCGGTCTAAAGAGCCATAAATTAAGGATTGAAACGCAGGAGGTCTAAAAGGAGCGAAAAGGGGCGCAGGAAACACAGTTCGCTAGAGTTACCCTGTCAGGAAACAAGAGGACGAGGCTAGAACATTGGAAAACAAGTCACTTTTTGCCACTAGTGGGAGAAGAGTTGGGGGAACAAGTGACCTTGAAATAAAACCAACGACGACAATACGTAGAGCTTAGCTTCTGGGCTGAACATCAAAATAAACAGGTGTTTTGGGGGAAAACATCGACGAATTTAAATCGCAAGCCCGGGGGGGAATGGTGGAAAGGGGCTCTCCTGAAAAAGGCCCCGGCGGGGGGCTCGGTCGCAGGAGAAGTGGAAAACATGGGGCAAACCAACGTAATGACGAGATAGGATGGGTCGCAGATGAGAAAAAAAAAAACGAAAAAAAAAATGCTCAGCGGGGTGACGGGGGGAAAGAGGAACCGAATCGCTGGGAGGAAACAGCGTAAGGCTCAAACACTAATCCGATTGAGATGGTTTCTGAGCCCATAGGGGGGGATTTTTGAGGTGTCGCGCGGGGGCGGACTGGGGAACGGATTAACCGGAACCAGGGCCAGGGACGGCAAAAGGGGGTATGTTCGCAATTTGAGATTTTTTCAGTCGGGGAGCGGTAGGGCGGAATTTAGCGGGCTAGTGGAAGAAAGCGGGAGGATCATCGCGATTATGGAACGAGGAAGAAAAGACCCCACTTGATCTAAGGCGGAACGGCCGACTTCAACTTTCACTACATCTCTAAAGAAAGAAATCGGACAACTTCAGACTTTGAGATGCTGAGAAGGGGGGGAAAAAAACGGGACGGCTTCGTGTTAAAGGGCGAGGCTTAGAGAACTGAACAGGAGAGCGCGCCTTCTAACTGAAAAAGGTGTGTGCAAAGGTGCAAAGAAAGGTGGGGGAAGGAGACTTTTGGGAAGAACAATAACAGCTAAAAAAATACAACTCAGGCCGGGGTCAAAAAGCCTCCAAAAAATACATTGCGAAAGAACAATGGGGGAGAGGGGGGACGAAAATGAACTTCCAAGCGGAATGGATTGGTGGGAAAAAACGGGGGGTAAAAAGGGCTCTTTCCAGTAAAAAAGGGAGAGCCAAGAGGGAGAACAAAAACATCGTAAGAGATCATTGGAAACGTGGGAGGGGGGATTGGGAGTGGATCGGGAGTATTGGGGGGGGGGGGCGAACGTGAGAGGGCAATAGGAAATTATCACGCGTTCAAAAGCAGCTCAGAAAATTGGATCAAAAGCCGTTAAAAGAGAAAAGAAGTTGAGAAAGAACGCGGGTACGTTGGAATTGGAAGTGGGGGTAGTACAAGAGAGGCATTTATGAGACGCTACGATTCAAAGATGTGGGTACATGTTACAAAAAAGGAGGGCAATCGCCAATATGAGACACCAAACAACATGGTGTGTAAAGGGACTTTCACAAAAATTTTTGAAAATCGTAAAGAGGGGCCTAGTCAGATGAGGAAGGAGATCCGGGCCAAAATAAGAACATGAATTCAGGGCCGGGGGTGGAAATTTTTGCCGCCATCTAGTCGAGTTACGAAAAAGGCTCCCCAAATCGAAAAAAAAATCATGAGACTGAAAGAAGGGAGATCGGAGAATCAATAAGCCCGAGAAAACTCAATCACGCCACCGGTAAAGAGAAAGGCATGGTCTCCTCAAGTTTCGGGGTGAAACTGTGGGACGGGCCTGAAGGCCAGGGTAAAAGCCTTCAAAAAAAATAATAGGGGAAGCGGATGACAGTTGAGTGTGACACAAAAAAAAAACAAAAATGTAAAATCCCAGGGGGACATTGAGGTCCATGGGGACTGGAGGGGGGTACTCGGGAGGTCACGAACGGTCCTTATTGGGGCTTGGCGGAGTACTGCGAAAATTGAACCAATTGAAAGGTACAACGGAAGTCTGGGAAAGGCATTGTGACAACCACCCATCCATTGTAGAAATGTTCCGATTCTCATGCTTCTGGAGTTGAATATATTAAGACTACTATAGTGCGGAACAAGAATAAGTAAGGGAAATGAAAGGAATCGACCAGTAAGTTGACGGAAAAGAACTACGTCACCCCAGTCGTCTACAGAGAGACGCTGTCTTATTTAGAGGAATCCGCCGATCCCGGGCGTGGCTTAAGTTAACAATCTCGAGGGTACCGGGAAAGTGTTGACCGGGCAGAAGAAGGGGATAGGGCCTCTGGAAGGAACTCATATATGAGACAAATAACCACAACTAAATGGAAAGGGGGGGATGATTCATTGTTCCTTGAGAACCTAGAAGACAAGAAGCAAGAAGAGAAAAATCCGAAACTAGACGGGGAGAAGAACCTCGCGCACTAAATCTGAACACAAAGGACATATGTTGACTGGCTCCTTGGACCAGAGCACCTCTCAGAGGAAGGGTTTAAAAACAACTTCAAGATGCAGAAATGGGTGGAGGGAGAGAGAAGATAGATGGCACAGGGGGGGAGAGTCTGTGAGCTAAAGGACTCCAGGCGGTGGGAGACCATGAGGAAAAAAATTTCTAAACAGAATCAAAACTCCAGTGGCAGGAGAAGATATGGACAGAGGAAGAATGAGGGGGCAGGCTGCAAGTGCTTACTGGGGCAAAATCCCATCAAACTTTTAATTTGTAAAAACGTCTAAAGGAAAAAAGACACAGCTAGTGAACGGGTTCGTAGGTGGAAAGGGGGGGGGAGATTTCAAGGAGGGAAAGCATAAATGATGAGAAAAGAAAAGGTTGAACGGACGTAAAGAATGAGTTGCAGAAGCTTTTACCCTAAACCTCCGATCCTACCTGTAGTGAAGCGCCAAAATTCTCGCCATTGCGAAAAGAGAGACGTCAAAACGACGCCCAGACTTGGGAGATTGGGAAGTTGCCGACCGGGCTCGAGAGACGATGTGGTTTGCATCCAGAAAAACGTTCGGAAACAAAAAACTACTTCGCAAAGAGAGGGGAAAGGAAAAGGAGGAACACATGCCTAACTTGAGCTTGAGGGAAGGAACAGCGGGAGAGATCCTTTTGCACTTCGTCACAAAAGGAAAATGTCGAAAGAAACAGGCAGGTAAAAGAGCTCCTGGAAATGGAGGGGAGAAACTTCATCGAGCCGGGGCACAAAATCAAACAAAAACACTAAAAAGAAGTGCTGTTGTGATCTCGAGAAGGGCCACAGGGGTGCTGAGCGGGGGGGTTGTGGGCTCTAGGGAAAAATGTAAGGGAAGCGAACGAAAGAATTCAAATTTTTTATGAAACCCGCTGGGGAAACAGGCCAGGGACGTTTAAATCACACAGAAAAACACAGAAGAGCAGTCAAAGAGTAACATTACACGAGGGGGTCATCGACCTGTAAGGGGAAGGTTTTTGCAAGGTTTCATTTAAATTTATAATATGGGAAGGAATTCGCCTGGCAATACCAGTTAGAAACAAAGCCTGCCGGGGGGAAGTGAGTGGGGAAGAAAGGGGGTGCCAAAGAGGCGGACTTGTTTTTGGTTCCCTCAAGCTCGCATGGGCTCGTCACAAACGGAAGCGGCTAAAGGACCGGGTTCTTCAAGCGTTAGAACGAACCAGAACGATGATAAATGGAAAGCAATTAAGGTTCGGATGGATTAGAAAAGAAAAAAAAAAGGGGAAAAAAAATAGGTACACCTATGATGGGCAAAGCGGCCGGGAAGGAGGAGGACAGGCTAGCATGGTCAGGTGGGGTTAGTATCAACCCCTTAAACGCAGAATAAATAAAAAAATTGGGGTTGGGGGGGGGGTGAAGGAGAAGAGATAAAAAGCTACGATTGGGCATCAAAGAAGGGTAAAACAAGGGGTACAATTCCTAAAAAAGCATGGACTGGGTAGACTACCAAAAATAAATCCAAAGTCAACTGGGCGGGAAAAAAAAGTTAAACTCAAAAGTTACAATGGAAAAAGCCGAATAACGTCCTTTTTCCCCTCTCATTAAATAGAAGAGGACCGAGTTGAGAACTTGCCAGAAAAATGGATTTAATAGGGCAGAACATCCAGTGAAACTAAAGTAAAGTCCTACAGAAAGCGTTGACCGGAGATGGAAGGTTTCCAATGAAGACTGACTCAAAAAGAAGTAACGTCATGGGCCTTGGGGGAGAAGAGAGAAAACTCTAGAAGAATAGCTTTACTACACAACAGAGGGGTTGAAAAATGGCCGAGGGGAAAATAGAGCTGACGGGAAAGGGGCTGGGAAACTTGCTAAGAAAAAGATCTGTTGGACAGTGCCGGGAAATTCCGTGAAAGTGGAACCTTGATACCGAAAAAAGACCAGCCTCGAACTCATACATAAGGGCGGAAGAAAAGTCCGACAGGGGGACAAAAACTGGGTATTCCAAATCCGCGTCCTTCTTGGAAAAGGGAAAAACGGTCGTTGAAGCTTAAGAAGGGGAGAAGTGGCATAAAAAGCGCCATGCAAATAATACGCGGTCAACCAGCAAAAATGCACAAAACTCCGCCTTCACTATAAAAGCGGAACGGCCAAATTGGGGGGAGGGAAGCCGGGGGAAAGCTAGGGTAACCGTTATGAAAAACAGTGGTCCACAATCGAATATCGAAGCCTGAAAACCGGCGAATTTTGACGAAAACTGGAAGGGGGGGGGGCTGGAGCGGCAGAAAAAAAATGATGAGATAAAAAAAGAGTTTGGTCACATATTGAGATCAGACAGGAAAAGAAACACCGGCCGAAAAGACTAACGATGCAACAAAGGGGAGACGAAAAAAACAAGGGAAAAAGGGGACAAAGTTAAAAGGGCATTGATGCACAGAAAAAAACAAAACGCGAATAAAGTCTACACAAAAAGACTTAAGGCAAGACGAATTAGGGGGCGAAGAAAAACGCAAAGGATTACTACGAGAACTTGGGGGGAAATGTTGAGAAAAGGGAAAAAAGTGGGGTCTACTTTTATGGGGCATTGTGAGAATAAAATTCAGCATAGACACCGCTGAAATTAGAAAGAGATTGAGTACGCCTGATGACAAGCGGTTTGTAAGAAGGGATACAAAATGCAAGACCCCAACAGCTTTTCAATGGTGACAAAAAAGGAGGTAAACTGGAGGGTGAATAAAAAGGGAAAGGGGAAAGTGGAGTGTCTGCCAAGCAGAGATAACCCGTAAGAAAAGCAACTTTATAAAAAGGAATCAAAAAAGCCAGGTCTCAGCAGAGAACCTTAAGAAGTAGGACCGAATTATTTGTAAAGGAGAAAGACGGCAAGCGCGATGTGTCAACCCCCCCCACTTCAGTGAAAAAGGGGAAGTAAGGATAACTCGGGCTTCAGTTAAGGGTGGAAACTAAAAACCTTCAGAGGGGGAGGGGGAAAAGGGGAAAGCGCGCTGGTGGCGCATCTGCGCAAAACAAACAGGAGAGAAGAAGGAAAATTAAAACTGAAAAAGGCAATGTGACATTGGGAAAATAGTATCAATTTCGTAAGTGGAAAGCTGTTAGGGGAAGAACCGGAAAGAGGTGAAAAGTTGATGACAGGAAAAAAGTCAGCAATACATCGACCTCAAAACAAAACCACGGATTAGAGTGAATGTTCAGTGCAAGGGGGTTAGGGAAATGCAACGAAGAAAAAGGATGCAGGGGGGGAGAAAAACAAAGCGGAAAATACGCAAAGAAGAGAAAGGGGTTTTGCTTCCTCAAGGACCTTCAATTTTTGTTGCTTGTAAGGGGCAGTGAGGCCATACCTTGGCGAAGAAGGCGCAAAAAGAGGAGCTTTCAGTGGACTACTACGACTGAAGGTTGGTGAAACAATCTCGAACATGCCATCCACAGCTAAAGGAAAAAGAGGGGGCTGCTTACTCAGGAGACTGGAAAAAAGCGGAAGGGAAATAAAGGAGGGAAAGCGTTCTCTCATGGATGCACAGGATCGGGGAGAAGGGGGAAGTTATTGCAGGGAGTATCAGCAGGGATTAAAGGGACGGTTAAAATTAGGCAGAAAGGGGTATGGTACCCCGAGGGGAAAAAAAGTATTGAGAAGGAGGGAGAAAAAGACAACGGGTGGCTTCCATTATTAAAAAGGGGGGAAAGACGTAAACTCCACTCTGGAGACTGGGGGAAGATAAGCTTGTTTAAGAGGAAAAGTATATAAGTGACAAGTTTGGAGAGAAAAAGTTGTCCAGCCGTCCATCGGGTATGAAAGAAGGGGTGGTCACGCACACATTAAGTCACTTGACAACCATTAGTGACTAGAAGTTTCCGCGGAAAGGAAACAGTAAAGTGTGTTAGAGAAATTTTGGGGGGGAGGGGGGGAAAGGACATGGGGGGGGTTTGTCCGAGTGCGTCTGTTTCAGGCATTCCCGGGAAATAATAGATGGGAAGGCAATACAAATTGACAAAGGAGGCTGTGGAATTGGGTAGAAATCAGAGGGGAAAAATGGGACGCCAGCCCATGGGAAACGCAAAGGCAAAAAAAGCGATTTTGGATGCGTAAGATTTTCGGTACGCAGTTGGAAAGGAAATCGGATAACGTGGAAAAAGAATACATGGAACCGGCACTGACAGGACAAATGGTCCCGCAAGGCACGGGCTAAGAGGGGGTATAAGTTTAAACGTTCGGGTTCAAGGTACTTCATGATGAGGTGCAGCGAAGGGGAGGAAACGAAAAGACTAAGAATGCCATGCCTTCCCAAGGAAGGAAAAAGATGTCAAGGGCGTGGGGAGGGAGGGAGGGATCGGGCAGGAGTACTTCTTTTAAAAAGGAAGTTTGGGGACGGAGGAGGCTGAAGGAGCCATTCTTCAAGCTGTCGCAGTGGAAGGGGGCAGGAAGCAAAGAGGGCGGAGGCCGTTTGCACCAGCCTCACATTTGGCAAAAAAGAAAAAAAACAGAAGGGAGTCAGTAAAAAAGAGGAGAGGGGAGAGAGGTGAGTTCTAGTCGGTTCAGAAAAAGACTGACGACATTTATCCAAGAAATTGATTTGGGTCTCCTTTATAAGTCCCTTTGCATGATGGAAAGGGGCACGTACTTCGTGGGAAGTTGATGGAGGAAGGGGAAAAAAAGGATGTTCACATCTTAAAACACTTTCATGGGGAAATGTGTCACCAGCGGAGCCGCGGGTCAGAGGGTTCCTAGTGGCCAAAGGAGGGAAACATTTGCCTTGAAAAGAGGGGGGAATTGAAAAGGGGTTCGAGGTCAGGTATGGGCGGTTGAGTCCACGACTCCTTTTTGGCAAGGGAAAAAGGTAGCGCAATGGTGGGGGGGGGAAGCGGAGCTTGGGGTGGGACTAAGAGGGGAAAACAAAACAAGTGGCGGGGGATGTTTGGAGTGGTCAGTGAGAAAGGGGTTGCGCTCGCCCAAAATCAGCGGGAAAAGGGGTCGATAAGGTCAAGCCGAGGGGAAAAAAATCAGGGGGAAGGAAATTTGAAAAAGTTGTGAATGATATATAATCCAATCGACTAACTTGGCAAAGAGTAAGCGAAAGAGGGGGTTCTGTCGTATCAATACGGCTTGACGAAAAGGAGCCAACAGCTTGACCGTGACCGAGCACGGGGAGGATGTGAGTAACAAAAAATTCCTCTCAAAGGCAAACCATTAAAGATAAGAAAACTTAATCGGTTTGTGGGGGGAAAAACTGGAGAAGGACTTTCTAAATAAAAAAGAAGCACTAAAACTTACAGGAAAACTTAAAAAAACTGCAAATTTCCAATCGTAACTTATGGGGGGGAAAGAGTGGGGGGGCTACTGAGGGGGGGAAGGTGGAGGGAAGTGAAACGAGGGGAACACACGGGTGGCCGTGAAAAGAAGGACGTCCTCCCTGGTCCAGAAGGGTTCCAACTCGAGAGAAGTACAGGCCGCGAGCGCCAACAACAGAACATACAGGGCGGCCTACTCGAGCGGTCAGAAAGGAAAAAAGAAAAAGGGACAAGGGAGGGAGACACGCGGGTGAGACCATCGCGGAGCATTACCAAAAGCTAAATTGAACAAAGGAGATTTGTGAGAAAGGGGCATTATTATTTTTTCAAAGGGGGGGTGGGGGACGGACGGGAGACGCAGGGATCTGGACATTCCCTAAAGGAGATAGAGCTGTTTCCGTTTGAAAGAAGGTTGAGAATCGATGGGAACTGGGTGAGAAAGGGTGGAGAGGAGTAGCATTTGCACCAAAGCGAGGTACAAGAGAGAAATGTAGGAAAACCGAAAGTCAGGGAACAAATTCCTTGTTCACTCATTGACGCAAAACTTTATTGGAAAGGGGAAGGGAGGCGAAAAACCTTGGAGATGACCGTTAGAAGGAAAAAAGCACCGTCCCCCTGCGAAACTTCCCGTGCGTCTGGGGGGGGAATGCACATCAGTTCTGTGAGGGAAAGGGGGGAAAAATTTGGAGGAAAAAAAGTTGGACTCAAGTCCTTGAATAGCGGCAAATGAATAAAGGGAAGGGAATGCAGAACGGTATATGAGGCCAGATTACAAGTTATGTGTTAGGTGGGACGCACGGACGAAGGAATCGAAAAGAATTGAATGTTCCCTTGGCTCTCGCTTCTCCGGAAACCGTCCGTTGTCAAAGGAAAGGGTGGAAATGGGCCTAAATTTGTTCCTACGCATATTGCCAATTGATTCCTCTATAATGTCAATCTATAAGGGACGAAAAAAAAATTCAGAACGGCTTTCCTTGGCATGGCCGGTAGAATACTCTGATGAAGTTTCCAGGAGTGATCACATATGCCTGCCAAGGTCCAGATGGTCATATAATTGGAGAAACGGGGGGGTCCAGACCTATCATAAGTGGCTGGATAGAGGGGGAGTGAGGATGTAAGGGTTCCTACGGGAACCTAAACCAATGAAAAATTGGGAAAGTTCGGAAAGGGTATCTGTTGTCAGCGGATCGGGAGTGACACTGCAGATCCAAAAAAAACTGGCTGAAAATACATCGTGCGTCTTAATCTGTATTTTGTTCTCAGCCTGGAATAAAACTCAACTGATTTTGTCTAAAACTCATCCCTTCTTAACGCTAGGGTGTACCTGAATAATCCCGTGACATACGCAGCGTGCCACGAAGGGGGAACGCGGGTCTTCGTCATGAAGGTGGTCCGGGGCATAGAGGGTCAAACCCTACGGCTAGCGGTTTTTAAAAATCTTTCTTCAAACCTCTCCCGAAGTCTCCTGAGAAAAGTGATCGACACGTAGGAAATTGACGGTTGTGGTCACACTCAATTCAGAAGGCCGTTTGGGACAAGGAAAAAAATCATTTTTCCATACACCAGGGATGCAGATGCAGCACAATCCCCCTAATGGAAGGAGGTGAATCCAATCGCTTACAAAACAAAGCAAGTTAAAGGGCTATAATCGCGTTAAAAAAAGAATGTCAGCGAGGACGTATGAGGTGGTTGGCCGCTTTACACGGGGGGACCCATCGGGGAAGGGGAAAGGACCAGTTTTTTAAAGCTGATAACGCTAGAACGCACAGCCTCTTTAGCCGGTGAGGGATGAATTTGGATCGGGAGGAGTTGGGAGAAGATCAAAGAGTACGGAATCACTATTATATGTCAGAAAGAATCTTCTTCGAACCGAGGGAACTAAGAAAAAGATCTGGCGGAAGACGCACGGTGAGAAATGTAATGGTGCGGAAGGGGGGCGTTAAAAGGTCTAATGCGTCCGAGAAGGAAAGGCACAATCGTGAACTATTCCGTATGTTAGAAAGACACTAGTCTCAAAAAAGGGTGATAGAGGAGGAGACTTGGAAAGCTGTCGAAATCTGGACACATTATGGTCCTCGAGGATCAAAAAAACTTTGAAAAAAATTCCGCCACAAAATTCCTAACTTGAAAGGGGGTACCGCAGATCCGGGGGTAGGGAAGGGAACGCAGGCGACGAGCACCGACGTGCCGCACTAACTTATACTAGGCAATAGGAAGATATAACACACCAAGGAACAAAACCGCTCAAATCCAATCACGCCACCGGTAACGGCAGTGCAAAAAGGTCGCCTTCGGACGGGTGGGTCTGAGGAAAGATGCCCACGGGGGAACGCCGGCAAAAAAATACATCTTTCCGCGAGGGATTGGAGAAGAGAAAAAAAAGTGTTAGTTCGCCATTGACTTGAGGTGTTGGGACGCAGAGGGGGGAGGTTTCACGCGGCCTTAGGGGGGAATGTTCTGAGGAAGAAAAAACTGAAACACGGAATGCAAAAGGACTCCTGACAAAACTAGGGCAGAATTTCAACAGTATTTTAGAAAGGGAGAAGGCGACAGAGCACGCAAATTCGGCGTGGGGAAGGGAGAACTCATCAGGGAAAAAGGAAGAGAAGTGTTTTGTAACATCGCTACTTTGGAAAAGAAGCCGCGCCCGGAAAGGAAGGCAGGAGGATGCGTAGGGAACACGGGACGGGGGGAGACTTCCATCGGGTCAGTATAGGGGCCAAGGCCTTTTGTCCGCCGTTTCAAAACTATACGTTCACGAGGAAATCCTTTGCCGTTACAGAGCCAGCTCATTTCTCTCCTAACCTCAGGCTGATCCTACTCCCCAAACCACCAGCTCCCCTATGGATCACATTGGTGCGACGGGCCTGACAATGGGGTTACTTTGAAAGAAGTTCCTTCGTACCTATACCGACGAAAAGTCACTATAAGGAGGATTAGAGACACTCTACATCTATATGGGGAAAGAAACACAGCCACCTGGGGAACCATCTAAAAATACGGGAAGAGGTTGTGCCAGGTTCTTGGGAAGGAAAAGAAATGCACAAGTCCATAGTTCACAGAAGTGGAAGAAACCGCTGGGTCTGGAAAAAGAAGGCGATCTACATTAAGATAGAGGGGGCTACCTAGAAATAAGAGTGGGGGTACGACCCATGTTATTAAAAAGTAGAAAAACTGCCCTCCAACTCTTCCCAACCGCCTTCAACTGTAATGAGGGGAAGGAAAAGGTCAATTCCTTCCTTTCTGGGGGCTAAAAAAAAGAAAAAAAGCAAAGGGTTGAGGTTTTGCAATTTTCCTGCCGAAAAACTTAATCGCTATGGAAGGGAAGGTTTGCAAGAGAGTGGGAAAGGGAAAATCTTCGGAACCGCCACGGGGTTTGTTAAACAGGCACAGGGGGCACTGGGATCGTTGTAAAGTGAAAATGGGGCGGCCGGCGCAGGGACAAAGAATCGGACCGTCTGTCAGAAGAAAAGGTTTAAGCCACCCAGGAGAACAAGAGCGAAAAGACTCTACAACACGGAAATGTGTTTCGGGAAGGGGAAAGGGAGGAGGGAGGAATCGATTTTTGTTGTTGCAGAAGCTCAATAGCACCTTGCAACAACATTTCTCTTCAGGGGAAAAATCAGAGGTCCCTGCACGTACACCCTTAAAACTCACAAAAGAGATTGGTGGAGGCAAAGAGGGTATGATCCTTGAAGGACGGAGAAAAAAAAATAGGGGGAAACGATGGGGAGAAGCCAATCGGCACCTTCGAAGGGAAAAACTACTCAGATGTAACACGCGGGGGGGGGAACTAGCTGTTGCGGTTGTGGCGGGAAGTCGGAATATGCGTGTATGGGTGGGCGACCTAGAAGGAGGGGAAGTAGACTCGAGGGAACGGGAAGAGGCAAATGGGGGGAGACCTAAAAACAACATAAAAATTTTCAAGTGTCGAAAAAATCAAACAATCATCTTAAACTTAACGAAGGAGGGGAGAGGAACCTGGCAAGTCTGTTTTTTAACAGGTGTACGAAGGAAAGGGAGGGGAAAGGGTCTGGTAGTACGCCAGCTAGACAGGATGCAGACTTAAATAAAGCGGACGGCCTTGCTGATGCGGGCAACATGGGAGTCGGGGGTCGTCGCTGGTTGAAATCAGAGCAACCGTCGTACACTGGTCCAGCGAGGAGTCCGCATTTCGACCAAAAAGATGGAAGAACAAAAAAGAAAGATGGAGACTTAAACAAAAGGAGGAGAAAACTGAGTAATATATTATATCCAAATGAAAAGAGTTCACCTGGATTGGCAATGAGGATGGACGGAAGGAGAAGGTTCACTAGCAGGTAGTGGGTTCGTTCCAAAGAAACCACCATAACTCCAAAAATCAAAGGGGGGGGGGGGTTTGGTTTTAGAAAAAATCGCTACCAAACCAAAGAGAAAAAGATTCAGAGACAAGGGTGACAAAGGGTTTAAAAGGCCTAAAAAGAGCGCATGGGGAGGGGAATAAAAAGTCCTGACCTCGAACATGAACTGCTGAAAGGAAAAGGTTGGAAAAAAAAAAATGGAACAGGCCGAATTAAAGGGGGGGCAGTCTTATAAACTTTCTAACCGTCTTAAACTGCCTGCGAAAGGATGGAGGCTGAAAAAAAGGGAAAAAGAAGCAGTCAAAAATAAAAAAATACTCGTTTAAAAGGTTACTAAATGCAGAATGGGGGGACAGCGATAAAAGGTAAAAGGTAGACAAGAAACAATTCAAGCAGGTGGGTCGAGAAGAGAGAAAATACTAATGACGAGCGATCTGGAAGAACTCCCTATCTGATTTTAAATGGAATTAGCTGTAGTACACGGCACTGCCCCAGGAAGGTAAAGGCCGGGCAAAAGGGACAAAAACCGGCTTGAATCCTGGACCGTCTTCAAGAAGAACGTACTCAGAATACTGAGATTCCGGATACGACCAGGAAATTGTCATGAAGATTCAAGGACATGCTCCCTGGGATTGAGAAAATCTGTTCCCAATCGTTGGGAAAAGGGAAGGAGGGGTTCAGGGGACAGATGAAAGTCGAGAAAAAGAAAGAGAGGGGCCACACAGCACACGAAAAACCGAAAGGGGATCCATTATGACCACTGAAAGCCGTCTGACATGGTATGAAAGAGAAAGCGGGATAGTGAACGGGGAAGGTCAGAAGACATTAGTTCCAAAAAAGCTTAAGGAGATATCTCCCTGCCTGAACCGTCGAATTTTGAAGGCTTGAAAAATGTCTGGCGGCAATCAAAATATTGAGCGAAAAAAAAGAAACAAAAAATGGAAGCGAGGTGGTTGTGGAAAAAATAGGTGGGGAGAGGCCTTCCAGATTCGTACAGGATCAGGGGAAAGTAAGCCGACCCGAAAAAACTAAGTCAAAAAAAGACTCAAAAAGAAAAGAGGACAATGGTACGCCCAGGGAAAAACCCCAAGCCGCGCAGCAAAAGTCGAATCGATCGAACAAGAAGTGCAGGCAAGGGAATTGTGCGGGGTAGTTCAATATACGCTTGCTGGAAAAATGAACGGAAATGTGAGGGCTAGAACTTTTTAGAGTTTCCGGGGAGAAGAATTTGAAGCTAAAGACTGGGGGACGGGGGATCACTTATCAGGATGACAAAGGGTGTCATCAAAAAATGGACAGCAAAAAGATGGGGAGGGGGGCGCAAAAGAATAGTAACTGGGATGGTGACACGAACTCAGGGGGGGTATTTGGCCACTACCAAAGAATTATACCAATAATATAATATCCGTTATTATCAAGAAAAGACGGGGGGAATGTGAAGCCAAAAACACACTGAACGGACTTAGGGAAATGGAACCGAGGAGAGGGAAGGGGGAGAATAGGCAACAGCGATTGGTTAAGATCCACATTTCTATAGAAATGCTGGCATAAGAAGGGAAAAACGAACCTTCAGCGGAGGGGGAGGGGAGGGAGGGGGGGGGGGGGCGCAACTGCGTTGCAGCCCAAATCCAAGGGGGACGGGAGAAACATGGAATTAAAATGTAAAAAAGTGGGAAGGGTCATTAATATCAATTTTGGTGGCGCTGGTCTAACGTCAATGGAAAAAGAGATGGAGCATTCAGAAACAGAAATCATCAAATGTAACAGCTCGCTCAAAACAACAAAAAAATGTGGAGAAAAATTAGGTTCGGATTTCTTTAAAAGGTGAATCATCAAGTCAGCTAGAAGGAACGTCATCACACTTGATCTGAGGGGGATTTCAACATGGAAACAGGGAAAAGGGGGGTCAGAGGGAAAAAGGGCACCCGTTCGCCGAAATAAGGGAGGGTGAGGATGGCGAACCGATTCTGGGGGGGGGAGAGCTCTTACTGATTTTTCCAATGAGAATCCCAAATTCTCGGTCGCTAATGGGGGGGCGCGGCGAACCATCGCGCAGTGACTATTCAGCTTTAACTGAAAAAGCTGACAAGTGGGTAAGTCGGTCATCTTCACTGCGCGAAAAAAAAAAAAGGGGGATTGGGCCGTCCAAGGAGAAGGAGGGAGATGACCGTGGTATCGCTCTTTCTGGGAAAAAAAAGGGGGCAATAGGGAGTTTCACCAGAATTTGAATTGGCTGGTATGCGCGCAGACAAGGGGGGGGGCGCAATGGAGCATGAACAAAAAGCGTGGGCATCCGGGAGAACTCAAAAAGCGAGGATAGGTTAAAAAAACGGCTGCTGACTTGTGATAACAGGGAACTTTTTTCAGGAAGCAAAGTTTGGAGACAGTTTTTATCGTAGGCGTGCAAGAACAAAAAAAGTAAATGTCTTGAAAAACAGGCAGGGATTGGAGAGGTTTGGGCTCGGCGCTGGCAAGAGGAGGGGGGGGGGGGGGGGGGAAGGTGAAGGTGGTATTTTTTATGTACTTACCTTTTTTTTTTGGGAACTTTTTAGGAGGCATTGAAAAAAAAAGATTTGTCTTGGGCGAGCCAAGATGTGGACAAAAAAAGCAGCGAAGGGGAAGTTGGTTTCTTGGTTTCTATCATTCATCAGGGTGTGCAACCAGCCATTGGAAACAGCAAAGCCATAAACTTTAACATCGTAGAGGGGGAGGGAAGGGGGGAACTACTTTCAGAACAAGGGGGGGATGAAGACGCTTGAACCGGCTGAAATTCAAAGGGGGGTGCCCGCAGAAAGGCTAAGGGGTCATCATGTTAAACAGACTCAGGTTTTCTTGTCAGTGGCTGTGGCCAGAAAGGGGATGGCTTTGCATGGGTGAGAAAGGCAGGAAGGCTAATACTACAGTCAGGGCCTAATGGGACAGTCAGAGGCCGACGGGGAGAAGGGTCCTCATAAGGAAGAGTCTTGAAGAGCGGAAAGAAAGGATGGTATTCTACGGCGCTGAAGCAGGGATCAATTCTGGACAATCGGCAGTCGGGTAAAAGAGGTACCGGCAACGGGGCAGTGAAAAAGAAGATTTCTTAGCTTTCAGTCATATGGAAAAGAGAGTTTTTGCAAAATGACCCTAGGAGGGGAACTAAAATAGCCTCGTATAAGTTGAGCGAGTCTGGTCAAAGAACATGCATACAATGAGACAGCGTCTTAGTTCACGGTCTTCCATTCATGTCACGGAAGGAAGGAGACCGTAATCGTGTCAACGGAAAAGCAGGGTGGTTTGAATGGGGGTGGAAAAACTTGTCTGTTCAAAGATTCGGGAAAGTGGGGACAGCGTAATGAACTAGGGAAAAGGGGGGGGAAAGCGGGAGGGATCAAGAGTTATTCAGACCCCGGGAAGGTTGGCAAGAAGCTGGGTACTGGGAAGCCAAGGGACTTGTTCATTTGAACCAAGAGTTTGTGGAGTCAACGGGAAGGCCTGGGAAGGTCAAAAAGGTAGCGGAGTTGGAGTGGCAGAGGGATCAGTGGGGTATCGATAGGAAAAAACAACACAATTGAGGGGAAAGGATGTGGGGCGTTCTGCGGAATTTGGTTGGTGGGGAGGGCAGACCGGAGGGCCCGACTCTAAGGTAATCCTATTTTAAAGTAAAGTTGGTTGGAGTGAGTAAAAATAGAAACTATGTTTCTGCAGGTGGAAACATCGGAGGTTGTGCGCATTCAGAACCTTCGAACGGAAAAAAAAAAAAAAAGGCAAACTGGGACCGGGGGAGGTGGAGGGAGGGACTAAAAAAAAAAAAAAGGCGCTCCGAACAGGCCTAAGATATCAGCAAGGTCTACAGCTAGCTGAAGAAGCGAGCGTCCACAACAAGAAGCACGACGCACGGCCGGGCCTCGCGCCGAGAAAAAGAAGGGGAAAAGGTTGCCCGCGGGCGATGGACGTCAGGAGGGGGTTGGGGGAAGGGGGTTGCTTGAACAAGCCAAGCGGACCCACTGTAATGAAGTTTAAGCAGGGGTTGGGGAACCAAACAAAAAACAAAAAAAGGGTTTACCCTCTTCGCTCCCTCAAGCTTACCCAGAAGCGATCGCCACAAACCCAATAAACGGGAGACGAAAGAGCGGGGGAGAAAAGGGGGGGGCAAAGGACCGGCCACGGATATCAAAAAAGGGGGAGACCCTGCTCATAGCGTCAAGCGAAATTTACAAGTAGAGATCTCAACTGGTTTCAGGGAAGTGCAAAATGGGGAAGCCTATGAGAAAAGGGAGAAGAATCCGAGTTAAGTCCACGCAATTAGGAGGGGGGAAGAAGCATGGGAATACGGTCAAGACCGGGAGTGAGAAAAGAAAACTCATTCGGGGGGATGCGACGGGGAAGCTAAAGAAGGGGAGGGAAAAAAAAGAGATGGTAAGCCCGACTCAACATTATGACCGTCAATACGTCCGGGGGGGAAGGGATTGACGCTCTGATGGAAAAAGCGAACCTTGCGAAAGGAAAACGAAAAAGGGAGAAAAAGGGCCCTGTCTGACGGCCATCGGTAACTCAAGGGGCTGCAGCAAAGTTGAAGGTTGCCACTCCTGTGCGGGGGAGGAATGGAATAGAGAAA
>Ga0179593_1407604_pt1 | contig 23191 bp, 23 predicted proteins | sample CZODoug2_1_08_16_FD_185931 | JGI IMG/M metagenome (GOLD analysis project Ga0179593, IMG submission 185931) | Vadose zone soil fungal communities from Angelo Coast Range Reserve, California, USA - CZODoug2_1_08_16fungal (PacBio error correction) | ecosystem: Environmental > Terrestrial > Soil >...
GGGGGCGGTTAACCTGCACGCAAACGGACGTTTATCAGGAACGGCCGCGGAAAAAATCGCAAGCGAGGACTAGTTGTAAAGATGGCGCTCGGAGAGCAGTCCCGACCGTAGCGCAACGGGGAAAAGAATGTCGGTGACCAGTTCGCGACGCTATGCTGCGCACAGTAGAAGAAAAGTGGGGAAAGGAAAACTCGGGAAGGTGAATGGGAGTTCCTCCAAAAACCCGCCATGGAGGGGTGATACCAAAAAGACCATGCAGAGGGAAGAGCAGGCTATCAGGCTTTCAGGTGAAGAAAAAAAAGGGGGACAATGGCAGCACCCGCGCAAGATAAAAGAAAAAGTGTACAGAAAAACTGGGGTCGGCGAAAAAAAGAACTCAGAAAAAACAAACGACCGCCGGACTACTGAGGCCGGTAGAACGTGGAAAGGGAAGTTGACTACTACTACATGCGGGGACTAAGGAGGAAGGGGGGGGCACTGTTTCAAAGACTGAGGGAAGGGGAGACAAGCTTGTTCTCAGACGGCGCAAAGGGGAAGAGAACATACCGTCTTTCGGCAGGGGGGGAAGACAAGCTGAAAGATATCAAGTTCTACGAGCTAGGCGGGTCGATAAGTGCCGGTGTGTGGGGGGGGATGAAAAAAAGCTCGGCAAACAAGAAGGGAGACATGATAAAACAAAGCGCATGAAGATCCCAATCTGAGGTTAGAAAGGGCAGGGAGGGGGGGGGTACACAAGAAAATAATCTTCCATCTGGCCCGAAAAATGCCAGGGGAGGCTTAAAGGCAGAATTCCTCGGGTCAGACGATGGTTCGAATACAACGCATAGAAAATCATTTGGGGAGACAGAAGGGAAGGGGGGTAAAAAATCTTAAAAAATCAGAGAGTCGTCACCCGGGGGAACAGAAACATCGAGGGGCAGAGAAGGAAGGAAAGAAATTAGGCGTTGGGGAAACCCGCTAGAGGAGATTTGCTAGAAGGAGAGTGTAAGGGGAAGCTCCACGGGGATCAGGGATTATTCTTGGGGGACTCTCATATTCAAGAAGGAAGTATGCGGAGGATGCCTGGAACTCAGTTGCCATTTCGCACGGACAATCAGGAAAGGCGTCAACGGCGGGAAAAGAGGCCGGAAAAGGGGGCTATGAGAGGGGTTTCAGAGGAGAGGGCTAGATCTACTGAGCATCGGCAAAAAATTAAAGAAGGAGGACGGGTGGGGGGGGAACCGAGGAATCACGTTAAGAAAAGGGAGACAGAGGGAAAGGTAGTGGCAGGAAAAGGTCGCAGACACGAGGGGACAGTGGCAGGATGAGGAGTCCAGGGCAGGGGGCAAATCGACTTTGAAGGCGCAAGCTAGAAAGAAGCCTAGAGGGAGAATTCAAAACGCTTCTTCCTGCGGGAGGCCAAAATCAAAAACAGAAAGACAGGAATAAATGGGAGTTAAATATTAGCGCCCAAACTTGCCTTCAAAACACCCGCATTAGCAAAGCGGAAGACAGTTTGGGACTAAAGTTCCAAAAAGAGGAAGGGGAAGGTCGGATACGATGGAAAACGGGGGGCCATCCCAGAGGGAGGAGGTTTTTCGTTTCGCCTATGGAGGGCCGCGAGCCTTTGCCATGGTCTTGTGCCTGCCTACTTGGGGGGGAGAAGCCCGTGTTAACGAGGAGATCTCGGCGGGGGGACCGCTTGAGGGGCAACGCACAGGACGCCGAACATTTAAGGAGGGGAGGCGCAACCCTGGGACCAGCAGCGGCGGATGGCCGTTGAGAGGGGGGGGTGGTTTATGTCAGCGAGGTGGCGGCAAAAAGGGTTACCCCAAAATGTGTGGGCGAAAATATGGTTAGTAGAGGCGAGGCGAAGCGCAGGGCGCAATTAGACGGGTGAAACAGTGTCCGGGGCGGAAGCCGGGATGGATCAGGAATGTTTTTTTAGGCGTGGAAATTCAAAGCTCCCCTTGTGGCCCCAAGAAAAAAAAAAGAAAAAGGGGTTGGAAACGGAGGGCAGGGACGGAGTAGATCAACTGTATCACATGTTAATCGGGAGATGTGGGGAGAAGATTTCTGCTTAAATCTACCAGAGACGAGTAAGTCGGCCCGTTGACGGGGAGACAAGCGACGCCAATGTGCAAACTGGAGCGTCGGCCGGAACGTGGGTAGGAAACGCCGCTTTTGAGCAGGCGGAGCAATGCCTAAAAAAGTTGATGAATGAAAAAAGCGAGGAGGGGAACGGGGAGGCGGTATGGAGGAGGCAGAATAGGGTGCCGGAACAAAAGCACCGAGTGTTTTGGCGGAAAAAAAAAAGGTCGCGAGGAAAATCCTTCTTCTTAAAGGAGGCCAAGCATCGGGGGAGTTGGTGCAGGGTTTCAAAAAAAGAGGGACAATCGATGGAAAGAGGGGGTGAGAGAAAATTCGCCACGGGAAAGGCACTCAACGGCCACGCGAAAACGCGGGTGCCCGAGGTCCAGGAGCGAAAAAGAAAGGAACGATTGAAATGCGGCCGTGGATGACAGGACCCCGAGAAGAATAAAGAGGGAATAGGACCACGGGGACCCAGTGCTGAGTAGGGACCGAGAAACCGTGGCGGACTGGGAAGGCTCCATTCTTCAAGAAAGGAATCACCCCTTAATCGGGGGTCCAAGATAATGTATATCCCACCCCCATGGTCCAGACATGCCGCGGGAGAGCAAGCAAACGATAGTTCCGGAGTTCAAAGGGAGGTATCTGAGTCGACGGAAAAGATAAGGCCAAGGGTTCACGACTATTTTGCAAAAAGGCGGAAAGGAGTTTATCGAGGACGAGAAAAGCAAGAGGTAGGTCCGACCGGAGCACTCGGACGATTGTCGGGACGCGTCAATCCTCTGGGTTCCCGGAAACCTGGAGGGAAACATAGAAAGCCTGGGGGGGTTTTTGTAACAAGTTCTTAAAAGGTTTCCATATGGAAGTAGGATTGCAGACTGAGGAGTACTGAATTGCGGGTTTCGAGGGCCTTTGGGTTATATTCTCAGATTTAGGGAGGGAGGGAGCAGCCGCCCTGCTCGGAAAATAGAAGGGCCACCAAGTAAAGCATACTTCAATCATATGACGCAGGGCCTGTGTACGCTCAAAGAGCGGAAGAGCAGGGTGCTGTCCACCGCATCGAAACTAGTGACCCGACGACCCAGCAAGGCACCACCAACAATTTGTCAGGGACTGCCGGGGGAAGGGGAAATCTCCTAGGAACGACGCAGGAGTCTTTCGATTGACGCGCGGAAAATGTCGCGTAAAAAAAAAAGAGAGGGGTAGGAATAGCAATTCTCACACAAAAAAAAAAGGAGGGAAAGGATAGGGATATTGGACGCCCCTTCTGATTGAGGAACGTCTTAAGGGTTAACTGACGTCAACTGAAAAAATAAGACAGGGAGGGGGGGGGGAAAGGGGGCTAGAGGAAAACCTTCTAAGCAAATTTTTGGGAAATGAATGACTTTGGCGTCTAGTACATCTTTAGGGATGGAGGGAAAAGATTTTTTTAAGAAAGACGGGTATTACAGGGAAAATGAAGGATGGGCGGGACGGAAAATGAAAGCCACGGAGAGCATGGGGGGGGTTATGGGAGGAAAGTGACTTCTAGAATCAGGGGAAAGCGCGCATAAAAGACCAATCGAAAAAACGCACCGTAGTCAGGAGACACCGAGGGAAAGGAGTTCCGGAATTAGGAGAACAGCAGAAAGTTACAAAACCGAAGAAAATCACAAGATATCGGGATCCAAGTGACCGGGACAAAAAAATATATGCCGACGAGAAAAGTAAGGGGGGGGACAAGGGAAACAATACTAATTGGTTTAGGACTTTCACTTCGCGGGTCGATACCTCGGGAAGAGGGCAATAGTAGTCAGAGAGGAAAGTTAGAGTCTGTAATACCGGGCTGATGACGACATCTCAAAGGCTGACGGGACCCGCGGTTTGGGAGGGGTCAAGACGAGAGACCCGTAAGTTTGGGGATAAGGGGGTATTAGTTTGATTGCCAGGGGAAGGCGCGTAAAAACAGGGGCGCACCTAAAATGGAGGTCAAACGCAGTTAAGTAGTCCTTGGAGTCAGTGAGCGAGATAAACAAACGGAGGGTCCACCGAAGGGTCTCTATCATTACACAGAACGCACACGAGGGATGGGCATAAGAGGGGGGGAAGGGGGGGACAAGGTTAAGACATTGAAGGAGAGAAGTGGTAATCTGTGACGCGCTCAGAAACCCAACAGAAAAAGTAACCTCCTGGAAGTGTTGAAAGAAAAAAGAGAGAATATCTTCTGGGCGCGCCTAAATCCCTCAATGCAGGGACCGGTGGGGGCGCAACGGACGGGGGCCTAAAAAGAAAAAAAACATAAGAGTAACCCGCTGTACTTTGGGCAATTCAAATAAAGGGGCAGATGGGCAGCATGAAATCAAAAGACGTTTCCGGATGGAAAAAGGGGAGCCTGAGCGGGGGTAAAAAATGAGTTCAGCTTTGTCGACAAACTCCCCCTAAAGACCAGCGACCGCTGGGGAGCGGGCGCGTTGAAGAATAGTCTGCGCAAAAGATCAATGTGAGATGTGAGCTACATGGCATTACTCCGGAAATAGAACGCAGACACCGGGGGATTTGCATGAAAATCGGGAACGACAAGAGCCGCAATACAGATTCAGACACCGTCTTCCCAGGAGAAGCTCGCGAGAGGAAGCGAGTACCGGAAAAGAGTACGAGGTTGTCCCACACCCATTGCAGGAACGGTGTTTGTGCGGAAGACGAGGGGAATGATCATATCGAAACGTGACCAGAGAACACGAAAAGAGGGGTAGGGTGCCAGGAAGTCTAATCCTTTCCCCTATCCTATAGGAGCCGAAAGGAAGCCAACAGAAGAAGCATGGAAACAAGCTTTCCGAACAATTACTTCCAAGACACTAACAGAGGAAAAACGGAAGGTTCTCTTTGGAAAGTGCTGGAATACAACAATAATTCAAAAATTAATTTGGATAAGCGCGTACTCGAATCTCATAATGCTCGAGAAAACGGAGTATCTGGCAAATGGGAGCCTCCTTGAAAGAAATTTGATCAGGGGATGTGCCTTAGGCAATATCGAGCTGGGGGGTCCGGGCTCTTTATTTTCTTTTTTCTCGCCGGACTAATAGAAAAGGACAGGGAAGTTCTGAACTTAACTCTTGCGACTGTAATGCATCATGTCCCTTTACGCTGATTGAGCAAGGTCAGACCGAAGAAACGTGCGGCTGGAAAAAAAGGAGTAAAAAGGAGGCGGACGAGTTGATTCGTCGAGTGCGAAGTCAGCGTAGCAAGACGCTCGAAAACTCGAAGACGCGGGTGGAAATCTGGCTGGAGAGGAACGCCTGGTGGAAGGGGGGGGAGAACGTGCGAACCGGATTCCAGTAGAAATTTCCGCGAGGAAAAAGAGGGGACGTTTGGCAGCGCAGGCAATAGCGTGTCAATGGCTCAGAGGAAGGTTAAAGACCGGCGCTCTGACTGCCAATGGCGCGTCTGTAGAGGAATTCAGGGACTTAGGAAAGAAAATAAAGAAGGTCGTATCACCTTATACCAGGAAAAGCCTCGTAGAGGGTGGGGGCCTCTTTTGGGATGATGCGCTAAAGTTAAGTCGTTTTAGTTCTTCACCAGCTAGGAGAGTGGAACGAGGGGAATCTGAGGACCAAAAGCCAATTGGAAGGGGCTGAAGCGGTGAGTCAAGAACATGCCCGGCGAAAACACTTGGAGGAGCGGAAAGCTATTGGGGCGAACCGTCACTTGTAAACAGAAAAGCGGTTGGGGCGTGCAAGGCGGCTATCCCTAGCCTAGAAGCGAGTGCACGCATGTGTCGAAGATCCTCACAGGTAATCTGACGGGACTTGTTCTCCGTAAAGGAAAAAACAGAAGAAGGGAGGGAAGTAAAGATGGTACTCATGAAAACGGGGTAAAAGCGGGTAGGGAACAGCAGTTTCGCAAAGAATTCAACTTCGAAAGCTTTTTCCCGCAGTAGGGCAAGGAGGAATGGGGGCCATTTCACCCGCAAACGGGAGATGTACGGGGTTTTTCAGCTTGCGCAGAATGCGCAGCGCTGGGACCGAGAAAGGGCAATATCCGGAAAAGGAGTCCAGCGGCCTCTTGAAAGAGACAGTGTCATAAAGCCCAAGCAACGAGTCACGGGGAAAAAGTGGGTTGCACAGCATCGGGAGCCTTCGAACTGGCAGTACAGGAGAGGGAAAGGGGGGGAGACGAGGTCGTTCTTCTCAAGCGCTCAATACCGAAGAGAATTAAGGCGTGCGCGTGTTAGAGCTTATGACAAGAGTCAAACTTTTCGCTAGCGACTGTTTTCTTACCACCGACCAACGATTGGAGAGAGCGAAAAAAAAAAACGGAGGGGAGGGAAAAGAGGGAACGCAAGACGGAAGGTTGTAAAAACTCCGACAAATCTGACGCTAGGGTCTCCGCGGCCAAAACGCAGAACGAACTCTCCTTAAGGGATCTTTCGGATGAAACCAAGATTCGGAACGCCGAAACAATGAGCCACCAGTTGGGACAAGATAGGTGGAGGGGGTAAATTTCATGTACGCTATGCTGCCAAAAAAAGTAGAAAAGAACACGGGGAACAACAACGCTCAGGGGTGGGGAGGGGGAGTGCGCATGAGCAATTAAAAAGACCCAATAAAAGAATGCGGGGAAGAGGCTGCAGGGGTATGTAACGCTGCAAAGGCGGCAAAACCCACGGGATCAGAAAAACGGGATTTCGAAAGGACTTCAAAAGAAGCGGGGGGGGGGGACTACTGGGAAAAGATTGATGAAAACGTTTAACAGGCTGGTTCCCAAGGAAAAAGCTACTTGCGGAGAAGGAATGAAGTGTCCACAAGGGAAAAAAATTAACAGGTGTAATCCACCCTAGGCAGTTTAGGAGGCAAGGAGCGAAGCATACCGGCTGGTTTTCGTGAGCAAACGAGGGAAATCTGTCAACGGCGCGGGGAGTTCATACGGGAACCATTCACAAAAAAGAGGGGACAACCGAAGCCTCCGGCGCTGTCCGAAAATCAAAATCTGCGTTGCGTGCCTTTGCTTCTGATACAGTCAAGCTCGACGGCCTCTGAACCTCCGGATGTAGGAGTTCAGAAGCCGGGACATACTGGAGGGAAAAGAAAACGTCGAAAAAAAGGAATGGGGGGGAAAAACAAGAAAGAAAAAGGGCGGAAAACCAAAAAGCAGCGTCCTAGGAACGGGATACAGCTATCAACGGTGTGAAAGTTCCAGGGGCCGAAGGACTGAAGGCGAGAAAAGAAGGAGCATATCAATCCATAGAAGGGGAAAGGCGGGGAAAATTCGAGCGCCATCTGTCAGAGAAAACTTCAGAGCGTCGCAAGATTATACGGGAAACTAAAGGAGAGGGTGCCGGAACAAAGGCAACAGCGGAAAAGGGGGGCGGAAGGGCTTCAAATTCCGGACCCAGCTAGAGTGACGGTGGGGTTAAGCGCGACGGTCTAGGCTCAGCGGGAGGGGGAAAGAAAGAACATCACGCTACCATGACCTAGGCGCGCAAACTTTAAGACAGTAAAGAAGGGCACTGAGTGGAGGTTTGGTCTGAAATTTTAGTCATAAGAGGACCTGACGGCTAGGCTGACTTGACCTCTTCCAGCGTAAGTGCAACAAGAGTCAGGGGAAGCGACTATTCAGGCATCGGCAATATTGTTCGCTAAACACACCATCCCGCGCCTGACTTCACCGAGGAGAAGGGGATCGGAAAGAATTGAACCTTAAACCTCACCAAATGAATGGCGTGGGGAAAAAGACGGGACGGCGACGCTCTAGAAGAGGGAGAATCTGCGCGAGCTGGGAACGATTGACTCACAAAGCAAGGGGAGGAGTGGGGGGGTGTCGTGCACGAAAGGGGGGAGGCGGCCCGACGCTGGTTTTGCAAAGCGGGTCGTGCTTGGAAGGCGGGGGGGAGAGTATGTGTGGCATGATATTGACCTTTCGGGATGAGAGTAGAAGTCTACCGAAAGAAGGAGGGACAATGATCTGGCAAACTGCCAGCATTCATGTTTCGCGGTCACGTTGAACTTAGAGCCATATGGGAAGGAAAAAAGGGGGGCCTTGGACCGACAAAGAAGGAGGTTTCCTCCGGGGAACAGCGCAGGGATCGCTAACGTGAGAGTAGCCGTGGGTGGACCCGAGGGCCGGGCGCAGGCCGGTTGCGCGGGACTGTTGGAGGGAGATTTTATGTCAAAAAATTACACGTTGGTAGTCTGTCTTACTGGCGCGCTTAAGGACAATAGGAGAAGGGCAGTAGATCACAGGGGAAAATCGGGAGATTCGCGAAAAATATTCTCAAAAAGGCAACGCGAACCAACAGGAGGGGGCTGGGGTCTTGGAGAGTTCGACCAGCGACGCCAAGGTTTAACGCTAAAGTTAGAGGACAAGCCATGGTAAAGGAAGGAAATCGGAATGCTTGCTTCCCTTGCAAGTAAGAAAAGCTTATTGGAAGGGATGACAAATCCGAGGTGGAAGTCTAGGGAGCGGGGAATGTCTACGAACATACGGGTCGGGGAAAAAAAAGCAAGTCTCTTTTGTTTGGGTGAGGGGAGAGCAACTAGAGAATCAGAGCGTCTGGCTGCAGCGGTACAGAAATCTCAGAGTCTCGGGGGGGAATTTGAAAAAAAAAACTCGGTCATGCAGAGATGTACAAGATCGTGGGGTTTCCAGTAGCGCACGAAAGGGGGAGAGGCGTACACGGTCAATCTCGAGCTGCCAAGAAGACTCGCGGCTTATTGAGGAGGAGAAGAAAGAAGAGCGGCTTCTTGCCGTTGTGGGGATGCCGACTCGCAGAATCGAGCAGGGAGGCGGACCCTGGGTCAGGGGAGGGGGTGAGTCCACATGGCCTTGACGGCAGGATTCAAGGACTCCCCATATAAGAAAACCCGAAGTTGCTAGAGTAAATACCACACCTGGTTCACAGCGTTCCGCGAAAGGTAAGACGAGAGGGACATTGCGTGAGGGACAGTGGCGCTGAGGAGCTTCCATCATCCTAGAGGTGGCGACGGGGGAAATCTATTTTGGCACTTCCGGAGTTTTCTATAGGAGCCGCCGTGCAAGGGAAACCAAATTATTGCTTGGCCAGGTGTCCAAAGGGGGAGGAAACTGGCGTCTTTTGACCGTAGGGGGCGAGAATATGGGTCATGGGCTGATCCTGAGGCCAGACATAATGTTTTCGTTTCTGGTTGGGGAAAGGTGCGGAGGTGTAAACGATTAGTAGCGGGAAAAGAAAAAGGAAGTCGAGAAAAACGGCACACCCGCTTGAATGGGGGTTTTTCTCTTGCGTGGCTGAGAGTCGAGAAAGAAAAAAGGGGCAACAGCTCTTAAGGAAGAGGGGGATCCCCACCTTGGCTCACTGACAGTAATGACAGCATGGTCGGTTTACCCAACGCGGGCAAAAAAAAAAGGATGGCGTTTCAAGCATGCAGCAACTCGCTTTGTCAGCATAAAAAAATAGCCGAAAACTTTTCAAAAAAAGTTTCAAGGTCCAACTGCCGCTCATGTCTTCGGCTTTTATCAATTCAAAGGTACAGAAGTGGAACGACTAAAGACGGGGAGGGGGGCAGAACCATCCCTCACAACACAATCTATATAAAAGAGATTTGCTATTGCCGAACCCACTTCTGGTCTTCTATCTGAAGGGGGAAGAAGGGAAATCGCAACGGGACCTGCTTTTGGGAGAAGAGAGTAGAACCTCTACCGGGAGACAATGTGGTCGGCTTGCTGGTGGAAATCCGAACGGAAAGGAGGAGATAGAGAAGCAAGAGGGGGGGGGTGTCGACGGCGCGTGCGTAAAAAAGTGACCTGCATTATCACTTTACGACGGTCGACCAAGGTTGGGAGGGAAAAAAGACTACAGAAGGGGCGGAAAAACACTGGTGCGCGACGCTAGAAGCGCAGAAAAAAAAAGACACGCTATAAAAAAAGGGGCAGTCAGAAGAAGGGGGAGGAAGCTGCCATCCTTAATGGATTCTGGAAAAAAAGAGAAAGTGACAAAAAAAAACACCCAAAAACTAGTAGGACCTCCAGGGGGTTGGCCGGGATCGCCACCCAAAAGATGAGGAAGCCGAGAAAAATACGCAGGAAGCGTGCTCCTGTTAAACGAATTTGGGTTCGACTGCTGTAGGCCTTTCAGGAAAAAAAATCGGTCCCGAAGTGGACAAAATAGAGGGAAGGCCAAAAACTCCGGGGAAAAAGAGGAATCTAACCGTTAGGGAAAAAAGAAGGGGGAAAAAGAAGGGAGGGTGCAAGAGCAGGGACGCTGCGGAACAATCACTTGGTCTTGGGGGTTTACCTAACGAAAAAGAGAGGTTGGGTTGAGGTGGAGGAGGGAAGGGGACGCAAGAAAACTTAAGGGGCTACGCTACTCAAAAAAAAATGGCGTGCAGCAGTTCATTCAAGAGGTGTAGAGTCGCAAAGAAAAAGGGGCGCATGGACAGACGGCGAGTATTGCTGCCTAGGCCATCAGCACACGAGTAGGTTCTGGCAGTAGAGGATGGCAAACGTGTACGAAGGAACAAGGTTAAGTAGGGAAAGAAAGAAAGACGTTGAGCATCGACGCCGCCTCGAAACAGAAAAAAGGAGAAGCCGATGAATTGATTCCCTCTTGAGTCCGAAGATTCTAGTATGCCGATGAGGGTAGATCCGGCACAAACCCCCACGCTTTGGGGTTCCGGTCACAAAGTATTTTTCTTGAGCGCAAGAAAAAAGAAGCGACAGGCAAAGCGAGGTGACAGAATGTCAAATGGCGCGCAGGCGCCCAGGAAGCAATCAGGACGGGTGAAGGGGATGGACCACGGAGACGGAATCGAACATGGCTCGCTGGGGTAGTAGAAAAAGCGGAACAAATCACTATATAAAGGGCAGGAGTGGCCGCGGGAGCAGGTTTAGACCTCGTGACTTCTGCCAACAGGAAAGCACAATGGTCCTACGGGGGTCATGCAGTGTCAGGTACGGCCGGAAGAGGCGGCAGACACAAGGTTCTATTGGCCATTTCCAAATCGACTGAAAAGGACGCGGATCCCTCCGGATCCATCCAACTCTGGGCAAACTTCTAAGCTCGATCTTAACTCTTCGTCTGTAATGGGATGAACGAACTCCCGGAATTTGGCAGGAACACAAGGAGGGGCACGGTTTTCCGCAACTGCGGCAGGCGGAAAACGGTGACCGATACACAGACTGCTGCAGGTGGGCAAGCCGGGGGTCACAAGGTGAGCCCGCCGCAGGCGGGTGCATCCATGGAAAGAGCAGCAGATAACTTCATCGGAACCACACTTCGGCAGGGCCAAAGGCTTCCCATCAACAACCCGCGGCAAAAAAAAACATTTAATTGGGACGACATGGCTAACGAAAAAAAAAAAAAAGTACATGATTTTGATTCAAAATTGCAGAGAGCGGGGGGGGGAACTTTACATCACCCAAGGAATAGGAGACAGACGGGGGGGAACGGGTTGGATCCCGGGGATCATGCTGATGGAAAAGCAAGGCGGCACCGACGAGCGCGGGGTCAGGTCCGCGGGGGGGAAGGTGTTATGCCGCAGGGATATAAAGCGAAGAAAAATATGAAAGGAGTGGTCTCAGGAGAAAGAACTGCGATGAAGTCGGAGTCAGCAACTGCGCCTGGACGAATGATACAAATTGAAGACCCCCCTCCGAAACTGAGCGGGAGACGGTTTAAATGAAAAAACGCCGAGCGGAGATGAGGGGGGCGGAATGCGAAAAGGGAGAAAGCCTAGCAAGCGCGCTCAAACGACGAAGAAAAGGGTTTCATGTCTTGAAGCAGACTCAGTTTGGACGAGGGACTCTACGGAGGAAAGGGATCAGGGGACATGAGATGAAGCAGAAGGAATCGAGATGAGCACAGTCGACAGCAAACGGCCGCTTAGGAAAGGCCGAATTTGCTCACATTCAGAGGACGCAGAAGAAGGGAAAGGAGGTTCAAAAACGAAGGCAAATCGGGACGTAATGGACGTCTATAGTTCTTGAACCTTTTACGAAGGGGAAAGGACGAGTAAGAGGAGTGTAGTTTGTACACGGCGCTGGGGGCGGCCATACTTCGAGAGGGGTATGGGGTGTCAGAGAACCTCAAGTTTTGTTACGCGGGGAATTTGCATCTAAACTGGGAGGGAAAAGTCAGGGAAAGGGAGGAAGGCGCTCTTTTCTTCCACATCCCGGACGAAGAAAAGCTGGGGATGGAGAAAGACATCGCGGGTGAGGCGAAGCTTTCGGGTTGGTCAAGCGCGGGGCGGACCTTGAGGCGCGGACGACGGAGCCTCAAGGGCAACTCAAGTGGGGGGGGGGATCGAGACCCTCTTTTAGCCGGGGACTTGGGGGGAGGGACGTCGATAGAGGATAACAATGAGAAAGTGAAACTTGTGGGGCAAAAATAATAATAGCAAAGTCAGTCGGCACACAGATTCACACTTAAGCGTTCGACCTAGTAGTAAGCGGTGAAAAAACGTGAGACAGAAAAAGGTGGCTGGAGGACTTTGGGAGTGGTTGCAGCTGTGCGCGCTGAAGGTAGCGCTCTTCTAATAGGAGCAAATGAGCAGCAGGCAAAGGAGACCTAAGCCGGGGGAAAGATGGGCGGCAACTACAAAACGTCATCGAAGAAAAGGGGAGTTCCAAGGGTTAAATAAGGTGCGACAGATCTCGTCAACTCACTGGTCACCGAATGGAGGAAAGGGGTAACGAGGTCGGGCGGGCGAGTAGCGCATCCGGGAAAAGAAATCAAAGTCAAGGGAGGCGCGGGGGAAGGAGGAGGCGGGATTCAAAGAAAGGCGAGGGGCAGTTGAGGAAGCACCTAAGGGGAGCTCGCGAAGAGAAAAGAATAAAGAGAGGTGTCGGGTGGTAAAGTCCAACTGACAACAATATGAAGATACTCTGGTTCCGACGAAAAGTAACGCCCAGACCAAGTCTCTGTTAAGTTATAAAAGGGAGGAGGAGCTGGTCGAAAAAAAAACGACCAGAGGGAGAGTTGAAAAGAGAAATGGCGGTTGACCAGAGCTCAGAACGATGCCTGAACAAAAGAGGATCACGGCCACGGCGCGAGCTAAATCTACTTTAAGTGGGAGTGGAACGGAGCAACATTCTAGACCAAGCAAGAGGAATAAAGCTTCGTAGGCTTCTAAAGAAAAGAGATTTTGCGAAGAGAGGGGAGGCATTCAGATGCCAGCGGGGCAAACCCAAAGGGGGCTCATGACAAACGGCGAACGCGTACGGAAATCGCCGGACTACTGGTTAGTAACTATGTAGAAATGGAGTAAGTGGAAGAAGACAAAAGCGGCGAATAGGAGGTGGAAACAGGTGGTCACGTATATAAATAAAGACTTCGGGTGAGACGACTTAGACAAGGAGATAATAAGAGAGGGCTTTGCATCTGGCAAAACTAAGGGCGCTGTCTCAGGATCGCGGGCTTGAGGGAAGCTTGAAAGGGAGAAAACCAAGGACGCCCCCCTGTAGCTACCCTCAACTAAAAGAGGATCTCGAAGCAGCTCGTTTCACATTGCCAAGGAGCGACTATAGGAAACGAAAAAGAGGTCTCTCTCTGGTAATAAGTCGCGGGGGGTACAACAACTAGCGATGGAAGATAAAAATCAAGGATATAATGAAATTTTCAGCCAGCGCCGAAAAACGCTTCCATCACAAGCGGGGCGCCTTTCCCCGAAGTTAAAAGAAAGATCTAGTTTCCTCTAAGGGAAAATCCGAGGCCGGGAATTAGGCGCCATAAAGAGATAGAGTGGGGAGACTTCCATAGATAAGTTGTCCATCTATCTCCCTTGGACAAGCCCAAAAGGCTAGGTGGCGGTCTCATATACGATTCCGTCTGCAAGTTGAAAAAAAATTTACTGAACTTTGACAAGGGAGATTGGTTGAAAGGAGATAAATCGGGGGGGGAAAAAGGCGTCGGCGTTTGGGGGGACGCCCTCTAAACCAGCGGAATTTCGAGGGGTCAATCTCTTGATAGCTCGGATGAGAGCATAAGAGGAAATCATATCCTCTAGGATGGCAAGAGGAAAAGAAAAAAGTTTAAGACCGCTCGACAAGGAAAAAACGTTCCAAAAGTTGGGGGTTCTGAAATAAAAAGATCCAGGGAGCTGAGGAGGACGTCGCGGGGATACTTCTAAGGGAACAAATCTGAGACTCCAAAATGAAACGTCCGCTTGGACTTCCTGCTGCAGAAAAAAAAACAAAAACCCCATAAGCGCCCGGAAAAATACTATCCGCGATATATCAGAGGACCCAAGGGGCCTGACTCACCATGACAGGGTCAAAACGGCGGGGGGGGGCGATTTGCAAAGGACCGAGGTAAAAGGGGGGAGGCACGATGGGAAAAGCGCCGAAAAAACAACTGGGTGTTGTGGGAGGGGAGGGGATCATGTCGGGCGTGAGACAAACGACCTTCTCTCCTTTTTTCAGGCTGGAAGGGGTGGGGCTGGTGTTGTTGGCGAACGACGTGGGGGGTGGAGGAGATTCGATCGCGGGGATTACAAGGGGAAAAGAGGGAAAACATTACGGGCGAAAGTCAAGGAGGAATCAGGAAAACCTGAAAGAAGTATTGCGGGTATCGTAAGTACGAATGGAACCGTTGTGCAAAAATGGCCAGCACAGGGGGGGTGTGGGGAAAAAAAAAAGAAGAGTAGTGAGTTAACAGCCCAGACACGGAGAGAATCAGTAATCTGCTGGGTAAAGGGTTTCCATATATGGAAGGGGCGGCAGGACGGTATTCAGTCAGTTGGGTAGTGTGCTGAGGGGGAAGAAACCCTTTTGAGAGTTACAGGATAACTGTACGGGGGGGACTTAAAAAAAAAAAAAGGGAGTAGAGACCTGGGGGGTTTTGATGTTGTTTTTCAGCCCTAAGGTCGAAAAGGGCGCACAAGGAGACAAAGCGGACGGAGGTTCAGGCTTGGGCTTGGGGAAGCGGGTAACCAAAGGGGGGGACGCCAATTTACCACGAACGGGGTGGTAGCGGGGGGGAATTCCTCAGGGGTTGACCAGTCCTGAAAAGAAGGAGTGCTTTGGCATGCGAGACAAGGGAGCTCAAGCTCTTTGAGGAGACAAAACATACCAAGGGTGACGTCGGATGGGGAAAGGAGAGAAAAAAAGAAGGGGGCCGAAACAAAGCCTAGGGGGGGAGGGGGGCAAAAAGCGAAGGAAGAGGAATCAATATCCGGAGGATGCGCAAAAACGGTCAAGAATGCAAAAGAAAAAGAAGGGATGTCTGTTTTGTGGGGGTCGGGGATGACATCGCGACAAGAAGGGGGGTGGGCCCACGCGCGCATTACTGCTAGTAAACGCCAGCGCGATCTGCCCAGAAGACTCGTGAAAGTGTTTCAGGTTATAGAATAAAAGCAAAGGATGGGCAGCGCCATTGGGATTAAAAGCAAGATAAAAACTCGCATGCCGAAAGTAGGCGGACAATCATGGTGCCGGAAAAAGGAATGAAGCGCAACGGTGCGCTGAGGAGAGTCACAATACAAAGAAAAGCGACAACGAAGGAATAGGTGAAAGAGGAACTATTTAAGAAAAAAGACCACTACGGGAGGGTGGTCCCGCAGCTTAAGAGCAATCAGACGATAGGGTACAAACATTTGGCGTTCTGAAGGGAAGAGGACCTTAATCAGATCCCCATTGCCGGCTCATTTTTCGCGAAGGGGGGTTAAAGAGAACCGGGAACCGGAGACCAAAAGGTTACCGTTTCCCCGACATCAACGGCGGGGATTGGAGGGAGCGCTAGGGGGCGGGGGGGGGGGGGGGGGAGGAGGGGGGGGAGGGAGAAGGGAGGCGGGTGGGGCAGAGCTCCCGGAACACGGGGAGGCGACAATCAGATGTGTTAGGGGCGTGGTTTGGGGGGGAACGTGTTGAATATTCCAGGAAGGAGTACGGGGCGCGACGGGGAGTGACTGAGGAGACGGGGCGTGTTCAAAAAACTACGCTTGCAAGGTGGTTTCTGTCTGCAGGCTTTTCGCTCGCGCAGAGTGGCCGGGGGAATGATTGCTTACAGGGAGGGGAGGGACGGATCCAGGGGACAGATAGTCAGAGAAGTTAAGGGGACTGTTTAAGCACTCAAAAAGCGGACAAACGAGGGGGAAATCCAAGACTTCCTACGACCATCAACCTCAAGGACTTAAAAGAAACAAAGTCCATCCGAAAACAGGTGGTTGAACTAAGAAGGTTGGGGAGGGAGGAGCTATTCCTCCAAAAGAAGCATGTCTTAGGTTTCGCAGAAGTAACAGTTGGACACTTAAGACCAAATCGGTGTCTTCAAGAGCCAAGTCGGAGAGAAAAACAAAACTTAAAAAAGAGGATATGGGCGATGGTCCGTAAGCCGAGTCATTGTCTTGCGAGGGACCACAGGGGATTACGTGGGAATCGCGTTACTGGGAAACTAAAAAAGAGGGGGAGGGGGAATCTCGCCGCGACGAGGCTCGTGACAGTGTTTAGGTCTGAAGGTGAAGGAGAAGGAACGTCGCGGAGAAGGGCGGATGAAGACCACGCTTTTGGGTCACGGGGGGAACGAGTGTGACCTGAAGTGGTTACGGGAAGGAGCGGCAGAACAAGTGTTTGTACCTAGGAAGACTGTAATGAGCAGCTCCTGTCTTCTACCGAGAAGCTCTCAGAGAAGCAAAGGCACTCGGGAAAAATAGTAAGTCGGGGACCTCTCTCTGCCGGAATAAGGGGGAGAGTGTAACAGGCATCACGTAGACAAACCTCCAGAAAGAAGAAGTGGAGAGGGTGGGGCCTCCAGGGTTTTCGGGAAGAACAAAAATGGACTCGGGAGAAGAACAAGAGGGAGAGTACGCAGGGGAAAAACGTAACTAATTGGGGGTGGGGTCAAAGGCGGCGGTGTATAAAAGAGGCCATTGAGGGTGAACGGGCAGGAGGAGGTGATTTGACAGACTAAGACGGGGGGAAAAAGAAAGGTTAACTAAGGGGAGGGAAGGCATCCTCGCGGCCTAGGAAAAAAGGGATTAGGGGATGAAATAGGGTTCTTCTCCGTTTGGTTCAGTCTGGGGGAAGAATTCTGCCAAGGGGGGGAAGGTGGCGCTCCTAAGCAGTCACATGGGGGTCCAAGGAATTTGAGTTTAGTTAGCGGCAGTCTACACGAAAGGCAGGGGAGGATGGTACACTTCGATCGTAAGGGCAACGAGTGGAAAAGGACTTATGGAACTTTACGGACAGCCCTTTCCTTGCGCGAAAGGGGAAAAAAAAGAGTTTCAGAGGCAGGGGAAAAAAAAGAAAGAAAAACTCATTGACCCCCGTGAATTTAGGTGACCCGGAAAGGAATACGGGAAAGGCGTATCTCAGGTGGCGAGAATCACAAAAAAAACCAGGAGGGAGTGAAGGGTACGGGCGTTTTTGTGCATCGCCGGCCCGACGACATCCGCTGAAAAAGGGAGATGGGGGGCTAAATTGCAAGAAGAGTGGCATAGTGCCACGCGAAAAAGGGAACAAGGGAGACCTAGAAATTCGTTTGGAAGGGGAGTCTCGTGGGAAAAAAAGCCAATCCCGAAGAGCGTCAACGATGGGTCCTTTCATTTGGAGAATGCTAAAGGCAGCCTCTACAAAGGTGAGCTACGGTTATCTACGAAATTACAGTACTCAGGAAAGTATATAAAAAGAAAAGGAAAGGTCTGAGGGACATTCAAAACGCCCTACAAGTACTCGCAGAATTACCTCATGTACCGGGGAAGCTGCGAGGCACGAGGGAAGGGTCCGGGTAAAAACATCCATAAATGGGTGTCTCCCACCCAGAGTCATGGGGTGGTTGCCAGTCCACCGGGAAGAAGAAGCAGCGAACGTTGACTAAAATATTACACCCAGAATGAGTGAAGGGTGTGGGGCACGCCGAGGTTCCTCGAGGGAAGGTAACGAAAGAGAATCCGGGCACGGAGAAGAGGAAAGCTACGCGAGGGATCACACACAGAAGCGGGAGAATTCTTGAATATCAGAATACCAGGAACAATAGAATGGAGAGGGATCAGTGGGAAAACGGACAAAAAAAAAAGGGGGGGAGTGAAGGTTGTGGGATAACGAGCTTTCCACAGGGAGACGCAGATTTACTCGAACCGAAAAACGGAGGGCAACAAAAGCACGCAGTTTGTATAAAAGAGTTGAATAAGAGGAAAATAAGAGGAGCGTAATGACAATTTTGAGTGGTCAAGAAAGAAGCCGGATGCCAGCAATCTTAATCTTCTTTCTGGAAAAAAAGAAGGTGTCGGAAGGAAGACGCTGGAAGACGCGTCCCCGATAGGAGAGGATGATCTCAAGTAAACCCACGAAGACGGTCTCTGGAGAAAGGGGTTCAGGAAGAGAAGTTAAAGCGTCAAAACGCCGCGAGGTAGAAGGATTTCTTGCAAGACAGACTTAAACTCGAAAAGAGCCACTTTTTAGGGGAAGATGGAGGGAGCAGAAAAAATTTGCAGGGGGAGTCGGGACAAGCAATCTCCGGGGTTCCCTCTTCGGGCAGACGAGAATTTGGAACCAGGGCAAGCACTCCGGCCAGTGAGGGCCGATCGCAGAAGGACGCCCGGAGATTGTACGTCGGGAGACTCATTATGGGCGAAGGTCAATTCCTTTATGAAGAGGAGACGTTACACGTGACGAGGAAATCGATTATTGGGGGGGAGGGCGATTTGGGAAAGTAGGGCTCCAATGGCTAGAGGGGGAGGTGTGAAGAAAAAAAGGAATCTGGATAGGGTTAAGAGAATGAGCAAACCTAAAGAATTTCGGGACGCCTCAGGGCTGACGGACCACAGAGAAAAGGAGCATCCAGAGGGAGGGGAGGGGATAGGGAGGTCTCAGGAAGTGACAGGGAAGAGCTAAGACGAGGACTAAAAGCTTAGCGCCTTTGGATAGATGGAAATACGCATCATCTCGCTATACCTTTTGGGGAACTGCGCCCGAGATGGCTTGATAAATGCAGCATGGGGGGGGGAAGAATTGTGGGAACAGGGTGTAGACGCATTCTTGCCGGCGGACAGGAAACGGATCGTTCGCCAACTCTAGGTCCCGTGGAAGCTTTTTAAGGGGGCCTGGGAGGGGGGCTAATGGGGGGCGGAGGGTACACGGGGAGTAGAGTGGAAGCGTGAGCACGCTGCTAACTCCGAGGAAATTAAGAAAGAGGGCTAGGAGGAAAGCGAAGTCATTGGTACGCGCATGGGAAGCGGAAACCAAGTGCCTCAATACGGAGTGCAGGTGATTGTTATTCTTATTTGCTAAGCATGAAATTCTGAGAAACTGGTCAACCAGTTGGGGAAAAAGTTTGACGAAGGTCTGGAGGCTAGAAGCTGAATCCTTCTCAGAAAAAGTGGGCGCGGGCTGCTTCGGGAGAATGATTCCCTGTCGATAGCAGAAGCGTGGGGGGAACAAGACACAGGGGGGGGGAAGCCGAACAAAAGAAAAGAGATCAATCTCGGTTCACGAGTGTTAATCAGGCATAACCGACAAAGAAGAGTGGGGAGGGAGTCGGGGGGGGGGAGAAAACCAAAACTAAAAAACGATCATACTCAGGACTCTGGGAGGTCTCAGTGGGTCAAGGGGGGGGGGAGGGAGGAGATCTAAGAACAAAAAACACATCGTCGAACCAGTGTTTTCCAAACTATGCGGTGAAAAAATGAAGCTCGGCAGAAAAGGGTAGAAGACAAAATTGTGAACACGAAAAAGGGGGAGGGAAACCAAAAAAAAAAACACTCTGTTGGGACGCTAACCGTGTCTAGAGCTGAAGCAGAAATGTGGGCGGGGTTCGGGGGGGGGGGGGCTGGAGTGCATCATACCAACCGGACCATCGGGATAAATGAGCAGGTATAAAATATATCACAGGACATCATTTTCGCTAGGGAGGAAAGGGGATGGCGCCTTCAGCGCCCTCTAAAAACCAACCAACCTTGATTAATGGAATTGTTCTGCGGGCGAAAAAACTCGGGGACCTTCAAAGTCGCCAGGGAGAAGGAGGCGAAAGGTTAGACCGGGGAACTAAATCAGGTGATCGTAGGATGACTGGAAAAGGCTAGAACAAAAGGCACGGTTAGCGGAGACAGTGGTATCCAGGCAACCGGGGAGAGGGGGGTCAAGAAAGCAAATGGAGTGGTGATAATAGAATCCGGAGGTAGGGCGTGTGCTGGGAGTGTCACTTGCACTTCTGTGTATCTAGTCGCTGGGTGCGTCGCCGGGGGTCAACGGGAGGATGGGAGGAAAAAAACGGCGGCAATCTCGGAAAAAAACAACCACGGGTGGTCTCTATAGGTATCGGCAAGTAAAGCTGAGGGATATTTCTCAACAAAAGGGGTCCAATAGCACACGGGGGGGGTATTGGGGTCATTAAAAAAAAATAAAACGCAAAAACAAAAAAAAAAATAGAAAAGAATGGGAGAAAAGTCAGTCTCCATCCGAGGTAAAAATGGGGGAGTCGTGCAGTAGGGGGCGTGCGACAAAAAGAAACAGGATTCACAAAAAGAAGCACTACCGTACGTGAGCTCAGTTGCCCAAGACAAAAAGTCGGGAGGGACATCATGGTCGCAAGCCTTAGAACGGTGCTCCACGAATCGAAAGAAGTTTGTCCAGTTCCCGAAAATTGACTGGCGGGCGCCAAGAGAAGGAGAGCTCTTCGCTACGTCCAGAGGGAAGAGGGTGCCTTATATAAGGCGGCGGTGTTTCGCGACAGAAAGAATGCCAGGAAAAGGCGGAATTTCGAAAAGGGACAAAAAAGTGACTTGAGCAACCGGTCGATCACAAGCGAAAGAGAAGAAGGCGTTCAAAAAAGGTACCAGGAGAGAGGGGGGGGAATCGCTATTGCTATTTCGCGTTCTCATTCCGCGCACATCATCGGCGTAAGCGGGAGGTTGCAAGCGCAAACGGTGAACAACTTTCGACAGAGACATTCGTGGGTCAGTGAGGCCCTTCTCACGCGTCCATGACGCAATCTTAGAATAAGGGAGATTCACCGGAGTGAAGGAAAGAAATCGCGAACGTCCCTCTCGAATATTGAGACGCAGGGACCAGGAGTAATCCTCTGCTATAAAAAGGACCTAAGAACCCGTCCCTCACTTACCCGGGCGCCCGTTGTTGAAGGAGAGAGGGGGAGGACGTGTCCGATTTTCGTATGATGTAGTCGTAATGTGAACACGCTTGCTTGAAAAAGGGCCGGAGACAAACGGGCGGGGCGTTCTCGATGTCCCGAGGGGAGGGGAAATTCAGCTCAAGCTATTGCAAGCGCGTGTGAACATAAAAAAAAAGAGGAAAAAGGGAAATGAGTGGGTTTTGAGGCATCAGCGGCTCAAAAAAAGTGGCTCAACACCGTAAGCACTGTTGTCGATGGGGAGTCTGGTGGGGATTGGAAGGACTGAATCAGAGTGTGTTTAAAAATGAGCCAAGGCTTCTGCGTGAAGGAGGCGTTCACTAGAATGTCTTAATAACAGAAAGAGAGGGATGAAACCTTAACTTTGTCTGGGTAGTATTACAAAAGAAAGGGAGAGGGCAGTGGGAGTGAGCGGGATAATGCAAGGGTGCGGAAAAAAGTGCCCTCCGCTGGTTTTTTTAAAAACAGATGAGAGGGGGTACGATCAGTCCAGTCTCGCTCCTGAGCGACATACGACTCTCCCTGCGAGAGGGGAAGGGTTGGACCTGGGGAAGGTCCGTGATGTATCGTATATGCTGTTTGGAGGCTTCGAGTGTTTGTCAAGGAGCATAAGCTAAAAAAAGTTGTCGGCTGTTCCTGTTCCAGGACAATTCGAACACCGTAAGGAAAAGTTGGATTCGAGGTGTAAACAACTGGTTTCTCATGTCCAAAAATCATAGAAAAAAAGGATAGAGAATTCAGGATGGGGAGGTCGCGTCGACCAGCTCAAGTTTACAAAGAAGATCTGTCCGACAGGGGGTTCATCCAAAATTGCCACGGAGGGGAAGCGGGCGCACATGCCTCGAGAGTGCCTCGTCTTGTGATTTGGAAAAAGAATCGAGGAGAGCGGGGAGGGAGGGAAGAAAAAGTCAGGGGCCTGAAACAAACCTTGAATGGTTTTGGCGTGAGTTAGTCAAGACGTGTATAATGGGGCTGGGTGCTAAAAACAATCAAAACGGATACAGCTTTCATAAAGTATAGTATGTAAGAGTGGTTCTGGGTGAGGGAAAAGGTCGATTAGGAGGCATATGGGGTACCCTGTGAAGAAGTAAATGGCTTTTCTCGATACTAAAACGGGGCCAGTCAGAGGATCTGAAAAATCTTGGGGAACGCTGAAGTTTAGAACTTAAAAACCACAGGCATGGGCTAGTGCGTCAGGGGGCTGATGGCAAGAAGGGTGCGCATGAAAACGAAACTGCGGAAAAGGGGTCCTCATAGATTCCCTGGTGTGACGGGGAAGGACAAAAGTGCGTGGCTTTAAGGCGAACTAAGCGGCAAAGGGAAACGTAAACACGTACGAAGAATCCACGGGGATAAGGGGGGTGAGACTATGGGGATAAGTTGCCAACTATTTGGACCCGACGGAGCGAAGGTAAACAATAGGTTTCCGGGGTTCTAGTGAGAGTCCGGATAAAAATTAAAACTAAAATGATGTGGCCGGGAAAATCTTTTTGAACGAACGGGGACGCGCAATCCCGCAGTCATGGATAACCAAATAGTGGAGTGGGTTCTAAAACTCCGACCAAGGAGACACCAGCTCCTTCAGGCGGAGTGTCTCTCTTCCGCAGAATTTCAGGGGACGAAGGAACCGGCCCCAGAAGTTGTCGGATTGTTTTTGGACACGTTCGGGAGGGAAATGGGGGAAAAAATTAAGGACAGAGGGGAGCGGAGGAACTAAAAGGCGTGTCAAAGAAGGGACGTTCCTTCAAGGTTCGCGAAAGGCAAAAATTTGCCGCACGCTCTGTAAAAGAGGCGTTGAAAAATCGACCAAAGGGGTGAAAGAGAAACGTCACAAAGCAGTGAACAGGTGGGACCTGGGAGCATAAGTTTCCGCCAAAAGCGCTCCGGATCTTCAGAACCAAAGGTGGCTCTGTCAAGGTGGAAGGTCGATCCGTCAAGGTAATCGATAAAACCAAAAAAGGGGACAAGTGGTGGGTTGTAATAGGACGACTCAGAGGGGAAAAAGCTCAGGTCTTGTTGGGATTTGACGCTCTTACATCAATTGGTAGAAGTCGTAAACACCAAAGAAAAAGAGGGGGAATATAGCGAACG
>Ga0179593_1528134_pt1 | contig 23188 bp, 23 predicted proteins | sample CZODoug2_1_08_16_FD_185931 | JGI IMG/M metagenome (GOLD analysis project Ga0179593, IMG submission 185931) | Vadose zone soil fungal communities from Angelo Coast Range Reserve, California, USA - CZODoug2_1_08_16fungal (PacBio error correction) | ecosystem: Environmental > Terrestrial > Soil >...
AGTCTTTCCTTCAGGAAAATCCCGAAACGGTGTGGGAGCCAAGGCGAGAAATCATATCCCACGGAAACATTTATCTTCATCGCAGGGGAGAATGAGGGGGGGGAATAAGAGAGGGTTTTCGCAAGAGCTTCCGCTAGGCTGGAAAGGTTCTCTAAAAGGGTCTCGTAATGGCGGCGGAAGAAAATCGAAAACATTGCGGGAACTTACTGAAAGTCAACCACACATCCATCAAGAGGCGTCACCATCACCATCCGTCGGTCGGCAACTTGCTGGGGGGGGCTCCAAGGGGGGGAACTGGGGCAGTTCCGACGAAGAGTGGCAAACTCGGAAGGCTCTCACGGCGACCCAGCGAAGAACGCATCGGGAGAGCGCGAAGATGGCTCCGGCGGCCCGAAAAAAGCTGTAGGAAAAGAGAGAAGTCTGGCCTGCGACTTGATGGTGTCAGGGCGTGGGGACAATCCAAAGCGAGAGTTAATGCGAACAGAAATTTGGAACTTATAGAAGGTTTTGACCATTGAGAGCAATGACCTAATCTTCAACTAAGAGCTCTCAACAAAAAGGAAGGGTAGTTAAAAATTGTATTGAAAAGAGAGGAATGAAAGACATAAGGCGCTAAAGTACCGAGGAATCTGCGGTCAAGGCGGCCTGCTGAAAAAAGAAGTTGGGGAAAAGTTCTTCAGGGACCCTTCATCCTGGATCTCTGCGAAAAAAGCTGGGGTACTGTCTGAGGCGCGATAGAAGGGAAATAGGAGGGGAGGGCCTTCTGAGGGGGTGATATCCTCAAGAAAGGTCTAGGGGAATTCCAGGCCTGTCAGGGACGTATAAAAGGATCACACAAAAAGTTGCAAGAGCTTAGTGAGGCGCCCTTTAAGGGGGTCTTTCTATTGTTTTGACTTGGTGAGAGGCTCTCTCCATTTCTTACGATCCAGGCAGGAAACGCCGGGAGGGGGCCGGAGAGTGCGAAAAGAGCGAGAAAAAAAATCCATCTGCTAGCGCTTACAGACTGTCCCGAATGGTCTGATTACTAAAACAACTTTGATCATGCTGTCCAAGGAAGAAATTAAGGGCCTTGGCTAAGGAACTCCTTCCAAGCAAGGGGGCCAAACGTTCGGATCAGGCTCTTGGGGAACAAAAATCTAGCGCTAAGGGTTTCAGCGGCATAACTTGGAGCGCTCGTCTCCAGAATAAGCACGGGGGGAGAGGGCCTAGGGGGAGGATACGTTAAGGGGGATCCCTCTGTTTGTCAAGGGAAAGACAGTCATAAAGACTCTATCGTAGTCTTCCAAGGGCGTTCTAGGATTGTTCTTAATAGGGGGCTTAGACCCGAAACCACCTTTCTTCTTCAAACTTTACTGGGAGGAGGCAGGGCGGGTCGGGGGTCGGTTTCAGCTCTCGGGCGAGGTCAGGTTCCTTGGAGATATCCTTTTCGGAGGGCTCGGCTGCCAGAGGGATACTGACGTCCTATCCTGTGAAATCTTTCCAATGCAATTGAGGGCTCTTTTTACTCAGAATACCTCAAACTCTTTTTGAGAATTCTTCAATGCGTAGCCGTAGACAATGGAAATCTCATGTTGGGAATTCGGGTTTCTTGCCGAGGGGTGAGTTCTTGGCTGAGACCGGGAAAAAATCAGGTTTAACCATTTGACACGTCTTGAGAGGAGTTCCGGGACGCGGGGAAAGCAAGGGGGGCTCGGGATGGGTAGAAAAAGAACTCCTAAGGAGCAAGTGTAGAAAAAGAACCCTTGGAATGCATGGAGGATATTTCCTCCGAAGATAAACAAAACCCCCGGAGGGAATTGAGATGGAGGTTGAGAATATAAACCCTACAATTGAGAAATTAAAGCCGTTCGAAGAGGAGAGAAATCTCAGCAACCGCGAAGCGTGTTTGCTAACAAAAAAGACATTTCACCCTCTGAGAGACGACTTCCAGACCGACCAAAGAAGGTCACATTTGTCAAGGAGAAGCGCACTAGAAAGCTGGGAAACCAGGAAAACCCATGGAGGTCGGCGAGTCCGCATAAAGCCAAAGAAAGAGGGGCATCAAACACCCCGATACAACCAGAAGAAAAAACCCCGGAGACTGCGAAAACAGGAATTACTGGAAACATCAAAATCTCAACGTAGTCCTCCCTGGGAGAATTCTCACTTAAATTAGGGAAAAGAAGGGGTGGGATAAGGCCAAACGGGAGAGAACTCCAAGGAAAGAAATGCAGAATCCTGGTAGCTAGAAAAAAAAAAAAAAAGAAGTTGAGCACCTAAAAAGTAAGGGGGATCCGGGGGGGGGGGAAGCCATATCTTGTGAAGATGATACTACCGGATAGATTGGGGAAAAAAAACCAGGGGATATAGAAGCCAACAGTCTAAAACCTAAGAACAGGAAATCCGCACGAATCAAGAGAAGTCTGACCGGACTAGGATAACCAGGTCCCTAAGTGAAAGAGAGGGGACGAAAAGGACTCCAGACGGGGGGAGTTTCTGGGGAAAAGGAAGATTTAGTATGTCAACTTCATGCGAATCTGAAATGGTGTGGGATGAACTAAGCATTTGAGAAAAGAGCGGAATCTGGTTTGGGGGAAAGTCCCAAGCTCGGAATAAGGAGGGTCAAAGGGATCCAATCCAAACCCCGAAGCAGGTAATCGGGAGAAGGGGCTCGGGGAGGGTTTGAGAAACTCACGTAAAAACCCATCCGGACAATGGAGAATCTCAAAGGGGCAAAAAAGACTTAGAAAGACTCTCAATTGTGCTAAGGGTATATGAAACCAATCTGTCGGAGAGCGTAGAAAGGGGGGAAAATTATCTTTCTCATGAAGGCCCGGACCTAAGCGCTGGCGACCCACATTCATAATTTTTACTTCAGGGGGGGGGGGACTGGGGAAACTACTGAAAGAGAGGAAAAATCTAAGAAGAAAAACAAGGCTAAAAACTCTCTGGTGGGGTCGAGGATGATCAAACCATAAAACTACCGTAACGCTGGAGGAGAAGGCTAATTGGGAGGGGAAAAATGTAAAACGGGACAGGCCTTCAGAAGGATCCTAAAACCCAGAGGGGGGGAGTAAAAAAAAAGAATTCGAGGAAAAAGGAAGAGAAGGAAGAGCGTAGATCCTCCTGGAAAGAAAGGAATAGATAAAGGGAGGAATCCGATCCCAAGGGAAAATTCCACAGAGCCTCTAGGGTTTCACGGAAAGAGAATTGCCAGAAAACTAGAGTTCGCGCAATCGAGGGGGAAATGACCGAGGATTCGGGGGGGAACACACCGGCTCCGGGAAGAAGATGTGAATACCAAAAGCAGGTTCCAGAAGTGGAATAAAGTGAGGAAAGCTCAAGGTCCTAGATTGGCTGCTCATTATCAAAATCTACAACGTTAGGGGAATAAAAAGGTCCACACTACTAAGGGAAAAAGGAGGCTGACAAGGTCCAAACACTTAAGAGTGAAGTTCCAAGGGGTCAACTGGGGGATTCATGGCAAAAAGGTTGAGGGGGTGGGCAAGGGGGGGACCCATGTGCAATTGAAATCATTGGACAAGAGGCTAGGGAGCTAGTTTTTTATCCCCGATACGGGGCGGGAGGAAATTTTCGGAAGGCGTTCAGAGGCCAAGAAAAAAGATCTCGGAGAATTAGACCTCAAGGACGTTGAGGTCAATTTGGAAGATTAAGCAAGTGGCTAGATTTCTTCGGAACCAGGTTGGAAGATCTGTTTCTAAAGCTGGGGTCGAAATAGTTATAGGGGGGATCAGGAGGTGGGAAAAAAATAAGGATGGGGGGGCCTCACAACTTGAAGGAACTTGCAAATCAAGTGGATGGTCGAAATCCAGGCTGGGGAAGTCTCATAGTGGGAACTATGATTGATCTTAAAATGCTTGGAAGGGGGAAATCGAAAGAAATTAGAGGACAGAGATCTGCGTGCAGGATGCTTCATTGGGGGGACGGTCCGCAAAAAAAAATGGAGGTCTCGAGGGCACTTGGGGGGGGGGGAAGCCGTTCTGGGTGTTTCAGTCAGCGAGATTTTAACGTTAAGAAGAGAGTGGTTCGTAAGAACCTCAAACCTTGGTTGAGCTTGGATTGAAAGCGCAAAAGGAGACAATGTAGGGAAACGGGTTTGGACGGGTCAGTGAAGCCTCAACTCTCAAAAGGTGTAGAGAGAGAAGAGGAAAGAGAGCCCTAACTTATCCTAAAGCCGGAAGATGCAAAAAAGAAACAAGAAAAAAAAACAAGGGAATCCGATTTTCTCAAAAAAAGAAAGGCAATCAACCGACTTGTTAAACAAAGGGGGGGAGTCTAAAACTCCCAGGGGAAGCTCAAAGTCAAAAAAACTAGAAGTCTGCGAAAAGTAAAACCTCAGAACCTCGGGGATAACTGAAAAAACTCAGCTTCAAAAACGACGTGCACTGCAGAGAACCCACCCAAAGTGGGGAGGAAATAGAAGTATCGAGAAGAAAAAAGAACCATAAGAAAAGCTAGGTCAATCAATCAAAAGAAAGAGGGATGGGAAAGAATGAAATTCTTCCAGAGAAAATCGATGCCAATAAGATAGAAAGTAGGGAAGGAGAAGAAGCACATAAGGATTAGAGATCCGGGCCCCCATCAGTGGGACTCCCCGGGACAGGCCGGGCGCAGGCTGTGAAGTCGGAAGATCGGTCTATGCACGAGGCTAAGAACTACAGATGCTGGAAAGTTACTAAAATCGGGGGAATCGCAAAAGTCGATGAGAGCCGATTAAGAAAAAGTGAATGGGGGCTGAGGAATTTCAGTAACAAGGAGAAGCGCGGCCGATACCGTGGGAGGGGAATCAGAGAAATATCCACGGAAGAGAAGTCCGAAATAGCTGTGAAGCGCAGAAATCAACGATCCTCGGTATAGGAATCCGAGGATTCAAGCCCTGAAATCTCAGGCGGGGGGAACTGCCCCCCGGGGAACTCGAGTCTAAAAAAAAAAAATCGCGAAAGGGGAGAAAATCTGAAGAGAAGCTCCAAGAAAAGATCCTAAAAGAACGCATGGAAGCCTCTAACATCCCGACTATGGAATCACTAGAATCCTGGAAAATCGTAAGGACCTAGGGAGCTCCGGAAGCAATCAGAAAGCTGATCGAACAGGAAAAGGCTCCTAAGAGGGGGTCCAAAATTGCTATCTGGCAGATATGGTTAAGAGTTTGGAGTTATTAAGAAGCGAGGAAGCGAGATGGGGGAGGATATTTTGTGCAATTTGGGTCCTAAAAAAAACGGGCTATTGCATTCATTCTGAGGGGGCACGGACCGCTCATCAAGCTTCAGGCCCTGCAAGAGCTCTTGGAAGTACGAGGAGTTAGGAGTTCTAGAAAGGGCTTCCTCCGAGTTCCTCCGCGTTGGAAAAAGGGAGGTCTAGAAAGCATGAGACGAACTCAAGGCTGGAGACTTAGAACCGACGGAGCGCGGGGAACTAAGAGGGGGGAACTCAAAAGGCTAACTCGAGCGGTACTAAGCTTAGGGAGCGAAGCGTTCCGGGGGATTCCCACAAGATCGGCTCAGAAGGAATACGTTACTTATAACTACACGACCAAGGGCTGTGCAAGCTTTGAAAAACTCTTTCGATCTGAAGCGTCAGGGCCAGAGGAACTTCGAGGATAAGGGAGGGGGTGCCAAAAATTAGATCATGGGAGTTTCCGGCGTCACAAGGAGAAGGTCTGAGGAGTCGGAGCCCAGAGGGACGACTAAGACTCCGAAATCGGGACCCTACGGGGGCGCTGAAAGAGTTGGGCTGCCGGACTTGTGCTTAGAAAGCGCATAGAGGATTGGCTGGCTTGGGAAACCTGGGGGAGGAACCCTCCCTATGATTAGCGGACGAGTGTACGGTCCGGAGGCGGGAATAAAAGCTTGGGGGGGAGCGGGCGAGGTCCGCGCTACTCTTTAAGTTCTCAGACGCGAGGCAGGCACGGTTGGATTCGGGGAACTTGTGGGGGAAAAAAAGTTCTTAGGCCTTACAGCTTTTTTCTCGGGGTCTTCTAAGGGGACAAGTTTCTTGGGAGCTACATGGAGCCCGGGGAGAGGGGAGAAGTTCCGAAGAATTTCTGTGGGTTCTTTGACAGTGTCAGCGTTAAGAGGGGAGGCCCTCAGATGAAAGGTAAAAAAAAGTTTGGGAATTCGGGCAGGGGACTGAAAGTCTGCGGGAAAGGGGGATCGGAAGTTCTCATCTATGGGGCTAAAGGTCTCCAAGGGGAGGCGTCAAGCCATCGGCCGAAGGGGTGCATGAAGGGGGGTTGTTGGGGGGGGGGGGGGGATGGGGGGGTGGGTTTTTGTCAGATATTTGAAGGAACAGTCAAAATCTCTCAAAAAGGAATGAGGGAGTGTTTGTAATCAAATAGAGGAGCACCTACAATAAGGGGAGTATCTTCTCCGCTCGGTAAAAGGAAAAAAATTGAGAAAAAGCTCAATATCGAAATCTCCCAGCCTTTCCTCATCAGCTGAGCCAACAAGTCCGGCCTCTTCATAATGCTTCTCTTAAGCCACGCCCGCGAGGATCCAAAAAAGGACCCTCCTGAAATCTGAAGCTTCCCGAATAGAGATCCACTCGGGAGGGGAAAGACATCAAAAAAAAAAAACACGTCCTCCATTTCACCCATTATAAAAAACCTGATTCCAAATGAAATCTTACTCCGATCAAAACTTCGATGACTGGGAAGGAACTAAGTTGAAAGCCATGCCAAGATCGAAGGGACCCTGCTTCCTACAGCAGTTTTAATAGTCTACCGAACAGAGATCCCAGAGAATCTCGGTAATCCCGACGGCTCCTCGTAAAACGAAATCTAACGAATCTAAAACTCCAAATCCTTGGGGATACGCGTATAGACTGAAGAGGGGTCTGGGAGAGACCGCGATAATGGAGCGGATCCGTTGGAGAGGGAAGAAAAGGGACCTAACCGTTGGGGGGACTGGCTGGAGGACTGCAGGAGAACACGAGAGGCCTATCCCCCCTTGTGGGGACCTGATAGAACTGTCTTCCTACCTCGAGATGTTCCAACGCGCCCAAAAAGTCCCTGAATGTGACGTCACTGGGTCGGAACACAATGGCGCAAATCAGGGGAAACATCGAGAACATTCGGCTCCAAGAGGGAGGTACGGGTTACTCACGGTTACGTATCTCTAACCTCTGTTAACCTCGAAAAGGAAGTATACCCAAAAAAAAAATCGGGAAGGGAGTCTAATATGGCTCCGTATACAAATAGAGCGTCGATCGGTTTAAGGCTTTAGGAATGTGAAAAATCAAGTGCTAATTGCAGGAAAATGAAGGATATGAATTACCGGTGTAACGGAAGGAAGGACAATCATAAAGAAAATAGGAGGGTTGGGACTACGAGAGCACTATGCGAGTAAGGGGTCAAGCGGAGACTTAAGCAATTTGTGGGAAGGAAGACAAAAAGCTCTAGAACTTGTGACAGCGCGAGGAGGCTAAAAGGCCGAAGAGACTCGGGGAAAGTATATAAAAAGAAAAAATTCAAAGAGCAAGGCCTAAAAAAGGGCGGAGGGCTCGAAGGGGGGGTGGGGGTGTGGGGGGGGGGGGGGGGGGGGGGGTTGGGTGGGTGTGGGGGGGGGGGGTGTGGGTGGACTGGGGTGTGGGTTAAACGCCCGCCGGTTCCTCCGTTCTTCTCTCGGGCGATTTCTCTCGCAGGGGCTGACAGGACCTCACTCTCGTGAGGAACGCTAGTAAAGCTACATTTTTAGCATGACGCAAGGAAGGCTCATTACCTCTCCCGGTCCATGGCTCTCCTCTGCAAGGCCTTGAGGTAGTCTAAAGTGCAGGGGACATATCGCGGGAAATCCTTCACTTTGTTGAGGAGCAGAAAAGAGTGGAGGAGAGAGGCGTTCACGGGCCACCAGCTGCAAGATATAAAGGAGGGGGGATCCTTCGGGGGAAAAAAGATAAGGCGCGGAAACAAACTCCGGAAGGGACTGGAGACTGGGAAGACTTGCAGGGGATCCGGAGTTGGAGTGCAGGGGCGGGAATATGGGACTAAGAGGTGCCTTAGAATGGAGGGTATCCTACTTTTAACATATACGAAGGGGGGCTCGGGACTTTCCGGTGGAGTCTCCCTTGGGTCTTCTCTCGTAAGGCTTGGGGGGTTACCTCCGAAAGGTTTTGAAATTCAAAAGTTCGGGCTTGGGAAAGCGCTCGGGGGGGGTGGGGGGGGGGGGGTGGGGGGGGGGGGGGGGGGGGGGGGGGGGGTAAGGGCAATCTACCAAACTGCTGAGGGGGGTCGGAGGAACCTGGTGGGCCTTTACTCCATAATCGGAGCATTTCGGGGGGAGGACTTGAGGGGGCGTGGGTCTAAATTGAGGGCAAAAAACAATTAAAGTCAGACGTCAATTCGGCTGAAGACTTAGGGAAAGAAGCTCAGGGCGATCGCTTTAACATCTGGAAAAAAAGTCGGGCAAATCGCCGAAGTGGGAAATATCAAAAAATCGATCACCACAGGAGGAAAAGAGAGAGGCGGAAAAAAAGAGGCACCACGAAAACATTATAGGGGACATTTGCGGGACTTCTCCTTTCGAAGGACTTCGAGCCAAAAAAAGTCGGGAAAATCCCAACATTAAAAAAAAGTCCTCAAAAAAAGGAAAAACGCTGGGAAAGCGTCGAATTGGAAAACGGGTTCTGACTCCGAAAAGAGGGAGCAGGTCTAGTGGACCAGTCCGCAGAACCAAATCGAAAAAAAGAAAGTCTCCGAAACGAGCGAACGAATCCTGCCGGCCCGGGTCGAAAAAAGAGACTCTGGAGAAAATTCCCGTCAGAAAAGAATCCTAGATCCACTGAAGTCAAACTCACTTCCAAGGTCAAGAAAGGAAGCTTTTGACATTCAGGGGTTAATGGAGGAGGTTGAAATCCTTCAGAAAGAGAGCTAAAAAAACAAAAAAAAAGCACCGCGATAAGAATTATCAACAGCACAATGGGACAATCAAGGGAGAAATTCCGACGAAAATCTTGGCTAAAGTGTTCCTCGAAGCCGCGAACCGGATCGGTTCAGAAAGACATCCACCTGGGACTCCGAAAAGGGGGGCTTAAAAATCGAAAGGTGCCCCAAAAGAAAAAATAGGAGCAGCTTCAAAACGATTGGTCCGTCAAAACCAACGGGAAAAGTGCGGGTATAGAAAGAACCACGAGGACAGGTCATATAAGAGGTTCACAAGGATTTGACCCTCTCAAAATGTAGTCTTCGACTAAAGATGGGAAGGACATGTGGGGGCATCGGGGAGAGCCTCCAAGTGAATCAGGCGACGGGAAAAAAATAAGGGCTGGGGTTATCGGGAGAATCCGAGGGAAGGCTAGACAAATCTCCTAGGGGGACTCACGAAAGGCACCTAACTCAAAAGCGAAGGGGAAGCCTGAAAGGAAACAGAGGAGGAGATCGATCGGAGGCGGCCGCCCGGAAGGCACATGAGGGGCAGAGAAGAAAGGGGGTCATGATAAAAATACTGAAAACTTTTGATGTCGGGAATGAAAAAGCGAATCTCCAACAATTCGGAAGAATGATGTTCGTGTATGTAGGAAGCCCTCACAAAAAACCTAAGGTGAGCCGGGAAATGGGGGACGGGAAAGGACCATAAGTCGGCGCGTCCCATCCGAGAAAGCCGAGGAGGCTCGAGGAAAAAAATCTTAGAACTGAATGAGTTCCTTCCGATTCGAGGCGGCGTGGGCGGAGATCTTCTGGAGTCGCTACACCGGGAACCTCAACGGTGGGCTAAATTGTGAAAATCCGAGTACGGCGGGAGAGTGATTCTAAAGGGCTTCACTGGACCCCGAAGGGGAAGTGCCGAGGATGCTGGATCACGCAAAAGACACAGGGAGGAATAGAAGAAAGAATTTCCAGAATGCTCGTTATCCAGACTACTCAAACGTTCGGGATATCAGGGAGGAAGGTTTGGCCAGGAAGGATGCGCCGAAAGGCCCGCCGATTAAACGCAGGGAGGATGGGGAAACCACACGGCGGCGTGGACAGGTTTGGCACCCAAAAACGCTTGCCGGTTTGCCGGGAGGAAAAGGCGGGGGGGAAAAAGCTCTCAAACCCCAGAGAGAAATCTTTGGCGCGCGTCAAATCCGCGCTCCAATGGGGCCCTAGGGGGGTCTCAGGAAGTGGCTCCAAAAAAAAACTGGGTGCGGGTTCTTAGAGGGGGGGGACGGTCCGAGCAAGGGCTGTAGTCCTTCGTAGCCACCGTTAATATCCGGAAAATTGGGATCGACAGAGGGTCCGGGCCGGATCGTCGCTTCTAATTGGCCTGAATCATGGTCTTAAAAGGGTTTTAAAAGGAGCCAGGGCCGTTAGTGGCTTTGGGACGCCGGGGGTAACGGGGGAGGAGCGTAGGCGGCTGGAAAAGTCCTGGCAGAGAAATCGGCGGTGCTCGATTGGGGGCCAAAGAGGGGCTTAAAATAAAAGTGTGAGGGAAGAAAAGGCTACCGAGGCTACTTATGAACACCAGTGAACGCGTGAGATCTATCGAAAGACAGGAAAAGATCACTTGAAAAAAAGAAATCGGACCACATTTAAGGTGCAGCTTGGGGGTCCGCCGAAACTCAGAGAGGGGGGAGGTTGTAGCGGAACAAAAGAATGAAAAAAACAAAAACGGCTTGTGGAAAGAAGGGATTTGGGGCGAAAACTTGAGCCAGAAGGTGAAAAATCGAGAAAAAAAAGCCGCGGGAAAAAAAGATCAAACTAAAGGACAGTCCCACGAAAAGCCTCCGGAAAGGGAAGGGGGCTAAAAAAGTTTGACAAAAGCAAAAAAAGTCACCCTGCAGATTCCCCCGAAAAAAAAAAAACCGGATCTGAGGTCGGCTCGGCCGAAACCCACCTCTCCTCACTCAGGAGAAAAGATGAGAAATCCGGAAAAGGGGACTCGTGGAATAACCACTACGATTCTTCAGAAACTCCGACGAATCCGGGAGGTTCCATCCAACGCGCAAGTCATCTAAAATCCAGAGACCTGGGTTTCCAAGATTGGGAAAACCCTATTTACCTAATTGATCTCAATCTCTCGAAAAAATGGGCTAACGAAAGCATAAAAAATTGATCAAAGGAAGTATCAAAAAAAAATGCAGAAACAAAACCTATTCCTGAGAAGGGCTGAAACCCAAGAAAAGTTTGGTACGCCGCGAACGACTCTCTAGACAGGTCGCGCGTCCACTGAGTCGCGAGGAAACTAAAATAAGGAGCAAAATCCTAACTATCAAGTTTTGCAAGCGGTGGGACTGGGAATTAGTCAGCTGAAAAAAAGAAATGATCGGAGCAACGTTTGGAATTCGGATCCAAGAATGGAATCGCCCAGGCCTCTGAAAGGGCTGTAGCGGGGTAGTCTCAAAACTGGCTGCGGGTTGTACAAAGACGGTGCCGCATAGGGAATACTTCCAATGCCAAAGGGTGCAACTTAAAACGAGGTGAACCAAGAGCTGGGAGGGGACAAGGGGAAAGAAAACGAACTAAATTGTCCAGGAAAAGTCGAAGACTACTTAGGAAATACTCCGAAAGGCCAGCCGGGGGGGGGAGCTTAAGTCGAGACTTAATCGGTCTAAGAAAACGGGGAAGAGGGGGTCGGGGCCAGAGGACTTATGTACTTAAAAAATTCCAGCAGCCCGCTGGGGGTCAATCAGAAAAAATGAATATCGGGGTATGGGGGGAACTTCGTAGACAACCAAAAGTGAGGAAAGGGTCCGTGGGAATACGTAGGGACAAAGAAACGGGGGGAAAAGAAGTCCCGAGGCTGTAGCCGTGCTAAGGAGGTTAAAATTTGTGGACAGAAGGCGGCGAAAGACTGGAGCGAGACGAAGGGCCTCACCTGGTAGCCTGAACTTAGGGAAGAAGAAGGGAAAGGAGTTCCGAGTGCAAACGGGCGAGGACGAAATCCTCAAGCGGGGGGAAATGTACCAAGGGGGGACTCAAAAGGACCTCACCTGGAACGCACGTTGCGGAAGAGATGGTCGTCCACGGGAAAAAAGCTTGGAAGGGGGCTCGCGAAAGGGATGCGGCACCGAGGCGGCAACTTAAAGGAAGGGGAGGGCCAAAAAGGGGAACACAGCAGGTGCGAAAAAAAGGCGGACTCCATGGAAATTTGATGGGAAAATCTTTCAAAAACCACTTGGGGAATCTTCAAAAGGTCCCTTGGGGAACGTCGACCGGTTGAACAGGTCGGAGCCGCTCTTGTGGAGTTCGGCCAGGGGAATTAAATTGGGGGGAGCCACACGCGGCGGGATGGCGCCGCGGGGAAACATAGAGGGATCTTAGGGGAGGGAGCTCAAAGCGTTCGGGGGAGGGCCGGGATATGAAGTGGCGGCCGGAAGGGCTGGGGGGGGCTTGGGGAGAAGTTTCAGGGCGGAAGGTGGCGACGCACATTATGTACTGGGAAAAAATCGACGAATTCCGAGGGGAGGGGTAAGTACGTGGAAAAGTTCGCTCGCCTTTTGCTGCGCGGCCGAGGCGGCCTGGAAGCCGGTGAAAAACCGGCTGGGAATTCTGCAGGGGGGCACGCCCGGAGGCCCAAACGTCAGGAAGCGGGGGCAGAAAGACTTTGAAGGTCTGGGAAATTGCGTTGGGAGTCCGCGAGTCTTGGCTGACGGCGAAAAATTTAGGGACAGATAGGACGGTTGCAGGCGTCGGGGAGGAGGAGCAAAGAACGGGGGCTGTAACGAGGAAAAAAGGGGGTCTCGATGAGGAGCGAAGGCAAAAATCCAGGGCATACCAATGCGTGTGCTCTCAAGAAAGGGGGGGGCATATTTGTGAAGGCCTTCAAAAGAGAAAGACCAACAAGGAATATAGAGAGTTCTTCGGAAATGAGGACAATCTTGCACCAAAGTAGGGGAAATCCTAAGCCGAAGAGGGGGGACGGACCCAGCTACCCCTGCTTCAATCAATACGGTGCCTTTTTCTCGTCCGAGGCCCTGAAAAAAAAAAGGTTAACAGCAGGGTAGGGGGTCAGGCTGCAGCCAAAGACAGAAGAGCCCCTCAAAATCCGAGGGAGAGAGTTCGGATCCCGTGAGATGTCTAAAAAAAGAACGAGCTGCGAGAAAGCACACAATATCTAAACCGAAACTGAAAGGTCAAAGCCTTCGAAAGACCGATGGAAACCGGCCTGGGCAAGAGCGGGGGGGAAGAAATCGCCTCTCCTCCCTCCAAACAAGGGGGATCTAAAAGTAAGTCACTGATCACCAGGGAATTTGGGGGGAAAAAGGGGATTCAAGTTTGGACAAGCACCCGAGCCAAATACAAGTAAAAAAACTCAAGTCAAGCATAGAAAAAAGTCCTAAAAAAAAAACGAAGGGGAAAAGGGCCGAGAACAATATCTGGGGGAGAATTTCAAGGAGCGAGAAGGTCTTCTTCCTCTTGGGTTACGTCATCTCTATCGGGAGAATCAAAACTAAAAAAGTCGTATCCGGATCAAACGCATCAGGGGGGGGAAACAAAGCTGAACTTTCCTTAAAAACAATTACAAGAAATTTTGTCCGGGGAAGAGAACTTGTGGTAAGGCTGATCGGCCGGTACGGGATCGAAAAGTTGGAGTCTCGCTTGGCGAAAATTTCCAGGAGGAGGGGGGGGGGACGATCCTCGAATCTCAAAATGGTCTAGCGCTCTATATAGAGTCACAGGGAAAGACCATCCGCGGGAAAAAGGGCGTGCCCGTATCCCTGAATCGATAACTTGGAACCCACCATAGGCACAAAGGCCCAGAAAAAAACCGAAAAAAAAAAGGGAAGGAAACATCCACGACGTAATATATCCGGAAAAAACTGAAAAAGAAGTAGAGATCGGGAAAAAAAAAATCTACTAACTTGAGGGGCAACAATTGAGAAACCTCGAGAGAAAAAAAACGTAAGGGAATCTGGGAAAAAAATGACCTACGGACAACTGACATCGACTCTCAACAACAAAAAAGTATTAAACCAAAAGAGGTATGGTAAGTAGACGATTCCACCAAGGGGGGGGAAGAAAAATCATGAGGGGGGAATTCTCAAGAAAGAAAAGGAGTCCGTAATTTGTGAAAAAAGTCTCTAGCGGCTGAGAACGACAGGGGGGGGCTACGGAAGGGCTCGCCGGTAAGGCCTTCCGAGGGGGGAGCGTGTTAAGATAGAGGCCGAGGGATCGGCTTCGGAGGAGGATCCGTGCATAAAAAAAAAACGTAAGCGGGGGGGGGTTCACGACGAGCATTACGAAGGGGCGGCTAATGTATAGAATATCGACATTGAGGGAAACCTGAGCCAAAGCAGGGGGGGGGGGGCCGCTTAAAACGCGGTGCAAGCCATTTAAAAAAAAGTTACGGAACATTGGGTTTGGGGATCTGAGCATAAACCAAAAAAAAACTCCCACGTTAAAGGAACATCCTGAAAAAGCTCATCTGAGAGCCGGGTCTTGTAGAGGGGAAAGGCAAAAGGGGGGGAAAATTCGAAGTTTCGGGTGGGGCTGATTGACCTGAGAGGGAGCTTGGTTCAGGGGGAGAGTCGAAGTCCCACTATAGGGGGCTTCAGGGGAGGAGCTCTCAGGGGGAAATGGGAGCGACAAAAAGAGGGGCTCTTAAACCCGGTTCTCCGCTAAGTCGGGCAGGATTGTTGGGGTCCCAGGGGACTGAAAAAAAAAAATTGTAACTGTCCGGATAAGGTATGTGCTCCCGGGGGGGGGGGGGGACCGGGATTTGGTGCTAAGACGGATGGAGAAACGTCGGCCTCGTCTTGGGGACCGGGGGGTTCGGGACAAACAGGGCGTGGAAGGAGAAATCGGCGCCGGCGGCTACCCAACCCGTTGGAGAGGCGGGGGACCTGAGGAAGACGGTATCGGGAGCTCTGCGGGAGGGAGCCTTCAAAGAAATCCGGGGACGGAAAAAAAAAAGCTACAACAGGAAAACTTGCGGAGACTGTCGGAGGAAATGAGTACGAGGGGAAAACTGGTTTACTATAAGTGGTCCCACTCTAAGGGGAGAAGACAAAGCTCTCTACTTGGTAGGGGGGGGGTTTTTCGAAAAGAACGAAAGAAGAGGAACACAACAACAATGGTGGGATCACAGTATTATTTTGCGGGGAACTGGCAAAAAAAAGAAAAAACTCAAGGAAGCTCTCGGAAAAGGGGGGGAGGAAGACGCTTGAAAAGACCACATAGCCCCACTTCTCAATCGTAAGGGGAAACGGGCTCCCGAAGCCATTCCCCCCCCACTCTTGGGAAATAAGGGGGGGGGGATAAGCCCACTCAAAACAAGGCTTAATAGGAACTAAAAAAAACTTATCGAAGGGAGTCAAGGGCCTTAAAACACGCAGGCCTCCTAAAGTTAGCCTGAAAAAACACCGAGAAACTTCAACAAGGGAAACTTTCAAAGCTGTAAAAAGCTTCTGACCCAAGAAAAAAGCTGACTCACCCAGGGCCATCCAAAGGGGCTATCGAAATTACTTCAAGGCGACCAGGGGAAATCCAATCGCCACGGTACAAGGGTAGAGCCATTCGAATCCAAAGATATCTAAAGCCTCAAAAAAAAGGGGGGGCCACTGGGGTATAAAGAAGAAAAAGAAGGGAAAAAGAAACCTAACTCGATTATCTCGTCTATTCTCCTGGAGAAGTAGGGTCCCTCTTTTCGAGGGGAAAAGTATCTGAGGAGCTCCAACCGGGAACTCCGAACTTTCGAAACTTCAAGATAAGAAGAACTCCGTTGGAGAAAAAGAAGGTCTTGCCGGAAAGGGGCATGTCAACAATGACAGACTTATCTAGCTAAAAGGCATGAGATGGGGGAATTGGAAATCATATAACGGGGAAGTACCTGGGGCATCGTAAGAAGATGATGAAGGTCACTCCCTCAATCTCCCACTTTTCAAAGGACGTAAAGGGGAAAGCAAATCGATCAACTGTCCGGCGGAGGATGTCTAATCGTCAGAAAATTTTAGGAGAAAAAGGGAGCGGAAAAGCGGAGTCGAGACAAGCCGAAAAGTATGCTCTCCCAAGACCTCCTCCGAGACTTCCCGAATTCGGATGGGGAGAAAACTTCCGAAAAGAGGGCTCGGACTATCGTTTTCGGGCGAGAACTAAAGGGTAGGGCCCAACGTTCCAGAAAAAAAAGTTAGAAGTCATGGGAAATCCGGGGGATGGTGCTGGGAATTGATTCACCGAAAATCAACAAAAGAAAAAGCTGAGGAGGGGATCGAGGGGGGGGGGAGTTGACTCATCTGTCATTTACGAAAAAAAAGTCCCGAAAGAGTGACAGCGTAGGGGAGGGAACGGAAGGTGACCCCTAATCAGTTGTCAGGGGCCCCTGCTATAGAAAGCTCAAGTAGAAATGCGCAGAACCGCGGGAAGGGGAAAGCAGATGATTTACGGCGGACGGCGTAGGAGCGAAGGCTTTCCTCAGAAGGCAGAAAAAAAACTTATCAACGCAAGAAACACCCTCACAGTTGCCGATCCGATGGACGACTTAGGGAAGGGCTCGAGCTCGGAGAAACGATAAAGGGCTACTCCTTCAAGGGACTGCTGACGCAATGGCCTCCAGGGGAAAAAGCTAGCGCGGAAAATAAAAAAGGGGAAACTAATAGAAGATATCCTAAAAACCAATTCGGCGAGATTAGGGTCCAAGGGGGGTCCGGGAAAAGCTCCTTCCCACCGCGTGGAACTGACGTTGGAAAGGGTGGCGTCTGGGAAAGAGGGAAGCTCAAGGGAGGGGGGGGGGGGGGGTCTCGGCCGTTGGGGAAAACACCGATCGCTGATAAAAAAAAAGAACTATCAATTGAAAAAAAGAAGATCGCGGGGGAGCCTCCGCGAGAGAAGAGTTCGGTCTTACGTGCGGGGATCCCGGATGAAAAAAGTCTTGGAGGGGAAAAAGTGCTTGGGATTTGTCAGGGCTAGGGCCTCGAAAAGCTGATCCGTGCAAAGAGGGGTGAGGCGTGGCGGGGGGACGTGCCTTGATCGCATGAGTCAGGCTCTGGCTGAGGGGAAGGAAGAAAAAAAAAAAAGGGTAGCCGTGTGGTTCTCCCGCTTTTGAACCTGCCTGGGAAGGGGGAGCCGGCGGCAGAGTTCATCTACGCGGGTCTGTTCTGCACAGGAACCGGAAGTGCAGGATGGGGGATTCAGCGTTTGAGTGAACGGGGGTCTTCAGAGGGAAGGAACTACAGGGAACAGATGGAGGAAAAAGCTCGCGAGGGGGGAAAAGTTGAGGGCCAGTTCCTCAGGACATGTCAGGGGTGCAGAGGTAGGTCTTAAGTATCAGGAAAAGCCGGGAGGGAGGTGCAGCGTGGGGGCAGATAGGCCTCTCACTCTAGACCAAACAACAACAAGGCTGAGGGGTAGAAAGAAAAATCTGACAACCGAACGATGTAGGGAAAAACAATGATCCGACATTGGAGCGGGGCGACGAAAGGCCAAAGGGAGAGCTTCCGGGCGACGGGGGGAAGCAAGAGAGTAGAAGGGGCAAAAAAAAGCCTTCGAAGGGACCAAAAGAAATAATGTTCTGGGAGCTACCAAGCCGGAATCTGAACAAAAAAAAAAGAACAAGAAGATCCAAAATTAGACTCATTTCTAAAAACCGCAGGGGGAACCAAGAAAAAGACTCCGTAAAGAAGGGGAACTGACAAATATCTCGCCAAATAATTGTCCTCAGGAGAACATACTTATACGGGGGGCCATACTCCGAGGAAAGAAATCCTCAAGAAAAAGCCAACAAGAGGGGGAATTAAATTCAAGGGAGTGCCGGAAAAAAGATCCATACCGGGTCAGAAGTATTTGAAAAATCAAGGGGGGTCTAATTAAATCATCTGAAAGTATAGTAAAATCTCGGGTCGAGCTTCAAACGTAAGGGAAAGTAAAAAAGGACAGCCTTTGCTCGGGAGGGGGAAACTGTCGGGAATCCAAGGTTATGAGGGTCTCTTCGAAGAGCGACCGGGTAGTGCTGTGGACGGCAAAAGGAATGCTAGAAAAAAGACTAAAAAAAAGGGCGAGACCTTTAAGAAAAGCAGTTCCATTGATGGGAAGTGGAAGGAATCTGTAGAGACAATGTAAGGATGCGGATTCCGAAGAAACGTTTTTTCTTTATCCATGAGACAGGGGGGGGTGACATCGCTATTCTGCAGAAAAATGGGGGGAGGACTCAACTGGGGCCTCTTGGACTGTGGTCTGCTCCGGATCTGGAGCTCGAAGACATCAAAGGAAATTCGGTCAGGCGAGCTTCAAATCTAGGAAAAAATTGGGGGTCTATGGGGGGAGAAAAAGCGAAGACTAAAAAGAGACCTAATCCCTACTCGGGAAGTCACAGAAAGTCCAAACGTCGGAACTCATAGGCAGGCTATATAGGGTAAGGAGAGGCCACTGTCCGAAAAATCGGAGAGGGGATCTAGGTTTCAATACTAAAGGATAGGAATTTAATCACATACCGCTGAATGGGCCGCATACTGAGAAGTTTGAGTTAAAATTCCCACGGCTTCCATCCATCTCAGTCCCACCACAGGATTCCCCGAGGTGCTGTTGCCTTAGAAAGCGTTACTCCTAATAACCTCAACAGCCTTACCATCGTGAGGGGGGGTCTTGACTCGAGGATTCTGAGGAACGGAGGCTAAATCGTCTCAGGGAAAGAAAGCAGGCGAGAGGGAATCGGAACGCAGTTGGGAGAACGGACATCTGCGCGAGAGATTATTCAAAAAGCTGACGGGAGTCCTAGGGGGCGAGGGGTCTCGGGGGGGGAACAAGCTGAAACTTCAAGAAGAAGACTTCAAAATAAAGGTGCACGAGAGGTTACGTCGGGGTGGTCTGCAGGAGGGGGGACGAGCGAAGGGGAACGATAAGGGTGAAAGCAGAGCTAGGGAGTGACAGACTAGGTTCACTTTAGAGAACTTCCTAAAATTTCAGGTAGGGAAACTCTCCGAAAAAGCGGCCAAACCGTGAGAAAATCTTTCACGTTCAACTACTGTCTTTAGGGTCTGAAGGGAAAAGACTTGGGGTAAAAGGTCGGCTTTTTTAAGCGCTGAAGGCTGAGGGCAAAGGACTGGGGGTCTTCACCCGCTTCCTAGCTCTGCGAAGACGCACTATCGTCTCGGAGGAGTGGAGAGATCTGACCTTCTTGCTTTGGCGTCCCTGATGGTCTGACTTAAGGGTCCTCAACGGCCGTATTTGGAGGTACTGACGATTCGCTTTGGGGAACGAGGGGGCCGAGTAAAACACTTGACTGTGGAAAAGTACTTACGTGCAAAAAGGCGACCTCAGGGGGAGCCGGAAACGGGAAAAGCCTTTGGCTGGCGATGGCGTCTTACAGAACTGCCGGAAGCCTGGGGGTTTCGGAAGAGTGCAAGGGGGAAGGCGTTGCATTATCGGGTGACCAGGCGGATACCGCGTCCGGAAAAAAGAAAACGGCTGGGTTTCGGACAGGGGAAGGGAAAAAAAGGCTGAAAGAAAGGTAGGTCTCTTCGGAGGGGGGGGGGCGGGAAGTGTCCGGGGAAAGCCCTACAAAAGAGAAGAGTGTTACAGAGGGGTTTTAACTTGCTGCTCTGGGGAAACCAAGAGCCTTTTTAGAGGTGTCTTAGGACGAGAGCGCAAATTTCGGGAGTCTCCATCGGGGGAACGATGAGGTGCAGCGGGGGGGAGTTCAACCAAAGAAGAAAGGAATCAAACTTAGGAAGGGAAGAGAGAATGTTGGCGGGAAAGTATCGAAATCTACACCACTAAACACAGTCCTATTTGAGATCAGATAGCCACCCAATAGGGAGAAGCCCAAAAGCTCAAGGAACGGCGGAAAAGTGGGTTGCAATGAGAACCCAGGCAATTTTTGAGAGGAGGGGGGCCACCGCAAACGTGTCTGAAGAGGAACCGACTCCCGAAAGTATTGAAGCTGCACCCGTCGGGCGACTAAACCACCGCTTACGCCGGCTTCACGGTATAAAGGGGAAACTTCAGCCTAAGGTAACCGAGAAACAACCTGAGGCTTCTAGGGAAACAAGCCTGGGCTTGACGACCAAAGTCATTAAAAGTAAAGGTCCTCCCGAGGAAATGAAAAAACCGGTCCTGAGGCAATAATGGTCCGGTTGAGTCCAGGTTGTCGGCCAAGATCCAATCGGGCTTAAGAAAGTCAGAAAGGGAGAAACTTAGGTCATCTCAGACTCCCGAAATGCCGAAAAGCTGAGAGGATCAAAATAGTCGGGGTAAGGGACTAGAGGGGGGACCTGTACAGCTCACTATTTTACGAAGAAAAAGGTCTATAAATATAAACTAGAGAAAAAAATCCGGATAAAGTCCGGGAACTGGTTTGAACTTCTGTGGGCCTGGAAAAAAAGGGGCGACATTCAGAAGAACTGGGGACCGGGGGGGGAGGAATACATAGACACTGGGACAGTACTATACAAGGCACTAGAAGAGGTACGCAATCGACCGTCGGAGAGAGTTTTCCGAAAATTTCTGAGAAAATCAAGCGAAGAGTACATACGCAACAGTTCGGGTCCCCCGGAGAGGGGGGAGGACATAAAGGGGTATCAAATTATTTGTGCGTCGTAGAAAAAACGTCAAGTCCGAAAAGGGCTCGCGGAAATACGATTTAGGGTCTCACTAAAGAAAGTCAGGGGTATGAAAATCTGAGAGGTAAATGGATAGAAGAATACCCCTGATTCTAAAAAAGAAGGCTGCGTCAGGGCGCTACAAAAAGTTCACAAGGGTTCACCTCTTTCCAAAACGCTCATTCGAATAGAACTCCTTCTTGCGGCTATCCGTTTGCTGGTTCTTTAATCCCTCCGTAGTTTCCCAAGAGCCTAAAAAAAACTCAACTTCTGAGAACAAGTCGGACGTGAGGGGAAAGTCCAAAATAAAACGGCGAGAAATCATGGAGGGGGGAGGAGTCGACTCGAGGAAACGGTCGTTGCATCAGGGACCCTGAAAACGATCGGAAGCTCTCCGACTTGGTGAAGCCGGAAAATTCACGGAAACTTCCGAGCCGGCGTGAGGGAATAGAGGTACGGTAAAAGTCTTAACCAGCGCACTCTTATAAAAAAAGGACAACGGGCGAGCGGGGGCTCGGTGTTTTGAAAAAGCTTGAACCTGGGTCGAGAGAAACATTGGGGGGGGTCTTACGTATACCGTTCGTCTACCGAATCAGGACAGAACTCGAGGGGGAAGCCATTCGAGATGAGTATGGAAGATCCATTTCAAAATTTTATATGAACTCCGAACCACGGTTAGGGGTACTAGGGGAAAATCGCTCAGCTTGAGGAGGGGGCCCGGATAGGGTCCCTTGGCCAAGGTGGGAGTAGAATCCGGGGATTTTGCCAGGGAGGGGGCTTGCGGGACTAAACCAGGTAGCTCTTGAAGGGCGATCACTGGGAACGATGAGGAGGGGACCACTAGAGGCAACTAGGTGATCGGGACAGAAATTCTGGGAGTTGGAGGGGAAAAATGAATCCTTAAGGCCGAGGAAGGGGACTTTTCTTCATACTTTCTTCGCTAGAGGTGGTAAAGGCATTTGATCTTGGAGGGTCGGATTACGGGCCACTAGATCGGGCGTTAAAGGGCAGGATTTCGCTAATGGGGGCTGACGAAGGGCTTACCGGAGGGACTTCTGTCCGGACGCAGTCGATCGCGGTTGAAGAGGATGCAGCGAGCGAGAACTCACCTCGAGGGGAGGATAGGTCTTTGTCTGAGGGAGCGTAGGCCGTGGACGCGTCGTCTCAGAGGGCGTCTCGGATCTGGGTTCGTGTGGTCAGGTCGTGGAAACCCAGGCAAAGGGGTAATCGACAAAAAATCCTGAGAACTTGTCTCGGTAGAAACAATTCCTCCCGTCCACTTTGAAAACGCTGGTTTCTTCGGCGGAGCTCGTCAAAGAGAAGAGGGCTGGGGGGCGGCATATATTGAACAGCCACTCTCTCTAAAAAAACTGATGATATGTGGAGGACATATAGGAAAACCGAAATATTGATAGAGCCGACATTTTCTTCAAAGGAACCTGATCAACATAGATAAGAATCTTAAAAGAGGGAAAATGTTTCTCTCCGAAGGGGATCTTAGAAGAACGCGTACAACCTAGAGGGACGGGTCGTATCCTGCAGGAGATCGGCAAAGACGACGGGAAGGGGGCATAAATTATCTATTGCTCCAGGCCCCTGAACGGTCTTACGGGAAGAACGAAAAAAAGAAAGGAGCAGGTTAGCAAAGAGGAAAAAATCAGAAACGGAGAAGGGGAAGAAATTAACCCGAGAAGGAAACCCGTTGGGGGGGAAAGCAGGAGAGTAAAAGGCCGCAGCACTGGACTAGTAAGAAAAAAAATGAGGACACTGAAGACACCGCTATCGGCAACTAGGCCTAAAGGAAAAATTCAAGTAGGTCCCAGAAGAATCAATAGCTTACGAAGTCAGGGGGGGGAAAACTGAGCTGCCAAGGAAAGGGGAAGTCCCTCTACTAGGTACGGGCTGCAGATCCGAGAAGTATTCTTGTGAAGTCTGTCTTATGAGAACCGTGTCGTGATCAAGGGTCAAGTTAGCACTAAAAGGTTCCGCTGGGAGGCAACAAGAGAAGGGAGGCCGCTTGATGGGGGAAGGGGGGATCAGCAAGGGGAAGGGAAGAATCTTAGTAATTTACTATTATCACCGAATCGATTTAGTAATTAAATTAGACAACTCTTCATATAAAGGGCTTTGGCACACTTCTCGTTGGAAAGACTCGCTAGGGAAAGAGCGACTCCGGTAGGATAGGGGGGGGATGAGAAATAACTATGCCGATTCTCCAATTAGAAGGTCCCAGACCGAGAAAACTTGAGGGTCTCATACTCCTAGAAACCGACGGTAAGAGAGGAAAGGACCTCTAATGAAAATTATCTCATAAAAGGGGGGAGGATCTCGGCGATGATTGCCGGACGGCAGAAAAATGTGGAAGCAGGCCAGACAGTATTTCTGAGGATTTTTCGACCAATTGGCCAGGAATTCGGAAAATTCTTGTCACGGGAGCTCAATTGGCTGTCGTGCTGGAGACCCGCAGACAAGTCTCTCGAAAAAAAACCCCCACAACGATTGTCGAAAAGAGGAGATTTTCTTGTCGACTAGTCATTCCGACTTAACCGTCTTCAGAAAACATGGCTGCTGGAACGGGGTGCCAGAAAGTTCGTACGAGGGGAACGGCGCCGGGGGCGATTCGCGACGAAAGGGGGAAAGGCGTAAGCAGAAAATCCAAAAAAAGGGGATTCCAAAAACTTGTAGGAGGAATCCTCATAAAGATGGGAGCGGAGGGTCGGCCGGAAAAATCTCGGCAACACGG